>Ga0316622_100004466_pt1 | contig 10288 bp, 10 predicted proteins | sample OWC_Aug_OW2_C1_D_FD_207646 | JGI IMG/M metagenome (GOLD analysis project Ga0316622, IMG submission 207646) | Wetland soil microbial communities from Old Woman Creek delta, Ohio, United States - OWC_Aug_OW2_C1_D5_C | ecosystem: Environmental > Terrestrial > Soil > Wetlands | place: USA: Ohio... | reverse complement strand
GCGCCACAGCGCGCGCTCGACCTCGGCCGCGCCCGGAAAGCCCGTGACGCCGCGGTGTCGCGCGAGGACGCGCTTCACGTTGCCGTCGAGGATCGGCGCCGGCGGGCCGCCGGCGAAGGTGGCGATCGCCGCCGCCGTGGAGCGGCCGACGCCGGGGAGCGTGGCCAGCGTCGCGGCCGTGCGCGGAAAGACGCTGCCGTGCACGGCGACGACCGCCTTCGCCGCCGCGTGCAGGTGGTGCGCGCGACGGTAATAGCCGAGCCCGCTCCAGTGCTCCAGCACGCGCTCGAGCGGAGCCGCGGCCAGCGCGCGCACGTCCGGAAACTCGGCGAGGAAGCGCTGGTAGTACGGGACGACCGTCGCCACCTGCGTCTGCTGCAGCATGATCTCGGACAGCCAGATCCGGTACGCATCGCGCGTGCGCTGCCACGGCAGGTCGTGACGGCCGTGCGCGCGCTGCCAGGCGACGAGGCGCGCGGCGAAGGACGGCGGCTTCACGCCGATCAGATGCGGTGACCTGATCAGCGTGCGGAGGAAAGCCGCTGCTTGGCCTTGGCCGCGGCGTCCGATTGCGGGTACCGCTTGACCAGATCCTCGAGCGTCCGCCGCGCCGCCGCGCCTTCGCCCAGCTCGAATTGCGCGGTCCCGATGTTGAGCAGCGCGTCGGGGACCTTCTGGCTGTCGGGATACGCGGCCACGAGCTGCCGCTGCGCGGCGATCGCGGCACGGAAATCGCGCTGCGCGAAGTGGGCGTTGCCGATCCAGTACTGCGCCGACGGCGCGAGCGGGCTCTTCGGGTACGCCCTGACGAACGTGGCGAAGGCGCGGACGGCACCGCCGTAGTTGCCGCTGCGGAAGAGATCGAGCGCGGCGTCGTAGGAACGCTGCTCGGCCGCCACGGAGTCGGCCGGGGCGGGCGCGGGTCGGGCCTCCGCGGGCGCGGGTGCGGGCCGGGCGCCGGCTGCGGCGGGCGGCGTGCCGGCGGGCGGCGCCGCGGCGACGGCACCGGGGGGTGGAGTGGCAGCGGCGCCAGCCGGCGCCGCGCGGGCGGGCGTCCCGGCCGGCGCGGCGGCCGGCGTCGCGCCTGGCACGCCGGGCGCGCCGACCGCAGCGGGCGCAACACCGGCCGCCGCCGGCGGGACCGCCGGAGCCGGAGCCGGGGACGGGTCCGGCACGGCGGCAGCCGCCGGCGCGGCCTCGAGCCGGCGCAACCGCGTGTCGAGATCGATGTAGAGGTCGCGCTGCCGCCTGCGGCCTTCCTCCTGCTCGTTCGCCAGCACTTCGAGCTGGCCGCGCAGCCGCGCGGTGTCACTCTTCAGCAGCTCGACCTGGTTGAAGATCTCGACCAGTCCCAGGTTCTTGAGCTGCGTCTCCAGCGCGGCGATGCGGTCTTCGAGCTGCTGCTGGATCTGCCCCAGCCGCTGATTGGTCGCCTCGATGCGCTTGCGCGCCTCGTCATCGTCGAACAGCGCCGCGCGCGCGGGAGCCGCGCACAGCGCCGCGAGGGCGAGCGCCGCCGCGACCGCGCGGACGCCGGAGGAACGGGGGGTCACTCGCCGACGTAGACGATTTCGACCCGGCGATTCTCCGCCCACGCCGCCTCGTCGTGGCCCGGGTCCCGCGGCTTCTCCTTGCCGAAGCTCACCGTCTCGATCTGCATTTCGGTAGCGCCAAGGAGCTGCATCAGCTTCTTCACGGCGTCGGAGCGCTTCTGGCCGAGCGCGATGTTGTACTCGCGGCTGCCGCGCTCGTCGGCATGGCCCTGCAGCGTCATGCGCGCGCTGCGGTTCGCCTGCAGGTATTTCGCGTGCGCGTCGATCACGCTGCGGAATTCGTCCTTGACCGCGAAGCTGTCGAAGTCGAAGTAGACGATGCGCTTCGACAGGATGCTCTTCGGGTCCTTGAGCGGGCTCATCGCCCCGGCGCCCGCGGGCGTGCCGCTGACGCCGGAGGCGCCGGTGCCGCTGGTCGAGGCGCCGCCGGCGCCCGGGCCCGCCGCGGCGGCTGCCGCCGGGGTCTGCTCGTCGATGGGCGCCGCCGGCTGCGTCTCGGTGCTCTTGCAGCCGACGACGAATGCGGCGACCAATGCCACGATGATCCAATTGCGCATGATTGTGTCTCCTGATAGATGTGCCGTGAGTGCCGCAATGCGATCAACGCGGCAGCGGTCCCCAGGCGGGTTCCCGCACATCGGTGGCCGGCGCGACCAGCCGCTGCTTGACGCGGCCGTCGGAAGATACTGCGGCCAATATACCACGCCCCCCCTGCTCCGATGCGTAGAGGATCAGCTTCGAATTCGGCGACACGCTCGGGCTTTCGTCGAGCGAGCCCGAGGTCAGCACCTGCACCTGCCGCGTCGCGTAATCCTGGATCGCGACGTTGAAGCGGCCGCCCTCGCGGCGCACGAACACGAAGCCCTTGCCGTCGGGCGTGGCGCGCGCCGACACGTTGTAGCTGCCGTCGAAGGTGAGGCGTTCGACGGCGCCGCTGCGCAGGTTCAGCCGGTAGATCTGCGGCGAGCCCCCGCGGTCCGAGGTGAACAGCAGCGACTGCCCGTCGGGCGTGAAGTTCGCCTCGGTGTCGATCGAGGCCGACGTGAGCATCCGCTGCACGCCCCCGCCGTCGGGGTTGATGAGGAAGATCTGCGAGCCGCCGTCCTTGGTCAGCGTGACCGCCAGCTTGCGGCCGTCGGGCGCCCACGCCGGCGCGCTGTTGCTGCCGCGGAAGTTGGCGAGCACCTGCCGCTGTCCGCTGGCGAGCGACTGGATGTAGACGATGGGCTTCTTGTTCTCCATCGACACGTAGGCGATCCGCGTCCCGTCGGGCGACCACGCGGGCGAGAGCAGCGGCTCGTTGGAGGTGACGACGGTCTGCGGGTTGAAGCCGTCGGCCTCGGCCACGTTCAGCTGGTAGCGCCGGCCCTGCTTCGCGATGTACGCGATGCGGGTGGAGAACACGCCGACGTCGCCGGTCAGCTTCTCGTAGATGACGTCGGCGATCTTGTGCGCCGTCGCGCGGAACTGCGCCGGCGCCACGACGTAGGTCATCGCGGCGAGCTCGGCCTGCCTGCCGGTGTCGACCAGCGCGAATCTCACCTCGACGCGGCCGTCGCCCTGCGGGCGCATCGTGCCGACCACCACCGCGTCAGCGCCGCGCGCGCGCCAGTCGCCGCTCTTCACGTCCTCCGTCCGCGCCGGGCGCGGCAGGATGCCGGCGTAATCGACCAGCCGGAAGAGCCCGCTCCGCGTCAAGTCGGCGCCGACGATGCCGGTGATGCCGAGCGGCCACGTGCCCTCGTTCTCGAACGGAACGATGGCGATCGGGATCGTGGTTCCCGCGCCGCCCACGATTTCGATCGTGAGCTGCGCGCGCGCCGGCGTGGCAGCGAGCAGCGCGAGAGCGAGCAACGGGAACAGCCAGCGGGTGACGCGGATGAATCGGAACAAACTTCTCCCCTGGGGATGCGAAGTGCCGGCGGCGGCGATGGCCGACGCCGTTGCCGGACGCGCCTGATGTCGAACGCGGCAATCGGCAGCCACCGCGCGCGGCGATTATAACGAACGGGCTGCCGCAACCGGGTTGCGCCCCGCCGGATCGACCGGCGTCAGTGCTCCGCCACCGTGGTCGCGAACCCGAACGCCGCCTCCAGCCGCTGCGCGATGCGCCGCGCCTCGTCACGGCTGGCGTAAGGCCCGACGTAGACCCGGAACAACCCGCTCACCTGCCGGATTTTCGGTTCGACCTGCGCACTGGCCAATTGGTTCTGCACGTGCTCGAGGAAATTCTGCGCGTTGGCGTAATTGCCGAAGGCGCCGAGCTGCACGGCGAATCCCGGCGCCGCCCCGGCGACCGCCATGGGCTCGACCGCGGCGCGCGGCGACGCCGGGGCCGTGCCCGCCGCCGCCGCGACCGGGGGCAGCGACGGTGCCGCGCGCAGCGGCGTCGTGCCCGGCAGGATGGCCTCGACTTCGACTTCGCCGCTGCCCTTCTGGGCGATGCCGATGCGGTGCGCCGCCGCGTACGACAGATCGATCACGCGATCGTGCAGGAAGGGGCCGCGATCATTGACGCGCACGATCACGCTCCGGCCGGTGGCCACGCCGGTCACGCGCGCGTACGACGGCAGCGGCAGCGTCGGGTGCGCGGCGGTCAGCGCGTACATGTCGTAGACCTCGCCGGTGGAGGTCTTCTCGCCGTGGAACTTCTTGCCGTACCACGAGGCGATGCCGCGCTCCCGGTACGGCCGCAGCGACGTCGCCGGGACGTACTCGCGGCCGAACACGGTGTACGGCCGGTTGGCGAAGCGGTGCAGCGGCTCGGCCCGGGGAACCGGCTCGGGAATCGTGTCCAGATCGGCGGGGACCTTGTCGCCTGGTCCGTCGTCCTTGTAGTAGCCCGGCTTCGACGGCGCCGGTGCGGGCATCGGTGCGGGCGGCGCTTTCGACGTTGGCGCCGTGCCGCAGCCGGCGAGCGCGACAGCGGCGGCGAAGACGAGGCAGCGGGGAAGGCGCATGAACGCGGCGGCGGGCGGTGGCGACGGCGTATTATCGACCCGATGCCGCGGCCTCGCGGCATTCGCGCCGGCACGCGCGGCCACGCGCGCGCGGCGCCCGCGGCCGCACCGCTTCGGTCCCCTCGCCGGCCATGACGCCACGCCTGCTCGCCGATCTCCTCGTCACGGTCCACCTCGGGTTCATCGTGTTCGCCGTCGGCGGCGGATTGCTCGTGCTGTGGCGCCGGTGGTGGGCCGCGCTGCACCTGCCGGCAGCCACCTGGGCGGCGTGGACCGAATTCACCGGCACGATCTGCCCGCTGACGCCGTGGGAGCAGGCGCTGCGCCGGCAGGCGGGCGAGGCCGGATACACCGGCGGCTTCGTCGAGCATTACCTGGTGCCGCTGGTCTACCCCGCCGCGCTTACGCCCGGCATCCAGATCGCGCTCGGCACCTTCGTCGTGGCCGTCAACGCCGCGATCTACGCCGGCGTGTGGTGGCGCCGGCGGGCCGCGACCCGCCCCCGCTAGCCGCGGCGTGCCGGTCCGGGCCCCGGCGGGGGCGCGTCTGTGCAAGAATGCGCATTGACGGTGCGATCGGGAACGCAGGATCCGGTCGCCCGCGATTCCGAAGCGGGAAGAGCCCGGTTGCCGCCGGCGGCACTTCTTCCCTTGTCCGCGACCAGCCGCATCATGGCGAAGGGGTGACACGTTGGCGAAGCCAAATTTCGAATACCAGAAGCGCCAGAAGGAACTCGAGAAGAAGAAGAAGAAGGAGGAAAAGCTGCAGCGGCGGCTGGAAAAGAAGAACGCCCCGGTCGAGGGCGCGCCCGACGCCGAGCCGGACGCGCTCGCGCCGGTCGCCGACAAGGCGCCCTGAGCGCGCCGCGGCGGGACTGCGTCCGGGCCCTGACCCTGCGAGCGCGCGATGGCATCGACGCCCCGGCCGCCCGACAGCGCGCGGCTCGACCGCATCGTCGCCGATGCCCGGCGCGCGCGCGACCTGCGCGAGACGACGTACCGGGAGCGCGCGCTCGCGATCTATCCGTGGGTCTGCGGCCGGTGCGCGCGCGAGTTCGACCGCACGACCGTCTCCCAGCTGACGGTCCACCACCGCGACCACAATCACGACCACAATCCGCCCGACGGCAGCAACTGGGAGTTGCTGTGCGTCTATTGCCACGACAACGAGCACTCGCGCCAGCGGGACTCGGCCGGACGCAGCGATCCGGCGGGCGGCGGCGAGGCCCCGGCACCAGCGACGCACAAGCCCTTCGCAGGTCTCGAGGCCTTGCTGAAGCGCAAGGAATGACCGCGGCCAGCCCCGCTGCCGCCGCGTCTATCGGAGAAATGCCATGACCCTATGCCCCATCGCGATTGCCGTCGGCTGCAAGAAATGCCCGATTTTCGGGATCTGCCCCGTGAAAGGCGTGATCGGCGACTACAAGAAGGAAGACGACGCGCCGGCCAAGGCGCCGCCCGGCAAGGCGAAGCCCGGCAGCAAGAAGCGGTAGCCCGGCGTTAGGTAGCCCGGTGTTGGGTAGCCCGGTGTTGAGCGCAGCGAAACCCGGGTAGGCCCCCCGCAACCCCGCAGCCCTAGCGGAAATCCCGGGGCAACGCGGGCGGACGCCCGCGGACGAATCCAGGGGAAAGGATGACGTACGCAGCGATCACCGGCTGGGGGAAGTGCATGCCCCCGGCCGTCCTCAGCAACGCCGACCTCGCGACGTTTCTCGACACCGACGACGCGTGGATCGCCAGCCGCACCGGCATCCACGAGCGCCGCGTCGCGCACGTGTCCGCCCACGCGCTCGCGTCGGTCGCCGGGGCGCGGGCCCTCGCCTGCGCGGGCCTGCCCGCGGCCGAGCTCGACCTCGTCGTCTACGGGAGCTGCTCGAACGACGAGCAGATCCCCAATTCGGCGTCGGGCGTGCAGCTCACGCTCGGGGCGAAGAAGGCCGGCGCGATGGACGTCAACACCGCGTGCACCAGCTTCCTGTACGCGCTGTCGACGGCGACCGCGATGATCCGCACCGGCGTCGTGAACAACGCGCTGGTGATCGGCGTCGAGGTGATCTCGCCCTTCATGGACTGGGCCAACCGCAACGTGTCGGTCCTGTTCGGCGACGGCGCCGCGGCGGTCGTGCTGCAGGCGAGCGACGCGCGGCAGGGACTGCTGGGCGAGCGGCTGGGCTGCTATGCCGACGCCCGCCACACCCTGCGCGTGCGCGGCGCGGGGTTCACCTACGGGCGGAACGGGGACGTCACCTTCGGCGACACGCTGTGGGACTTCGACGGCAGGGAGATCTTCAAGCTGGCGGTGCTCGGCATGACCGACGCCTCGGCCGAGGTGCTCGCGAAGTGCGGCCACCGGGTCGAGGACGTCGATCTGATCGTGCCGCACCAGGCCAACCTGCGCATCATCGAGTCGGTCGCGAAGCGGATCGGGGCGCCGATGGAGCGGGTGTTCCTGACCATCGAGCGGTACGGCAACATGTCGGCGGCCACGGTGCCCGTAGCGCTGGTCGATGCGCTCGAGGCGGGCCGCGTCGAGCCGGGCGGCCTCATCCTGATGCCCGCGTTCGGCGGCGGGCTCACCTGGTGCGCGCACCTCGTGCGCTGGGGCGAGCGGACGGTGCCGCTCGGCACGTCCGACATGGAACTGCCGCCGTGCCCGCAGACCGCGCTGGAGATGGTCCGCGCCGTGATGGCCCGCCGGCCGGCCGGGCGCTCCGCCGCCGGCCTCACGTCCCCGATCCTTCCAACGGGGTCAGGGCTGTAATAAAGCGGTCATGCGGCAATGGGGTCACGTAATTGGGGTCAGAGCCGCATGACCGCTTTATTGCAGCTCTGACCCCATTTTTTACGTCGCGACGAGCTTGCGGTTCGCCTGCACGCTCATCAGGATCCCGAGGCCGATGAACAGCGACACCATCGCGGTGCCGCCGTAGGAGACGAGCGGCAGCGGCACGCCGACCACGGGCAGGATCCCGCTCACCATGCCCATGTTGACGAACGCATAGACGAAGAACATCAGCGTGATGGCGCCCGCAATCAGCCGCCCGAACAGCGTCGACGCGCCGGCCGCGATCATCATGCCGCGCCCGATCAGCAGCAGGTAGAGCACCAGCAGCACCGCGTTGCCGATCAGGCCGAACTCCTCGCCGAACACCGCGAAGATGAAGTCGGTGTGGCGCTCGGGCAGGAAGTCGAGGTGCGTCTGCGTGCCGTTCAGCCAGCCCTTGCCGACGATGCCGCCCGAGCCCAGCGCGATCGACGCCTGCGACGAGTGGTAGCCGGCGCCGAGCGGGTCCCGCGTCGGGTCGAGGAAGGTCAGGATGCGCCCGCGCTGGTAGTCGGCGAGGTGCGCCCACACCAGCGGCGCGGCCGCGACGCCCAGCGCCGACAGGCCGGCGATGACCTTCCACGACAGGCCGGCGAGATAGAGCACGCAAAAGCCGGCGGCGCCGATCAGCAGCGACGTCCCGAGGTCCGGCTGCCGCTTGATGAGGACGACGGGCACCACGATCAGCACCGCCGCGATCGCGAAGTCCTTCCAGCCGATGCGCCCTTCGAACTTCTGGAAGTACCAGGCGAGCATCAGCGGCACCGCGATCTTCATCAGCTCCGACGGCTGGAAGCGCGCGAACCCCAGGTTCAGCCACCGGCGCGAGCCGTTGACCACGGTGCCGAACAGCGCGACGGCGATCAGCATCAGCACCCCGGCGACGTACAGCGGCACCGCGACGCGCGAGAGCGTCTGCGGCGGAACGTTGGCGACGATCCACATCAGCACCAGCGACAGCGCGAGGCTGGTCGCCTGGGTCGACACGCGGGCGACGCTCTGGTCGGCGGCCGAGAACAGCGTGACGAGGCCGACGCCGACGATGGCTGCCGCCACCGCCAGCAGGAAGCCGTCCAGGCGCCGCGTCAGCAGCTCCCAGACCCGGGCGAGAAAGGTCACCATGGCGCGCCGCCGCCGCGTCGGGGTTCAGTCGCTGGCATCGTCTTCGCTCACGGCGGGCAGCGGCAGCGCGGGACCGCCGCCGCCTTCGCCGGTCAGGTAATGGTCGAACACCTTGCGCGCGATCGGCGCCGCGGCCTGCGCGCCGAAGCCGCCGTTCTCCACCAGCACCGAAACCGCGATCCTCGGCTTGTCCGCCGGCGCGTAGGCGATGAACCAGGCGTGATCGCGCAGGCGCTCGTCGACCCTGTGCGCGACGTATTTCTCGCCCTTGAGCGAGTACACCTGCGCGGTGCCGGTCTTGCCGCCGCTGACGTAGGCCGCCTTGCGGAAGGCGCCCGCCGCCGTGCCCTCCTTGTTGACCCCGACCAGCGCGTTCTTGATCATGGCGAGGTGCTCGGGCTTCGCCGCCAGCGTTCCCGACGGCTCGCGCACGACCTCGCGGACCTCGCCGGAGCGCAGGCTGCGGATGGTCTTCACGAGGTGCGGGCGAAAGGCGACGCCGTCGTTGGCGATGGTCGCGGTCGCGTGCGCGAGCTGGATCGGCGTGAAGGTGTTGTAGCCCTGCCCGATGCCGGCGGAAATGCTGTCGCCGAGGTACCACTTGCGGTGCTCGTCGCGATAGCTCTTGCCGGCGAAGCGCTGCCGCTTCCACTCGCGCGACGGCAGCACGCCGGTCAGCTCGCCCTCGATGTCGAGCCCGGTCTTCCGGCCGAAGCCGAGCTGCCCCAGGAACCGCGCCGTGTCGTCGATGTCGGTCTCGCTGGCGAGGACATAGTAATACGTGTCGCAGGACGCGACGATGGACTTGTACATGTCGACGGTGCCGTGGCCACCCGGCTTGTCGTCCATGAAGCGGTGCGCGGCGCCCGGGAGGTGGAAGAACCCGGGGTCGGAGATGGTCTGGCCGGGCGTGCGCTTGCCCGACGTCAGCGCGCCCAGCGCCAGGAACGGCTTGATCGTCGAACCGGGCGGATACGCGCCGCGCAGCGGGCGGTTGAGCAGCGGCTTGTCGGGCGATTCGTTGAGGAGCTCCCAGTTCGCCACGTCGATGCCGTCGACGAACAGGTTCGGGTCGTAGCCGGGCCGGGACACGTACGCCAGCACGTCGCCGTTGGCCGGGTCGATGGCGACCAGCGCGCCGCGCCGCGTGCCGAACGCCTCCTCGGCGACCTGCTGCAGCCGAATGTCGAGCGACAGCCGGAGGTCGTTGCCGGCGGTGGGCGGCGTGCGCTCCAGCGTGCGCACGGCGCGGCCGCCGGCGTCGACCTCCACCTGCTCGACGCCGGTGGTGCCGTGCAGCTCGCGCTCGTACGAGAGCTCGATGCCGACCTTGCCGATGTAGTCGGAGCCCTTGTAGTTGGCCGTCTCGTCCCACTCGTCGATCCGCTGCAGGTCGCGGTCGTTGATGCGGCCGATGTAGCCGACGACGTGCGAGGCGACCTCGCCGAACGGGTACTGGCGGAACAGCCGCGCCTTGATCTCGACGCCGGGGAAGCGGTAGCGGTTGACGGCGAAGCGGGCGACCTCGTCGTCGGTGAGGCGGGTGCGCAGCGGCAGGCTCTCGAAGTTCCGGGACTCCTCCATGAGCTTCCTGAACCGCTTGCGGTCGCGCGGCTGCACGTCGACGATCTCTGCCAGCGCGTCGATGGTCGCGTCGAGGTTCTTCACCCGCGCGGGCTGGATCTCGAGCGTGTAGGCCGAGTAGCTCTGGGCCAGGACGACGCCGTTGCGGTCGGTGATCACGCCCCGGTTGGGCACGATCGGCACGATCGCGATGCGGTTGGTTTCCGCCAGCGTCTGGTAGTGGCTGTGCTGGACGACCTGCAGGTA
>Ga0316622_100004465_pt1 | contig 10289 bp, 11 predicted proteins | sample OWC_Aug_OW2_C1_D_FD_207646 | JGI IMG/M metagenome (GOLD analysis project Ga0316622, IMG submission 207646) | Wetland soil microbial communities from Old Woman Creek delta, Ohio, United States - OWC_Aug_OW2_C1_D5_C | ecosystem: Environmental > Terrestrial > Soil > Wetlands | place: USA: Ohio... | reverse complement strand
TGATTCGCAGCAGGCCGTAGATGGCGGTCTTCAGCATCACCCCCGACATCAGCGCGGACACCGGCGACGGCGCGGCCGGGTGCGCTTCCGGCAGCCAGACATGCATCGGCACCAGGCCCGCCTTGGCGCCGAAGCCGAACAGCGCCAGCAGGTAGGCGACCGAGGCCCAGAACGGCGTCATGTCGGCCAGCCGCATGGTGTCGAAAGTGTAATCGCCTTGGCCGCCCTGCAGCACGCCGAAGCTGAGCAGCAACGCCACTGCGCCAACGTGTGCGATCAGCAGATAGAGAAAACCGGCGCGGCGGATTTCGGGAATCTTGTGGTCGGTGGTGACGAGGAAGTAGGACGACAGCGCCATCACCTCCCACGCCACCATAAACGCGTAGGCATCATCGGCCAGCAGCACCGTGACCATGCCCGCCAGGAACAGGTGGTACCACAGGGCCAGCAGCGCGAGCGGGCCGGCGGTCATGCTGCGGAAATAGCCGGACGCATACACCGTGATGCCAAATGCCGCTCCGCCCAGCAGCACCATGAAAAAGGCGGACAGGGCATCCAGCCGCAGGTGGAACGGCAGGTCGGGCAGGCCGATGGGCAACACAATGGAAGAGGCAGGCAACATCAGTCCGGCTGCGCCCACCCCCGCGATGCCGAGTGCACCCAGCGCACCCAGCGGAAACACCAGCCGACTCAACAGGCGCTGCGAGCCTTGCAGCAGCAAGGCCGCAAATCCAAGGACCAGCCAGAACAGCACGACGCCCCACGCCCATTGAACCGGATCGGGAGGCAGCAGAGAAAGTGTTCCCATCATTTTGCTTGTAAGCCTAACGTGCCGGTTTCACCGCACCCGTTCTGGGCGCGACCCGAATACTTGCTTCATCATGCAGCCGGGTTGATAACGCAGAAAGCTCATCTCCCGCCAGACCTGTCGGCATGACCCGTCAGCTCCTGGCTGACACACTGACTTTTACAATTGTCGGCGAAAGGCATGATACAGCCACCTCTCGCAAAAAAAACTGTGCGACGGCGTCAGGCCGCCGCGACCTCCAGATAATCCTCGCCCCCGGGCTGTAGCTTGCACTCGCGGAAAATGCGGCTGGTGCAGCATCTGCACACGTCGGGATCCATGTGCTTCATTGCGGTTTTAAGCGCAAGGTCGCTATTGGCGACAATGGCGTCGTCGGCCAGCAGCCCGTCTTCCTGCATGTCGCTCAGCATGCCGGTCACCTGCGGGTTGGCGCGGGTGAAAATGACATGCTGCTTCTCGCGTTTGGCCTGGTGCAGCACGCCTTCCAGCGCACGCTGCCCGGTGGTGTCCATCATCGATACTTTCAGCATGCGCAAAATAATCACCGAGGGCTTGCTGCACACCATGTCGTTGCATACCTTGCGCTCGAACGCCTTGGCCACGCCAAAGAACAGCGGTCCGTGCGCCTCGTGGAACATGGTTTGCGGGCACACGCCTTCCTTGTTGACCAAGCCGGCATACTGGCTGTTGCCGGCGAGATCGAGTTCTTCCGGCACGTTTTCGCTCATGTGCTTGATGAACAGGAAGGACGCCAGCACCATGCCGATTTCGATCGCCACGGTGAGGTCGATGAAAACGGTCAGCAGCACGGTCGCCAGATACACCGCGCGATCGGCGAAAGGGGCGTGCTGCAGCAGGTGTTTGGCGTGGTGGAATTCGCCCAGCTTGCTGGCGACCATGATCAGAATCGCGGCCAGCACGGCCATCGGCACCTGGCTGGCCAGCGGCGCAGCCATCAGAATAATCAGCAGCACAATTACCGCATGTGAAAAGCCAGACATGCGGGTCTTTGCACCACTCAACACGTTGGTGCCGGTGCGCGCGATGACGCCGGTGGCGGGCATGCCGCCGAACAGCGGCGACAGGATATTGGCCGCGCCCTGGGCAATCAATTCGCGGTTGGATTGGTGGCGGTCGCCGGTCATGTTGTCGGCCACCACGGCGGACAGCAGCGCTTCCACCCCCACCAGCACGGCGATGGTGAATGCGGGACGCACCAGTTCCAGCAGATGGGAAAAGCTGACCTCGGGCAGGCTGGGCGTCGGCAGCGACGACGGCACCTGGCCGAACAGGCTGGCGATGGTTTCAACCGGAAACTTGAACGCAATGGCCACCACGGTGCCCACCACCAGACCGATCAGCGCGCCGGGGACACGCTTGAGATAAGGCAGCTTGGGGCCGTACTTGATCGCCACGATGGTGATCAGCGTCAGCAACACCGCCCAGGCATTCACGTTCACCGCATGCTGGAAGGTTTCCAGCATGTTTTCGTGGAAGAACTCATGCTTGGGCAGGCGTTCCACCAGTCCTGTCGCGCTGAGGATTTTTTCACCGTCCGTCGTGCGTGCCACCAGACCGGCGACGTTGTTGACCTGCGTGGCGATGATGCTGATGGCGATACCCGAAGTGAAACCCAGCACCACCGGATAGGGAATGTATTCGATCAGCTTGCCGAAGCGCAGCCAGCCCATCACGATCAGCAACACACCGGCCATCATGCCGGCGATCATCACGTCCTGGAAGCCGTTGGAGGCGGTCAGCGAGATGGCCGCCAGCACCGGAATCAGTGCCGCCGCCGCACCGGCGATCTGAAAGCGCGAGCCACCAAACACTGCCACCAGCGAACCCGCTATCACCGACGTCAGCAAGCCTTGAATCGGCGTTGCGCCGGAGGCAATGGCGAATGCCAGCCCCAGCGGAATCGACACCACTGCGACGATCAGGCCGGCTGTCAGGTCGGCTTTTAGAAGTGCGGCTGAATAGTGTTTCCAGCTTGCGGGCAAAAAACGCATGGTGTTGCTTTCCTGAATTTTGTGCGGAGCGGAGTGTGTTTAAGCGTTCGTCGGGCTAACAGCACAGAACAAATCATCCGCTGCTTCTGCACCCAGTCGCGTGTAAATTGCCGCAATGGCGTGCTCCTGGGTGGGGAAAATATTGTCCTGGGTGACGATGTCGAACAGCCCGGTGGCGCGCATCACATCGAGCACCTGTTTCTTCAGACCGCTGAACACCAGCGTGACGCCGGAACTCTTCAGCCGGTCAACCAGGTGATGAATGACTTCTTCGCCGGAGGCATCGAGCTGGTTGATGCCGTCGCCGACCACCAGCACGTACTTGGCGTCAGGGTGGTTGGACACCGCTTCCAGAATCGCATCCTCAAAGTAGGACACGTTGGCAAAGTACAGCGAGCCGTCGAAACGAATTGCCACCAGATGCTTGCTGGTGGGCAGATCAGGGTTGACCTTGATGTCGCGTAGCGTGCCATCGCTATGCCGACCCAAAATGGCCACGCGCGGCGACATCGTGCGATACAGATACAAGCCCAGTGCCAGACCCGCGCCGACCATGATGCCGTTGTCCAGGTGCGGGGCAAACGCCAGCGTAGCGACGAAGGTGGCGATGGCGGCGATGCCGTCGTGACGGCTGGCGTGCCAAGCGTGCTTCACCGCGTCGATATTCACCAGGCCGACCACCGCCATGATGATGACGGCGCCCAGCACCGCCTGCGGCAGGTGATACAGCAGCGGCGTCAGGAACAGCAACGCCACCAGCACGATCAGTGCGGTGAACACCGAAGACATACCGGTTTTCGCACCGGCGTTCATATTGACCGCCGAGCGCGAGAACGAGCCCGACACCGGATACGACTGGCTGAAGCTGCCGACGAGGTTGGCCAGACCCTGTCCCACCAGTTCCTGGTTGGGATCGAGGCGTTCCTTGGTTTTGGCGGCAATGGCCTTGGCGATGGAAATCGCCTCCATGAAGCCGACCAGTGATATCACGATGGCTGCGGACAAGACCGACATGAACGCGTCCCAGGTGAAGTGCGGCAGCTTGAATTCGGGCAGGCCCTGCGGCACCTCGCCGACCACTTCACCCCCACCTTGCAGCTTGAATGCGCCCTTGGCGACGCTGCGCACGCGGTATTCGGCATCCTCTAGCGTCACGCCTGCGGGCGCGCGGCCTTTGGCATACAAAGCAACGGTATTGCCCTGTGCATCGACCTGGCGTACGACCAGAATTTTGCGCAAGGCACTTTTGAGCTGGGCGATTTCCTCGGTGCGCCCTTTGGTGCGTGCAGCCACCAGGGTGCGCTCGGCCTCCGCGAGGATGACATTCTGGCTGTCGATGCCTTCGGCTTTGGTCAGGGCCTGAATGCGCGTGTTCAGCTCCGCTTGCTGCTTGCCCAGACTATCCAGCTGAATGACAGACTGATCGACCTGCTCAACCAGGGTTTTGAGTTCGCTATCGGCAATTTGCGCAATCGTGCCTTTTTCGTTTTTCTCGAAGTGCAGACCCCACGACAGCAGCGTGGTGATCACCACTGCGATCAGTACGCCGGGCAGCTTGGGTGCTTTTTTCTTGATGCCCCACATAATGGCAATCGCCAGCACGCCCAGCGCCAGCGTTGGCAAGTGGGTGTCGCCGACCTGCTTCAGCACACCGATGAAATCGTTCATGAAATGTTCGCTCTTGGGCATCGATACGCCCAATAGCTTGTTGAACTGCGACATCCCGATAATCAGTGCCGCCGCGTTGGTGAAGCCGACAATCACCGGGTGCGACAGGAAGTTGACGATCACCCCCAGCTTCAGCACGCCCAGCGTCAACTGTACGACGCCGACCGTTAGCGACAACAGGATCGCCAGTGCGATGAAGTCGCTCGAGCCGGGTTGCGCCAGGGTGGCGAGCGACGACGCGGTCAGCAGTGATACCACTGCCACCGGGCCGGTGCCGAGCTGATTGGAGCTGCCCCACATCGCCGCGATCGCCACCGGCAGGAACGCGGCGTACAGACCGTAATAGGCAGGCAATCCAGCCAGCTGCGCGTAGGCCATGGACTGCGGGATGAGCACCAGCGCCACGGTCAAACCGGCCATGAAATCCAGCTTGAGGTTGGTTCCCGTCATCGGGAACCAGCGAAGAAAAGGCAGAAAACGCTTATAAACTTGCATGTGAGGCTTACCGAACGGGAGGGATGATGGCCGGGGTGAAGGTTCCGGCACCCGCCGGAAAGCCTAACATTCTAGCTTTTTCAGCAGGTTACGGCAAAGTCGGGGGCACCTGCGACTGAGCGCCGGTGGCCTAGCGTCGGCTTAGTGGCAGTACTTGCGCCATCTGCTCCGGGAGATCGCGCTCGGCAAGCAGGTGCAGTGCCTTGTGGAATTCGCTGGTGAGCCGCTTCATGGTGTCGGCCGCCTGCGGCAGGTAATGCACCACCTCGAACGGCACGCGTTCATCAAGCGAGGTGCGCGCCTGCGGCCGGAAGTGCTGCCAGGCGAGTTCCACCCAGGCCTTGTTCTGGCTATCGACGAAAATGAATTCCTCCGCGTCCAGCACCGCCATGTACTGCATGGAACGGATCGGCACGAACAGGCATGATCCGGCGCGCGCCAGCAGCGTATGCGCGAGGTTGTAGGTGGCGGCTGGCAGAAAGTCAGGCAGCCGTGCGATTTCCTGTTCGCGATAAAAGCGCTCTTCCATAAACGCAACGTTAGCAGGCTTGGCCAGACTTGGGGAGGCCTGGTTTGAGGCAAAATAGCGCTACCTTCCGGAACATTTCCCCATGGCTGACCTCATTTTCGATACCCACCTGGAATCCTTTGACCACGACGTGATCGAGGCCTCGCACGCGCGTCCCATCCTGGTCGACTTCTGGGCCGACTGGTGCCCACCCTGCCGCGCATTGACACCGGTGCTGGAGCGCGTCATCGCGCATTACGCCGGGAAGCTGCACATGGCCAAGGTCGAGGTGGACGAAGGCGCGAACATGAAACTGGCCGGACGCTATGAATTGCGCGGCTTTCCCACCGTGCTGCTGTTCGTCAAGGGCGAAATCGTCGGGCGCTTTTCCAGCGCCCACCCCGAACACTGGGTGCACGACTTCATCGCCGAGCACGCTCATATTGAATAAGCCCCTGCTGGTGTTCGACACCAATGTGGTGCTCGATCTGCTGCATTTCGACGATGCAACGGTCCAGCCGTTGCGCGACGCATTGATGGACGGTCGCGTGCGCTGCGTGGTGACAGACGCCACATTTGGCGAGTGGCAGCGCGTGCTGGGTTACCCGGAATTTGCACTGAATGCGACGCAGCAGGCCACGCTGGCCGCGCGTTACCGCGAGCTGTCCACGCTGATCGCACTGGATACGGCGGTCAGCGGTCTGCCCCACAAGGGGACTCTGATCCACTACGGGCTAAAGCCCGTGTGGAGTCGTATGCCGCGCTGCAGCGATCCGGACGACCAGAAATTCATTGAGCTGGCTGCCGCCGCGCGTGCCGAGGCGCTGATCAGCAAGGATCGCGCGGTGTTGAAACTGCGCCGCCGCTGCGCGCCATGGTTCCGGATGATGACGCCTGCCGAGGCGGCGGACTGGCTGGGCACCGCGCTGACCTGAGTCTTACGCGTTGCCAGGTTCGAAGCTGCGCCGCGCCGCTTCGCTGACCGCCAGCACCGCCGGATGACTCAGCCGCCGCTCCACCGAAATTGCGAAGAAGCGCTCACGGATGTCCAGCGTCCGTCCCATTTCGATCACCTGGTACTGTTTCATCACCCTGCGCGCGGTCGTCAGCGGTACCGGGAATACGCCTGCGCCCGCTTGGCCGAAAGCACTCATCAGCGCGCTGTCGTCGAATTCACCGACGATACGGGGCGCGACGCCTTTTTTTTCCAGCCAGCGCAACAGCGGTACTCGCAGGGCGCTGTCCTCGCCGGGGATCAGGAGCGGTGCGCTGTCGAGACACGCAGGGAAGTCGCCGTGCAGTGTTTGGGCGACGCGTTTCGCGGCGAGGAAAGCGATGCCGCACTCGCCGAGCGGATGGCTGTAGCCCTTGATGTCCATATTGGACGGCAACGGCCGGTCGGCCAGCACCATGTCGAGCCGGTGGACCGAGAGCTCGGCCGCGAGCTCCTCCAGCCGGTCTTCCTTGCACACCAGCTTGACCGGTTCGGCCAGGGTCAGCGCCGGCGCAAGCAGTTGATAGGCGATGGCTTTCGGCACGGCGTCGGCGATGCCGACGCGGAACGGATGCACGCGCGCGGCCAAGCGGTTTTGCAAGGATTCTTCCAGCTCGGCGCCCACGTTGAAAATTTCATCGGCGTAAGTTAGCGCAGTGCGCCCGGCGTCAGTCAGCTCCAGCCGTCGTCCTGTGCGTCGAAACAGCGCTACGCCCAGGCGCTTCTCGAATACGCTGATCTGACCGGACAAGGTCTGCGGCGTCAGATGCAGCTTATCGGCGGCTCGGTTGATCGCGCCGGATTTTGCAACAGTGTGGAAGTAGTGCAGGTGCTTGTAGTTGAGCATGGTGGTTTGGTTATTAATCGATAAATACGAACCAAGCATCATGATAATTCGAATTTATCATATGCATGAATGGTCGTAGGATCACGCTGTACTCACCCATGAAAAAGGAGAAGGTCATGCAAATCGATATTCAAAGCCAGGGATTCACGCTCACCGACGGCATCCGCGACCACCTCATGAAGCGCCTGGCTTGCGGCCTGAACCATGGCGACGACCACATCACCCGTGTGAATGTGCGGCTATCCGACATCAACGGCCCGCGCGGCGGTGCCGACAAACGCTGTTTCATCGAGGTGCGTTTGAAGCGCGCCCCGGCGCTGGCAATCGAAGACACCGAGACCGATCTTTACGTTGCCATCGACCGCGCCGCCGAGCGCGCCGGTCGCACCATGGATCGCCGTCTGGAGCGGCAGCGGGCGTTCGCGTCCGGCTCGCTGAATGAACCGGACAACGAGGACATGAATACCCAAGCCGAGGCGCGGCCATGAGCGGGGAATGGATTCCGTGGGCCGGTGCGGCGCCGGCAGCCACGATGCTCTTGACTCTGACGGTGGCGATAATGCGGCGCAGCCGCGCGCGCCCCAGCAGCCGTCCGGTCTATCTGCGGCACCGTTAACGGCGCATTATTTTCGGCCCTGGAATCGCGATGCAAAAAATTGAACACTCACTCGAACGCTTCATCTTTGCCAGTCGCTGGCTGCTGGCGCCGTTCTATATCGGACTGGTGGGGGCCATCGCGCTGCTGCTGATCAAGTTCGTCAAGGAGTTCATCAACCTGCTGCCGGTGGTAGTGAACGGCGAGGGCGGCCAGGTCATGGCGGGCGTACTCACCTTGGTGGATGTGGCGCTGGTGGCCAACCTGCTCGTCATCATCATCTTCGCCGGCTACGAGAACTTTGTTTCCAAGATCGACACCGGGAATAACGTCGATCGCCCGGACTGGATGGGGCATGTGAGCTTCTCCGACCTGAAGCTCAAGGTCATCGGCTCTATTGTCGCCATCTCCGGCATCGAACTGCTGAAAGCGTTCGTCAACGTCGAGGCCTACACCAACGAGCAACTGGCCTGGAAGGTTGGCCTGCACATGGCCTTTGTCGTCTCGGGCGTGCTGTTCGCGCTGATGGACCGGCTCACGAAATCCCCTGGCCACTGAGGAAATTGCCATGGACAAAACCGGTCTTTTTGCCTTCGCCGCCCAGTTCGCGCCCAGGCTCTTCCAGGTGCGCCGCAGCACCTGGATCACCGTTGGCGTGGGGCTGCTGGTGCTGTTCGGCCTCCTGATCTGGGCCGCCGTGGCGTCGATCGGCTGGTTCTTCGGGCAGGCGCAGGGCTTGATGGGCACCGCGCCCGAAGCGGCGCGCGGGGCAATGGAACAGGTGGGGCAGGTCGTGCCCGGCGTGCGAGAGAAACTAGGCGAGTTCGTGCCCGCCCTCAAGCCTTCGCAGCCGCAACGTGACGTCTCCGGCACTGATCTGGGTCCCGTGGCGCGCTACCCGGGTCTGGCGCGCACCTACTGGCACCGGGAAGGCAAACAGGTCACGATTGAATACGAGGGCGAGGCCGATTACGCGGCGGTGCTCGACCACTACGCCAAGGGTTTCGCCGCGCAGGGCTTTACCCAAAGCGTACACTCGGCCACGCCAGAGGCCGAGACACACGAATACGCAAAAAGCGACGAGCGCATCACGCTGAAACTTGCGCAGCAGTCCTCTGGCAAGGTCAAGCTGGGGATTGAAACCCGCTTGCCATGACCCCACAACACAACCTCTGTTCGATTTGAAGGAGCACCTCACCATGAAACGCATCGTTTTATTTCTCGCCACCAATATGGCTATCGTGCTGGTGCTGTCCGTCACCATGCGTCTTTTGGGTGTCGAGCCTTACCTCACCGCGAATGGCTTGAACCTGACCTCGCTGCTGATTTTTGCCGCGGTGATGGGCTTCGGCGGTTCGCTGATTTCGCTGGCGATCTCGAAATGGATGGCAAAGAAATCGATGGGTGTGCGGGTGATCGAAACGCCGTCGAATTCGACCGAGTTCTGGCTAGTCGAGACCGTGAAAAAATACGCGGCTGACGCCGGAATCGGGATGCCGGAAGTCGGCATTTTCGACACCCCAGAAGCCAACGCTTTCGCCACCGGCATGAACAAGAACAATGCGCTGGTCGCAGTCTCCAGCGGCCTGTTGCAACACATGTCGAAAGGCGAGGCCGAGGCCGTGATCGGCCACGAAATCGCCCACGTCGCCAACGGCGACATGGTCACGCTGGCGCTGATTCAGGGCGTGGTGAATACCTTTGTGATGTTCCTGTCGCGCGTGATCGGGCACACCGTGGACAAGGTGGTGTTCAAGACCGAGCGCGGTACCGGCCCGGCGTTTTTCGTCACCATGATCATCGCCGAACTGGTGCTGGGCGTGCTCGCCTCGATCATCGTCATGTGGTTTTCGCGCAAGCGCGAATTCCGCGCCGATATGGGCGGCGCGAGCCTGGCCGGCAAGCAGAACATGATCGGTGCGCTGGAGCGCCTGGCGAGCCTGCACCCGGCACCGCTACCCGAGAAGATGGCGGCGTTCGGTATCGCGGGCGGGGGGGCTTCCGGCATCAAGCGTCTGTTCATGACACACCCGCCGCTGGAAGAACGGATCGCGGCACTGCGCGCGGTGCAATAAGACATGGAAACCAGCATGAATAACGCAGTCTCAATCGGCGAACCCTGGATGTGGGCTGCCTTCATCGCCTTCGTGCTGGTCATGCTGTTCCTTGACCTGTTCGTGCTGGGCGGCAAAAAAGCGCACAAGGTCAGCGTCAAGGAAGCCGCATTGTGGTCGCTGGCCTGGTTTTCGATGGCGCTCATCTTTAACGCCGGATTGTGGTGGTATCTCAACGGCGCAGTTGGCGCGGAAGTCGCCGACAAGAAGGCGCTGGAATTCTTTACCGGCTATCTGATCGAGAAATA
>Ga0316622_100004464_pt1 | contig 10289 bp, 10 predicted proteins | sample OWC_Aug_OW2_C1_D_FD_207646 | JGI IMG/M metagenome (GOLD analysis project Ga0316622, IMG submission 207646) | Wetland soil microbial communities from Old Woman Creek delta, Ohio, United States - OWC_Aug_OW2_C1_D5_C | ecosystem: Environmental > Terrestrial > Soil > Wetlands | place: USA: Ohio... | reverse complement strand
ACCGCGAGCAGAAGGGCGCCACGCGCCCGCCCGGAGGCGCTGCGCAAGACGAAGTCGCCGATCGACCACGCCGAGTAGCCGGCGAGCACGCTCGCCGGCGCCAGCATCACCACGTAGAAGTACGGGAAGGCATTTCGGTACATGGCGATCGGCAGCAGTGCCAGCGCGAGCGCCGCCAGCGCGTACTGGCGCCGGTGCAGTGCCGCCACCAAGCCCAGACCGATGAGCAGCCACGGGAGTGGCTGCCAGAGTGCGTATCGCTCGAACAGCTCGGCCCGCGCGAACAACGGTGAGTCCAGGACCGTGGTCGAGGCCGTGCGGACGGCGAATGCGGGCATCGACTCCGCGGGGACGGCGCCCGGAACCACCGCCACGGGCGTGGACAGGAACGCGGCGTGCGCGGCCACGGTTGCGGCGAAGACGACGCCCGCCGCCAGTCCGGCCAGCGCGACTGACCGCAACGCAGCGGCGTCGAGCGACGGCAGCCTGCGTCCCTCTACCCGAGCTGGGGCAAGGGCGAGAAACATCAAGATGATCGGCGCAAACAGCAGCGCCTTGACGGTGACGGCCGCGGCGAGGCCGAGCAACGCCCCGGCGAGCAGCACGTCGCGGGACGAGCGGCGCGGGGCGGCCAGCAGCACCAGCGCTGCCACCAGCAGCGGCGCCAGCAGGGAATCCGCCCGGAACGAACCCCCATGTATCGACACGGGCACGAATCCCAGGTAGACCAGTGGCGGCAGTGCGGCCGGGAAGCCGTCCAGCCAGCGCCGACCGAGCAGCCAGACCAGCCATGCCGTGACGCCGAGCAGGGCGACCATGACCAGGCGCGCGGCGACGACCTGGTCGACCTCGTTGCCTGCAATGGCCGGTAACCACCCGAACAGGTGCGTGTACGCACCCTGCAGCACGAGCGTCAGCTCGCCGCGCGCACGTTCGTGTACGAAGCTCAGGTACCAGAACTCGTCCCAGTTGATGTTGAGGCGCCTGACCAGCAGGAACTTGTAGGCGATCACCGCCACGCACGCGGCCAGGGTCAGCGCCGCGAGGGCCGTATCAAGCCTGTCGCGGCCGCGTGTGGCGGACAATGTGCTGCCGTCGTGCATCAGGGTCGGCAATGCTAGGGGCAGCGGGCCAGTGCCGCAACAGCGTCCTGGCGCGCGGGCCGAATCGTGACGCGCAGCGATTTACCGGTGCCGCACTTGCGGCGATACTGGCCGGCGATGAATACGCCGCAGGCCTCGGAGGGGAGATTGAGCAAGCTCGTCATCCAGATCCCCTGTTACAACGAGGAAGCGACCCTGGCGGCGACGCTGGCCTGCCTGCCGCGGGAGCTGGCCGGATTCGACAGCGTCGAGTGGCTGGTGATCGACGACGGAAGCAGCGACGCCACGGCCGCAGTGGCCCTGCGCTGCGGGGTGGACCACCTGGTCCGCCTCCAGCAGAACCAGGGTCTCGCAAGGGCCTTCATGGCAGGCCTCGAGGCCTGCCTCAAGGTCGGCGCGGATGTCATCGTGAACACCGATGCGGACAACCAGTACGACGCGCGCTGCATCCCGGCGCTCGTGGAGCCGATCGTGAACGGCCGGGCCAGCATGGTCATCGGTGCGCGGCCGATCGTCGACATCGAAGACTTCTCGCGCGTGAAGAAGTGGTTGCAGCGACTGGGCAGTGCCGTGGTCCGGCTGGCGAGCGGCACCCGGGTGCCCGACGCCCCCAGTGGCTTTCGCGCCATCCATCGCGACGCCGCGCTGCGGCTGTGCGTCTTCAACTCCTACACCTATACCCTGGAGACGATCATCCAGGCTGGTCGCAAGAACATCGCGCTGGCTTCGGTCCCGGTCGGCGTCAATCGCGTCGAGCGGCCCTCGCGCCTCGTGACCAGCATCCCCTCCTACGTCAGGCGCTCGATCCTCACGATCCTGCGCATCTTCATTCTCTACAAGCCGCTGCGGTTCTTCCTGGCGCTCGGCACGCTGTTCCTCGTGCCTGGCGTCGTGCTCGGCCTGCGGTTTCTCTGGCGGTATTGGATCGACGGCGGGGCCGGGCACGTCCAGTCGCTGATCCTCGCCGCAATCCTGATCGTGACCGCCGTGATCATCTACGTGGCGGGCGTCCTGTCCGACCTCATCGCGGCCAATCGCGTGCTGCTCGAGGAGATCCGGACGCGGCAACTGCGCGCGGGCATCGCCGAGGCGCCGCGCACGGCGGGGCCGAAGGGATGAGTTCCGGGCCAGCGCCGACCGGGCCGGCACCTGCCGTCACGATCGGCATGCCCCTGTACAACGAGGAACGCTTCGTCGGTGAGGCATTGCGCTCGCTCCTGGCACAGACGTTCACGGACTTCGAGCTGCTCATCGGCGACAATGCGTCGACCGACCGCACGGGGGAAATCTGCCGGGCGGCAGCGGCCGGCGACCGTCGGATCCGCTACCACCGCAACGAGACGAACATTGGTGCGGCAGCTAACTTCGATCGGATAATCCACCTGGCGCGGGGCCGGTACGTCCTCTGGGCGGGCGGCCATGACCTGTGGGATCCCGACCTGATCGCACGCAGCGCGAGCGCGCTGGATGCGCGGCCGGACGCGGCAATCGCGGTCGCCGAATGCGTCTGGATCGACGTGCACGGCGGGAGGCTCGAGCGTCGCTCGGGATGGACGGACACCAGCGGCATGAGCCCCGTGGAGCGGCTGTTCACCGTGTTGTGGGGGAACATGCATCCGATCCTCGGCCTGATCAGAACGCAGGCGCTGTGCAGCACCGGAGGCGTCAGGAGCTGCATGGGCGCCGATCTGCTGCTGCTCAGCGAGCTCGCGCTGCAGGGGGATTTCGTCTTCGTACCCGGGACGCAGTGGTACCGGAGGGAGATCCGGCCGCGGGAGTCCTATGCCGAGATGATTCGGCGCCATCGCAGCGCACAGTACCGCCTCTCGTCGGGCATCGCCGCGCGGTTTCCCCTGTTCACGCTCGGCGCGGGCCTGCTCGGGATTGCGTGGAAGGCGCCCTTGCCACTGCCGGCGAGGATCGTGGTGTGCGCAGGGCTGGCGGGCACGATGCCGGCCCGCTTCGTCGGCGCAAGGCTGCGGCGACGGTAGGGCGGGACGTGGCTTCGACGAGTGGCTCGCCGGCATCGGCCGCGACCTCGAGCGCGGGCAAGCGCTGGTTGGGTGGCCTCAAGCGCCTGTTCACGTGGGTCGCGCTCGCGGCGATGGCTGTAGCAGTCTGGAAGTCATGGGGATTTCTCGCCGGCGCGTGGTCCCAGGTCGCCGTGGGCAACGTCGTCGCCGCAGTCGCCCTGTGGTCGGCGACGCACTTCGTCTCGCCGGCCTGCACCGTGCTCGTCCTCGGGCGATCGAAGGCCATCGACTATCGCAGTGCGTGGCAGGTGCACGCCCTGCGGCTGCCAGCCAAGTACCTGCCCGGCGGCATCTGGCACATGGCGGGCCGGGTCGTCGACCTGCGGGGCCTGGGCCACGCGCCGCGCTCGCTGGTCGAGTTCGTGCTGATGGAGAACCTCGTCGCAGCGGCGTTCGCCCTCGGCACCGGCGCCACGCTGCTGCTGGCGTCCGGTGAAACGCGGTGGCGCGGACTGCTGGCCGTGGTCGCGGTGCTCGGCCTGCTGGGCCTCGTGCTGGTTCCCCGCCTCGTGAAACTGGTCGGTCGCACCGAAAGCGCGTTTCCCGCGGACCGCTACGCGAGGCTGATCGCCGTGACCGCCGGATTCTGGGCACTGGCGGCGGCGGCGTTCCTCTTGTTCGTCACGGGTTTCGGTTCCGACGTGATGCAGGCGAACCCGGCAGCGAAAATAGGGACCTACCTCTTTTCGTGGGGCGCAGGATTCGTCGCATTCTTTGCGCCACAGGGTGTCGGCGTGTTCGAATTCGTCTCGGCGACGATGCTCGGGGATAAGCTCGATCTCGCCCGGGCGGTGGCGCTCATGGCCAGCTTCAGGGTCGTCGTGCTGGCCGGTGACCTGTCCGCCTGGGTCATCGCGATTGCACTTTCCCGCGGACCAGGAGTCCGGTGAGCGACTCGAGGAGACGGGCATGAAGGCCGTGATTCTTGCCGGTGGATTGGGTACCCGCATCGCCGAGGAATCGGGTGTGCGCCCGAAGCCGATGGTGGAGATCGGCGGGCGGCCGGTGCTCTGGCACATCATGAAGATCTATTCGGCTTACGGCATCAACGATTTCGTGATCTGCCTCGGATACAAGGGTTATCTCATCAAGGAGTACTTCGCCAACTACTTCCTGCACATGTCGGACGTCACGTTCGACATGGCCGAAAACCGGATGCACGTGCACGAGCAGCATGCCGAGCCGTGGCGGGTCACCCTGGTCGATACGGGCGAGGCGACACAGACCGGTGGGCGACTCAAGCGCGTGCAGGCCTACGTCGGCAACGAGGACTTCTGCTTCACGTACGGCGACGGCGTCAGCGACGTCAACGTGACGGACCTGGTCGACTTCCACCGTCGCCATGGGACCGTCGCGACCCTGACGGCGACGCAGCCCCCGGGGCGATTCGGTGCGCTGGACGTCGACGGCACGCTCATCACGACCTTCGAGGAGAAGCCGCGAGGCGACGGGTCGCTGATCAATGGTGGCTTCTTCGTGCTGTCGCCGCGGGTGTTCGACTACGTCGAGGGCGACCAGACGGTCTGGGAGCGCGGTCCCCTCGAGCGACTGGCCCGCGAGCGACAGTTGTCCGCGTTCGTTCACGACGGGTTCTGGCAGCCGATGGACACGTTGCGCGACAAGAACCTGCTCGAGTCGCTTTGGCAGTCTGGAGCGGCGCCGTGGAAGGTCTGGTGAGCGACTTCTGGCGCGGCCGTCGGGTGCTGGTCACAGGCCACACGGGATTCAAGGGTGGCTGGCTCTGCATCTGGCTGCGTCGGCTGGGGGCGGTCGTCACAGGCTATGCGTTGCCCCCGCCCACCGAGCCGAACCTGTTCGAGGTCGCGCGCATCGGCGAGGTGGTGGAATCCCGCAACGGGGACGTACGCGACCTCGCGGCTCTGGCTCGCGTCCTGAGCGACTCGCGTGCCGAGATCGTGTTTCACCTGGCGGCACAGCCTCTGGTCCTCGGCGGCTACAGCGATCCCGTCGGAACGTTCGACACGAACGTCATGGGAACCGTGAACCTGCTGCAGGCAATCCGGTCCGCGCCTTGCGTGCGCGCCGTCGTGAACGTCACGACCGACAAATGCTACGAGAACGACGACGGCGGTCGTGCGTTCCGGGAATCCGATCCGCTCGGTGGCGTGGAGCCGTACGGGTCGAGCAAAGCCTGCTCCGAACTCGTGACGCGGGCGTTCGGCCGTGCGTTCTTCGATCCGGCGAGCTACGCCGACCACCGGGTCGCGATCGCGACCGCCCGTGCAGGCAACGTCATTGGCGGCGGCGACTGGGGCGAGAACCGCCTGCTGCCCGACATCGTGCGATCGTTCCAGGCGCGGCGTGCGGTCCTGATCCGGCGGCCGACGGCCGTGCGGCCATGGCAGCACGTGCTGGAGCCCTTGAGCGGCTACCTGCGACTGGGCCGGCGTCTCATCGAAACCGGTCCGGCATGCGGTGGCGGCTGGAACTTCGGACCGGCCGCCACGGAGTCCCGTCCGGTGTCGTGGGTCGCCGAGCAATGCGTGCGGCTGTGGGGCGGGTCAGCGCAATGGCAGCGCGATCCGGCAGAATATCCGCCGGAGGCAGGACGGCTGCAGCTGGACTGCTCGAAAGCCAGGGAATCCCTGGGCTGGGAGCCGCGCCTGTCCCTGGAGAGGGCGCTCGAGATGACTATCGGCTGGTATCGCGACGCGGCGAACGGCGCCGATGCGAGGCGCCTGTGCGAGGAACAGATCGCGGAGTTCGGCGCCGGGGAGTCGGCCTGATGCGGCATGCCTGCCGGTCCTGCGGCGCCGAATTGCGCCTGTCGTTCTGCGACCTCGGCGCGACGCCGTTTTCCAACTCATTCCTGGCGGAGGCGGACCTCGACCGAAGCGAGACCATCTACCCGCTGCATGTGCGCGTGTGCCAATCGTGCTGGCTCGTGCAGCTGCCGGCCTTCGAGCCGCCGGACCGGATCTTCAACGCGGACTACGCCTACTTCTCGTCCTACTCGGACTCCTGGCTGAGGCACGGTGAGACGTTCTGCAGCGAGATGATCCGGCGGCAGGGGCTCGGCGCGCATTCGCAGGTGATCGAGGTGGCGAGCAACGACGGGTACCTGCTGCAGCATTTCCGGCGCGCCGGGATTCCCGTTCTGGGCATCGAGCCGGCCGGTAACTGTGCGCAGGTCGCGCAGGCCAGAGGGATCCGGACGCTGGTGCGGTTCTTTGGGCGCGACACGGCCCGCCTGCTGGAGGCACAGGGTACGAAGGCCGACCTGCTCGTTGCCAACAACGTTCTCGCACACGTGCCGGACATCAACGACTTCGTGGCCGGTCTGAAGCTCGTACTGGCGCCCCGCGGCAGCATTTCCATCGAATTCCCGCACCTGCTCCGGCTGATGGAAGGCAACCAGTTCGACACGATCTACCACGAGCACTTCTCCTACCTGTCGCTCATCGCGGTCGAGCAGCTGCTCGAGAGGCATGGGTTGCGCGTCAGCGACGTCGTCGAACTCGCGACGCATGGCGGTTCGCTGCGGGTGCTGGCCCGGCATGCCGAGGAGTCGCCGTCGGCCGACGCGGCGGGTGCCGCGCGAGTGCGCGCAGCAGAGCGTGCGGCGGGAATGGACGGCGCCGGGGCCTACCGCTCCTTCCAGTCGAAGGTCGCGCAGACTCGGCTGGCACTGCTCAAGCTCCTGATCGAGGCGCGCGAGGCAGGGCGGCGCGTCTGGGCATACGGGGCGCCCGCTAAGGGCAATACGCTGCTGAACTACTGCGGCGTGCGGACTGACCTGGTGGAGGCCACAGTGGATCGCAGCCCGGCGAAGCAGGGCCGGTACCTGCCGGGCGTGCGCATACCCATCCTGAGGCCCGAGGATCTCGTCGCCGCGCGGCCCGACCTCGTGCTGATCCTGCCATGGAACCTCCGGGAGGAGGTCATGGCGCAGATGGCTGTGATCCGCGAATGGGGCGGGCGCTTCGTCGTTCCCATCCCGGAGCCTGTGGTCCTGCCATGAAGCTCGTCGCAACGCCGCTGCCGGGTGTGTGGATCATCGATCCGGACGACCACCGTGACGAGCGTGGCACGTTCATGACGCACTTCGAGGAAGGCTGGTTCCGGGAGCACGGCCTGTACTGCGGCTTCACCCGGACGTGTACCGCCACGAACCCGCGCGCAGGCACCCTGCGGGGCATGCACTGGCAGGAGGCGCCTGACGGCGAGGTGAAGCTGGTGCGCTGCATCCGCGGAGCGATCTACGACGTCGTTCTGGACCTGCGTCCGGAATCCGCGACCTTCCGCCGCTGGCATGCGATCGAGATGACGCCGGACGGCGGCGGCGCGCTGTACGTGCCGGCCGGATGCGCGCATGGCTACCAGACCCTGGCAGACGATTCCTGGGTGTCGTACCAGATCGGCGCGGTGCATCGGCCGGAGAGCGCCCGCGGCGTACGCTGGAACGATCCTGCCTTCGCGATCCGTTGGCCGCACTGCGCGGACAGGTTGATGTCGAGGAGGGACGCGTCGTACGCGGACTATGGCCATCACAAGTGATGCAGATCTTCCGCTGGTCATCTGGGGCGCAGCCGGCCACGCGAAGGTGCTGGCAGAGTTCCTGCCGGTGGCGGGTTACCGGGTCGTTGCGGTGTTCGACAACGACGGCGCGGTCCGCCGGTCCCCGCTCGAGGGGGTGCCGTTGCACATCGGCGAGTCCGGATTCGAGCAGTGGCTGGAGCGCTGGGGCCGCCGGCCGTTGTGGGGTGCCGTGGCCATCGGCGGCGACCATGGCGGAGCGCGTCTGGAGATCCAGTCGTACCTTGCCACCCGCGGCGTGGTGATCGCCCGCCTGGTGCATCCGCGTGCGTACGTGGCTGCCTCGGCGAGCGTAGGCACGGGTACGCAGATCCTCGTGAACGCCACGGTTTGTGCCGAAGCCGAGTTGGGGGCGGGGTGCATCGTAAACACGGCTGCGAGCGTCGACCATGAGTGCCGCATCGGGGACGGCGTGCACGTCGCACCGGGCGCACATCTCGCCGGCTGCGTGGAAGTCGGCCGATGCGCGTTCGTCGGAACGGGGGCCGCGGTGCTGCCGCGGCTCAGAATCGGTGCCGGCGCGGTCGTAGGGGCCGGGGCGGTCGTGACGAAGGATGTGCCGGACGGCGCCGTCGTATGCGGCAATCCGGCGCGTGTGCTCAGAGTCCGGGAGGTATGAGATGGAATCCGATGACGCAGCACGCATGGCGGCCGACCCGGACCTGCAGGGGCTGGCGAGGGACCTGTTCCTTCGCAGCTGCGAGTACCGCTACTCGTACAACTTCACGTGGATGGGGCGACCGATCATCCAGTATCCGCAGGACATGGTGGCGATGCAGGAGATCATCTGGGCCGTCAGGCCCGACCTGATCATCGAAACCGGCATCGCGCACGGCGGGTCACTGGTGTTCTATGCGTCGATGCTCGAGCTACTGGGTGGCGACGGCCTGGTGCTGGGCGTCGACGTCGACATCCGGCCGCACAACCGACACGCCATCGAGACCCATCCCATGGCCCCGCGCATCCGGATGATCGAGGGGTCGAGCGTCGATCCTGCGGTCGTCGCTCAGGTGGCGGCAGCCACGCTGGGCCGTGCCCGCGTGCTCGTCACGCTCGATTCCAACCATACGCACGATCACGTGCTGCGCGAGCTGCAGCTCTATTCGCCATTCGTGACCGAAGGCAGCTACCTGGTGGTATTCGACACGGTCGTCGAGGACATGCCGAAATCGATGTTCCCGGACCGGCCCTGGGGCCCGGGCGACAATCCGAAGACCGCCGTGCACGAATTCCTGCGGTCCAGCGAGCGGTTCGTGATCGACCGCAGGGTCGAGAACAAGCTGCTGCTGACGGTGGCGCCGGACGGTTACCTGCGTTGCGTGAAGGCATGAGCACCGGTCGCATCCCGGTGTCGGGACCGTGGATCTCCGAGCGCGAGGTGGACTACGTCGCGGACGCGGTCCGCACGGCCTGGTACGCGGACCACCTCGCCTATCACGCGCGCTTCGAGCGGGCGTTTGCCGAGCATCTCGGCGTCGAGCGTACGATGGCGCTGCCCTCGTGCACGTCCGCAATCCACCTTGCGCTCGCCGCGCTGGGCGTGGGCCCGGGTGACGAAGTCATCGTGCCCGACGTCACCTGGATCGCGTCTGCGGCCCCGGTCACCTACGTCGGCGCCACCCCGGTGTTCGCCGACATCGACCCCCTCACCTGGTGCATCACTCCCGCCAGCGTCGAGTCCGTGCTCACCGAAAGGACGCGCGCCATCATCGCCGTGGAACTTTACGGATCGATGCCCGACTGGCAGGGACTGCTCGAGCTTGCGGACCGGCGCGGCATCCCGATCATCGAGGATGCCGCCGAGGCCGTCGGTTCCCGCTACCGCGACCGCCCGGCCGGGTCGTTCGGGCACGTCAGCGTCTTCAGCTTCCACGGGTCGAAGACCCTGACCACGGGCGAGGGCGGGCTGCTCGCGACGCGCGATGCGGCGCTCTTCTCGCGGGCGCAAGTGCTCCGTGACCATGGTCGGCCGGCGGGCGACCGCCACTTCCAGAACACGGAAGTGGCGTTCAAGTACAAGATGTCCAGCATGCAGGCGGCCCTGGGCCTGGCCCAGCTCGAGCGGCTCGAGAGCCTGGTGGAGCGAAAGAGGGAGATCTTCGGCTGGTACCAGGAAATGCTGGGTTCCGTCGCCGGCCTGACGCTCAACGCGGAACCTCGAGGTACCCGCAATTCGTTCTGGATGACGACGGTCGTGGTCGACCGCGGCTACGGGCTGGACAAGCGCCAGCTGATGGCCGGTCTCGACAGGGAGGGAATCGACAGCCGGCCGTTCTTCCATCCGCTCAGCTCGCTCGAGGCGTACGCGGGTTGCGACGAGGCCGGCAAGGCGAGGCTGCGCAACATCGTGGGCTACGACATCTCGCCCCGCGGCCTCAACCTGCCGTCGGGACTTTCCTTGACCCGGGCAGATGTCGAGCGGGTCTGCCAGGCATTGCAGGGCATCCTACGCGGCTGATCCTCCAAGCCGCCGGGCCAGCCCCGGCGATCGCGCGCTATTCGATCCCCAGCTTCTTCACCCGATACCGCAACTGCCGAAACGTCATCCCGAGCAGCTGCGCCGCCTTGGTCTTGTTGTACCGGGTCTGCTCCAGCG
>Ga0316622_100004463_pt1 | contig 10289 bp, 7 predicted proteins | sample OWC_Aug_OW2_C1_D_FD_207646 | JGI IMG/M metagenome (GOLD analysis project Ga0316622, IMG submission 207646) | Wetland soil microbial communities from Old Woman Creek delta, Ohio, United States - OWC_Aug_OW2_C1_D5_C | ecosystem: Environmental > Terrestrial > Soil > Wetlands | place: USA: Ohio... | reverse complement strand
GTGTCAAAGTCGGGGGCGGGCTCGGGGGCACCGTCGCCGTCCGTGTCATGCTCGGCGTCGCCGTGCGTATCGCGGTCGCGGTCGTGGTCGGCGTGTCCGTCGGCGTCTCGCGCGGCGTCGCGGTCCGCGTGCTCGTCCGCGTGGGCGTCATGCTCGGTGAGGTGGTCGGTGTCAACGTCGGGGGCGGGCTCGGGGGCACCGTCGCCGTCCGAGTCATGCTGGGCGACGCCGTGCGTGTCGCTGTCGGGGTCGCGGTGGGGGTCACCGTCGTCGTCCGCGTTGCAGAGGCGGTCGGGATTGGAGTCTGGGATGGCGTCGCGGTGCGGGTGACGGTGGCGGTACTGGTGGACGTTGCCGTTGGCGTCCTGGTCGACGTCGGGGTCCGGGTGGTCGTCAGCGTCGGGGTCGGGCTCAGAGCCGCGGTCGCCGTGTTCGTCGCCGTGGGCGTTGCGGTGGCATTGACCCTCAGAGACAGCTCGTTGGAGAACGCACTCTCGCTGCCGTTGTAAGCAGTGACCACGAAGTAGTTCGTGACATCGACTGCCAGGCCGGTCACCACGTGATGGATGAGGCCGTCGCCGCCCGGCGTCTTCGCGCCAACGTCCGTTCCGGCGCCATACGACTGGCCCTCCTGGCGAACGTAGGTCTTGTAGCCCGAGGCTCCCGATACGGGCGACCACGTGAGCTCCGCGCTGAACGCGAAGGCTGGCGCCGCCCAAAAAAGGCAGACAATCGCGAGCCCAACCGCGGCCAGCGCAATTGAGCGGTCCTGTCCCGCTCTTCGCACGAAGGCAGAGGGGTCAAGAACCGTGCCCCGCTCATGGCGGCCCGCCCGTCTTCCGCATCAAGCGACACCGTCAATGAAGGCGAGGGCAGGAGGCACCACTCCGTCGATGAGTTGACGGGGTGGTGCCTACTTTCCTGGGAGTGCGGTCCGGGTGGGAGTAGGTGTCGGCGTCGCGGTGCGGGTGCGGACCGGCACGTGCTTCACGGGCAGCTGGATTACCGGCGCGGGCGTCCTTGCCGATCGGGAAACAGCGCGCTGAGCGAATGCTGTGGACTGAGACTGGCCACTTGCCTGACCCGAGCCGCCACTTCGCTGAGCCGACTGCAGCTCAACCGTACCGAGGACCGACGGCGCCGCGGCAGCGGTACTGGCGGAAACGGGGATTCCGTACTTTCGGGCCAGATCCTGCTCCAGCGATTGGCGCTCCATGTCCGTCAGCGCCCGGTCGTAGACAATGATCTCAGCGATATCGCCTCTGAAGCCGTGTTGGCGGCTCGGAGCCGCAGTGTACCCACCGATGATTGTCGTCCCTTTGGTGTTGATGGCGGCCACCTTGGTATCGGCGGCAGCCGCCAAGCGGCCGTTGATCCACGCCGATAGCCCCTCGGTCGTCGAGCCGTTCAATACGAACGCGGTAATGGCGGCGGTGCTGGTCGACGCCTGCTGCTGCCAGAGGCGATAGCCTCCCGAAACTCGGACCCCATACTCTGGGGTCACCATGAAGGCTCCCTCGGTGGTCCGTCCACCGCCGAGGTCGATCATGCCCTTGCTCCCAATGGCATCGGGGCGGGCCACCATGAACACCGTCCGGTTCTGGTTCCCGGACACCACGGTGGCAGCAATGGTCAGATGGTCGTCCGCGCCGTCGAAGTGCACTACCGGCCGGCCGTTGAGCATCGCCCTGCGGTACGTCGGCTGGGACGGCTTTGAGCTCTGCCTGGCGACGTACCGCCGGGGACTGGCGTCATACCAGGCAGCCACGCGGGCGCCATCGGTCAACCATTCCAGGCTTTGGGCGTCCAGCCAGAGCAGCATCTGTGGTGAGCGGTTCGGCGTCACTGTGGGTGTCGGAGTGGCGGTCGGCGTGCGCGTCGGGACCGAGCTCGACGTCGCCGTTGCGGTGAAGGTAAAGCTCGGTGTTGCGGATGCCGTGGCCGTGCGCGTCACCGTCATCGTCGCGGTCGGGGTGGCCGTGCGCGTCGCCGTGGCGGTTTGGCTCCGGGTCCCGGTTGGCGTGGTTGTGCGAGTGGCGGTGACCGTCTGGGTGGCCGTGGCCGTGCTGGTCGGCGTGGCGGTGCGCGTCGCCGTCATCGTCGCGGTTGGGGTGGCCGTGCGCGTCGCCGTGGCGGTTTGGCTCCGGGTCCCGGTTGGCGTGGTTGTGCGAGTGGCGGTGACCGTCTGGGTGGCCGTGGGCGTGCTGGTCGGCGCGGCGGTGCGCGTCGCCGTCCGCGTGCTCGTCATCGTCGCCGCCGCGCTCGGCGAGGCGGTTGGTGTCGCCGTGCGCGTCGCCGTGGCGGTTTGGCTCCGGGTCCCGGTTGGCGTGGCGGTGCGAGTGGCGGTGACCGTCTGGGTGGCCGTGGGCGTGCTGGTCGGCGTGGCGGTGCGCGTCGCCGTTGCGCTCGGCACCGCGGTCGCGGTAGCCGTGCGCGTGGCCGTCAGGGTTGCCGTGGCCGTCCGAGTGGCAGTCCTGGTCCCCGTGCGCGTCGGGGACGCGGTCGGCGACCAGGTCGCGGTGCCCGTGGAAGTGCGCGTCGCTGTCGGTGTGCGGGTGGGCGTCGCGGTCCCAGTGCTCGTCACGGTGGGCAGCGTCGTCGCCGGGATCGCGGCAGTGGGCGTCGGGGTTGAATTGACCCTCAGCGACAGCTCGTTCGAAAGCGGGCTCTCGCTACCGTTGTAATCAGTGACCGCGAAGTAGTTCGTGACGTCGATTGGCAGGCCGGTTACCACGTGGCGGATGAGGCCATCGACGTCCGGCGTTTTCGGCCCGACGTCCGTTCCGGCACCGTACGGCTGCCCCTCCTGCCGGATGTAGACCCTGTAACCCAAGGCCCCGGATACCGGAGACCATGTCAGCTGCGCATCGAACGCGAAGACGGGCGACGTCAGACCGCAGGTAAGGCCCAGCACAGCCAAGACGAGGAGAACGGGACTCGCATGTCCCCTTGCGTGCACGCCCATGTGCAGCTCAGGAACTGTGACCCGCGCGGGCTGCGCCCTGCGCATGCCCTGTCTCTCGACGCGACCACTCAGCCAGCCTCAGTACCAGTAGGTCACGCGCCCCGCGCCACCCACTTCCTCTCTCTCGGTATAGCTCGTCCATCCCCACCACCCCGCACCCCCCCGCGGGCTCCTTCCCTTTTTTTCTAGCCGTGTCCGTAGGTCATGTGGCTGGTGATGTGATCGGACACAGACTCAAGGCATTCCATAATCGCCAATGTCTGTCTAGAATTTTTTTTGATGCTGTCGGATCGGCTTTCCCCATTTCCAGAGAGCTGCCGGGCACAGACCACACCCATCGCCAACAAGGAACCGTCAGTTCGAGGGCTGGAGGCTCAGCCTCTGGCACCCCTTTCGGGGTGTGGGAGAGGAGGTTCTGGGCAGCCCGGACGGTTCCGTGGGACCGAGCGGGGCGCTGCGGGGCGCTGGCCGACTGGGTCCAGGAATGTGCGCCTTGGAGCGCAAGCCGCTGTGCGAGACGGGTGGCGGGGCAAGACGGCTCGGACGGCGCCTCGCCTTCCAAGACACAGCACTTCCTGACATTAGGGAAACCCCTGATATCGGTGAGGGAAAACCCCATCTTGACTTATCGTGTTGGAGGCGGTGTAATGAATTTTACACAAACTTGGATGTTGATGTATTGAAGGTGTTGGCGGGCGCCTTCTGGTGGAAAAGGGTGGGCTTTGCCCTTTTTCGGGAGTTCCCATGTCAGATGCCGCGCTCATGCTCTGTTCGGACGCACCGGAACGGGGTGCCTACACACGTTGGCTGCGTGCAGAAGGGTACGGTGTCGTTGAAACCGCTTCTGCGCACGACGCGATCGAACGTCATCGTCATCAATCGTTCCCGCTGACAGTTGCCGACATGGCCGTTCCGCGCATGGATGGCGCGGGGCTCATGTGTGCCATCCGCGCGATCAATCCGGAGGCGGAGCTGTTGTTGCTGAGCACGGGCGAAACGGTGCGCACCGCCATCGCCGCAATGAAGGCGGGGGCGGCCGATTGCTTGTTGAAGCCGGTCGACCGCGAAGGGCTGCTGGCGTCGATTCGCAAGATCGGCGTGCTCGGCGAAGTGCTCGAGGAGAACCGCCGACTCCGAGACCAGCTGCACCGCCGCTATGACTTCTCTCACATCGTCGGCCGCTCGCCCGAGATGGTGCAGTTGCTCTCCCTCGCCGGCCGCGTTGCGGCCACCGACACGACGGTCCTGATCACCGGCGAAAGTGGTACGGGCAAGGAGTTGCTCGCTCGGGCGATTCACGTCAACAGCAGCCGGGCGCATCGCCCGATGGTCTCGATCAACTGCGCCGCCATTCCGGAAACGTTGCTCGAAAGCGAACTCTTCGGATATCGGCGCGGGGCGTTCACCGGAGCGCACAGCGACAAGCTGGGGGTGCTGGCGACTGCCGATGGCGGCACATTCTTCCTCGACGAGGTCGCCGAGTTGCCGCTCACCACACAGGCAAAACTGCTGCGGTTCCTCCAGGACGGAGTGTACTTCGCCCTTGGCGATCCGTCGCCGCGCAGCGCCAACGTCCGGGTGATTGCGGCCACCAACGCGGATCTTCTCCGGCGGACGGATTCGGGGCAGTTCCGCAAGGACCTCTACTATCGGCTTTCGGTGTTCCCGATGCAGATTCCGCCGTTGCGTGCGCGGCCTCAGGACATCATGCCGCTCGCGCATCACTTTCTCCGCCGGATCGGAAACCGGGTAGGGAAGCAGGTTCCGGGATTCTCGCGCGAGGTCGTCAGTTACCTCGTGAGCCAGCCGTGGTCCGGCAACGTTCGCGAGCTGCAGAATGCCGTTGAACGCGCGGTGATTGTGAACGCCGGCAACCTGCTCACGTCCGCTGATTTCCGAATGCTGGACCCAAGAGCGGAGCGAACGCCCGAGGAAAGTGGTGTGCTGTGGCTGCTTCCCCAGGACGGTATCAGTCTACCGGAGCTGAACCGGCAGCTGATCGCTCAGGCGATGGCCCGGACCCACCACAACGTGTCGGCCGCGGCTCGCATGCTCGGCGTGAGCCGACCGACGCTTCGCTCTCGCCTCAGGCAACTCAAATTCTGACTACGGCCCCGCGCCGCGTTCCCGCTACCCAAAAGGGGAACGGACGATTGACCCTTTGGTCAACGGTTTTGATCAAATGGTCAATAGTTGCTGCCCCCCCATCACAAAATTGCCTTCGCTCTTGCCGATCTCCCGTGGAACGGTTCTTGATTGACGACCTGCCAAGGGTCTTTCTCCGACATCAATTGGTCCGCTAGAACACGGCCGCCACACGGCCAGGAAGGTTACTATGAGCCAGAGGGCTTTAGAGGCAGCGCTCGGACGGCTGATCTGCGACGATTCTTTTCGCCGGGAGTTCTGGGAGGACTCGGAAGCTGCCTCGATCCGCGCAGGATTTCAACTGACTCCTCTGGAATTGCGCAGCCTGCGGAAGATCCAGACCGAAGCGATCGAGCAGTTCACCCCTCACGTGGATGACTGCATCCGTCGGGTCGAGGAACCGCCGGTGGAGACCACGACGCTCACGAACAACGATACGAAGCTGTCCCGGCCGTCGCATAATTCGGGGAGCTGACCCCAGCACTAGCCGGGAACTGGCGGCGCCGACGCGCACATCAGTCGGCACAACATACGGCGAAGACGTGGTGGAGATGAGGATGTGGCACAGAAAGGGACGACATGGACTCGTCGGGCGGAGCTATGAGCAGCCAACAATGGTACGTGGTTCAGACCAAGCGTCACCGTGAACAGTTTGCGCACGCATCGCTCCGGGACATCGGGATTCCCTCGTACCTGCCTCGCATTGTGCAGTGGCCTCGTCCCGCCGTGGGCAGTGAAATCGCCCCGATGTTCCCGGGTTACCTCTTCGTCCAGGCCGCATTTCCGGATGACTTCTACCGCGTGGCGTGGACGCCCGGAGTAAAGGCGTTCGTCACTTTCGGTGGGCTGCCGACTCCCATTGCCCCGGAGGCAATCGACTTCCTGCGCAGCCGCGAAGGCCCGGACGGCATCATTCGTTGCGGCAGCGGCCTCTCGGAAGCCTGCGAAGTGCGCATCATCCGGGGACCGTTCCAGGGGCTCACCGCCATCGTGACCCAGCGCCTGCCGGCCCGCGAACGCGTGCGTGTGCTGATGGACCTCCTGCGGCGCGACACCCCCGTCGAGTTGCCGGAACGCTGGGTGTCGCGGCTGTGAATGACCAATGCCGGCAAGAATCCTCGCGCCAAGACGCCAAGACGCAAAGGAAGGGAAGAAAGCTTCTTCCCACTGCCTGTCGCCTTCTTGAAATGACCCAACCGCGCTTTTTGCCTTTTGTCTTTTGCCTTTTGATTTTCCGCCAGAGCTTCCTTTGCGTCTTGGCGTCTTGGCGTCTTGGCGTCTTGGCGCGAGACGTTTCTCCCTTTGCCTTTTGCCTTTCCTCGAAGAGGACTTGCCTTTTGCCTTTTGATTTCCTGTCACCGCCCACCGCCAACTGCCCACCGCACCTAACGAGCCGAAAATGACCCAACCGCGCTTTTTGCCTTTTGCCTTTTGCCTTTTGCTTTTTGCCTTTCCCCTGGCCTGCGCGACCTCCCCTGCGGCCCGCGAGGGGACACCGCCGCCGGCAATGACCCTCCAGGCGGCGCCGGCAGAGAAGCTGCCGCCCTATGCGCTGCAGATCGGCGACCAGCTGGCGGTCCGATTCTACTTCAACCCCGAGCTCAACGAGGACGCGGTCATTCGGCCTGACGGCATGATTTCGCTGCAGCTCATCGGCGACGTGCTCGCCCTGGGAAGCACGCCCGAAGCGCTGGCCAGCGCGATCACCGAGCGTTACAGGGGCGAATTGGCAAACCCCAAGGTGACGGTGATCGTCCGCCAGGTCGGCAGCCGGGTGTACGTCGGCGGCGAGGTGGGGAAGCAGGGGGTCGTCCCACTCAGCGCCGGACTGACCGTCTTTCAGGCCATCCAGGAGGCCGGCGGCTTCCTGACCACCGCCCACAGGACGCAGGTGATCCTCATCCGCCGCGGGACGGACGGAAAGATGAAGGGATACGAGGTCGACATGCGCCCCGTGCAGGACGGCAAGGATCCGTCACTCGACGTCCCTTTGCAGGCCTTCGACGTCGTCTTCGTGCCGCGGTCCAAGATCGCCGAGGTCAACCTGTTCGTCGAGCAGTACATCAACAAGAACATGCCGCAGATACCGTTTGTCCCCACAATTCCCGTGTTCTGAGCCTGGGTGCGATCAGGATGAGACAGTTTCACCTGGCAACAGCGCTCGTGCCTCGTTTCCTGCGCCCTGCGTTTCGTTTTGCCCTGCCGATCTTCTGAGGATACCGAGATGGACGACCAAGAGGCGACTGAGCGCAACGAGCCTGGAATCCCCTGGCAGGAGATCGCCGGGATCGTCTTGCGTCGCTGGAAGCTCATCGCGGCCGTCTTCGCCGCCGGCGTGCTCTCTGCGACGGGCTTCGCGCTCATGCGCGGGCCGATCTACCGTGCGTCCGCCAAGCTGATGGTCACCTCGGATCGTGCCCACATCACCGTGTCGCCCGACCCCAGCGCTGGCGCGACGGTGGACCGGCTGACGGACCAGGATCTGAACGCGGAAGCGGAGCTGCTCAGGAGCCCGGCACTGGTCCATGAGGTCCTCGCGAAGTACCGCGACGCGGCGCCCCCTCCCCCACCCGAAAGCCCTGGCTGGTTGTCCACCGCGCTCAATGCCGCTTCCCGTCCGCTCGACGGCCTGGCACTGATCTATCAGCGCCTCCACGGCGTACCGCCTCCGTCGCCGTTCGAGCGATGGGTGCGCGCGATCGCCCGAGACCTTTCCGTCGCTCCGATCGGGAAAACGACCCTGATCGAGGTCGCCTACACCGGCGGCGACCCGCGGTGGGCGGCGCGGTTCGTGAACGACGTGGCGCAGCGTCACGTCGAACGCCACGTGCAGCTCAATCGGCAGTCGGAGGCCCTCCGTTTCCTCGAAAGCCAACGCGAGCTGCTGAGCGACAAGCTGCGGCAGAGCGAACGCGCGCTGCAGGAGTTCTACGAACGCGCGGGCACCGACTCAATGCCCGAGCAGCAGGCCAGCTTGCGCACGCAACTGACGGCGGCGGAGGCGGCGTTGCGCGAGGCGAACACTCAATCCGCCGAAAGCAGCGCCCGCGTCGAGTTTCTCGCGAAGGAGATCCGCGTCCATCCGCAGACCATTCCCGGCGAGCCCATCCTGGGGCAGGGAAATCCGGGCACCCGCATCAGCAGCCGCGTGCTCGAGCTCGAGCTGCAGCGCAGCCAGCTGCTCTCCAAGTTCGCGCCAAACAGCCTCACCATTCAGGACCTCGACCGGCAGCTTGCCGAGGCGAAGCGGATGCTGGCGGAGGAAGAAAAGAAGCAGGGTGGTACCATCGGTGTCGTGAACCCGACGCATCAGGCCCTGAAACTGGAGCTGGCGCAAACGGAGGCCCAGCTGGCGGCGCTGAGAGGTCGGACGGATGCGCTCCGCAAGCAGATCATCGACTATCGCGCCAAGCTGGAGCACTTGGACAGCGTGTCCTCCGAACAGGAGCGTCTGAACCGGGAGGTCACCAGCGCCAAGGAGTCACTCGCGACCTACCTGAAGAAGGTCGAGGCGGCACGCTTCTCGAACGCCCTCGACGAGTCGCGCATCGTCAACGTCACCATCGTCGAGCCCGCCGCGGTGCCAATCAGCCCGATGCCTTCGAAAACGAACCTGATCATCCTGCTCGGCGCGGTAATGAGCCTCGCCGCCGGAGTCGGCCTCGCGTTCGTCACGGATCGCCTCGACCCGGCCGTAAAAAGCGCCGCCGAAGCAGAGAAGATCAGCGGCCTCCCGATCCTCGCCGACATCCCCGGCTGATATGAATGCAAGAGCCTGCCCTGAGCCGAAAAAGGAATGGCTCGCGCAAAGTCGCCAAGGCGCAGAGGATTCCATGAGAAAAGCTTCACTTTCCTCAGGACTCGGCCCTCGTCGTTCTTGATCTTTGCGTCTTGGCGCCTTGGCGCGAGATCTTTGTCTCATTGCCTCTTGAAGAAATGTACACTGATCACTTCGGCCTGACCGCAGAGCCCTTTTCGCTCACGCCGGACCCCGCCTTTCTCTATCTGAGCCCGAGCCACGCCGAGGCGCTCGCCGCGCTCAAGGTCGGGCTGCAGGGTCGGCGCGGGTTGATGGTCATGACCGGAGAGGTGGGGGCCGGAAAAACCACGCTCCTCTACTCCATGCTCGACGAGCTGGGGCCCGGGATTCGGAGCGCGTACGTCACCAATACCACGCTGCCGTTCGATGACATGCTCAGGCTCGCGCTCCTCGACTTCGGCGTTCCGACGCCGGCGACAAGCCGGTTGGAGCTGCTCACCGCCCTGAACACGTTCCTGGGACAGTGCGCAGCCGACGGCATCACCGCCGCCCTCGTCATTGACGAAGCGCAGAACCTTCAGGACGAGACTTTCGAAAACCTGCGCCTGCTCTCCAACTTCGAGACGTTCAGCTCAAAGCTGCTGCAGATCGTGCTCGTCGGTCAGCCCGAGCTGGAAGCCAAGCTGCGACGACCGGAGCTCCGCCAGGTAGCCGAGCGCATCGCAGTCCACTGCCACGTCAACCCACTCACCCGGCGCGAGAGCCAAAGATACCTTGCCCACCGTCTTCGCTGTGCCGGCGGGGCACCGCATCTCTTCACCAACGCCGCACGCCGTCTCGTCCTGCGCAAGGCGCAGGGCATTCCGCGCCGGATCAACATCCTCTGTCACACCGCGTTGTGCTTCGCCTATGGGCGGGGTTTGCGCCGCGTCACCCGTGCCCAGGTGCGCGCCGCCGTGCGTGAGCGCGACGGGCACGGCCTGGTAACGTTGAGACGAACCGCACCAAAGCCCCTACGCGGATGGCTACGCCCCTCCCTCGGCGCCCTCGGGTTCGCGTCGCTGGCTGCCGCCATAGCGACTATGCTCGCGCCTACCGCTGAACAGCTCGAAAGACTGAAGCTCTGGCTCGGAAACGCACCGTTTGAAGCGTCAGCCAGTCTTCGGAACGCCGACCAGGCAGCGGAGCCCCCCGCGCCTGTGGCGCCACCCACCGACGCGACGGCACCCGCAGTTGCCGCAATCGGCCCCGAAGGCCGGGTCGGAGGTGACGAACGGCTGTTCGTCACCTCCGCGCAGGGGAGTGTCGATTCTCTCGCAATCGGCCCCTCCGGATCCGGATCTCCTCTCCCGCATGGCCCGCGGGAGAGGATGAAGGTGAGGGTTCCTTTCGAGGGACGAGAAGAGCCCTTCGTTCCAC
>Ga0316622_100004462_pt1 | contig 10290 bp, 6 predicted proteins | sample OWC_Aug_OW2_C1_D_FD_207646 | JGI IMG/M metagenome (GOLD analysis project Ga0316622, IMG submission 207646) | Wetland soil microbial communities from Old Woman Creek delta, Ohio, United States - OWC_Aug_OW2_C1_D5_C | ecosystem: Environmental > Terrestrial > Soil > Wetlands | place: USA: Ohio... | reverse complement strand
CCCGATCCCCGATCCCTGTCCCCCATCCCCCGTCGACCTGTCGGTCGACGTCGCCGGGATCCGGATGCAGAACCCGGTGCTGAGCGCGTCCGGGACGTTCGGCTACGCGCAGGAGTTCGAGCGCTACCTCGACCTGAACCGGATGGGCGCGATCGTCGTCAAGACCATCACGCGACGCCCCCGCCCGGGCAACCCGCCGCCCCGGATCGTCGAGACCCCGGCCGGCATGCTGAACGCCATCGGCCTGCAGAACGTCGGCATCGAGGCCTTCATCGCCGAGAAGCTGCCGTACCTTCGACGCCTGGCGCCGCCGCTCATCGTCAACGTGGCCGGGGAGTCGATCGAGGATTTCCGGGAGCTGACGAAGCGGATCGGGGACCAGGAGGGGGTCGCCGGCATCGAGCTGAACATCTCCTGCCCCAACGTGGCGGGCGGGCTCGATTTCTCCACGGACCCCGCGCTGGCCCACCGGGTCGTCAAGGCCGCCCGGGAGGTCACCGCCCTCCCCCTGATCCCTAAGCTGTCGCCCAACGTGACCGACATCACCGCCATCGCCCGCGCCGTGGCCGAGGCCGGGGCGGATGCCGTCTCCCTGATCAACACACTGGTCGGGATGGCCATCGACGTGCGGACGCGCCGGCCGAGGATCGCCAATGGGACGGGCGGCCTCTCGGGGCCGGCCATCCGGCCTGTCGCCGTGCGGATGGTCTGGCAGGTGGCGAGGGCGGTGAAGCTGCCCATCATCGGGATGGGGGGTATTGTGACGGCCGATGATGCTGTGGAATTTCTGCTCGCCGGGGCCACGGCGGTCGCCGTGGGGACGGCCAGCTTCCTCGATCCCGGCGCGGCCGTGCAGGTGATCGACGGCTTGGATCGCTACTGCGCCTCCCAGGGCGTCGGGCAGATCCGGACGCTGGTGGGAGCGCTCGACTTTCCCGTGGGGATGAGGAAATGACTCGCCCTGAGGCCTCGCGGAGCCGGTTCTGGCTGTGGGTGCCGGTCGGCCTGGCCGGCGCGGGCATCGGGGTCTCCGCCTACCTGTCGGTCAAGCGCTTCACCGGCGGCGGGCTGGCCTGCACCCGGTGGGCGCAGTGCGATGTCGTCAACAGCAGCCCGTATGCCGTGCTCGCCGGCGTCCCGGTGGCCTTCATCGGCCTGGCGGGCTACCTCCTCCTCCTGGTGCTGGCCCTGGCTGCCATTCAGGCCGACGGGGTGCGGCGGCGCCGGCTCCTCCTGGCCGGTTTCATCCTGTCGATCGGCGGGGTGCTGTTCTCGGTTTACCTCACGTATCTCGAGATCTACGTCATCGAGGCCCTCTGCAGCTGGTGCGTGGCCTCGGCGGTCATCATCCTCCTGCTGGCCATTGTCAGCGGCGTGAACCTCCGATCCGCCCCCTCCCGGAGCCTGCCAGGCTCTTCCCGCGCCTGAGCCCGAGCCCCAGGGGCTGCCGGATGACGACACCGCGGCGCGTCCGGCACCTCCAGTCGCCCGATCGCCACTCGCCCATCTCAGCGGTCCCGGCGCGCGTGTTCCAGGGAGGGGTATGAGCCGGGGAGTGCGGTCCGGCTTGACACCCGCGAAACCCGCTGCTAGGGTCGCCTCCGACGCAGCCGCAACGTTGACGGGCGTGGATGCCACGCGCCCGGCACCGGCCGGGGTCCGCGAGCGCGGCGGCATGCCATTGACATTCCCTGCACCGCCGGCGACGGTCCTGCCGCCGAAGGCGACCGGATGGCTGGCCGGATGCCGGGCACCAGGAGGCAAGGAGGGGTCATGCACCGCGATCGCCTGAAGATCCCCAAGCGGCTCAAGCAGGTCACCGTGTGGGTGCATCCGGAAGGGCGGGTGGTGGGTTCGCTCTTCGTGCGCCCGCAGAGCGTCAGCACCCCCGGGGAGGAGGAGCCCCTGGAGGTGCTGAACACCGGGGACCCGTTCCTGGTGCTCAAGCGCGAGGAGCTCGAGGAGCTGCGCTTCTACAACAAGAGCTCGGTGGTGCGCGTGGAATACGACGAGGACAAGCCCTTGCCTCTGCCCAACATCGAGCCCATGCCGTGCACGATCCACCTCATGGACGGCTCGATCATCGCCGGCGCCATCCGCCGGGCGCTGCCCCCGGACCGCTCCCGGCTGTTCGACTATCTCAACCTGCAGGAGGAGCTGTTCGTCAAGATCTACTGCAACGACGGTAGCATCTGCGTGCTGAACAAGTCCTACATCGCGTGCGTGACCCCCTAGCCCGCATTCTTCGCGAAAAGAGCTCGCGAACAATGCGGGCTTATGAGGAAGCCCTTACTGGTCAGGTAAGCCCGGAATATTCACGTGTCCTTCGTGAATCATCCGGGCTGAGGGGCGTTGTGGATGGGCGTGCTGGACGGCTATAAGGCCAACCGGGCGATCCAGGTGCTGCTCTCGTCCCAGGGCGCGCCGGAGGCGGAGCGGCGCCAGGCGCTGGCTGCGGTCAAGCAACTGGGCGGCCGGGCCGTGCCCAGACTCCTCGAGGCGCTGGGGGAGACGGGGGCGCCCGGGGAGGTCTCGGATCTCCTGGTCGAGTTGCTGGACGCCGCCACGCTGCCCCTGTTCTGCGCCGCCCTGGCCAGCTCGAACACCCGCCTCGCCTCCCAGGTCGTGGCCATTCTCGCCCGGGGGAACGGCTACGACCCCAACCAGCTCCTGGCCCTCTTCCAGCGCCCGGACGTCCCGAAGGCCAGGCTGGTGGAGGTGCTCTCCAGCCACAAGCAGGCCCTCGACGCCAAGGCCCTGTTCCGCCTCCTGGACAGCATCGACAAGGAGAACCGCACCCTGGTGCTGCGCCTGGTGGACGAGGCGGCGACGGAGGCCATGGTCCCCGAGCTGATCCGGCGCTGCACCAGCGAGGACTGGCTGGTCCGGCTGTACATGGCCCGCACCCTGGCCCGTTTCGGCACCGACGCGGCACGGGACGCCCTGACCGCGCTGCTGGCCGACCCGCACAAGAGCGTCCGCCAGGCGGCCCTGGACGGCCTGGCGCAGATCCAGGGTGGGGTGGATGTGGGGCCGATCTGCGCGCTGCTGCGGGACCCCGACCTCACCGTGCAGGCCAAGGCGATCGAGACCATCGCCCGGATCAACGACCCGCGGGCCGTGCACCATCTCCTGGACATCCTGCAGGACGAATCCGAGTACGTGCGGCGGGCGGCCGTCGAGGTGCTGAACCAGGTCGGCAACACCGATGCCATCAAGGATCTGCTGGGCGTGCTGCGCGACCGGGACTGGTGGGTCCGCGTCCGGGCCGCCGACGCCCTGGGCAGCATCGGGGGACCCAGGGTCGTCGAGGCCGCCCTGGCCCTGGTCAAGGACAAGGACGAGTTCATCCGCCGCTGCGCCATCGAGATCCTGAACACGACCAAGACGCAGGCAGGGGAGGAGCGGACGCTGACGTCGCTGGTGGGGGCCCTGGAAGACGTGGACTGGTGGGTCCGCGAGCGGGCCATCGACGCCCTGGCGCGCCTGGGCGACAAGCGGGCCGTGCCGGCCCTGCTGCAGGTGATGGAGCGGGACCCCAAGGCGGCGCCGGTGGCCATCCGGGCCCTGGCCGGGCTGGGCGATGCGCAGGCCATTCCCCCGCTGCTGGTCCAGCTGCGGCGCCATGACAAGTCGATTCGTAGCGAGGCCATCCGCGCCGTGGCGGCGCTCGCCGACGAGGCGCACGCCGAGGGGATCCAGCGGGCGCTGACAGAGGTGCTGAGCGCGGCGCCCGATGAGGTGCGGGACCTGGCCGAGCAGGGCCTGCGGACGCTGACCAGCCGGTTCGGGTATCGGCTGGAGCGGCCCGAGGCGCCCGCCCGCGGGGGCGGCGTAACCCTGGCGGCGTCCCAGTCGCTCCTGCAGGGGCAAGGGGACACGGTCGGGTGGGCGTCGCTGATCGCGGAGCCGAGCGGGCAGGAGCCGGCCGGGCCGAGCGCCGGCGGGGGGCAGGCCGCGGCCTCGGTGGACGCCAGCCTGCTGGAGCCCGGCATGGTCCTGGCGGACCGCTACCAGGTGCGGCGGGCCATCGGCAGCGGGGCCTTCGGGGTGGTCGTGCTGGTCGAGGACCTCGTCGTGCACGAGGAGATCATCCTGAAGTTCCTCAAGCCGCACGTGGCCTCCGACGAGCGGGTCATCAAGCGCTTCATCCAGGAGCTGCGCTACGCCCGGCGCATCACCCACGAGAACGTGATCCGGATCTACGACTTCCTGACCATCGGCAGCTCCTACGCCATCTCCATGGAGTATTTCCCCAGCCAGTCCCTCATGGCGGAGCTCAAGCGGGGCGGAACGCTCCCCCCGACCAGGGCCTACACGATCCTGCGGGGGATCTGCCGCGGCATGAGCGTCGCCCACCGGGCCGGGATCATCCACCGGGATCTCAAGCCGGCCAATGTCCTGCTGGGGGAGGCCGAGCTGGTGAAGATCGTGGATTTCGGCGTGGCCGGGGCGCGCTCGGGCGCCGACACGGCGCTGACGGGGGCGGGCATGATCGTGGGCACGCCGACCTACATGGCCCCAGAGCAGGCGCAGGGCAGACCCTGCGATCCGCGCACCGACATCTACAGCCTGGGCGTCATCATGTACGAGATGTTCACCGGGCGGCCGCCCTACCAGGCCCCGGAGCCCATGGCGGTGCTGCTCCAGCACGTGCAGGGCGCGCCCACGCCGCCGCGCCAGCTCCAGCCGACCCTGCCGGCGGCGCTGGAGGCGACGATCCTGCGGGCCATGGCGGTGAAGCCGGAGGGGCGCTTCCAGCGCATGGAGGACCTGGAGCGGGCCGTGGACCTCCTGGCCGCGAGCGGGGGGGCGTGATGGCGCGCCTGGACGCCTTCCTGCAGCTGGGCCGGGAGCAGGGCTGCTCGGACATCCACCTGGCCGTCGGCATCCCGCCGACCCTGCGCCTGCACGGCGAGCTGGTCCCGGTCAAGTACCGCAACCTGGCCGAGGACGAGCTGCGGGGCCTGCTCGAGGAGGTCATGACCGAGCCGCAGCGGGCGGCCTTCGCGTCGGGGCGGGACCTGGACTTCTCCTACGCGGGGGCGGGGGTGGGGCGGTTCCGGGTGAACGTCTTCCGGAAGCTGGGGGGGGTGGGGGCCAGCTTCCGCGTGATCCCGTCCCAGATCCCCGGCCTCGACAGCCTGGGCCTTCCCCCGGCCGTGAAGAACCTGACCCGGTATCACCAGGGACTGCTCCTGGTGACCGGGGCCACCGGGACCGGGAAGTCCACCACCCTCGCCGCCATGATCGACCACATCAACAGCACCCGGCGGCTCAACATCATCACCCTGGAGGACCCGATCGAGTTCGTCCACCAGAGCAAGCTGTCGCTCGTTGTCCAGCGCGAGGTGGGCACCCACGTCGGCAGCTTCGCCGAGGGCCTGCAGGCCGCGCTCCGGGAGGATCCGGACATCATCCTGGTGGGGGAGCTACGGGACCCCGAGACCATCATGCTGGCCATGGTCGCGGCGGAGACCGGCCACCTGGTGCTAGGGACGCTGCACACCACCAGCGCCACCAAGACGCTGGACCGGATCCTGGACGCCATGCCCGCCGAGCAGCGGACCCAGGGGGCCATGTTCCTGGCCCAGAGCCTGCGCGGGGTCGTGAGCCAGGCGCTGCTGCGCTCCGCGGACGGCCGGGGCAGGCGGGCGATCGTCGAGGTCCTGGTCATGACCACGGCCATCGCCAACCTGATCGTCTCCGGCAAGGTGTTCCAGGTGCCCTCGATGCTGCAGACCGGCAAGGACGCGGGCATGCAGCTCATGGATCAGGCGCTGCTGGAGGCCCTGCAGAAGAAGGAGATCGACCCGGACGACGCCTACCGCTGCGCGGCCGATAAGCGGCCCTTCCAGCGGTTCGTCACCGATCCGGGCCTGCTGCCCAAGGTCAACCTGGTGGGCGGAGCCGCCGGGATGCGGCCCGGAGGCCTGCCGCCGCGGCCGTAGCAACGATCCGGCGGAAAACTCTAAGCGCCATAACGCCAAGGTCGCCAAGGGCAGTAGGATCGAGGCTGGGTCCCGACCAGGACCTCCCCAGGATTCTGACATGTAAGGTCCCCGCGGTATTTTGCGGGGACCTAGGAACACGGACGTGAATCGCATCGATACCTTCCTGGAGCTGGTGGTGAAGCAGGGCGGCTCCGACCTGCACCTGGTGTCGGGGAATCCGCCCCGGGTCCGCCTCTTCGGCGACCTGCACCCGGTGAAGTACCGGGAGCTGAGCACGGAGGAGACCGCCGCCTTCCTCTCCGAGACCATGACCGAGAGCCTGCGTCGGACCTTCGAGTCGCGGCATAGCCTGGACTACGCCTACGAGGTGCCGGGGCTGTCCCGGTTCCGGGTCAACGCCTTCCGGCATCTGGGGGGCCTGGGGGCGGTCTTCCGCACCGTCCCGACGGCGATCAAGAGCCTGGACGAGCTGGCCATGCCCCCCGTCGTCGAGGGATTCTGCAAGCAGCGGAGGGGACTGGTCCTGGTCACCGGCCCCACGGGCTCCGGCAAGTCCACGACGCTGGCCGCCATGGTGGATTTCATCAACGGGGACCGCCGGGAGCACATCATCACCATCGAGGACCCGGTCGAGTTCATCCACCCCCGCAAGCTCTGCCTCATCAGCCAGCGGGAGATCGGCGGGCACGCCGAGAGCTTCGCGACGGCGCTGCGCTCCAGCCTGCGGGAAGACCCGAACGTGGTCCTGGTGGGGGAGCTTCGCGACCTGGAAACCATCAGCCTGGCGGTCACCGCGGCCGAAACCGGCATCCTGGTGCTCGCCACCCTGCACACCAACGGGGCGGCCACGACCGTGGACCGGATGGTCAACGTCTTCCCGGCGGCCGAGCAGCCGCTCATCCGGAGCATGCTCTCCACCTCGCTCTGCGGCGTCATCTCGCAGCAGCTGGTGCGCCGTGCGGACGGGAAGGGGCGGGTGGCGGCCGTCGAGGCCCTCGTCAACAACGCCGCTGCCGCAAACATAATCCGCGAGGGCAAGACCGAGCTGCTTTCCAGCGTCATCCAGGCCGGGGCCCTGGTGGGTATGCAGAGCCTGGACAACGCGCTCCGCCACCTCGTGGACGCCAAGCTCATCGCCGGCAGCGAGGCCTACCGCAAGGCCGCCAACAAGGCCCCCTTCGCCCAGTTCCGCAACGAGGCCGAAGCCGCGTAGCCCCGACGGCGGCCTCGAGCGGCTCCGGCGGTGAGCGGGGTATCCGCTTCAACATGCCGATGCCCGGTACGGCCGCCCGCCAGCTGTCCCGGCCCTGATTCTCGTCCAGATAGTGTAGGCATCCAAACGGCCCCGCGAGGGGCCGTTCTGCGTTGCTGGCGGACGACTCACTTGGCGGAGTCGTCAGGTCTTGAGGCTCTTCGCTAACCGGTTGAAGCACGCCGGGCAAGATGTTATGTGCTGCCCGGCAGGAGGTGGCCATGCCGACACGTGTGACTGCCGTTTTTCAAGATGGGGTGCTCAAGCCAACCCGGAAGCTGAAGCTTCGCCCTAATGAGAGAGTGAAGCTTCAAATCGTTCGCCAAGGGCAAGCTCTTCCATCGGCCGACCTCGGCCCGCTGGCGGGGGCCTTCCCCGAGCTTGCCGCTGTGACCGGCAAGGATGTAGCCGCCGCCAAGCGTGCCTGGAGACAGGGACTCGCAAGACAAGTTCGCGATCTTACGCACAAGAAGCGCTCCCGGTGACCAGCTACGTTGCCGATATCCATGAAGACATCCGTCCTTCTCCATCACCCGCGATCGAGCGATTCGCGAGACCGGAATCGTGTCGACCATTTGGTAAACGGCCGCGCCTCAATTAACGAGACAATAAGAGCCTGACCCTGTTTGGACTGTCGAACCCTCGAAGCGCAGAACACTTTTTGCAGCCGTTTGCTTCCCCCTGCCCCCCTCGGCCCTTCCGTGCCGACCCCCGACCCCTGCCCCCTGACCCCTGATTGTCACCAATCCACAGATCCACCACTCCATCACCGCAGGTTCTCACGCAAAGCACAAAGAAAGCCAAGGATGGCTGGACTGGGAATTCTCTTTCGGTCAAGCGGCGGGAAGCCTCACGGGGTGAGGAAGCGCGGGTTCGAATCCCCAGGGGGAATTTCTCCAAATACATACCCCTAGATGCCCTCCGGCAGATCAGGCTGAGAATACCATTTGAAGGCCTGTTCGCGGCGTGACTGGGCAAGAAGGCTAAGTCCGGAGGGTCCAACCTGGAAGTGCGCCGGCGTCTGACGCTGATCGGGCTCACAACGCTCCGCGAGGCCCCACATCCTCGTCGGGGGTGGTGGAACAAAAACGGGGCGGCGAATGCCGCCCCGGATTCACCTGTTGCGGGTAGCTACGGCTTTGCTACGGTAATGGTGGTCCCGCTACTATCCCCGTCCACATCGTGATTCGCGTTCGCCGTATACGTCGAGGTGGCGTGGGTCACCCCCGTGACGGTGAAGGTGACGGAGGATGCCTTCTTGGGGATCTGGGGGCTGCTGACTGCGCAGGTGCCGGTCGTGCCCGTCGTGCAGAAGGCGCTCCCGGTCACGCCCCCGCCCCAACTCCCGGTCACCGTGGCGGCCGACACCGGCGCTTCGCTCGCCCCGTGGACGGTTACCATGACTACGGCCTGCCACTCATTCTTTGAGCTACTCACCATTCCATCCAGATCGCCGATGTGGATCGGCGCACTGACCGTGACGGCCTGGGCCGTGCTCGCCGTCGCGCCCGCGTTGTCCGTGACCGCCAACATCACCGCATAGGCGCCCGCTGCCGAATAGGTGTGGCTCGTCTCCGTGGTGGCGGGGGCCCCGTCCCCGAAGGTCCACCCCCGGGTGACGACAGTTCCGTCTGCATCGATGCTGGTGTCGGTCACGGTGACCGTGCGATTCGAGGTGGTAGCCGTGAAAGTTGCGGTCGGCGGCTGGTTCGCGGGAGTGTCAAACGGGAAGCGGGGGAGGGGGTACGGGCAGAGTCCCGCTGGATTGCTCGTCTCGCAAAAGTTCCCAGTCACAATGTCGTTCATATCGCGCAGGTTCAGGTCGTATCCGCCATTGCCAAGGATGGTGTTGTTGGTGATCTGCCCGGTCAGGGCACTCGCCCCGGTCTCGGCAAGCCCGCCCTTCTCGTTGCCCAGGATGTAGTTGTTTGAAAGGGTGGCGGAACTCGTGTTGTCGTTCGTGATCCCGATCCCGCGATAGGGCCAGGGATCGCCTCCGTTGCCGGCAATGTGGTTCTCCAGGATCTGGATATTGGTGGCCAAACTCATTTCGATCCCGTTGCCCTGGTCAGAGGGGACGTAGTTTCTTTCGTTGCTTTTCTCTTCCGCTTCGCACGGTGTAGCCAACCTCGGGACTCGTTTGCCCTTCGGGCTGCCCCGCGGCCGGCGTGATACGGGACCATGCTCGAAAAGCTCGAAGAGTCCTCGGCGGGGCGCACGCCTGGAAGCTGGCGGGAAAGGTCGGGTGGAAGGTGCGGGTGCGTTACCTGCCACTTCCCCATCTGGCGCGGTGGGAGCCGGGGCCTGGGTTGACAGTATATCCCCTCCGCTGCGCCCAGCTCCGACCCGCAGCGTCGAGATCCGGCTGGCCGCAGTTGAGGTAATCCTCGGCCAGCGTTTTGTCCCCGTACCCTTCCAGCAAATCCACCATCTCGGGGATGCGAGATTCATCGCCCCGCCGGATCAGGTTCAAGCAGGCGTGCTGGACGCCGTCCACGGCCTCCGGCTGCACCTCCGAGAAGAGCGAGACGGCGGCGAGCGCGTCGCCCAGCCTCTCGACCGTTGCGCCTTTGGCGGTGGCCGCGTCAAATATGTCCCGCCACGACCGGGCCTCGGCCTTTCTCGCTGCGGCCAGGCGCATCGGCCGATCGTCCGCGGCTGCCGCGATCCGATTCAGGATGGCCGTATCATTCAGTTTCGCCAGCAGGATCTTCAGCACCTCCCGGTCGTCGGCGTGCAAAGCGACTTGCTGCAGCGCCACCGGGTCGCTCAACCGTCTGGCGGCGGCGGCGCGTAGCACGTCCACGTTCCCCTCGATGGCCAGCACCAGGAGTTTGTTGTCGTCGGTTTCAACCGCCAGGGCCTCGACCTTGCGCCGCAGTTCGGCGTGCGCTGCGGCGGCAGCATCGAACACCGGGGAGTGCGCTTGCCTCAGGCGCTGCAACGCCTGGTCCCGATCCTCCTGGTAGTAGGCCGTCAGCGCCACGTCCCGCAACGCCTCTTCCGCGCGCAGCGTCTTGACGATGGCGACGCGCACCGCGGCCGATGGCTCTGGCTGGAGGAGACGGCCCAGAAACCGGTCGT
>Ga0316622_100004461_pt1 | contig 10291 bp, 7 predicted proteins | sample OWC_Aug_OW2_C1_D_FD_207646 | JGI IMG/M metagenome (GOLD analysis project Ga0316622, IMG submission 207646) | Wetland soil microbial communities from Old Woman Creek delta, Ohio, United States - OWC_Aug_OW2_C1_D5_C | ecosystem: Environmental > Terrestrial > Soil > Wetlands | place: USA: Ohio... | reverse complement strand
CACGCAGTCGCTGCGATGAGGAGTCAATCTGGAGGTATGCAATGCGTCGGCGAGCGGTGCATGCGGCTGCTGTGCGGCGAGTGGTCCCTGAATTGACTCGACTTGGCGGCGCGCGCGAGGCTGGCTAGCGGTAGACGGACGAGCCGCAGGGAACCTGGCGCCTTCTATCAGGCGGCTTTCGTCGGCGACGAGAAGCCTTTACGCTGGCGAATGATGTCTCGCAGCCGGATTGACGCGGCTGCTGATCGGTCGCGCCTCAGGCGCAACAACCCCGTAGGCCAGCGATGGATTCTCCCTGCGCTTGGGGCCCCGAGCAGCGAGCGCGGCGCCCTGATCGCCCTGCTGGGCGCCACTGGCGCGGACTTTCTCGGGTCCCTTCGTTCCCTATACAGTCGATTGCATCGACGAGGGTACGGCTGTTCGGGGGCGGGGTCGTCGGCAAATCGGCCTGCCGCTGTCAGGCCGTCGTCACGCGGCCGGGCAGTTCGGCGCAGAGCGCCTAGAACGATCCGAACGTCGACCCCAGCACGACAACCGCCAGCAGCGCGAGCAGTGCGCCGACGATGCCGACCATAACGATGTCGAAGTAGCTTTCCTTGTGCGTCGCGCCGCATACGGCCAGCAGAGTCACGACAGCGCCGTTGTGCGGCAGGCTGTCCAGCGAGCCGGAGCCGATGACAGCCACGCGGTGCATCAGTGCCGGGTCGATGCCGGCGCCGGCGGCCAACTGCATGTAGGTATCACCTAGCGCGCCAAGCGCGATGGTTAGCCCCCCCGAGGCCGAGCCGGTCAGCGCCGACAGCACGTTGGTCGAAAGCGCCAGGCCCACCAGCGGGCCGCCTTCGATGCCGAGCACCCAGTCGCTGACGACCTCGAACGCAGGCAACGCGGCGACCACGGCACCGAAGCCGACCAGGCTGGCCACGCTGATCACCGGCAACGCCGACGCGTTCAGCCCAGCGTCGACCGTGTCGCGCAGCGAGACGAGGCGGCGGCGATTGAAGGCAAACAGCACGACGATCGCTGCGGACAGCGCGACGATCACCGACCACACGCCGCCGACGCTCGCCAGCGAGATCTCGCCCCATTGCAGCTCAGCCAGGAAACTGGTGTCCAGGCGCGGCAGGATCAGCAGCGACATCGTCAGGTTGACCACCATGACGACGACCAGCGGCAACATCGCGACGACGATGCCAGGCTGATCGCCGCTGCGCGTGCCGTGCTCCACTTCGGCGGGGTCGAAGGCGGCAGACACGCTCCCCCGCTCGCGCACCACCGGGTCATGGGCCGCCTCGGCAGCCGTAGCGACAGGACCGCCAAAGCCTTCGCCGGCGCGCCGCGCGGTGGCTTCCGCGCGCGCCAGCCACCACAGCCCGAAGCCGAGCATGATGGCTGCGGCGACAAAGCCCAGGCCGGGCGCGGCAAAGGGCGTGGTGCCGAAGAAGGGCATCGGTATCGCATTCTGGATTGCAGGCGAACCCGGCAACGCGGACATCGTGAACGTGGCCGTGCCAAGCATTACCGCCGCCGGCAGCAGCCGGTTCGGGATATTGGCGGCGCGGAACAGTGCCTGGCCCATCGGCGCGATGACGAACATCGCAACAAACAGGCTCACGCCGCCGTACGTTACGAGCGCACCGGCCAGCACCACGGCAAGCACCGAACGGCTGGGTCCGAGCTTCTCGGTCATGAAGTTCGCGATGGCGGTGACCGAACCGCTGTCGTCCATCAGCTTGCCGAACAGCGCACCCAGCAGGAACAGCGGAAAGAACTGCGCGACGAAGCCCGCCGCCGCGCCCATGAAAGTCTGCGTCCAGTGCGCGAGCAGCGGTTCCCCCGAGAACGCGGCCGCCACCAGCGCCGCCACCGGCGCCAGCCCGAGCACGCTCCAGCCGCGAAAGGCCAGCCACACGAGCAGTCCGAGTCCGAGAAGAATGCCGAGCAGGCCCATGGTCAAAGCGTCTGCAACAGGGCGTCGAGATCGACGGTCGAGCGCTTGCCCAGGTCAGCGGCGTGAGCCTCGAGGAACAACCCGGCGGTGCGCCGACCTTCGTCGCGCAATCCGCACAGAAAGCGCCACTCGGTGATCATCTTCGACGACGAGTCCAGCTCCGTCACGCGGTCAGTGGCGATGCGGTGCAGGCGCATGCCGGCCCACAGGGCGCCTTCGCCGCGGCCCGGGTCCGCCACCTTGTGGAGTAGCGCGATCATGCGCATTTCCTTCAGCAGCGGCGCGTTGAACGACACCTCGTTCAAGCGGTTCATGATGTCGCGTGCGCTGCGCGGGACCTCGTCACGCACGATCGGGTTGATCTGCACCAGGATCGTGTCCTGCGAACGGCATTCGCGCACCAGTGGCGTGATCGTCGGATTACCCGAATAACCGCCGTCCCAGTAGAACTCGCCGTCGATTTCCACCGCCTGGAACATCGTCGGCAGGCAGCCCGACGCCAGCAGCACATCCGGCGTGATCTCCGCGTTGCGAAAGACACGACCGGCGCCGGTGCGCACATTGGTGGCGGTGATGAACAGGCGGATGGGCGAATCCACCAGCGCCTCGAAATCGACCATCTCGGCCAGGATCGGGCGCAGCGGGTGATTGCCCAGCGGGTTCAGGTCGTAGGGCGAGAAGATGCGCGAGGCCATCTCGGCGGCCAGGTACATCGGCGAATAGTCCAGCGTCCATTGGCCGGTGAGCATTTCCATCGGACCGCGCTGGATCGGGCTGAACTGCGAGGCGTCTGACACGTGCTTCCAGAAATCCTCCAGCACAGCCTTCGCACCATCGGCCCCACCATGTGCATAGCCGCTGGCCATGACTGCGGCATTCATCGCGCCGGCCGATGTGCCGGAGATGCCGTCGAAGGTGAGCCAGGGCTCTTCGAGCAGGCGGTCGAGCACGCCCCAGGTAAAGGCGCCATGCGCGCCGCCGCCTTGCAGCGCGAGATCGACCAAGAGGGGGCTGCGGCGTAAACGGCTCATGTCGAACCTCGATTATTGTGCAGTGCAGTATATCAGTCATGCCGCTGTGGAAGTTCGGCTAGCGCGGTAGCGGCGGCGGTGTTGCCGGGTCGCGACTGCCTCGCACCGCACCGGCCGCCCCGCGCAGGACTCCGCCTACAACCTCCCCCGTGCCGCGCACCACGTTGGGTACCGTGCGCACGGCGGCGCTCGCAGTGACGGACGGCCAGTTCACCTGCCACGTCACATCGCCGAAGGGGCCGCGTAGCTCGACCGGCACCGTGACGCCATTGAGCAGCACCATTTCGGGTCCGGCCCGGCCGCCTGCGGTGTTCACCACCCGCGCCCGTAGTCGATAGTCGATTCGGCTGCGGGCGAAGTCGATCGAGCCCTCGCCCGTCAACCGGAGGAACTCGCTGCGCCCATCGAGATCGGTGCTGCTTCCCACGCCGTTACGAAACTCAAAACTTGCGTCGAGTTGGCTGAATTCGGTCTGGCGGCCGGCGTCACCGGCCACCGTGGTGGTGCCGCCCTGCGGAGCGGTGCGCCAGCCGCGCAGGGTCTGGGCGAGGTCGATGCCATGGACGGCGGCCGGCCGCAGTGCCAGCGCCGCGCGACCATTGAGCGCCGCGCGCACCGCGCCCACGGTGCTGCCGCGGCTGCGCAGATCGGCATCGAGTCGGCCGCGGCCGCGCAGGCCGTCGTATCCGAGGGTGTCGGACAGCATTCGGCGCAGATCCACGTCGTTAGCGCGCAGGCGCAGCCGGAGCTGGCGGCTACCTGCATCAGCGCCGCCGCTGGCGTCCAGGCGCCCACCCCAGGCGCCGGCGGCAACCCGCTGTAGATCGAGCACCCCGTTGTCGATGCCCGCCTGCAGGTCCAGCTGGTCAAAGCGGTAAGGCGCGCGCAGCAGTCGCGACACCTTCAAGCGCAGTCGTGCGTCTGCCCATTGCAGCGGTTGCAGGTTGATGGGCGTCGCCGCAGTCGTCGGCGCCGACGCTGCGCCTTGACCGGCCGCGATGACGAAACGGTCCAGGTCGAGGGTGCCGAAGCTGGCGTCGACATCGACGAAGGCTCGCGGCCGGTCGAGTGCTGCGTCAACGCGGGCGACGAAGCGCTGCTCATTGATCGTGCCCTCGGCCTGGCCGCCTCCAGCCACGTCTGAAAGCTGCGCGCGGCCTTTCAGCGCCAGCTGCAGTGGCGGCAGTGACGGGTCGGTCAGGCGCAATGACAGCGACAGGCCATCAAGCGTCGCGGCCGGAGTTTGCGGTTCGAGCACCAGCGTGGCTTCGGCGTTGCCCTGCACCGTGCTCGACCCGGTTCGGCCGTCGACCTCGACATGCAGCGCCGGGACCGTGATGCGTTCGAACACCCCGCTTGGGGCTTGCGAGTTCAGTTGCAGCAGCAGCTGCTGGTCACCGCCGAGTTCCAGCCGCCCGTCCAGCGCCGCACCTTGCAGGCTCTCGCCGACCACCTTGAGCGAAGGCCAATTGAGCTCCCCATCGATTGTCGTCGCCTGCCGGTGCCCCTTCAACTGCAGCGCCAGATGCTCGAACTCGAGCGTTCTGCCGAGCATGGCCAGATGCAGCCTTGCGAGACCGAGACGGCCGTTGTCGACACTCCAGCCGAGCCGCGTGCCGCTGAAGTGCAACTGCAGGTTGTCGAGATCGACGCGGCTGTCCGTGACGTCAGCCGCAACCCCATAGTCGAGCCGGATGGCTTCGGCCTGCAGTCGCGCATCGAGATCCGTGAAGTCGAAGCCGTGACCGCGCAAATGGAGGCCGGTTTTGACCAGACGCACGATCGGCGGCAAGCCGGGCGCCGGCGCTGGCAGCAGCTCCAGCCCGGCATCGAGGACGAGTGAAGCATTGAGCACTGGCTGCTTCAATTCGGCCTGGGCTTCCAGATGCAACAGCGACGGCAGCCCCGGGCCGTAGCGAACCAGGCTCAGCTGCCGCACCTCTAAGCTTCCCTCGATGTCGCCCAGCAGGTCGGCGACCTGCAGCCTGGCATCGACGAGATCGATGCGTTCAACCAGTATCTGTTTGCCGGTACCCGGCTGTCCGTCGCTGGCTGCGCGGGACAGCAGGTCGTCGATGTTGCTTTGACCGTCGCGGTCGCGGCGATAGGTCAGGCGCACGCCTTTGGCTACCACGCTTTCGACCTCGATCTCGCGCCGTGCCAGCAGTGGCTCCAGGCGCAGCGTCAGCGCCGTTTCCTCGATGGTGGCGAAATCCTGCTGGTGCCGGCCCGGTTCAGACAAGCGCACGCCTTGGGCCGTCAGCGCAAGGTGGGGCCACAGTCGTAGCGTCACCGGTCCGTCGAAGGTCAGCTCGCGCGCGTGATGGGCGCGCATCCAATCGCTGGCCGCGCGCTTGACGCGCTCGCCGTCGAAACTTGCGATCAGCCAGACCGCAGCAACGAGCAGGAGCAGCAGCAGGGCAGCCGCCACGTACAGGCTTCGCCGCAGCCAGGGTCGCATGGGATCAGCGTGGGGGGCGCATGGGTGGCCGTTGTCGGCCGAGGCGCGGATCGTGCTTCGTGGGTCTGCGGCGTTCAGCGGAAAGCGCGGGCCGGATCCTCCCTCGCAACGGTCCGCCGTGACGGCCCGCTGTCACGGATCAAGGCCCGGCAAAGGGCTGCGCATCCGCGTCGTCTTGCAGAAAGGTCGACAGCAGGGCTTCGAGCCGAACCGGCAGGCCCGGCGCAGGCGTCGCAACGAGGTTCCGTCCGCTCGCGCCCGACGGCCGGTCGATGCCTTCCTCGACGCGCGTAAGCAGGTAGGGAAAGAAGGGGTTCGACGGCAGCCGAGTGAGGAAGTCCTGATCAATGATTAGGGCGCCGCGTTCACCGCGCGCGTCCAGCGTGCCGAGGTTCAGCCCGTAGTCCAGGCGCGATTTGGGATCGGGCTGCGTTCCGTACAACGGGTCATTCGGCGGGATCGGTATCGCCAGGTGCGACAGTGAAAAGATCCCCGGCGGGTAGGGCAGGCCCAGTGGACGCTCTGCAGGCTGCAGTTGCCCCGGGGCGATGCTGCGCTCGAGCGTGGCGTCGCTGTCGTCCCCGGCGTTGACGATCGCGGTGAAGCGATAGGTCTGCGGCGTAGTCGGCATGAGCCGGTCAAGTGCGACGTAGGCCGACGGGCGCAGCAGCGGACCGAACTTCACGGTGCGATTCACATCGAACAGCACGATCTCGCTGCCGTTGTCCGGCAGGAAGGCGTAGAGGGCGCTGAGGATGGCCGGCGTGCTGACGGTGAAGTCAATCACCGACTGGAAGGTCAGCACCGGCGGCATCGTGCCGAGTTGCCCCGCGCGCGCGAGACGCTGGATCTGCGCCTGCAGCGCATCGGTCAGGCGGTAGGACTGGCGCGCGCCGTTGACCGGGAACGAGTTGTACTTGAAGGGGTTGAATTCCGGCAGGTTGCTGAGCCACGCGGCATTGGCGAATGGCGGCAGCACGGCGGGCAGGCCGGCCAGCCCGGCGAAGCGCGCAAAGCGCGTGATCCCGATCATCGGCGTAAAGAGCACCAGCCGGTCGGCGCGCGCCAGCTTCGGGTCCTCGATCGCGTCGAGCGCGTACTTCACAGCCAGCGCACCGCCGTTGGAGAACCCCACCAGGTGCAGCGGCAGGGGAGCTGGCGCCCGCCGTCGGGCCTCACGCACCGCAAGCCGAGTCGCCGCAGACCAGGCTTCCCAGCGCACGTCCGTGAGCCCGGCAGGGACCGTGCCGTGGCCGGGCATGCGGATGCCGATCGCCACGAAGCCGCGCTCCGCATAGCGCCGTGCGACGTGGCGCAGGCTGTAGGGAGAGTCCGTCAGGCCGTGCAGCAGGACCACAACTCCCTGGGGTGGGCCTGTCGGCTCCATTACATAGGAGCGGTTCCAGTCCTGCGCGAAGCGCGGCGGATAAACGGGACTGCCTTCAAAGTAGCGGTTGTAGGGCACGCGCGCATCGGTCTCGAGACGCTGCGTTACGTTGGCGCGGATGTCGTCGAAGATCGCCTGTTCCTGCGCCAGATAGCCAGTCCAGTCGGCGGAATCGAGCGCCGACGCGCTGAGCTCGGTGGGCACGTGCGTGTGCCAGGCCTGCAGCGATGGCCCGCCCAGTGCACGGTAGGAACGCAGGCCAAGGCCTGCCACGAGGACGAGGAGAGCGCCGACCAGCAGCCACGCGAGGATGCGCTTGAGGTTCATGGGAGACGAAGGAAACAGGGCAGCAGGCGCGGAGCGTACGACCTGCCGGGCAGCGGGACTGTCACGAGCAGGTCGATCGCAGCCGCCTCAGCGCTTCGTTGGCCTGCGGAAGGTTCGCGCGGTTTTCGTCCGGAAAATAGCGCTCGCCGTGCGGGATCGCGTTGCTGCCCGGCGGCGGAAAGCCGCGCACTGCGACGACCCCCGGCACCAGTTTGGCGGCGTCGATCGAACCGTTGTCGATGTCGCGCTGACAGACCAGCAGCACGCCGTTGCTGGCAACGACGCGGTCGCGCACCGCGGCGGCCGTCTTGGGTGCCGATTTCGTCAATGCCTCGGTGTTGGGCGGCAGCGCCAGCACGAAGAAGGGCTGGCCCTTCGGGTTTTGCGATAACCCGCGGTTCGCCGCCTGTTCGAAGCTGAATCCGTAGCCAGCGATGTACAGGCCGCCTTCGTCCTGTGCCGCCGCGGCGAGCGGCAGCAGGCAGGCGAGGAGCGCCGCGGCACCGAGGCGGTAGCCGCGCGCCACGGGGGAAGAGTGCGGGCAGCGCATGGTCGATCCTTTCAGGATTTGTATTGCAGATGATGACAAAAAAAAGCCCCGCCGAGGCGGGGCTTTGATCAAGGGCTGGTGGGTCTAGCGCTTGACGGGGCGCGTGCCCACGACTTCGACCTCGACGCGACGATTCGGCTGCAGGCACTCGATCAGCTGCTTGCGGTTGCGAATCTCGCCCTTGGCCGAGGGATCCGGACACTGCTTGACCGGGTTCGCCGGGCCCTTGCCTTCCGTGTAGATACGGTTCGGCTCGATGCCCTTGCTCACCAGGTAGTCCTTCACGGCCGCGGAACGGCGTTGCGACAACGGCAGGTTGTGCTTGTCGCTGCCGATGCGGTCGGTGTAGCCAACGGCGATGATCACCTCAAGGCTCACCCCGGCCATTTTCGACACGAGATCGTCGAGCTTGGCCTTGCCTTCCGGACGCAGGACTGCCTTGTCGAAATCGAACAGGGCGTCAGCGGCGAACGTCACCTTCTCGCTCGTCGGGGCCGGAGCGGCTGGCGGCGGCGGCGGTGGCGGCGGGGCCGGTGGCGGCGGGGGCGGCGGCGGGGGTTCGCAGACCGGTTTCACCCACAGGCTCTTGTCTTCGCACTCGCAGATTGCCGTCCAGTTGGGATACTTGGCGTCCTTGATGACCGTCTTGGCTGCACGGTCCACGCTCCACGAACCCGTGCGCCAGCACAGGCCGAAAGGATCGCGGACGATGACGCCGCGCGCGTCGATTACATACGGGCTTTCCTTGGTATCGACGACCGTGATGTCCTTCATCTGGGCGGAGACCGTCCCAGTGATGGCCATCAGTGCCGATGCCAGGAGGCCCAGCTTGATGGATTGCTTCATGTTGCTCCTCACTCGAGATAAGGAAGACCGGCCGCGGTACCAGCTCGACCGGATGTGACACGCGCTGCATCGGCCGATGAAGGCTTTAAGCCAACCCCGCCGTCTGCAGAACCTGCCGACAGCGATTCTGCCACGCGAGGAGCTGGTCGGCCGACCGGCCTGATGTCCCTTCTTGAGCTTCCGCAAGCACCTGTCTCCCCCTTACAACAGAGTTGCCGGCCACCCACACGTCGGTGGCCTGTTCGCGTCCTGCCGCATAGACCAGTTGCGTAATGGGGTCGTACACCGGTTGGGTCTCGATCGACGACAGATCGAAGGCGGCGAGGTCGGCCGCCTTGCCCACCTCGATCGAGCCGATGCGCCGGTCGAGCCCGAGCGCCCGCGCTCCGCCAAGCGTGGCCGCCTCCAGTGCTGCCGGTGCCGGCACCGCGGTGGCATCGCGGCGGACGCCCTTGGCGAGCAGGGCAGCGAGCCGCATCTCCGAGACCATGTCCAGCCGATCGTTGCTGGCCGCACCGTCCGTGCCGAGGCCGACATTCACACCCGCCGCCATGAGTTCCGTAATCGGCGCGATGCCGCTGCCGAGTTTCAGGTTCGAGGCTCCGCAGTGCGCGACGGAGGCACCCCGCTGCGCCAGGAGATCGATTTCAGCGGTGTCGAGGTGTACCGCATGCACCGCGATGAGACGTTCCGTCACGAGGCGCAGCCGGTTGAGCCGTGCGAGGGGCCGCTCGCCGTGACGGCGTAGGGATTCCTCTATCTCATCCATCGTCTCGTGCAGATGAATATGGACCGGGAGGTCCAGTTCCTCAGCGAGCATTCCGATCTTGGCCAGCGTGGTGTCCGAGACCGTATACGGCGCGTGCGGGGCGAGGGTGAACGAGACCAGGTTGTCGCTGCGAAAGGCGTCACGGGTCGCCAGTCCCTTCCGCAGGTAGTCTTCCGCGTCTGACGCGTAGGCGGTCGGGAACTCGATCGCGATGATTCCGGCCACCGCCCGCATGCCCACGCCGCGCAGGGCGCGGACAGCAGCCTCCGGATAGAAGTACATGTCCGAGCAGCAGGTCGTGCCGGAGCGAAGCATCTCGATCGCCGCGAGGCGCGAGCCGTCGTGAACGAATTCCGGGGATACCAGCGCCCGCTCGAGAGGCCAGATGCGCGTCTCCAGCCACTGCATCAGCGGCAGGTCGTCGCCGATACCGCGAAACAGCGTCATCGCGGCATGCGTATGAAGGTTCACAAGCCCCGGTATCAGGGTGTGCGTCGGCAGGGAGATCCGCTCCGAGGGCATGAACCGCCCGCTGGCCTCGTCGGCCGGACACACCGCGACGATGTGGCCATCGCGCACCACTACTGCGTGATGCTCGAGCACCGCAGTTCGCGGCACGACTGGAACGACCCAGCGCGCCTCGATCAGCAGATCGACGGATTCCATGGCAATTTGGCGGTCAAGCTCATTGGCGGCGGATCAGACCATATTGCCGTGCGCTTGGCGAGTTGTGCTTCGCGGGCGCCAGTCTTCGCGGGACGGGCCGCCGCACGCACGGCGGCCGACGAGGGCGAAATGCACTCCCTGCACTGGTAGAATTTTCGATTGCGCTTGCGGGCCCCTCGGCCCTCCAAGCTGCGCCCTGAGGCTGCGTCCCTGATGGATCAATTCGCGAAGGAAACCCTGCCCGTCTCGCTCGAAGAGGAGATGCGGCGTTCGTATCTGGATTACGCGATGAGCGTCATCGTC
>Ga0316622_100004460_pt1 | contig 10291 bp, 8 predicted proteins | sample OWC_Aug_OW2_C1_D_FD_207646 | JGI IMG/M metagenome (GOLD analysis project Ga0316622, IMG submission 207646) | Wetland soil microbial communities from Old Woman Creek delta, Ohio, United States - OWC_Aug_OW2_C1_D5_C | ecosystem: Environmental > Terrestrial > Soil > Wetlands | place: USA: Ohio... | reverse complement strand
GCATGCGCGTGGAGAAGACCGAGGAGTACCGCGAGTGGCTTGACGCATTGAAGGATCGGGCGGGCCGAGCGCGGATCCTGGTGCGGGTTGATCGCCTGATTCAAGGCAATCCCGGGGAACACAGGAAGCTGACGGACGGTGTTTCGGAAATGAAGATCGACTTCGGCCCCGGCTACCGCGTGTACTACACGCTGCGCGGGACGCGGCTGCTGCTGTTGCTGGCAGGCGGCGACAAGTCAACGCAGCAGAAAGACATATCCAAGGCGATATTGTTGGCGAAGAATTTTCAGGAGTAGAAAGACATGCCCAAGGCCGTAGTCAAGAAGGCAAACAAGACAAAGACGACTCCGTACGATGTTGCCGAGCACTTGCGCACGCCGGAAGAGATGGCTGCTTATCTTGACGCCTGGCTTGAGGAAGCCCCAGATGACGCAGCCGGCATCGCGGGGGCTCTCGGCAACATTGCCCGTGCCAAAGGAATGACGCAGGTTGCCAAGGATGCCGGGCTTAGTCGCGAGAGCCTCTATCGCGCCCTCAGCGCCGAGGGTAACCCCAGCTTTGCCACCGTACTGAAGGTCGCGAAGGCGCTTGGCGTGAAGCTCCACGCTGAAGCAGCGTGAGGGCTCGCAAGGCTCGGCTCGGCCATGAGCGGACTGGGGGCAGAGATGTCAAACTCGCCCGATAGCGGACCGTCGCATATGGCAGAGGCGTTGCGAGTTGGGAGCGGGACCGTGCAGAAGACTGAATGGCAGCCGCTTCCCAGGACCAGGCTCTGTCGGTGTTGAACTTCGAGACCTGTTGCGAAGAGGTCGCCGCGTCATTGCCAACCTTCGATTCGCAGAGCACGCGACTATTGACGAACACTCCGCTGACTTCGACATAGACGTCATTCGCCTGTGCGGCGGTGGATTTGTCTCCGTCAATCGCAATGCGGTGCCGTTTTCTTGCGGGGAGCTGATTGCCTGGCCTGCAGGGGTGATCCATTGCTTATGGACCGAAGCGTCGAGTATGGAAACACTGATGGTCGAGCACCACAAGGCCTGAACCGGCCAAGAGCGGAAGCACCAGGTGGCAACACGGCCAGGCGAGAGCGCACCCGCGAAGTTCCCCGCGACCATTTGTGCTTCGGCTGCTACGCGGGCCGGACAGCCGGCAGTAGCCGTTGCGCCTTACATCTGCGCTCAGCGCAGGACTGGGAGTGCGAGGGGGAGGGTTAAAAGGACAGCCGCCCCGCCTATTGCCCTGTCACGGCGCATCGCTGGTCCGAGGTCATAGCAGCAGCCTCAATTGCACTTCTTCGCCGTCGGTGAGATCGCAACGCAGGATGGATTGTTAGCCAATCCATCCGCGTATGTCGTCAGCCCGCTGACGTTGAGCGTCGACAAGTTCTGGAGAAAATCAAACCAGTCGTTGAGGCCGTCGAACGGCCGCTGGCTGAACATGTACTGAACATTGTCGACGAAGATGTAGCGTCCGTACGCTTCGTTCGCGAAGCTGGAAATCGCGCAGTCCTCGAAACTGACGGCCGATTTGCTGACGAGATTGACGATCTCGTATGACTTCCCGCCGGCCCGGGTCTCGAAGATCTCCTTGCTATCGCAGCTGTAGGGGCTCGCGTCTCCGCGCCTCGACTCGAACTCGAAGCTTTGAGCGACAGTCCCGGTCGGCTGGGGATAGCTCGTGCGCTCCCCCAGAATGATCGTCCGCAGGTCCGATCTCAGATCATCGGACACCTTGACCATGGAGAAGTAGGTCACTTTGACGTCGAAAACATAGGTCTGCCTGTACCAGGCATCCGGATAGGCGCCGTCATTGTCGAGAGAGGAGCCCTTCAAGTAGAGCACTTGCACATGTCGGGCGGTGGGGTACTTCTGCCTCAAGCTGAGCGTATCGGCGAGGCTCTTGGCCAGGATCGGTACTGTGCCCGTGGCGATCGCCTTGGAGCGACCGTTCATGCTAGCTACGTAATCTTCGTACAGTTGGCTCTCTGTAACCCCGTAGGTCTTCACGACGTCATTGATCGCACCGCTTATCAGTGCGGACGTCTGCTGAATTGCGATCTGGTTCTGGCGCAAAGAAGAACACGACGCCGCGCCGGCCAATTGCCGAACGATCTGCGGCCAAACGACATTCCAGATCAGCGATGTCAGCGGAGAGATGTTCTGAGCTTCGTCCAGGCTAAGGGGCTTCAATTTGGGAGGCAGGACCATCCGATACGCCTCCTTGACCATCCCCAGGTCCTCGTCGATTGCCCCCACCGGGACATTGACGACGAGGGGCGCGTAAGCGGCACAACGTTCCTGCTCAACTGTCAGACCGAGCTCGTACTTGCCGTTCGAGGTTGAAACCGCGCTCGGCTCGTCCTGGTCAAGCGTCCCGTTGTAGTTGAAGTCGGCGAAGACGGTCGCGCCGGTTACGTATCCGTCGATGACCTTGCCGGTAAGCTTCCTCGTGGCTGCGCCCGTTCCTCCAGCGGAGATCGCGGTCACCGCCACCGATGCGGGAGCGCTTGCGAGCGTCCCGTCGCTAACGACCAGCGTCGCTACAAACGTCCCCACCACATCTGCTACGAAGGTCGGGGTCGGAGTGGTTGGCTGGCTCAAGCTGGCGGCGCTGCCGGATGGCCGCGAGGTAAAGGTCCATGAGTACGTCAGCGTGTCCCCGTTCGGGGCAGCGCTGTCGCTTCCGTTCAGCGTGACGACCGATCCGGCGACAACCGTTTGAGGTGCGCCAGCACTGGCAATCGGAGTCTGATTGGGAGCACTTGCGGTGACGGAAACGATGGAGGAGGCACTGGTGAGCCGACCGTCGCTAACAGTCAGGGTTGCCACATAGTTGCCAGGGACATCAGCGACGAAGCTCGATGCCACAGAAGAAGGATTTGCCAAGACGGCGACGCTGCCAGCGGGCTTCGCCGATAAGGTCCACGCGAAAGTGAGCGGATCGCTATTGGGGTCCGAGCTTCCGGCGCCGTTCAAGGCCACGGTCGCCCCCACCTCGACCGACTGGGCCGCGCCGGCAATGGCAGTGGGAGCGGCATTTGTAGGGGCCGCTGTAGGGGTGTCGCCCCCGCTCCCGCCACAGGATGCAACGAGCACGGCTGCGACAGCAGACAACATCACTCGACAGGCTCGAACGAGGACCATGCCTTAATTACTCCTTCCCGGCTCCGAGCCTTCAGCTATCTGAATGAACCTGCTGGTCCATAGGGCGTGAAGGTTTTGAAGGGGGTCTTTATCGTTGTGCGCTTTTTCGACTCTTTGTTCTTCTATTCGGACGCCGTGCACTCATCTTGAGCGCTGTCCGGAATCCCGCTACTCGAGCTGCCTTTCGGCGCCGTCTGTCGGCACGAACCGAAGGGATTTGGCGCGGCGAGAGAATTCGGCTTCTTGTCACAAAGAAGCGACAGGGAGTTGCAGGCTTTTCATCTGGCGACTTGTGCCCGGTCGAACCGATCGGCGATTCGGGGGCTACAAGGGAAGGAAGCGGGACATGCTTAGAGATATCGCACTGCTATGCGTGACCAGTGTGTGTTACTGCCAAAGGGCCAATAGCCGTCCACTTCACGACGACGGCACCAGTTCGTGGTGGGGTCGTTGCGGGAGACCGGCAGTTGATGTCCCGCCGCTGCTGCTTCTTTGGGAGCACCGGCGCCGTTAACTGCCTGCCCTTGGTGCGGAAGCGTAGGTGAGTGGCTGCGCTGGGCCTTTTCCCGCTTCAGACGACCCCCATCGCCACGGCGGAAACTCGCCTGGGAACCTGGACTTCTGATGCCTTCCCCGTGGGCCTGGGCGTCGGGGCTGGCAGTGGGAAACAACCACGACAACATTGGGAAACCGCGGGAACGCCGCAGCTTGGACGACCGAGTTAACAGGGTCTGCGACAAGCCGCGGTTGAAACTCGACAGGAATTCGTGGGAAAACTTCCCGGTCGAAGCGGACATCGCGGCACGCTGGGCACTTCCAGATCTCGTCCGATTGAAGGATTGACGGGGCCGATGGTCGCCCTTAGCTTGCTCGCAAACCAACTAGACGACCGATCCTCCTTCGGAGGTGTGGCATGCGGTGGAAGTTTCTCCCTAGATGTTGGAGAGACATGGGGAGCGCTCATCGTGCCCGTACAGGCACGCGTCCACGACCGCGGGGACCCTCGGCTCCTCGATCAAGGGCGCTCTATGCGCTGCTGTTCTGGGTGTCACTGTTGACTGGCAGTTTCGCTCAGGAAGTTGTGCCTGACTTTTACCGCGAGCCCGGGATCTATCCCAACCGCGCTTACGTAAACCAAAGCGCGAACGAGCACATCGACCCGTTCAACGGCTCCCTGCAGCGTCATTACGTCGACATTCACATTCCAGGCCCCGGCGGATTCGACCTGAACGTCGCGCGCTCCTACAACACGTTCACGACCGTGAATCCTGCATCGCTGCCGAACCTTCCCGCCGGCATGGGTTGGTCGATGCACTTCGGCCGCATTCTCATCAAGGGCACCTCCGTCAACCCGTGCATCAATCGCGGAGTAGGAACTGCCGACAATCCGGTGATTGAGCTCCCGGATGGCGGCCGTCAGATCCTTTATTACACGAACTCCGCGCCGATCCTGATGAGTACGCAGCGCTGGTCGGCAAGTTGCTTCGGCTCTGGCATGGGACTGGTTGTCTACTCCCCCGACGGAGTCCGCTACGAGATGTCTCACGCGGTTACCGAATCGACGACGACTACCGCTTGGTACGCTCGAGAGATCCGTGAACGCAATGGGAACACGATAACCATTGCATATGTGGCCACACAGTCACCGCGCATTTCCTCGGTCAGCACGAGTGATGGAAGGTCGCTCTCTTACAGCTACTCCGGTTGTGCCGCGGGCCAGCACATTTGCAGCATTGCCGGGCCTACTTCCACTTGGCGCTACGACTACCGACTCGTTCCGAACACCGTTGGCCACTATTACTTGGCAAGAGTCACTCGCCCCGATGGAACTGCCTGGCAATACGAGTACAACGACCTCGTTGCGCCGGCTGCCGGCAGCTTCTTGATGCGGCGAACCGTTCTGCCTGAAGGCGGAACGGTCTCCTACGGTTATCAACTCGTCAACTTCGCCAATCCCGCCAACCCTGCCGGGGGATCGTCTGTCGTACAGCAGAAGACGACGAGCGACGGCGGAGCGTGGAGCTTCACGTTCTCACCGAGCATGAGCTTCGGGACCCTCGACCAGACGGTCGTTTCAACGCCCGCAGGCACACTCACCTACCGGCATGTCGGAGTGCGTACGGGAGGCAACGGCAGCGTGTGGAAGATCGGTCTGCTCCAAGAGAAGATTGTTGGCTCGGAGCAGACCGAGACCTACAACTGGCAACCGTCGTCCCCGCCAATTTCCGCTGCCGAGAACAACCTGCGTCCAGGCGACTTCCCGACGGTAGCCGACGTCGGAATCTACGCACCTCAGCTCGTGACGCGAACGTACAACCGAAGCGGAACCACGTACACGACAACCTATTCGAGCTTTGACGGTTACGGTAATCCGACTCGCGTCGTCGAAGCAGGCCCTAACGGCGGCAATCGCGGAACGACTCTGAGTTACTACATAAACCCGTCCCTGTGGATCGTCCGGCAGATGGACGACGAGACGACCGACGGTGTCGGAGCGGTGGTGCGAGAGTGGGACTCCGTGGGTCGCATGTTGTCAGAGACTCGTGACGGAGTCCGTACTTCGTATTCGTATTACTCCAGCGGCGACATCCAGACTGTTACTCGACCGCGCACGCTCACGACGAGCTACAGCAACTACAACCGGGGCATCCCGCAGTTCGAATCACACCCTGAATCCGTAACTATCCAGCGCGTGGTGGACGCTGCTGGCAATGTCCGCAGCGAGACCGACGGCGAATTCCGGACGACAAGCTATGACTACGACGGGTTGAATCGACTGACGCGAATACAACCGCCGGCTGGTAACAGTACGACGATCTCATACACCGCAACGACGAAGACAGCGACTCGGGGAGGTCTTTCCGAGGCGACCAGCTTTGACGGTTTTGGTCGGCCCGCGACCGTCTCGGTTGGCGGCATCGCCACAACGTTTCAGCACGATTCCTTGGGGCGGCTGACATTCAAGTCCAATCCGTCGTCGTCTTCAGGCACCAGGTTCACTTACGACATCCTGAACCGGCTGCGCACAGCAACGCATCCGGACAACTCGTATCAGGAGAGCACCTATTCTGGTTCGAATCGTAGCGTCCGCAACGAGCGCGGATATGTGACGACCTACAGTTACCGGGCCTATGGCGATCCTGACAAGCAGGTGCTCATGTCGGTAGCCGCTCCAGTGGCATCAGCCAGCATCTCCGTCACGCGCAACGGACGTGGTCTGGTGGAGTCGCTGACCCAGGACGGGGTGACGAGGCGCTTTAGCTACGACGGTCGGTACTACATGTGGAGCGCTGTCGATCCGGAGACGGGAACAACTACCTTTGGTCGTGATGACGCTGGCAACATGACATCGCGACAGGTCGGGAGCTCGGGCACGACGTTCTTCAGTTATGACGGGCTCAACCGCCTGAGAAGCACGACGTTTCCGACCTCGGCCACACCGAACGTCACGCGCGAGTACTACCGCACCGGCAAGCTGCGCACGGTCGCGACGGCGGTTGCAACGCGGACGTTCGGATATGACGCCAACGACGCCCTGACTTCCGAGACGCTGGTGGTCGATGGGGTCACTCTTTCAGCAGGCTATGGCTACAACGGCAACGGTCAGCTCACGTCGATTACGTATCCGCGATCCAATTTCGTTCTCTTCCTCAATCCGGATGTGCTGGGCAGACCGACGACGGTCGGCCCATTCGTCAGTTCCGTCACGTACTGGCCCAACGGCCAGGTCAATCAGATTTCCTCTGCCAACGGAACAAGTACGTCGTATGGGCAGGACAGTCGTCTTCGGCCGGCGTCCTTGTCAGTGCGAAGTGGTGCCACGACTATTCTCAACAGTGCCTATGGCTACGACTATGCCAACAACCTGAGTGCTGTCAGCGATTCGGTCGACTCAACCTTCTCCCGCACCTACGGCTACGACGAGATCGACAGGCTGCGAACGGCCAATGGTCCATGGGGAACCGGCAACCTCGACTACTCGGGCAGCGGCAACCTCCGATCGATGTCGCTTGGCAGTTCCTATTCAATCTCGTATGCATACTCGAACAACCGGCTCAGCAGTGTTTCCGGCACACGAAGCGTGAGCTATGGATACGACGTCTATGGAAACGTTGCGTCAGCGGGGGCGGCGACCTATCAATTCGACGACGCCTCGAATCTTCGAACGTGCACTAACTGCACGAGCGCTGGAACTATCACTCACCGCTATGACGGTTCGAACGCCCGGGTCTCGACTACCCGATCCGGCGTAACCACGTATGAATTCTGGTCGGCGAACGGCCACCTCTTGGCCGAGTTCACGCCGGCTCTGGAGAATCGCCTGGTCGAGTACTTCTACCTTGCCGGCAAGCGCGTCGCGCAACGAGAGCCCTCCGCATCCTCCTCGCCGCCTCCGGGATTAACGGCGACCACGACCGCTTTGGTTGCCACGCCAAACCCTGCGACGGTGAGTCAGCAGGTAACGCTCACGGCTACGGTAACGCCCGCCACCGGCGCCGCCCCGGCCGGGCTGGTCGATTTTCTCGAGAACGGCGTAGTTGTCAGTACCCAAAGCCTGACCGGCTCGCCTGCACAAGCCACGTTGCAGCGGTCTTACACCAGCGCAGGGGCCAGAACTCTTCAGGCCAGCTACCGCGGCTCTACTACGCACGGGGCGAGCAGTTCGGCAGTGGTGAGCCTGCAGGTGAACGACGTCGTCGCACCGCCGCCGCCGCCACCGCCGCTTCCTTCGGGAAAGACGAAGACCACCGTCGTAGCAAGTCCCTCGACCGCGCGCTTGCTGCAGCCCATAACGTTCACCGCCACAATCACAGGAGACGTGACGCTTGACCCGGGAGCAAGAGTCGATTTCCGCCTAGGTGGCCCGTTCGGAACATCGATCGGCTGGGGCGAGCTCTACATGAACGGGTCCGCTTGGCAGGCCAGCGTCACACGCTCCTTCGCAACAGCCGGCTCAATAACGATATTTGCCGCCTACACGGGGCTCTACTCGAGCATTTCCGAAGGCATACCCATCGTGATAAACGGCAACTCAGCTCCGCCGACTGGCACGGTACGCCAGGCGGTCGTCGAGTTGCTTGAGGACTGAAAGACAGCCAGCACTCAAGAGAGAGGTGAGAGCATGAAATCCGTCAGCGGTTGGATCAAGACTTTTATCGTCGCTGTTACGGTGACCGCGAGCTTCGGCGCGTCGTCGCAAGCGACCTCCCTGTGGTGCGGCGGAACGCTGTCGAACTTGTGGGTCGACCATGCCGGCAACGCCTACGTGTTCACAAGCTGGCGCAGCGACTACGTCCGTGTGTGCAACGTCAACGAGAATCTCGGAGCGATTACGCCGACGCTATGTTTGACTTGGGTAAGTCTGTTGAAGAGTGCAGTTCAAAGAAAGGCCACAACAACTATTTACTACAACGGCTCTCTGCCCGCGACCTGTGCGCAGATGCCGACCTATTCGAACTCACCGATCCCGTACTACGTGATGCTGCAAGACTAGCGTGCCAGTAACGCTCCCCATGAAACCGACCCGAGAGCCGCTGGCTAGAGCGTCTGACCGCAGGAACCTAGCTGTCCTGGTCAGCTTGGTCGTTCTTTTCCTCTCTCTGCTGGCGCGGGATGCGTTTGCGCAGAAGGTCACCTACTACCACAACGATGTGCTGGGGTCGCCGGTCGTCGCCACTGACGCAACGGGTGCGGTCGTCTGGAAGGAAACGTATCGGCCCTATGGGCAGCCATTTCTCAACAGTAGCGCTGCTTCGAGCGAACGCATTGGATTCTCTGGCAAGCCATACGACCGGTCGACCGGCCTGTCCTACGTCGGAGCGCGTTACTTCGATCCGTTTGTCGGTCGCTTCCTGAGCATCGATCCGAGGCCGGCGGACGAAGAGGATGTGCACAGTCTTAACCGTTACGCTTATGCCAACAATAATCCGGCGAAGCATGTCGACCCGGACGGTCACTCGCCGATCGACATCGCCTTCCTGACTTATGACGTCTTCAAGCTTGGCGCCGCCGTCTATCAAGGGGCCGGCGTTCGCGAAGCCGCACTTGATGTTGCGCTTAGCGTCATCGGCGTAATAGTTCCTGCGCCTGGCGCGGGCCAGGCACTGAAGGCTGCCAAGGCTGTCGAGAAGGTTGTTAGTGCAAGTGCGCCTGTTCACTCAGCCGCTAAGGGTGGCACGTACGTCCTAAAGGACGTTGACGGTGTGGTAGTCAAGACAGGACGAACGAACGACTTGGCGCGCCGCGAAGGCGAACACGGCCGGAATCACCCGGGCCTGACGTTTGAAGTCGACAAGCGTACGGACAGTCCATCAGCACGGCGGGGGCGTGAGCAGGATCTTCATGATGCGAATCCAAGTGCACACGCCAAGAATGGCGGACTCGACAAAATCAACGCAATCAGCCCAGCGAATCCCAAGCGAGACGAGTACTTGAGAGACGGACGCGCGTTGCCATGAAGGATAGACTCGCCGTAGCCAATGGCGCTGTCTTCCTCGTTCCACTGCCAACGGGCGGCTTTGGCATCGGGGTTCTCGTGAGGGCAGACGGCAAGGGGCGCGCCTTTGCGGCATTTTTTGGGCCGCGCGTAAGCGGTGCCACCGATGTCGACATTCCCCGCCTTCGACCCGAGGACGCGATATTTGTATGTCGATTGGGTGATCATGGTTTGCATACGCAGCGTTGGCCCGTTATAGGCTCGATCCCAAACTGGAGTGCAGACCAATGGCGACTTCCTCGTTTCTGTCGTCGTCACGACAACCCCGAGCTTCGTTATGTGACGGAGTACGACGACAGCCTGAACGTGCTCAACGAAGTTGTGCTGTCTTCCGCCGACACTAAGAATTTGCCGGAGGACGCGCAGTTTGGATCCGGCGTAGTTGAAGTCAAACTTGCCAAGCTCCTCGACTAGCTGCGAAAGCAGACTCGCATCGTCGAACGTCCGCTTGCGGTAAGGAATTGACTTCTGACTTGCGGCACGCGTGATGTCAGGTCAGGGGCGCGTTCAGCCGATAGCACCGATGTCAGCTTCTCTAATCGGGCGATATTGTCAAGGGTCGGGGCTCCGGTTGGGTTGAAGGTTAAGTCTGGTTGTTGTGTGGGTCACGCTTCTCTACGCAGTTGGGCGCGGTGCGGCTGGCGCACTG
>Ga0316622_100004458_pt1 | contig 10292 bp, 5 predicted proteins | sample OWC_Aug_OW2_C1_D_FD_207646 | JGI IMG/M metagenome (GOLD analysis project Ga0316622, IMG submission 207646) | Wetland soil microbial communities from Old Woman Creek delta, Ohio, United States - OWC_Aug_OW2_C1_D5_C | ecosystem: Environmental > Terrestrial > Soil > Wetlands | place: USA: Ohio... | reverse complement strand
GAGAGGAGGAGAGTTTTGAAGGGTTCCTCGAAATAGGTAAAGACGGCGTCAGCGCGCGCGACCTCGCGGGTTCGGCCTACAAGAGCGAGAGGACAATCTACTTCTTCCCCGATGGATTTGTCCGCACCGGCGCAGACTTGGCCCGTAGCAGGCGCTTGCGCTCGAAACTGGAGAATCCGCCGAACGGGACCCGGCTTCTCGTCGGCTATGTCTACGGCGGCCACGTCCGATCCAGCAGGCCGCCATCACGCATCGCAGGCGCTCGATGGAATTACCCTTCGACCTATTACCGGTTCCCGGACGGGAAGATCATCAGCGGTGACGAGATCGAAGATTCCGCCATCCCGGAACAGACGCTGATCTTCTATCAGCGATAGCCGACTACATCCCAGACCGCTAGTATCTCGCGACGTTCAGTGCAGCGGAGCCCGACTCCCGCTTTCCCTGGCGAGGGCGTACTTCCCTGCTTTGCCGTATTGAGGACCGGATCCCATCCCCGAGGTGATCCCGTCAGCCGGCGGAAGTGCACGGAACTTGTCGAGGTACTCATGCCCTTCCCGGGCACGTCCCAGTTTCACAAGCAGGGATCCGAGATTGTACAGGGCTGCCGCATTTTCCGGATCCAGTTCCAATGCATGCCGGAGGTCTGCCTCGGCCTCCTTCGGTCTGCCCTTTCGGGCGTGAACCACGCCGAGGTTGTAGAACGCAGCAGCGCACTTCGGGTCGGCGTCGGCGACGCGTTGAAAGCAGGCTTCGGCTTCATCCGTCAATCCCTTGTGTTTCAGGACCAGGCCGAGTGAGTAATTCGCATAGGGATTATCGGGATCCCGGGCCAGCGCCTCTTCAAATACCTGGCGTGCGGCATCAAGTTCCGCATCGTAGTAAAGGGCGATCCCCAGGTTGATCCTTGCCAGGTTGAAGTTCGGGTCCTCAGCCAGAGCCTTGCGGAATTCCTCCGCCGCCTCCCTGTAAAGAAACCGGCTCATAAGATCCACACCAGCCCTGTTGTGGAAACGGACGTCGACCTTGGCAGTCGCCCCGATTGAGACTTCACTCGCACGCGTATCTCCCGGCAACACGGAGCAGACTGCAACTGAGATTAGAGCGAGGTGATAGAAAGGGGGAAGCTTCATACACAATCTTTACCACAACACTGCAGATAGGCAATGCCCATCGGGGCAGCTTGTCGGCCCCGAACGCGCTACCTGTCGGGGATCCGGCCTGCCAGGCTCGGATCCAACTGGATAGCGATACGCATGTAACGGTCTGCTTCCGCGGTCTTCCCTTCTGTCTTCAATACCTGGGCCAGTAGCGTATGCGCTCTCGCATCTTCCCCGTCCAGGCCTACAGCCTTGCGCAGCGACGCTTCCGCCTCTGTCCAATTTCGCGTCAGGATATACAGGCGTCCCAGGTTGTGCCAGCCTGCGGCATACGACGGCCTCGTGGCGACCGCTTTCTTGACCTCCGCCAGGGCGGCTTCCAGGTTTCCTTTCATTCCGTATATACCCGCCAGGTTGTTGCGCGAGCGGTAGTCGGAGGGGTCGTTCGCCAGCACCTTCTTGAATTCTGCTTCTGCCTCATCAACCCGTCCCAGACGAACAAGCAGGCTCGCCATGTTGGCCCGTGCGATGTTATTCTGCGGCTCGCGATCAAGCCCGTCCCTGTACTTCACACAGGCGTCCTGCGGGCGGCCAAGGGCTTCGAAGGCTTGCGCCTCGAGAAAAGGAAGTCCGTGTACTTCGGGAGCACGCCCGCGGATCGCCTGAATCCGGTCGAACGTGTCGCCCGCGAGATTCCGGCTGGCGATCTCGTTCAGAATCCGGTGGTAGCTTTCGAAGACATCGATCCTGTCTTTGGGATCGACTCCTTTGCCGAAACTGTCGGCAATCCGGCTGTTCCCCAGCCGGACATACCCCAAGGCTGCCAGCTTCTCAGTCGCCTCCAGAACCGGGCCGGGCACCGGCCGGCTGCTGACGGGCATCCGGTGTTTGGCCGCGAGTTCCGTCATCTGTGCGCGGTATTGGCCGGCGAGCGCCTGTGCCTTGTGGAACATGTTCACCTTCTCTGCCGGGTCGGCAGCCAGATCATAGAATTCGGGGCGAGGCGCGTCGATCATCTTGTGGCGCCCGACCCGATAGCACCGCAACGGACTCCATCCAAACTGAAGCTGCGGAACATAGGTTTCGGAATAGGTCCCGATATCGGTCGTCTCTTTTCCCAGCATGACCCGAACCAGGCTCCTTCCCTGCACCGTAGCAGGCACGGCGATTCCTGAGAGCTGGAGGGTGGTTGGCATGACGTCCACGAGCGACACGGCATGAAGCGTCTGTTTCGGCGCAAGCGCAGAGGATGACGCAGGTCTGACGATCATGGGTATGTGGAGCGTGGAATCGTACAGGAAGAAACCGTGCCCCGATTCGCCGTGCTCTCCAAGGGATTCGCCATGGTCGCTTACGAGCAGGATGTGAGTCTTGTCGATGAGGTTCCATCGGCGGAGGTAGGCATCGATTTTGCCAATGCTTCGATCCACGCGGGAGACCTCCACATCATAGCCATTCGGGCATGGCGCGTGGGGATCGTAGAAGTGGACGAAGGCGAAAAACCGGACTGAACGATGCACATCCAGCCAGGCAAGGAAGCGCTCGGTGACTGTTTCAGCCGGCCGCCGCAATGAAGTCGCCGAAATTGCTTTTTCGCGTACTTGCCCGAATTTCTCGTCGTAGGTGTCAAAGCCCTGGCCCATCCCGAACTGAGAAGCAAGGACGTAGGAGCCTATGAATCCGGCGGTGGTGTAGCCGTGTGCCTTCAGGACCTCGGCGAGTGTCAGCTGCTCATCACCGAGCGCGAACCCGATATTCTCACGGACACCGTGGCGGAAGGGGTAAGTCCCTGTCAGTAGGGTCGAGTGGGCAGGCAGGGTCAGGGGATACTCGGTGTATGCTCGCTCGAACCGGACACCCTCTGCAGCCCATCGGTCGATTTCGGGAGTCTTGTTGAGCTTGTACCCATAGCAGCTCAGGCGATCGGCTCGCAGTGTGTCCACGCTGATCAGCAGGACGTTGTCGGCGGCGTGAACGGGTGCCAGGAGGCAGGCTAAACAGACCGAATGGGCCAGAAGCTTCATACCGTCCGGAGATTAGCACAGCGGGGTGGCACAGTGAACTGCGGCTCAGAGCCACTACCGACCTCGCTTCGGCCGGCAGCGAAGAAAAGGAAAGGCGCGGCCATGTGTTTATTCACAGCCGCGCCGTTTGAGCAAAATGGGCGTGCACGCCAGATACCACCTTACCAGCCAAACCTCAGCCCAAACTGGATGTTGCGGGGATCCCCCTGCAATCCGGTTACATAGCCGAAATTTGTCGTGTTCCCCAGGCTTGTCTGGGGATCGGCGTAGTGGTGCCGGTTAAAGACATTGATGAACTCAAAGCGGAACTGCAGACTGGCGGCTTCAGTGAAATGCCAGTACTTGAGCAGCCCAAGGTCCTCCTGGCACCACCCGAAGCCCCGCAACTCCTGGTAATACCTGCTGCCGTTCCCAAGATTGTGATCCGCGGGATTCGAAAAGGCGGTCGGATCGAAGTAGAGGTTGCCGGAGGCATTCTGCTGGCCGGGATTGAAACCTTTCCCGTCGAATTTCCGGCTCAAGTCGGCGCTGGAATTGAAGTCGGCGTAAACTGCGCCATCCCACCCCGGATACCAGGAATTCGTGTATACACCAAGCGGATACCCGGTATTGTAGCGGAAGATCCAGGTCAAATCCCAGCCGCCGATCAAGGCATTCACAAGGCCGGAAGCACCGGCGAGGTACTGGCGGCCCCGGCCGAAGGGCATCTGATAGGAGAGATAGCCCTTGAAAATGTGAGTCTGGTCATACCACACAACAGTCTTAGCATCCTTGGAGATGTTATACATGTCCTGGATATTGCCCTGGGCATCCCAGCTCTCGTCAAAGGCGCTTTCGGAGTTTCCTACTGCTTTCGAAAAGTTGTAGGACGCCTGAGCGGCGAGTCCTCTGCTCAAGCGCTTGGTGAGCGAAAACTGCAGTGAGTTATACCCGGAAGATCCCTTGGGAGTTCCGACGTAGTAGATCGGCCCCCATGTCACGGACTCCACCTGGGGGAAGGGCTGTACCGCGAAACCGGCGTAACCTGAGAAACCGGGATAGGGATATGGAGCCCCGGCGTCCGCGGCGCTCTGAGCATCCCAGATCCACGCCCAGGGGTTCAAACTGGAGTTCTCGTAGACCTGTTGAGTAGGCTGGTTTCGCTGCAGGGCACCGTTGTGAAGTCTTCTTCCCTGGTTGCCCATGTACGTGGCTTCCACGATTAAGTCCTTCGACAGTTCGTACTGGAAGCTCACGTTGTATTGATGAGTGTAACCGAGGAAGGTGCCCTTCGGATCGGTCGCTACCATTCCCCATATGAGCGTGTTGGGGTCCTGGGTCGGGGGTTGGTAGTTGTCCGGATACCCCTGGTCCCAGTTGAACTTCGGCAGGTTCCCGGTTGCAAGGTTGTTGTTCGTACCGCGATAGCCGGGAGCAAACCCATAGGGCACGCCCGACCAGTATTGTGTTCCAATGGGTACGTAGAAGATGCCGTAAGAGCCGCGGATGGTCGCCTTGTCAGTCAGGCGATACGCTGCTCCGATACGGGGCGAGAATTCCTTCCAGTCCTTTTCAGTCTCAAAGGAGTCTTTGGGGCTGTCAAGGAACTCCAGGGCTCCCGGCACGTTGTAGGCGGTGTTCATGACATTCGCGCTGAAATTGGCCCAGCGACCGTACTTCTCGTGATAAGGCAGAGCCTGTTCCCAGCGGAGGCCCAGGTTCAGCGTTAACCGGTTGGTCACTTTGTAATCATCCTGGAAGAAGACGTCCCAGTAGTCACGACGGCCATAGAGGTCGAAGGTCACGTTCTTGCTGGCGTTGTTCACCTCGCCCAGAAAGAAGCTGGCAAAACCAAATCCGATTTGATTGGACCATGACTCCCCCGGGATGCCTGTGCTCGTGTTCGAGAAGCCGAAACTCAATGTGTCGAGGCCGCCGTGACTGTTGATCTGCTGCTTCCAGTACTCGCCTCCGAACTTCATCGTGTGGCGTCCCTTTACCCACTGCAAATAGTCGCCCATGATGTAGGTGTTGCCCACGTAAAAGCCGGAAGAGCTATAGCCGATTTGGGTTTCCGAAATCCCATTAACCGCCGATCCGAATCCGATGTCGGGGAAGAGTCCGGCACTGGTCGAGTCCTGCAGCCCGAGATACTGGTTCCAGCCCCCGTCCGCCTGGGTCGACAGGCTGGGGTTGCGGTAGCGGTTGTAGACAAACGACGCGGTGTTGATCAGGTTCGGCCGCACGGTCCAGTAGTTCGCCACACGTATCGCCCGGCTCGTGACTTCCTGTTTGCGCGAACGTGCGAACGGGCCGCCCGTGTTGTTCGGATCGTTGGGGTCCCAGACGCCCCCCTGGTCGACCAGGATGCGCGGACGCTGGGTCCAAATCAGCGATCCCGTGAACTTCATGTAATCCGAGACCACCTCATCGGCCTTGATAGTCAACTGCGTCTGGTGGAACCACGGGTCGTTGTGGAGCACCAATGCTGAGTTGTTGACGAGCCGCCCGGGGATCTCGGGAAGGTAACTCTTCCTGTAAATGTCGATCACCTTGGACGAGACAGCGCTCATGCGGTCCCCGGGAATTATGTTGCCCTCAAACGGGTCAGAGACCCACTTGTCACCCACCTTCCGCATGGTCCGGGGATCGAAAATCTGCCCGGAGTAGACGTCCCGCCCGAGGGCATCCTGCCCGACAACGGTGCTGGTAAGGAGTTGACTGAAGTTGCCGTCAAGAAGCTCCGGAATAGGAACGGTCTGGTTGTAGCTTTGATCGAGCTGCAGATTCTGCTGCTCGTACTGCTCGAAAGCGCCGAAGACAAAAGTCTTGTTGCGGCCGTTGTACAGTTTGGGGATTATCACCGGGCCGCCCGCGCTGAACCCGTAGAGGTGCTGGCGGTCCGTTGGGCGGTCATAATTATCCCTGCAGGCTTGATCGGTGCATTGCGATTGGCCCCAGTTGTTCATCCACGTATTCGCGTTGAGCGCCTCGTTGCGCCCGTAGTAGAAGGCACTTCCATGAAAATCGTTGGTGCCGGACTTCAGGGCGAAGTTGAAAACACCGCCGCTGGTACGCCCGTATTCAGCCGACATCCCGTTCGTCTGCACGCTGAATTCCTGCACAGCCTCCATGGTCGGGCTCGACTCACCGACGTGTCCCTGTATCTGAGCGGTCGCGGACGTACCGTCGATCAGCACTTCCTTGCTGAATGCCTGTCCCCCTCCAATGAAAGAGGTCCAGTTATTCCCTTCCACGCCCGGAGTAATCGCGTACGCGAAGTTCTCAATCGCCCGGCCTCCGGCAAAGGAGAGCGGCAGGTCTGTCGCTATCCTGCTCTGAATGGTAGTCGAGACAAGTGGGGTATCAGTCTTCATCAGTGTTGCGTCTGCCGTGACCGTGACAACCTCCGTGATCTGTCCGGTCTCGAGCTTGACGTCGAGACGCAGGGTCTGCGCCACTGTGACTGTGATGCCCGTACGGGTGAAAGTCTTGAAGCCAGTCAGTGCAAACTTGATCTCATACCTTCCAAGCGGTATGTTCGCTAGGGTATAGAGACCGACACCGTTAGTCACCGTCTGAGTCGACACACCGGTATCGAGGTTCACGGCAGTGACTTCCACGCCTGGGACCACCGCATCGCTCGGGTCCACAACCTTACCGGTAATAGTGCCCCGATCCAGTTGGGCCATGAGCGGTGATGCCGCGAGGCACAACACGAAGAGGAGCAGCATCAAGAACCTCAAACTTGCTGATCTCATAAGACACGCTCCGATGAATTGTAAGTGACAGGATGTGCCTGGGTGCACCCTGTTAGGTTCGAAAAAAAAGCCCTTCAGCAATCTTTCAATTAAAGCCGATAATACGTTCCCCAGAAGTCCGCGGTGCCTTCGACAAAAGCCCTGCGCGCCTTCCCGGGATCGCCGGAGACCAAACCGGCCAGGTACTTCCTGTGCTGCTTGACTGCGCTGAGAAACTCGGTTTTATGCTGCCGGGACAGGACAAACGCGAACACCGCGAAGAGGAACCGCTCGAGCGCCATCTCGATATACTGATTTCCGGCAAGCCTCCAGACCTTGCGGTGAAACTCGAGGTCATAGCTGTGAAAAGCGGCACGGTCGTTCCCTGCCGCCGCCTCAGCCATCCCGCGCACCGTAGCCGCGAGGTCCGTAGCCGCCTCGGGCGTCATGTTCCCGGCGGCTCGCTCAAATGCCAGCGGCTCCAGTGCCATGCGCGCTTCATGAATCTTCCGGAAATCCGCGGTGCTGAAGTCGGTGACGTAGGTTCCTCGATTCGACAGCTTGTGGACGAAGCCCTGATACTCGAGCTCTTTCAGCGCTTCACGAACTGTCGGCTGTCCGATCCTGAATCGGGAAGCAAGCTGCAGTTCGACCAGCCGCTCGCCGGACTTCAGTTCCCCGGATATGATGGCGTCTCTGAGGGCCTGTGCGGCGCTGCCCGGCCTCGTCAGGTATCGAGGCTCTTCGAGGATCGGCACGGATTCGTCTCCGCCGTTGCTATCGATAATCTATAATCTATGTTCTCTTATATGTCGTCTATCAGACTTTCGTCAACGATTTGTTGGGAGATTCTGGGGGGTGTTCATGTGCGTGTGACACGGCTCATCTTCCGGGCGCTGCTGGTGACCACCCTTCTGGCTTCCGCCAGCGCTCAGGACCAGTTGGATAAGGCACGGGCATTGATCGAGCAGGGACGCTACCAGGAAGGGCGTGCACTCCTCGAAACTCTCCCTGCAGGCAAATCCGCCGATGCGGAGCTGCAGTATCTCCTCGGCCTGGCATCGTTCCGGCTGGGCGAGTTTGCCCGAGGAATCGCTTACCTGCGCCTGGCTGCGAACCTCGCTCCTCAGGACGTTCGAATCCTTAAACTGCTAGCCCGATCACTTGCTGCGTCCGGGCAGAAAAGCGAAACCGAAGGAATTCTGAAGAGAGCCACCCGACTGGCACCCGATGATGCCGAAGCCTGGTCGCTCCTCGGACGTCTCTATGCGGATGAGAATCGGTTTATCGATGCCCTGCCCGCTCTCGAAAAGGCTTTGGCCCTCAACCCGGGCGATGTCCTCGCACTCTCGGCCATGGGGCAGACGCAGGTTGGCCTGGGCGCGAATGATCAAGCTGTTGCCATCTATCGAAAAGCAGTTGCCTACAACGAGTACCTCCCAAAGCCATTGCCCGGCCCGCCAGCGTCTTTTGCCATCCTCCTGCTCCGCTTGGACAGGGTGGAAGAGGCCGCAGTCCAAGCCCGAAGGGCGCTGGCGATCGATCCCGAGAACGAGAACGCCAGGGAAGCACAGGGGGCCATCGATCTCCGGGCCCGGTCCTTCCAGGCCCGGGTGACCGCTCACCGGGCGGCCCCCACCGTCCCGGTTTTCGAGGATATCGCCGAATCGGCGAGGCTCGACTTCCGTCTTGAGAACTCCCCTACGCCGGAGAAGCACCAGATCGAAACCATGCCAGGCGGAGTCGCGGTTCTCGACTATGACAGGGACGGGCTGATTGACATCTACTTTGTCAATGGCGCACGGAGTCCATCCCTCGAGAAGGCTGATGAGGGATTTTGGAACCGGCTCTACCATAACAATGGGGACGGGAGCTTCACGGACGTGACGGCTCGTGCCCGGGTCCAGGGTTCCGGGTACATGATGGGAGCGTCGGCTGGAGACTTCGACAATGATGGGTATCCGGACCTGTTCGTTGCAGGCGTCCGGCAAAACATCCTTTACAGGAACAACCGGAACGGGACTTTCTCAGACATAACGACCGTCGCCGGCCTCGACAAACCCGATCCCAGGTTCGGGACGATGTGGGGGATCCACGCCACCTGGCTGGACTATGACTCGGATGGCTGGCTTGACCTGCTCGTCGTGAACTATTGCGTGTGGAATCCGGCCCGGGAGCCGTTTTGTGGTGACGAGCGACCTGGCGGTCGAAGCTACTGTCATCCCCGAATGTATGCTCCGCTCCCCAACCGGCTCTTCCACAACAATGGCGACGGAACCTTTACTGACGTGTCAGCAAGATCCGGGATCGGGGTACTCCTGGGCAAAGGAATGGGGGCAGCAACCGCCGATTTCGACGGTGACGGTCGCGTGGATATCTTCATCGCGAACGACACGGAGCCGAATTTCCTTTTCCGCAACAAAGGAGACGGGACGTTCGAGGAGGTGGCTGCGCAGGTGTCCGTCGCGCTTAACCAGTTCGGGAACTCCGTTTCCTCCATGGGAGCGGATTTTCGCGACATCGACAATGACGGGCACCCCGACCTTTTCGTCACGGATCTCGCCAACGAGGGTTGGCTTCTGTTCCGCAATGCGCTCAAGTGGTTCGACGATGTTTCCGACCGGGCACGCATCACAGTCGCGAGCCTGCCCTTCGGCGGATGGAGCAACGCCATCGTCGATCTCAACAACGATTCATGGAAAGACCTGTTCTCAGCCAATGGCCACGTGATGGATAACATCAGCCTCACGCAGAGCCGGGAGTATCGCCAGCGCAACTCGATCCTGCTGAACAACGGCGACGGGACTTTTCACGACGTGTCCGATGAGGCAGGGCCGGCGTTCGCCAGGAAGGCCGCACACCGCGGTGCCGCTTTCGCAGACTTCGACAACGACGGACGCATGGATATCGTTGTCACCGCGCTCGGTGACCGGGCCGAACTCCTCCACAACGTCACCTCGGCAGCGAGTCACTGGCTGATGCTCCGCCTCATTGGCAGCAGGTCGAACCGGGATGCCCTCGGTGCGGTGGTACAGCTGGAGACCCCAGACGGTAAGGTCCTATGGAACCACCTATCAACATCGGTGGGTTTTGCTTCTTCGAGTGATCCGCGCGTTCATTTCGGGCTGGGCAAGAGCGAAAAGATAAGTACTGTGCGCATTACCTGGCCGGGAGGCAAGACGCAGACCATACGTGATGTACCCATCGATCGCCTCATCACGATAACCGAGGCACGGTGACGGCTGAAGAGGCGGTCCCGCCTCCCGCGGAGCGCACCCCCTCAGGCCCCGTTCCCAGCCTGTTTTCGGAATAGAGGCGACATACCGTTTGTTCTTGCCGGTCCCGGGTGCCGGATGTAATTTGAAGGCCGCGAGGAACTCACATTATGCTCAAAATCGATCACCAGATTACTCCATCCGCACTGGCTCAGAAAATGACGAGATTCTGGG
>Ga0316622_100004457_pt1 | contig 10293 bp, 7 predicted proteins | sample OWC_Aug_OW2_C1_D_FD_207646 | JGI IMG/M metagenome (GOLD analysis project Ga0316622, IMG submission 207646) | Wetland soil microbial communities from Old Woman Creek delta, Ohio, United States - OWC_Aug_OW2_C1_D5_C | ecosystem: Environmental > Terrestrial > Soil > Wetlands | place: USA: Ohio... | reverse complement strand
GGATCGAACGGCGGATCGCGGGACGTATGCAGTGCCGCGTGGGCCCCAACCGCGTCGGGCCGCAAGGGGTGGTGCAGTGGCTCGCGGATGGGCTGAAGTGCCTCTTCAAGGAAGACCTCATCCCGAACTGCGCGGACAAGGCCCTTTTCCTCATGGCTCCCTACTTCGTCTTCACCGGCATGTTCGGCACCTTCGCGGTGCTGCCCTTCGGCGCAAACCTGGTGGCGACCGATCTGAATGTCGGGATCCTCTATCTGCTCGCCATCACCGGACTGGGCGTCGTCGGGATCCTCATGGCCGGGTGGGGCTCGAACTCGAAGTGGGCCCTCTTCGGCGGCATCCGCAGCGCGGCGCAGCTCGTCTCCTACGAAATCCCCTCGGCCTTCGCCTTGATGACGGTGGTGATCGCGGCCGGCACGATGTCGCTCCAGGGAATCGTGGGCGCGCAGGGCGGGATGCCCTGGGAATGGTTCATCTTCCGCAATCCGTTCCTCTTCGCCGCCTTCTTCCTCTCCTTCACGGCCTCGATCGCCGAGGGCAACCGCACGCCCTTCGACCTGCCCGAGGCCGAGAGCGAGCTGGTCGCCGGCTATAACGTCGAGTACTCCGGTTTGCGCTTCCTCTTCTTTCTCTTCGCCGAGTGGGCGACCGTCTGGGTGACGAGCGCGATCGCGACCGCCTGCTTCCTCGGCGGCTGGCAGATCCCGGGAGTCAGCGTCGAGGCGATCGCCGCGAGCAAGGGCTGGGCCTACGCCGGCTGGCAGGCGCTCTCGTGCGCGATCTTCATCCTCAAGGGCACCGTGCTCGTCTTCTTCATCATTCAGATTCGCTGGACGCTGCCGCGGCTGCGCGTCGACCAGCTGATGATCACCTGCTGGAAGTACCTCGTGCCGCTATCGCTGGCCGCGATCCTGGGGGTGCTCCTCTGCCTGGCGCTGATTCCCCAGCGCGGGATCGTCGACTATGGCCTGCGCGCGCTGATGCTCGCCGCCGGGGCCGCGATCGCGCTGCTCTACGCCCAGCGCATCTACGCCACCTTCGCGGCCGATCGCGAGAACTATCGCAAGATGGAGGGCAAGGACCTGTGGTACCCGCCGTACCGCTTGCCGTGAGCGCCGCGCCGCGCCGCTCCGGCCTGCGCGAATACTTCGCCAACATCTGGCGGACGGTGGCCTCGATCTTCGAGGGCCTGAGCGTCACGATGAGCTGGATGTTCCGCCGGCCGGCGACCATCCAGTATCCGGACAAGATCGCCGAGCCGGTGCAGGAGATGCTGCCCGAGAGCTACCGGGGCGTGCTCGAGGTCGATCTCCAGCGCTGCATCGCCTGCTTGCTCTGCCAGCGCACCTGCCCGATCGACTGCATCCAGATCAAGGTCGAGAAGAACCCCGAGACGGGGGTGCGCGAGATCACCCGCTTCGACATCGACATGGGCCGCTGCATGTACTGCGGCTTGTGCACCGAAGTGGAGGACTGTAACGCCCTGCTGCACACGACGCAGTTCGAGGCGACCATGCCGCACCCGGACCTGCTCGTGCTCCACTTCGTCAAGGAGCCCGTGCCGGTCGCGAAGCGTGCCACGGCCCCGCCCCGGCGCGCGCCCGGCTCGATCCTGGCCGAGGTGATGCCCGGGTTCGGCCGCCGTGCGAGCATGAGCCGCTGGCAGGGGCGCGTCCGGCGGGAGGCGGCGGCAGAGGCGCCCCGGGCAGCCGCGGCCCCCGCGGAGGCCGCGCCCGAGCCGGCGGCACCGGCTCCCCCGAAGCCTGAGGAGGACCGCAAGGATGGCTAACTCGCCGGGCGCGATCGCGGTCTTCTATCTCTTCGCCGCGGTGACCATCGCCGGGGCCGGCTGGGTCGCCTTCTCGCGCAAGATCGTCCACAGCGCTTTCGCCCTGCTGGCGACCTTCTTCGGTGTCGCGGGGCTCTACGCGTTCCTCGCCGCCGACCTGCTGGCGGTGGTGCAGCTTCTGGTCTACGTCGGGGGCATCCTGGTCCTGATCCTCTTCGCCGTCATGCTCACCTCGCGCATCGGCGCGTTGCAGGTGTCGAATCCTTCACTCAGGACGGTGCCGGGCCTGATCATCTGCGCCGTGGTGGCCGCGATCTCGATCGTCGTCGCCGTGCGGGTCTTCGGCCATGACGCGCCGGCTCCGGCCGAAGCCACGACGGCGAAGATCGGGCATGCGCTCCTGAGCACCTACGTGTTGCCCTTCGAGGTGATCTCCATCCTGCTCCTGGCGGTGCTGCTGGGAGCGGTGACTCTGGCCCGCGGGCATCAGCGGGACGAGGACTGAGAGGCGCGCACGATGACGATCGGACTTGCACACTTCCTGGTGATCTCGGGCGTGCTGCTCGCGCTGGGGCTCTACTGCCTCGTCACCCGGCGCAACGCGGTCGCCCTGCTCATGGGGGTCGAGCTGGTCCTCAACGCGGCCATCTTGAACCTGGTCGCCTTCTCGCGCTTCGGGCGCGGCCTGGATGGGCAGGTGTTCGCGCTCTTCGGCATCGTGCTCGCCGCCGCCGAGGCGGTGGTCGCGCTGGCGATCGTGCTGCAGCTCTTCCGCGCCTTCCGCTCGGTGGACACGCGGGAGGCGGCGGAGCTCAAGGAGTAGCGGGATGCATCTGGCGAGCTTTCCCCTGCTTTTCCTGATCCCGGTGCTCCCGTTGATCGGCGCCGCCTACAACGGGCTCTTCGGCGCGCAGATCCAGCGGCGCTTCGGCGAGCCGGCGGTGCACTGGCCGGCGATCGTGCTGCCCTGGGGCTCCTTCGTGCTGTCGTTGGCCGCGTTCCTCACCCTCGCCGGACAGGGGCATGGCGCGGCGCTGTATCAGAATCTCTGGGGCTGGATCCGGATCGGCGTGCTCTCGGCCGATGTCGCCTTCCTGATGGACCGGCTCTCCGGGGTGATGTGCCTGGTCGTCACCTTCGTCGGCAGCCTGATCCACGTCTACTCCATCGGCTACATGAAGAAGGACCCTTCCTACTGGCGCTTCTTCTCCTACCTCAACCTCTTCATGTTCGCGATGCTCACCCTGGTGCTTGCGGACAATTTCCTGCTCATGTTCGTCGGGTGGGAGGGCGTGGGCCTCTGTTCTTACCTGCTGATCAGCTTCTGGTACAAGGAGCGCGAGAAGGCCGTCGCCGGGATGAAGGCCTTCATCGTCAACCGCGTCGGCGATTTCGGCTATTCGCTCGGCCTCTTCCTGCTCTTCTGGGGCCTGCTCGCGGCTCCCGCCGCGGGTGTGCGCGCACATGCGGCCGCAGGGCGGCAGGCCTCCACGCCGCAGGCGACCGAGGTGGCGGCGACCGAGACCGGCGGTGCGCCTGGAGAGACGGCCGCGTCCGGCGAGACGGCTGGCGCGCATGCGGCCGAGGCGGCGGCTGCGGAGCACGCCCCCGCCCCCATCCCGGCCGCGGGCACGAGCGTGGCCTTCCGCGACGTCGAGGCGCTCCTCGCCGATCCCGGCAAGCGCGCGGGGGTGCTGGATGCGCGCGTGCTCGGGATCAGCCTGCTCACCCTGGCGGCGCTGTTGCTGTTCGTCGGGGCCACCGGCAAGTCGGCGCAGATCCCGCTGTACGTCTGGCTGCCCGACGCCATGGCCGGCCCGACCCCGGTCTCCGCCCTGATCCATGCCGCCACGATGGTGACCGCGGGGGTCTATCTCGTCGCGCGGCTGCACTTCATCTACGCCCTCAGCCCGACCGCCATGACTGTTGTCGCCACGATCGGGGCCCTGACCGCGCTCTTCGCCGCGACGATCGGCCTCTTCCAGTACGACATCAAGAAGGTGCTCGCTTACTCGACGGTCAGCCAGCTCGGCTTCATGTTCGTCGCCGTCGGCGTGGGCGCCTATTGGGTGGGGATCTTCCACTTGATGACCCACGCCTTCTTCAAGGCATGTCTCTTCCTCGGCTCGGGCAGCGTCATCGTCGGCTGCCATCACGAGCAGGACATGCGCCGCATGGGCGGCCTGCGCAAGCTGATGCCGGTCACGGCGGTGACCTATGTGATCGCCTGCGCGGCCATCGCCGGCTTCCCCTTCCTCTCGGGATTTTTCTCGAAGGATGAGATCCTCTGGAAGGCCTTCGACAGCGGCAACATCCTCCTGCCGGGCGGCGGCGTCTTCCTCTATCTCCTCGCCGCCATCGCCGCGCTGGGGACCTCCTTCTACATGTTCCGCAGCTACTACATGACCTTCACCGGCGAGTATCACGGGGCCGCGGCGGGCGGGGGCCACGCGCCCGCGGGCAACCCCGCGATGCGCGCTCCGAACGCGGCGGGGGCAGCCCACGACGCCGCTCACGCCCCGGCCCACGCCCACGGCGGCGGGCTGCCGCACGAGTCGCCCCGCTCGATGACCGTCGTGCTCGTCATCCTCGCGGCCTTGGCGGTCGTCGGCGGCTACATCGGCCTCCCCCATCTCTGGGGCCTGCCGAACCTCTTCGAGCATTGGCTCGAGCCGGTGTTCCACGGGTCGTCCGATCTGATCCGCTCGGCGGGACGCGGAGAAGGGGCCGAGTGGACCTTGATGCTGCTCTCGGTCGTGCTCGCCTTCGCGGGGTTTGGCGCCGCGCGCTCGCTCTATCGGGACGCGCGCAGCCAGGTGCCCGCCCGCCTGCTGGCAAGCCCCAATCCGCTCGTCCGCGGCGTGCACAAGACGGTGTTCAACAAGTACTACGTGGATGAGGCCTACCAGGCGCTCTTCGTCGATCGCAGCGTGCAGCTCGCCCGCTGGCTGGCCTGGTGGGATCTCCAGGTGATCGACGGCATTGTCAATCTCTGCGGCACGATCGGGCGCCTCTTCTCGCTGCTGCAGGGCTGGATCGACGATCGCTTCGTCGATGGACTGGTGAATCGGGTCGGCGCGATCGTCACCGGGGCGGGGCGCCGCCTGCGGCGCATCCAGAGCGGGCAGATTCAAGCGTATGTCTATGGGCTGACGGCCGGAGCGGTTGCGCTGGTTGTCCTGGCCTACCTGCTCGGGCGGTAGAGACTGCCGCCCGCGCGGGTGAGGCCGCGAGTGGGGAAAGAGGGACCATGGAATATCCCACCACGAGCACGTTGCTGAGCTGGATCATCTTTACGCCGCTCATCGGCCTGGGCGCGATCCTCGTCCTGACGGCGCTGCGCCCGAGCCTGCGCCTGGCCCAGGCGGCCATGGACAACCTCGCCCGCACCGTGGGCCTCGCCGCATCCGCGCTCACCTTCCTGCTCGCGCTCGTTCTCTGGGCGGGCTTCGACGGCGGGCGCGCGGGGCTCCAGTTCGTCCATCACGTCGTCTGGATGCGGAGCTGGACGATCGAGTACTTCGTCGCCGTCGACGGCCTCTCGATCGCGCTGGTGATCTTGACCGCGTTCATCTTCCTCGTGGCCGCGATCGCCTCGGTGCCCTGGTGGGGCCGCCTCGACGACGCCCATCACCCGCACTTCTCGAAGAAGCGCGTGCCGGGCTACTGGATGCTCTTCCTGCTCCTCGAGGTCGGCGTCCTCGGCACCTTCTCCGCGCATGACTTCTTCCTCTTCTACATCTTCTGGGAAGTGATGCTCCTGCCGATGTACTTCCTGATCGGCATCTGGGGTGCGCCCCCGCGGGTCGAGGCGGATGGGCGCGTGCGCGGCGGCCCCTACGCGGCGATCAAGTTCTTCCTCTACACCCTGGCCGGCTCGGTGCTCATGCTGCTGGCGATGATCGCGATCTACTTCACCTCGGGCCCCGCGAAGCTTGTCGACGGCACCGCCACGGCGCACACCTTCAATCTCGTCTACCTGACCGAGATGAGCCGCCAGGGGCTCTTCGCCGCGGCCCATCCGATCCTGGGTTTCGATTTCATCAAGGTCGTCTTCGTCGCGCTCTTCATCGGCTTCTCGATCAAGGTACCGATGTTCCCGTTCCACACCTGGTTGCCCGACGCGCACGTCGACGCCCCGACCCCGATCTCGGTGATCCTGGCCGGGATTCTGCTGAAGACCGGCATGTACGGCATCTTCCGCTTCAACCTGCAGATGCTCCCCGAGGCGATGGAGTGGGCCGTCTGGGGGGTGGCGCTCTTCGGGGTGATCAATATCGTCTACGGCGCTTTCGTCTGCATGGCGCAGAAGGACCTGAAGAAGCTGATCGCCTACTCCTCGGTCTCGCACATGGGCTTCTGCCTGCTCGGACTGGCGGCGCTCACACCGCAGGGCTTGGTGGGCTCGGTCTTCCAGATGGTCTCGCACGGGATCATCTCCCCCGCCCTGTTCTTGATCGCCGGTGTGATCTACGACCGCGCGCACACGCGCGAGATCGACGGCTTCGGCGGGCTGGCCGCGCGGCTACCCGAGTACGCCGGGATCACCGGGCTGGCCTTCATGGCTTCCCTGGGCCTGCCGGGTCTGGCCGGGTTCGTGGGCGAGGTGCTCGTTTTCATCGGCGCCTTCGGCGCGGCGGGTGGCCTGCTGCGGCCGTTGGTCGTGATCGGGGCGCTGGCGGTGATCATCACCGCGGGCTACTACCTCTGGACGATGCAGCGCATGTTCCTCGGACCCTTGAACGAGAAGTGGGGCAACCTCTGGGACATGAACTGGCGCGAGCGCTTCACGCTCTACCCGCTCGCGGCGCTGACGATCCTCCTGGGGGTCTATCCCGCGCCGATCTTCGATCTGGTCAACAGCACGCTCAATCATCTGCTGACCGCGCTGCCCACGATGGCCGGGGTCTTGTAGCGGAGCACGATGCGACCGATGGCGCCCGGGGGCCCGGGGATGGGGTGCACGATCGCTGAGGTTTTGTAGGAGAAGACGATGGGAGCGAACCTCGCGGGGATCTGGCCCGAGCTGAGCCTGGTGATCACGGTGCTCGTGCTCGTCATCGCGGACATCCGCCTGCGCCATCATCCGGCCCGGCGGCCGGTGCTCGCGGGCGTCGCCGTGCTGGGGCTGCTCGCCGCTGCGATCGCTCTCGCGCTCCTCGCCCCCCGGCGCGCGCCGCTTTTTGACGGGATGATCGCCCTGGACGGCTTCGCGCTCTTCTTCAAGGGCCTGTTCCTCGCCGCCGCGTTCCTCGGCCTGCTCTTCGGGGCGATCTCGAACGAGATTCCCCGCGGGCGCTACGGTGAATATGCGGTGCTGCTGCTCTGCTTGACGTTGGGGATGAGCCTGCTCGCCGCCGCGCGGAATCTCCTCATGCTCTACCTGGCGCTCGAGCTCGTCTCGATGCCTTCCTACATCTTGACCGGTTTCCGCCGCGGAGACCGGCCCGCGAGCGAGGCGGCGCTGAAGTACGTGATCTACGGCGCGGCCTCATCGGGGTTGATGCTCTACGGCTTCTCGCTGCTCTACGGCCTCTCGGGAACGCTCGATCTGGCGGGGATCGCCCGCGCGCTCGGGGATGTGGGTGCCGGAGGCGGCTCGGCCCAGGCGCTCGGCCTGACCCTCGCGGCGCTGGCTTCGCTCGTCGGCTTCGGCTACAAGGTCGCGGCGGTGCCCTTCCACATGTGGTGCCCCGATGTCTACCAGGGGGCGCCGACGCCCTTCGTCGCGTTCCTTTCGGTGGGGCCGAAGGCCGCGGGCTTCGCCGCGCTGCTGCGCTTTCTGATCGTCGGCTTCGGCGGGGCAGGCGCGGCGGCGGGCGGCGCCGCCGGTTCCCTGGTCGCGGGCGGCGCGGGACTGGCCGCGGGCGCTTTCCCCTGGCCGGTCCTGATCGGCGTGCTCTCGATCGCCACGATGATCGTCGGAAACCTGATCGCGATCTCCCAGGAGAACGTCAAGCGCCTCCTCGCCTACTCGAGTATCGCGCACGCGGGCTACATGCTCATGGCCGTCGCGGTGGGCAGCGAGGCGGCCGTGCGCGCGGTGATGCTCTATCTGCCGATCTACCTCTTCATGAACATGGGCGCCTTTCTCGCCGTGATGGCGGTGCGCGCGGGCACCGGCGAGGAACGCCTGGCCGCCTTCCGCGGCTTGGGCAGCCGCAGTCCGTTTCTCGCCGTCGCCCTGGCGGTGTTTCTCTTCTCGCTGACCGGGCTGCCGCCGCTCGCGGGGTTCATCGGCAAGTTCTATCTCTTCGCCGCTCTCTTGAGAGCGGGCACGACCTTCTTCTACGTGCTCGCGATCATCGGCGTGCTCAACTCGGTCATCTCGCTCTACTACTACGTGCGCATCGTGCGCGCGATGTTCCTCGAGAAGGCTGACGCGCCCGCGCCCCTGCCGCTCAGGCTCGGCCGGCCGGCGGCCGTGCTGCTCGCGGTGTGCGTGATCCCCACCGTGCTGCTCGGCATCTGGTGGGGGCCGCTCATGGGCGTGATCGAGCGCGCGGGGACGCTCTTGCGCTGATCCGGCGGCGCGCAAGCACTGAAGCTGCGGACTGCGGAGCTGCGGCGTCCACGGCAGGCGCCCTTGCTCCGGCCACCCAGTCGCGCCCTGCCTGCGGCAACGCCCGCTGTTTCGGAAAGGAGGTGCCTCCATGAACGCTCGCGGAATCACTCACGGACTGCTCACCGTCTGTCTCGGCGCGGCCCTGACCCTGTCGTCGGCCCCGACGGCCCTGGCCCACTGCGACACCCTGGATGGCCCGGTAGTCGCGGAAGCCAGGACTGCGCTCGAGAGCGGGTCGGTGACCCTGGTGCTCAAGTGGATCGCTCTCGAATACGAAGGTGAGGTTCGTGCGGCCTTCGACCGGGCGCTCCACGTGCGTGCCTTGGGACCTGAGGCAAAGGAGCTCGCGGACCTGTCCTTCTTCGAGACCCTGGTCCGGTTGCATCGCGCGGGCGAGGGTGAGCCCTACACGGGGCTGAAGCCTTCCGGGACGGTGGACCCGGTGCTTGTCGCCGCCGATCACGCGCTCGATTCCGGATCGGTGGACGCCCTGGTCACGGACATCACGGAGGACATCGCTCACCAACTCGGCGAGCGCTTCGATGCGGCGATGGCCGCGAAGCGCCACCCGGCCGCCGATGTCGATGCGGGACGGCGCTACGTGGCCGCGTATGTGACCTTCCTGCACTACGCGGAGGCTTTGCATCAGCTCGCGAGCGGTGGGGGGATCGGTCATGGCGACCCCATCGAGTTCCATCACGGAGGCTCCGAAGAGCGGCGGGTCGATCACGAGCGGGAAGGGCAGCAAGGTCACCAGCACTGAGGTCGATTCTCCCAGACGCCACCCCGGAACTCGCTCTGGCCATGAGTGCTTCCTGGGGTCCTTCGCAGATCGGGCTAGAAAGCCCGACCGGCGGGCGAGGCTCCGGACCGGGGGCGGAACCGCAGGCCCTGTCCGTGGACACGCTTGGCGCTGTCGCCCCATAGATCTCGTTCGGGGGCCGCCCTTGCACGGACTCGGCTCGCGGGGCCATACTGGCCCGACGTCTCCGAGCGCCTGCAATCAATGAATCCCGCCGGAGGCGGGAACGGGGGACCCGAAGGTTCGCATGGGCAGGAAAGCGAAAACGCGCCCCCACCGGGACCGGCCGGCCGGCCCGGAAGCCCCTTCGCCGGACGAGTCGGGATCTTCGCTTTTCACGCGCGTCCGCCGCCTGCTCATCGGACCGCCGCGCGATCTTGCCGATCGCTCGGTCTTCCACAACCTCTCGCTGGTCGCCTTCCTCGCCTGGGTGGGCCTGGGCGCGGACGGGCTCTCCTCATCGAGCTACGGTCCGTCCGAGGCCTTCCGCGTGCTGGTCCAGCACCGCTACCTCGCCATCGGACTGGCCGCCTTGACCGCCTTCACCGTGTTCGTGATCGCGATCGCCTTCCGCCGCATCGTCGAGGCCTTCCCGCACGGAGGCGGCGGCTACCTCGTCGCCACCAAGCTCCTGGGCAAGCGCGCCGGTGTGGTCTCAGGCTGCGCACTTCTCGTGGACTACATTTTGACCATCACCGTCTCGATCGCCGCGGCCGGCGATGCCCTCTTCAGCCTGCTACCGATGGAGTGGCAGGCCTGGAAGCTGCCCGTCGAGGTCCTCCTGATCCTGATGCTGGTAGTACTCAATCTGCGCGGGGTGCGGGAGTCGGTGATGTCGCTCCTGCCCATCTTCCTGCTCTTCCTCGCGACCCATGTGATCCTCATCGTCGCGGGCATCGTGCTCCAGTGGGGCCAGCTCCCCTCCACGGCCAGCACCATGCACGCCGACTTCCAGCAAGGCCTCCAGACCCTCGGCCTCGGAGGGATGCTGCTGCTCTTCCTGCACGCCTACTCGCTCGGCGGCGGCACCTACACCGGCCTCGAGGCCGTCTCCAACGGCCTGCCGGTGATGCGTGAGCCGCGCGTGGCGACCGCCCGGCGGACGATGAGCTACATGGCCGTGTCGCTCGCCTTCAC
>Ga0316622_100004456_pt1 | contig 10293 bp, 9 predicted proteins | sample OWC_Aug_OW2_C1_D_FD_207646 | JGI IMG/M metagenome (GOLD analysis project Ga0316622, IMG submission 207646) | Wetland soil microbial communities from Old Woman Creek delta, Ohio, United States - OWC_Aug_OW2_C1_D5_C | ecosystem: Environmental > Terrestrial > Soil > Wetlands | place: USA: Ohio... | reverse complement strand
GTCCAGCACCGCGCCCTGGGTGATGTCGTTCATGCGTTGCTCCCTCGTCCAATGCCTGCTGTCTGCCGAGGGGGATGCGTTGTTGTCCCGGGCATGATGCCTGCGCCGCGGCGCCGAGTCACCTGGGTCACCATGCCTGCCGGCGCCGGCCGCCGGTTGCGTCCTTGAGCTGCGCCAGCGCCAGCTCGAGTCCGCGCCGGTATACCCGGCTGGCCTCGTCGCTCTTGCCCACGCGCTCGAGCAGCTGGCCCAGCTTCACACAGGCGCTGTGGCTGGGCTCCACTGCCAGGCTCGCCTCCAGGTAGCTGCGCGCCTTGCCCCACAGTTCCTGGTGCATGCACAACTCTCCCAGCGCGAGCAGCAGCTGTGCGTCGCCGGGGTGGCGGCCGAGCCACTCCTCCGCGCGTTCCAGGTGGCGGCGCGCGTCCTTGGGCAGGCCGGTCACGTACGGCCCGAGCAGATTCGAGTCCCAGGACTGCGCCAGGCTGTCCTCGATCAGCCGGTGCGCCTCGGCGGAGGCGCCCAGTTCGATCAGCTCCTGCGCAGCCGCAGCAGCGATGCGTGCGTCCCTGCGCTCGTCCGCGCTGAGGCGGCCCAGGTATTCGCGCAGGCTATTGAGGTCCAGCGCCTTGCGACGCACGTTCTGCGTCAGCGCGTGACGCCGCAGCTGCTCGATGAGCCCGGGCTCCATCACCTTGCGCTTCTCAAGCTGGGGAATGAGCGCGAGCACGCGGTCCCAGTTCTGCGCCAGCTGCTGCGCCTTGAGTTCGAGCTTGAGCGCGCCGGTGTGTACGTCGGGCAGGCGCGACAGCGCATTCAGCGCGTCGTAGTGCCGGCGCTCGTCGAGCAGCAGCTCGGCGCGCGTGACCTCGCGTAGGTAGACATCCTGGGGCGCGAGCGCTTCCATCTGCTCCAGGCAGGCGTCACGCCCGGAATAGTCGCGCAGCTCGTGCGCGCTACGCGCCGCGAGCGCGAGGCTCAGCCCAGGCCACTCGCCCAGCTGCGCCGCATCGCGCGCACCGCGCTGCGCCCGTCCGAAGCGCCCTTCAAGGAAGGCGCGCAGACCGTCCTCGAACAGGCGCCGCGCACGGGTGCGCTCCTGGGCGGCACGGTACTCGCGCGCGCGCCCCGGCATGCCCAGGGCCACGAGCATGGCGCGCGCGAGCAGGTAGAGGGCAAGGAAGCCCAACAGCAGCAGGATCGCCGCCAGCGTGATGGACAGCTCGATGCGGTGCGTGGGCAGCACCAGGAGTACGAAGCCGGTGCTATAGCGCGCGGCCACGGTGAGCGCCACCGCCAGGGCGAACAGCCCGATGACCCAGATCAGCGGCCGCAGCATGGCGTGGAAGGAGCGGGCCGCCCGCTCACCGCAGTCCCCGCTCGCGCACGAGGCGTTCGCTGCGCACCGCCTCCACGCTGTCCAGTGCGCTGGGCAGCTGGATGTCCACCTGGGTCTGTGCGAGCTGATCGAGCGCCGAGAGCGCGCCGGCGACACGCTTGTCGCGCACGTCGAAGTACTGTTTGAGCCAGTCGTGCGCGGAACGCACGTCGGCCTTGAACGCCTCGCCCTCGCGCGCGAGCAGGGCGAAGCGCGCCGAGAGCAGGCGCATGCGCAGGTTCTCGCGCAGGAAGAATTGCTGGTTCGGCGCCACCAGCGGGACGTCGTTGGACTCCACGCGCTGCACGCGCACCAACGTTTTGATGTCCTGCCACGCCTCGCGCGCAATGCGCGCCAACGCCCCGTCCCGTCCCGGCGCGACCGTGGGCGCCTCCTGCGGCGGCCGCTCGAACATCGCGAGCGTCATGTCGTCCACGTGATGGGCGAGGTTGTCCAGGCGCAGGCTGATCCCGACTACGTCCAGGAATGGCGCGGTCTTGAGACGCTCAATGTCGCGGGCGATTGCACGGCGCAGGTTGGTGAACTGCGTGCTGTCCGCCCGCTGCAGCCTGCTATCGGCGGATTCCAGCGCGATCAGCGCCGCCTTGAGATTGCCAGCCAGCTGCAGTTGCTGCGCAGCGAGCAGCAGCATCTGCTCGACCTCGGCGAGCACGCGTTCATCGCGGCTGCGCGACAACTCCAGGTACAGGCCTTCCAGGGCGAGGCGCTGGTTCTGCGTCTCCGAGAGCCGGCTCTCGAGCATGCCAATCTTGAATTCCAAATCGCGCATGGACTGCCGGGTTTCAGTGGCGATCTCGCGCACTTCCTGCGACGTGCGCGCGGAGGCGGCCAGTTCGCGCGCCAGATCCTTCTGCAACCCCGCCAAGCGCATGCGCCCGTCGAACCACACGCCGAGCAGCAGCACGAGCACGGCGGCACCCAGCACTCGCCAGTCCAGGCGCGCACGCAGGCGCGCCCAGCCATCCGGCTCCGGAACGGCAGGCTGAGGAGCGCCGGTCGATGGCGGCGGCATGTCTGCGGGGGGATCGGCACTCATGTTGTATCGAACAGCCAGGCTGGGCGACTGCTGCAGACGCAGTGCAGCAAGTCTAGCAGGTGCGGCATGCCACGCCCACGCGCGCGAACATCGGGACCGTCCGGGCACGCGTCACTCCGGCCGCAGGCACCCGCGCAGCACTTGGACGAGTTCGGCGGCCTCCGCAGGCGCCAGCCGCACCTGCTCGAACCCGAGCTGCGCGGCGGCCTGCGCGATGCGCGGGTGGTGCACGAGTAGCGGCACGCGATACAGCGCCGCCGCCAGCTCGGGGCCGACCATCGTCACCAGGTTGCGCACCCCCTCGGCGCTGGCCGCGACGATGGCGCGCAGCCGCTGCTGTTCGAGCGCCCGGCGCACCGGGAAGGGGTCGAGGATCGGAACGGCGCGCCGGTAGGCCTCCAAGTACTCCACCTGCGCTCCGCGCGCGCGCAGCGCCGCGGCCAAGTGCTCCCGCCCGCCTACCCCGCGCACGATGAGAATGCGTCGGGCGCGCGGATCGCGCAACGCGGGATGCGCCAGCAGCGCTTCGCTGTCGTTCCCGTCGGCCGGCGACAGGACGCGGTCGAACCCTGCCTCCTCGAGGGCACGGGCGGTGGCCACCCCCACCGCGGCAACCCTGACCTGGACCGGCCACGTCCGGCGGCTGCGCACGAGCGCCAGGCCGTGGCGCACCGCATTAGCGCTGACGAAGATCGCCAGATGGAAGCGGTCGAGCGAGTCGATGGCAGCGATCTGCGCCGCAGCCGGCTCCGCCGGCCTGATCTCGAGTGTGGGAAAGATGATGCATTCGACCGGCAGCTTGCGCAGGGCCTGTGCGAGCTGCCGCGATTCGGTATCCGGTCGGGTGAGCAGGATGCAGTCGGAGCCCCCGGTGGCGTCGGCGGCATGCGCTGCATCGGGGGGCATGCTGTGCGCCTACTGCGCCGGCGGCAGGTCGGCCAGGATTTCGCGCGCGCCCTGGGCGACCAGCTGCGCCACCGCCTGCTCGGCCAGCACCCCGGGCGCGGCCCCCATGTCCGGCACACGTGCGTGTGCACGCGCCATACGCCGGCCGTCCGGGCTGGCGACGAACGCATCGAGTCTCACCGCGCCCGCCTCGATCTGCGCAAAGGCGCCGAGCGGGACTACGCAACTGCCGGCGAGTGCGCGGCTGACCGCGCGTTCGGCGTGCACGCACCACGAGGTGGCCTCGTGCACCAGCGGCCGCAGAAGCTCGTACACGTCTTGCCGACCGGCCAGGCACTCGATGCCGAGCGCGCCCTGGCCCACCGCAGGAATGCTGTCGGCCGGCTCCAGCACGGCGGTGATGCGATCGCTGAATTCGAGGCGGCGCAGCCCGGCTGCCGCAAGGATGATGCCGTCGTACTCGCCCTCGTCGAGCTTGCGCAGGCGGGTGTTGACGTTACCTCGCAAGGGCTCGATGTGCAGGTGCGGATAGCGCGCGCGGATCTGGCTTTCGCGCCGCAGGCTCGACGTGCCCACGCGCGCACCGGGCGGCAGCGCCGAGAGCGCGCGGTGGCGGTTGCTCACAAACGCATCGCGCGGATCTTCGCGCTCCAGTATGGCAGCCAGTGCGAAGCCCTCGGGCAGGTGCATCGGCACGTCCTTCATCGAGTGCACCGCGAGATCGGCTTGGCCGCACTCGAGCGCGGCCTCCAGTTCCTTCACGAACAGACCCTTGCCGCCTATCTTGGCAAGTGAACTGTTCAGACGCCGGTCGCCCTCGGTGGTCATCCCCAGGATGCGCACCTCGAGGCTGGGATGGAGGCTGCGAAGTCGGTCGCGGACGTGGTGCGCCTGCCACAGGGCAAGGGCACTTTCACGGGTTGCGATGGTCAGAACGTCCGGAGTCGGCATGATGCGGTGCTGGTATTGCGTGGGGCGCGCAAAGCGTACCACGCGTGCGCCGCGCACCTGCCGGGCGCGGGTGCTGGTGTAGACTGCGCCATGCCTGCAAGCGAACCCGTCCGCCGGAGAATCCGGCTTACTTCGAGTGGATCCATGACCTCATATCCGTACACCCGTATCGCCCGCCTGGCTGCCATCGCCGTCCTGTCGCTTGCGAGCGCTTCTCTCATGGCGCAGGACGCCGACAAGCCGGTAGCCACGGTCAACGGCAAACCGATCAAGCAGAGCACGCTGGACATGGCGGTGCGCCAGGCCACCGCGCAGGGCAATGCCGACAGCCCACAGCTGCGCGATGCGCTCAAGAACCAGCTGATCGCGCGCGAACTATTCGTTCAGGAAGCCACCAAGCAGAACCTGGACAAGGATGCCGAGGTCATCGCCGTGGCCGAGGAAGCCAAGCGCACGGCGATGGTCCAGAAGTACCTGCGCGGCCAGGTCAAGCCCAACCCGATCACCGAGGAACAGGCCAAGGCACACTACGACCAGATGAAGAGCAACCTGGGTGCGAAGGAGTTCAAGCTGCGCGTGATCATGCTGCCGAACGACCAGCGCGCCAAGGAAGTGCACGCACAGATCGCCAAGGGCAAGGATTTCGCCGAGATGGCGCGCCAGTGGTCGCTGGCGCCCTCGTCCAGCCGCGGCGGCGAACTGGAGTGGGTGAGCTTCAAGACACCGGCCAAGGAAGGCCAGACCCAGGGCTTGCCCTTGCCACTCGCGCAGGCCGTGGAAAAGATGCAGAAGGGCAAGGTCAGCGAGCCCCTCGCCGTGGCCGACCGCTGGTGGATCGTCAAGCTCGACGACGTGCGCAACACCAATGTGCCGCCGTTCGAGCAGACCAAGGCGAACATCATGCGCATGCTTCAGCAGCGCGAGGTCGAGCGAGTCACCAACGAACTGGCAACCAAGCTGGCCAAGGACGCCAAGATCGTCGCTCAGTAAGAGCGGTATTACCGCCCGGTAGGTGCGAGGCGAGAGCCGATCACAAGTCGCGCGCCTCGCTCTGCCCTGACCCTGTACGAGCGCCTGCTCGCGAAACAGGACCTCGAGCGCCTTGGGCGCAACGCCCGCGACTTCCGCGTGCGCTGCACAGCTAGGCGAGCGCGAGGATGCGCCTCAGGCGCGGGCGAATTCCTTGATGACGTGCTGCTGTCGCCGGCTCACCGGCAGGCGCTCATTCAGTCCGCGCAACAGCACGCGCCATCCGCCCTCCTCCGCGACGCGCTCGAAACGGTCGATGTGCTCGCGCGCCACCAGGCAGCTGCGGTGAATGCGCACGAAACGCTCGGCGAATTCCTCCTCCAGCCGGGTAAGCGACTCCTCCAGGAGATAGTCCCGCTCGGCAGTGCGGATGGTGACGTACTTCAACTCGGCGCGCAGGAAGAGGATCTTGTCCATCGGCACCAGGATGAGCTTGCCGCGCTCCTGCACGCTCAGATGCCTGCGGGCCTGTGACTGCAACTGCTGCAGCAGCTCGATCCCGGGCAACGGTTGCGTGTGCACGCGCGATAGCGCCTCCTGGAGACGCTGCAGGCGGATCGGCTTGAGCAGGTAGTCCACCGCGTGCAGCTCGAATGCCTTGAGCGCATAGGCGTCGAACGCGGTGGTGAAGATCACTGCCGGGCGCCGCGCAAGCTTGTGCAGGTGTTGCGCGGCTTCAATGCCGTCCATTTCCGGCATGCGGATGTCCAGCAACACCACGTCGGCCGGCTGTCGTTCGAGCAGCTCGAGCAGGTCGCGGCCGTTCGCCGCCTCGCCTACCACCTGCACCGACAGGTCTGGGGCGCAATCTTCGAGCAGGTCGTGCATGCGGCTACGCGCGGGCGCCTCGTCGTCCACGATGGCCACGCGCAGCGCTGGTGTCCCCGGGCTCACGCCAGTGCCTCCTCGACCCGCGCGGCCTGCGCGGCCGCGGTGCGGTAAGGCATGACGATGTGGACTTGGTAGGTATTCTCGCTCACGGTGGTGCGCAACCCCGCCTCTGCGTCGAAGTGCAGGCTCAACCGTTCGCGGATGTTGCCCAGCGCCATCTTGTTGCCGGCGTGGTGCGCGCCGTCGCGGCGGTAGGGGTTGCGCAGCACGAGATGGATTTCGCCGCGCGGGGATTTGTACGCGTTGATGCTGATCACGCCCGGACCGGTGCACGGCTCGATACCGTGATACACGGCGTTCTCCACCAGCGGCTGCAGGACCAGCGGTGGAATCAGCGCGTCCTCGGGCATGTTGTCGACGTGCCACTCCACCCGCAGGCGCGGGCCCAGGCGCAGCTGCTCGAGGTTCAGGTACTGGCGCGTGAGCTCGACCTCGCGCGCCAGCGTGGACAGCTCGCGGTTGTCGGCCATCAGCACGCGGAACAGGTCGGCCATGTCTTCCAGGGCGACCTCGGCACGGCGCGGCTCGAGGCGGATCAGGCTGAGGACCGCATTGATGCTGTTGAACAGGAAGTGGGGGCGGATGCGCGCTTGCAGGGCCTGCAACCGCGCCTCCGTGAGCGCCGGGGACAGCGCACGGCTGCGCAGGTGGAAGTAGTACAGGATCAGGCCGGTGGCGGCGAGCGCAAGGACGCCGTAGCGCTCGGGGCCTGCCTGCGTCAGGTCGGGCATGACCGAGCCGAGCCCGGCGTGCACCAGGGCCGCAACGCCCAGTTCCAGCACGGCCACCAGGAGAACGCCCTCGCGGTAAGGCCGCCGCCGCAGCCAGTCGCTGGCGGCCCATAGCGCGCCCAGGCTGAGCAGCAGAGCGGGTTGAACCGGGAGTACGACCTCGAGGAAGCGCTCGAAGGTTCCCCCCCACGACTGCACCTGGCACAGCGCGGCAAACACGCACAGCAGCAGGACGATGCAGACGATACGCAGGATGACACCCAGATTCCGGAAATCCGGGAGGGCATCGCGATGAATCGATTGATCTATACTCCCCATGGCTCTGCGCGCGACCGCCTCGGCATAGCGGGCAAGGGGCCGTCCCAGCACATCACATGCCAGCGCCTGCGCGCAACCGTCCCCTTCAACGATGAAAGATTCCCCTTCGACCGGCCCCGCCAGCGCTTCCCCTGCGAGCACGTGGTCCGGCCGCTTCAGCGAACCGGTGGACGATCTGGTCAAGCGCTACACCGCATCGGTGGGTTTCGACCAGCGGCTGGCCGAATTCGACATCCAGGGTTCGCTCGCGCATGCGCGCATGCTGCAGGAGGTGGGCGTGCTGTCCGCGCAGGATCTCCAGGACATCGAACGCGGCATGCAGCAGATCCTGTCCGAGGTCCGCGCGGGCCGGTTCCAGTGGTCGCTCGATCTCGAGGACGTGCACCTGAACATCGAACGGCGCCTGACCGATCTGGTCGGCGATGCCGGCAAGCGCCTGCACACCGGGCGCTCTCGCAACGACCAGGTCGCCACCGACGTGCGCCTATGGCTGCGCGCCGCCATCGACGACATCACCGGCCTGCTGCGCGCGCTGCAGACGCGGCTGGTGGACCTGGCCGATCAGCACGCGGACACCGTCATGCCCGGTTTCACCCACCTGCAGGTGGCACAGCCGGTGACCTTCGGCCACCATCTGATGGCCTACTACGAGATGCTCGAGCGCGACCACGAGCGCCTGATTGACTGCCGTGGGCGGGTGAACCGGCTGCCGCTCGGCGCGGCGGCCCTGGCGGGCACGACCTATCCGATTGACCGGGCGAGGGTGGCCCAGTTGCTGGGATTCGACACCGTGGCAGCCAACTCGCTCGACGCCGTGTCGGATCGCGATTTCGCCATCGAGTTCTGCGCCTGCGCAGCGCTGCTCATGACCCACCTGTCGCGCCTGTCCGAGGAACTGATCCTGTGGATGAGCCCGCGATTCGGCTTCATCATGCTCGCCGACCGGTACTGCACCGGCTCGTCGATCATGCCGCAGAAGAAGAATCCGGACGTGCCCGAACTGGTGCGCGGCAAGACCGGCCGCGTCAACGGCCATCTGGTCGCCCTGCTCACCCTGATGAAGGGCCAGCCGCTCGCCTACAACAAGGACAACCAGGAAGACAAGGAACCGTTGTTCGACACCGCCGACACGCTGATCGACACGCTGCGGGTATTCGCCGGCATGATGTCCGGCATCACCGTGAATGCTGCGTCCATGCGCCGGGCGGCCGCGGAAGGATTCGCCACTGCCACCGATCTCGCCGACTACCTCGTGAAGAAAGGCCTGCCGTTCCGCGAAGCACACGAGGCGGTTGCGCGCGCAGTGCGCGCCGCCTCCGAGCAGGGCAAGGATCTGGTGGACCTGTCCCTGTCGGAACTCCGGGGATTCTCGACGCTCGTCGAGGACGATGTGTTCGAAGCCCTTACCCTGGAGGGATCCTTGGCGGCCCGGGATCATGTGGGCGGAACTGCCCCGAACCGGGTCCGGGACGCCGTCGCAGCGGCCCGAAAAAAGCTGGCAGGTTGAAGGAAGCGTTTTCGACAGCACAAAAAAAGAGACCCGCCGAAGCGGGTTTCTTTTCATCAAGACGGCGGCCCGACCGATCAGGCGTCCCATACTCCAGCCCACTTCAGGTTCCGATCTCCCACCTCACCACTCTGGTATGCCCATGATTCCCCTGGCCCAACTGTTCTCCCTATCCGGCAAGGTTGCCGTGATCACCGGCGCCAGCAGCGGCATCGGGCGCCTGATGGCCGCAACGCTGGCCGAGGCCGGCGCCGCAGTCGTACTGGTCGCCCGCAACGCAGCCCGCCTGGAGGAATCGGCCGCAGCCATCCGAGCAGCCGGCGGCCGGGTGGAGATTCACCCCTGCGACGTGGGCAGGCGCGACGAACTCGACCGGCTGGCCGAGCGCGCGCCAGGCTATTTCGGGGCCCCGGACATCGTGGTAAGCGCGGCCGGGGTGAATCCGCGCCCGCTGGTGGAGCACATCACGCGCGAGATGTGGGACGAGGTGATGGCGGTCAATCTCGACGCACCTTTCTTCCTGGCGCAGCGGCTGGTGCCGGCCATGCGCGCGCGCGGTTGGGGTCGCATCATCAACATCTCGTCGCAGCAGGCCATCCGCGCGTTCAACAACAGCGGCGCCTACGGCGTGTCCAAAGGCGGCGTCAGCGCGATGACGCGCGGCCTGGCGGAAGCCTGGTCGCGCGACGGGGTGAACTGCAACGCCATCGCGCCGGGCTATGTCCCCACCGGCATGACCAGCGCGGTGTTCGACGGCGGCGAACGCGAGCGCTGGGCCGCCTCGCTCACCTTGACCGGGCGCAACGGCACCCTGGAGGATCTGCGCGGCATCACCGTGTTTCTCGCCAGCTGCGCGAGCGACTACGTCACCGGCCAGACCATCTTCGTCGACGGCGGAATGTGCGCCCACTGAGGCGGCCCGCGCGGCATCCGAGCACTATGATCGGCTAGAATTGAGAGCTCACTTCGCCCGTATGCGCGGCCCTTTGCACCGCCCCGGGCGGACCACGAACCTGCAGGGGGGAGGAACCGGAATGGGTAAGACCATCATGCGCGCGGCCGCCGGCTTGGCGCTCGCAGCGCTCACCGCATACGCGGGCATCGCGGATGCACAGGGCAAGCGCGAAACCATCCGCATCGGCTTCGTCACCTTCCTCTCCGGGCCTGCCGCCGGCCCGTTCGGCGTGCCGGCGAAGCTCGCCGCGGAAGCGATCGTCGAACAGCTCAACGCCGGCAGAGCGCCCGCGCCCTACGACACCAAGGGCTTCGGCGGCGCACCCCTGGAACTGGTGGTGATCGACGAGGCGGGCGGCACGACCAAGCAGGTGAGCGAGTTCCGTAACCTCGTGTCGCGCCAGAACGTGGACTTCGTCATCGGCTACATCTCCAGCGGCGACTGCCTCGCGATCGCCCCGGTGGCCGAGGAATTGAAGAAGATCACGATCTTGTTCGACTGCGGCACGCCGCGGGTGTTCGAAGAAGCCAGCTACAAGTATGTGTTTCGCACTCGTCCACATGCGACGAT
>Ga0316622_100004455_pt1 | contig 10294 bp, 6 predicted proteins | sample OWC_Aug_OW2_C1_D_FD_207646 | JGI IMG/M metagenome (GOLD analysis project Ga0316622, IMG submission 207646) | Wetland soil microbial communities from Old Woman Creek delta, Ohio, United States - OWC_Aug_OW2_C1_D5_C | ecosystem: Environmental > Terrestrial > Soil > Wetlands | place: USA: Ohio... | reverse complement strand
CGAAGGAGCAGGGCAAGAGGGACGGGATCCTCGCGCAGGCCGCTGCGCGCTGCGGTGCGGCGCCCTAGCGGGCGCTGGCGCGACCCGGGGCGCGAGGCTACCCTTTCTTTCGTTTCGATCTGCTCGCGAGCGAGGAACAACGCCGGATCGGAGTGACGCAATGAAGCAGAGGCTCATGCTGGCTTCCCTCGTGATTCTCTCCCTGGCAGGCGCCGCATCCTGCGCGGGCCCGGGCTCCTCCGGATCGGGTGGGCCGCGCCTGATCGTCCTCCTGACCGTGGAGGGGATGGCGCAGGAAAGCAACGCCGACCTCGGAGTGACCTCGATCCCGGCCGATCTGCTCGCCGCCGACCCGACCTCCTCCGAGCCTTTCTACACGCCGAGCCCCGTGCTGCGTCCGGCGATCACCTCCCTCATGACCGGGCGGACTCCGCTCGAGCACGGAGTCCTGGACAACACGAGCCCGAAGTTGCCGGCGGGGATCCCGACCCTGGCCGAGGACTTCCGTGCAGGCGGCTTCGCCACCGCCGCGTTCGTCGCATCGCCGCTGGTTTCCTGGCTGGGCGGGCTCGAGCGTGGCTTCGAGATTTTCGACGGCGCGGAGGGGTTCGCCTTCGCTGCGTTCGCGCACTATCCCGAGCTGCGGCCCGCGGGACAGGTGGTGGACAACGCGCTGCGCTGGCTGGGAACGCTCCCCAAGACCAAACGGGCGTTCGTCTGGGTACACCTCGCCGATTTGAGCGCGCCACCCGAGCTCAAGGGTGAGGGGCTCGACCTCGATCGGCGAGCACCGCGGATCGCGGAGCTGGACCAGGCTGTCGGCCGCCTTCGGGCCGCGCTCCGGGACCCGACGAACCAGCCGGCCGTGCTCGTGGTCACGAGCGACCGGGTGCAGGCGATCGGGAGCGTGGGGGACCTCGGGCAAGGGTTCTTCGTGGATCCGGCGTTCATCCGGGTTCCGTTCGTCACGGAGCAGCTCGGAACCCGCGCCGGATGGCAGCCTCCGCTCAGGCCCTCCGGTCTCGTCGGGGTCGGTGCCTACCTGGAAGAGATGGCCGCGATTCCCGGCGGGCGGCTTGCGAAGCCCACGGGCGGGGAATCGGGTGTGCGCATGCTCAGTCTCTCGGCCGTGCCGCATTCCTGGTGCCGCTGGTCGCCCGGGGTCGTCGCGGCCGCGGGAAGCGATCTCTGGGTGTTCGACGGGAGCTACAGGCGCGCGGGAGCGAAGGGCGGAGATGCGTTCGAGGTCAGTGAGACGGAGGTTCCCGAGCCGGTGCGCTCCCGGATCTCGGCGGTGGTGGAGGCGCTCTCGAAACCGCCGCCCCGGGGTCCGAAAGTCCAGGAGGCGGTCGCAGTGGCGCACTCCTACGGGATCGAGTTCGGCGCGGACGATTTCGTCGCGGCCACCCCGCCCCAGGCCCAGCGGCGCGAGCTGGTGGAACGCCTGCAGCGGGCCCGGGCCGCAACGGTGCAGAACCGGCCCGCGATCGCGAATCGCTCGTACCGGGCGCTCGTGGAGGGACCGCCGCCGGTTCTCGGGGCGATGATCGATCGCATCCTGTTCCAGGCTCTTCCCGGCGGATCGGGGACGGCGGCCATGGAAACCGCGCGGGGCGTGCTGGTGGTTGCGGGAGCCCACCCGATCGCGATCCACTGGACCGTACACGCGGCGATGAGCGTGCACGAGTACGCGCTCGCGGAGGCTTTCCTCCAGGGCTACTTGGAGATGCGCCCCGACGAACCGGATGCCCTCTACGACTTCGCCTGCCTCAAGAGTCTGACGGGAGAGACCGAGCAGAGCGCAAGCTACCTGTCGCGGTCCATCGAGGCCGGATTCCGGTACTGGGATCTGATCGAGAACGACCCCGACCTGCGAACCCTGCGCACCGATCGTCGCTTCGGCCAGGTCCTGAAGAGCCACGGTCGATGAGCCTGCGGCGTGCCGCCCTGGCGACGATCGCGGCGCTCGTTCTCGCGGGATGCGGGCGTCAGAAGCTGGCGGAGCGGATCGTCCTGATCACGCTGGACACGACACGCGCCGACCACCTGGGCTGCTATGGATACGGGAAAGGGGAGACGCCGAACCTCGATCGCCTGGCGGGGGAGAGCACGCTGTTCGAGCACGCGCTGAGTCCCGTCGCGGTGACCCTCCCCGCGCACTCCAGCATCTTCACCGGGCTCTACCCCGCGCAGCACGGCGTTCACTGCAACGGGACATTCCGCCTCGACTCTTCGCAGCGCACCATGGCGGAGATCCTCAAGGAGGCCGGATTCGCCACCTTCGCCGTCCCGTCCTCGTTTGCCGTGGCACGGCGCTTCGGTCTCGCCCAGGGGTTCGACGAATTCCTCGACCCGTTCGTGGAGGAAGGGACGAAGAAGCTCCCGCTCGACACCGAGCGCAAGGCCGAAGAGGTCGCCTCGCTCGGGATCGAATGGCTCGGGCGCCAAGCGGGTCGGAAGGTCTTCGTGTGGCTGCACTTCTACGACCCGCACTGGCGTTACCAGCCGCCGTTCCCCTTCTCCGTACGCTTTCGCGACCGGCCGTACGACGGAGAAATCGCCTACACGGACCAGGAGATCGGCAGGGTCCTGGAAGCCCTGCGCTCGGATCCGGACGCATGGGGCCGGACACTGCTGATCGTCGTGGGAGATCACGGGGAGGGGTTGTACGAGCACGGCGAGAGCAGCCATGGCGTCCTTGCCTATCAGTCCACCCTTCACGTTCCGCTGCTGATCAAGCCTCCAGGAGGGCGTCACCGGGCGAGGTTCGCGGAGCGCGTGTCGCAGGTGGATCTCCTCCCGACGGTCCTCGAGTACGCGGGGCTGCCGTCCCTCCAGGGCCTGTCCGGGATCGGGCTGAGGCCAGCCATGGAGGGGAAGGCGCTCCCCGCTCGCGCCCTTTATTTCGAGGCGCTCTCAGGTGCCCTGAACTACGGCTGGTCGAGCCTCGAGGGGATCGTGCGGGGGAACTTCAAGCTGATCGACGGCGTGGATCCCGAGCTGTACGACCTCGCGGCGGACCCGGACGAAACGCACAACCTCCTCCCGAGCGATCAGGCCCGCGCGGACGAGCTGCGCCAGGAGCTGAACGAGGCGCTCGCCGCGTTCGGTGCGGGGAAGAAGGAGGCGGACGGAGGCCAGCTTCTGGACGCGGAGGCGATCGAACGGCTCGCGAGCCTCGGATACGTCGGGTTCCGTGGCTCGGAAACCAAGCGCGAGGGTTCGGACCCGAAGACGATGATCTACCTGGAGCGCGAGCTGCTGGAGGCGCAGTTCCAGATCGCGAGCGGGGAATGGCAGAAAGCGATCGAGCTCTCGGAGTACGTCCTGAAGAGCGATCCCATGAACCGCATCGCACTGACCTTCGCGGCGCGCTCCTACCTCGAGAGTGGGAGGGCAGGAGACGCGCTGCGGATGGCTCAGACCTTGGCGCACAACCACCCGAGCTTCGAGTTCGGCCACGATCTCCTGGGCCGGAGCCTGCGTGCCCTGGGACGCCGTGCGGAGGTGGTGGAGGCCTACCGAGCCGGCTCGGACCTGATCCCTTCTTCCACGCTCCTTTACTTTCGTCTCATGCTCGCCTATCTCGACGCAGGACAGGAGGAGAACGCCTGTGCGGGAGCCGAGCAGGGAAAGGTCCGCTGGCCTTCCCTTCCTGATTTCGATCTCCTGGAGGCGCGCTGTCAGGCCCGGCGACGGGATCTGTCGGCGGCAGTGGCGAGCCTGCGACTGGCTCGACAGAGGGGGCTCGATCCCGACCCGTTCGTGCGAAACGAGCCCGACTTCGCGCCCCTGCGGGGATTCGCCCCGTATCGAGCGCTCCTCGCGGAACCGCTTCCACGGAAAGAGGACTGATGTTGTCCAGTTTCGAGAATCGCCGTACACTCTCCAGGCCAACGGAGGGCGCCCGGCGCACCTTCACGACGAGGGAGAGATGAGCGTGTCCGATCTCGATCTGGAGTCGCGGCCCATGCGCCACCCGGATTCGGCGTACAAGTCGATCGCGGGGGAGGGAGGGCTCGTGGTCCTTCCCGGGAGGGCCGAGGTGAAGGTCCTGAATCCGACCGCGGTCCACATCTTCTCCCTCCTGGATGGCTGGCACACGCTCGAGGAGATCGCGCGCTCGATCTTCGACGAGTACGAGGTCTCGATCGACGACGCCCGGCGCGACGTGCGGCAGTTCGTCGCGGTCCTGGAAGAGCACGGGATGCTGGCGGCGGACCCCGAGACGGGGGCTCAGGGAGCCCCTTCATGAGCGAGAACGGCTCGCAGCCATCGCCGTACCGGCGGCTCGTCGAGAAGGCGTTCGCGGAGGCGATTCCGCTCTCGTGCCAGTTCGAGATCACCTATCGCTGCAACCATCTCTGCACCTTTTGCTACAACGCGCCGAACGGCTCGCGCGAGCTGACCACGCCCCAGATCTTCGAGGCGCTCAAGAAGATCGCCGACTTCGGGGTCCTCTACGTCACGCTCACGGGCGGGGAGGCGCTCTGCCATCGGGATTTCTTCAAGATCGCCGCGGAAGTCCGGCGTCTCGGAATGGCGCTCCGGGTCTACTCGAACGGCTACCTGATGGCCGATCGAAGCGTGGTCAAGAAGATCGTGGCGCTGAGCCCGATCGAGGTGGAGATCTCGCTGCACGGGGCGAAGGCCGAGACTCACGACGCGCAGACCCGGATCCGGGGCTCGTTCCAGAAGACGGTCCAGGCCCTCGAGAATCTGAGCGCGGCGGGGATCAAGATCAATCTGAAGACCCCGATCACGCGCCTGAACCAGGGGGAGCTGTTCGAGATCCGCGATCTCGCCGACCGGCTCGGGATCTTCGTCACCTTCGACGCCGTGATCACCCCCAAGGACGATGGGAACCTGGACCCGCTGGCGCTGCGTCCCGACGACGAGTTCCTGCGCAAGTACTGGGGCGAGTGGTACGCGGAGCTCCACCACGGCAAGCTCCCCCCCCGCGCCAACCACTGCGCCGCCGACGGGGTGGAGGCCGTGTGCGGGTCCGGGCGCTCCGGGTTCACGATCGACCCCTACGGGAACATCCTGCCGTGCGTCGCATTCCGTCGACCGGTCGCCAACATTCTCGAGATCGCTGGGCTGCAGCAGGTTTGGGGTAGCTCTCCGGTCCTGACCGAGGTTCGCGACCTGGCGGTGACGGCACGGACCCGGCTGAACAGCCACGAGAACGGGCCCTATTTCACGTTCTGCATGGGGGTGGCCGAGAAGCAGATGGGGGATCCGCTCGCGATCTACCCCCAGGCTGACATCAACGCCCAGGCAGTGCGCCGGGCCTACGACCTTCTCCAGATCGAAGATCCGGCGAAACGAAAAAGCGCTTGAAAGAGGCGGGAAGCCAGCGTATAACAACGGTCGCGCCGGAGAGTTGTTCCCGGGGGTGCACTGGAATATCGAGCTTTTGGGACCTTACATAAACCCGAACCGGACAGGGGGAGGCGAATGAAGAAGAACTACGAACGTCCAGAAGTCCTTCATACGGAGAAGCTTGAAGCCCGTGCGGTCTCCTGCAGCAAGGCCGACGACGCGCAGTGCGGCGCGGGGCCGATCCAGAGCTAGTTCTCCACTTTCGGGAACCGGTCCGCTCCGGCGGCGGTTCCCCGGCGGATTATGAGAACCCCCAAGATCCTGATCTGGGGGGGGTTCGCGGTTACGATGGCAATCGGACGGGGAGCAAGCTCCCCGTCCGATGTTGCTATTAGGGGAGTCGGGGAAACGCAGGACGCCGCCCGGTTCACCTTTCAGGTGACATTGCCGGGTGTGGAAGAGTCCGGGGATCCGGGCTCCGCAACGATTCGTGTTCCCGGCTTCGACGCAAGACTCCAGCTCCCCGGCGCTCCGGACCTCCCCACGAAGACCGTTCTCGTCGCGATCCCCGACGGCGTCACGCCGGCGCTCGAGGTGCGCGCCGGACCGGACAGCGTTCGCCCCGGAGTGATCCCTCGCGGGGCGGCGCAGCGCTTCGTGGAGCGGGTCGTCGAGGGACCGGGGAGCCCCCGCGCGGAAGCTTCCGTACTCGTGATGGAGAGGACCGACGAGGTCTCCGTCCGCGAGGAGCGACTCCAGGATCCCGCGGTCTTCACGGGAGAGGAAGTCTATCCGGGGGCGATCGCGCGCCTCGGAAAGACGGGTGCGTTCCGCGGACAGCGCTACGTCGAGGTCCAGCTGACCCCGGTGCGCTTCGATCCGCGGATCCGCGGACTGCGGATCTGCCCGTCCTTCGAGGTCACGGTCCGCTTCGAGGGCGACGCGGGTGTGCGCAGGGAGCCCAGGCCGGACCCCTTCCTCGAGGACGTCTACCGCAGCACGTTCCTCAACTATGCCCAGGGGACCACGTTCCGCCTGGACGAGCGCTCGGCGCTCTCCTTCTCGGGGGCGGGAACGAAGACCTCCGCGGCCCTGGCCGCCTCGCCGATCCAGCGCATCCGGGTCCGGCAGAACGGAATCGTCCGTCTCGATTCGAGCGCGATCGCGGCCACGCCCTTCGCCGCCGAGGACGTCGCAACCTGGAAGCTCACGAGCCGCGGGGTCGAGGTGCCGCTCGACATCCACGACGACGGCGACGGAATTCTCGGGCCGGGCGAGTGGGTGCAGTTCTACGGGCAGGCACTGGACGACGAGCCGAAGGCGGTGCTGAACACGGACATGCCCTCGAGCGAGGACCTGTACGAGGCCCGGGATTTCAGCGACGAGAACGTGTATTTCCTCACCGTCGATCCGGGGCCGCGCGCCCGGATGGCGGACCGGCCCTCCGCGCCCACCAACATCAGGACGCCGCCGGCGGATTTCGAGGCGGTCGCGCACGCGGAAACCGACAGTGCCTGGCGGCCTCTCGCCGCGAACGACCCGTGGTACTGGTCGCCGACGATGTGCGCGTCCGGATGCTCTCCGACCTCGCGCACGGACTCCGTGTCGCTGCCCGGGCTGCGCCAGGGGACTCTCCCCCTGCGCGTTCTCGTGAAGGTCCGGGGAAGCTCGGAGGACGCCGCGATCTTTCCGGATCACCGGACCCGGGTCACGCTGCTGAATTCTCTGAGCCAGGTCCTGGCCACGAACGACGACAACGGGACGTTCGACGGGCGGACGCTCTACACCCACGATTTCACCTGGAGCTATCCGGGAGCGGGGGCCGAGGCCACGGACCCGGTCAGCGTGCGCCTGGAGCTGCTGAGCTCCGGCACGACGAACCAGGCGATCCTGGACTGGATCGACGTGCGCTACCGCAGGTCTTTCTCGGTGAGCGGGGACCGGCTGACCTTCGACTGGCCGGACCAGGACGCGGAGTTCGTCGTGGACGGGCTCTCTGGCAGCGCGCCTGCCGTGTACGAGGTGACGCAGCACGTGGCAAGCTCGGGGATCGTGGATCCGGTGCGGCTTGTGGGCGTGAGCGCGAGCGGCGCCGGTCCGTACAGCGTGCGCTTCCGCGTGGACAAGAATCCGCTGCTCGCGGACGGGACGTCGCGTCGTTTCGTGGTCGCGGGCGACGCGGGCGTCAGCATCCCCGGCGGGGCCGACTTCACCGCGGACACCGTGTCCGATCTCCGGGACACCGCGAACCAGGCGGACCTGATCGTGATCGCGCACCCGACGGTCCTCGACCTCTCGCCGTCGAGCCCGCTCAGCCTGCTCCTCGAGCGCCGCGCGCTCCAGGGGATCAGGTCCACGGTGGCGCGCATCGAGGACGTGCAGGACGACTTCAACGACGGGCTCGCGGGGCCGCTTGCGATCAAGCGCTTCCTGCAGTGGGTGATGTCCACGAATCCGGGAGAAGGCTGGGCGTCGCCCAAACCCTCGTTCGTCCTGATCCTGGGGGACGGCTCGTACAACTACAAGGGCGGGACGGCAGCCGGGAATTTCGTGCCCACGCAGATCTTCCTCAAGGACGACCCGCAGCTCGGCTACTACGCGAGCGATAACGTGCTCGCGGACGTGGACGGCGACCAGATCGCCGACCTGATGGTGGGCAGGATCAGCGTCCGCACCGCGGCGGAGGCCAACCTCGTCCTGCAGAAGGTCCTGGACTACGAACAGAACCCGCCGGCGGGAAACTGGCGCAAGCACGCGCTGTTCGTGTCCGACCGCGGCAAGAGCTACAACGCCGAGGAGGCCCTCGACTTCGAGAGCATGAACGACACCGCCGAGAGCTTCATGAAGCGCCCGCCGCACACGACGCGCAAGCTCCGCTACTGGACCGACTTCTGCGGCGGGACCTGCCCGTACCCATCGGCCGCGAACGCGATCCGCGCCGCGATCAAGAGCGCAGTGAACGGGACGGACGGCTTCTCCGACGGGGCGGCGATCGTGCAGTACTCGGGACACGGGAACTTCGACTGGTGGTCGGACGACGCGATCTTCGACGATTTCGTGACCCCCAAGGACACCTCGTTCCTGGTCAACGGCAACCGCCTTCCCTGGCTCATGGTGCACACCTGTCTCACCGCGGGGTTCCACACCACGGTCGATCGCTCGATGGGTGAGGACTGGCTCAAGCGCAGCGGCGGCGGAGCGGTCGCGATGTTCGGCAACTCCGGCCTGGGGGCGAACTACATCGGGCGCGAGGTGATCGGCGTGGTCTGGAACGATCTCTTCGGCCCGAGGAAGGTGAGGACGGTGGCGGTTCCGGTTCTCGACACGCTCGCGGCCCTGTGCCTGCAGGGCTCCATCGAGCCGTGCCAGAACTACACCTTCCTGGGGGATCCGACGCTGAACCTGGTCCTGCCCGGCGTGGGAGCGCCGGGCCAGCTCCAGGCCGCACCCGGGAATGCGCGGGTCGACCTGTCCTGGACCGCGAGCTCGACCCCGGGGGCCACCTACGACCTCTACCGCGCGACGCAGCTCGTCCCGGCGAACTACACGAAGCTCAACGCCGCGCCGATCAGCGGCACGCTGTACGCGGACACCACGGCGCTCAATACCACGACCTATTACTACTACGCCGTGGCCGTCGATTCGCAGGGGTTCGAGAGCCGCTGGTCGAACTTCAACAGCGACTGCGCGGTCAGCGGTCCCGACTGCGTCCGGGCGACCCCTCTGAACCCGAACGCGCCCGGCGCACCGACGGGCGTCGCCGTCGTGGACACGGAGAAGGGCGGCAGTCTGCGGGTGACGTGGAACGCGAACCCGGAGACGGACCTCCGGGGATACACGGTTTACGTCGGCAGCGCGTCCGGCACTTACTCGGCGTCGTTCGATGCGGGACGCGGGACGGCCTACGGCCTGGTCGGGCTCGCGAACGGCACGCGCTACTACGTGGCCGTGACGGCGACCAACACCTCGTCGAAAACCTCCGCGTTCTCGATCGAGGCCTCGGGGATCCCGAGCTCCGTTCAGGGGCTGAAGCCGCCGGCGTTCATCCAGAGCCTGCGCGTGAACAGGTCCGGGGCGAGCGCCGTGCTGACCTGGGGCGCCGTGACCACGGACATCTACGGGAAGCCCGAGACCGTCGCGCACTACGAGGTCTACCGCGGGACGACGCCGGACTTCGTTCCCAGCGTTGCCAATCGCATCGGAACGCCGAGCATGCCGAGCTTCACCGACACGAACGCCCTGAACGCCCCGACGCCCTATTTCTACCTGGTGCGCGCGTTGGACTCCGAGGGGAACGCGGGAGGGCTCGGCTCGGATCTCCCGAACGGCATCCTGCTGCTCACGGTCGGGCCGGGGCAGGGGAACCCGACCGATCTGATCCTCTCGTGGCCGGCGGTCACGACGACCTTCAGTGGCGCGAGGACGCAGGTCGTTCGCTACGACATCTACGCGGCGGCGCAACCGTTCACCCGCGCCCAGATCCGCGACGGCCTGGTGCCTCTCCTCGCGTCGACCTCCTCGGGGCCGTACGAGTACACACCGCCGCTGCCGAACCAGTATTATTCCGTCCTTGCAGTCGACGCCCGGGGCAACGTGAGCCCCTTCTAGGGGACGGACGAGGGCGCGGCTGCCGGGGGGAAGGTGGCGGGACCCGAGCGCCCGGAGACCCCGGACGACGAGCTGATCGCGGCGGCCATTCGCGGCGAGGTGCGCGCCTTCGAGACCCTGCTGGCACGCCACGAGGCGAAGGTGCTCCGGGTCCTGCGCCTCCTCGGCGTGCGCGAGCAGGATCGCGAAGACGTCGCCCAGGAGGTCTTCCTCCGGGTCTTCCGTCATCTGAGCGGTTTCCGGGCCGGCCAACCCTTCGGAGCCTGGATCTACCGGGTCACGGTGAACGCGGCGCACGACCACCGGGCGCGCGCCGGGAGGCAACGCCGCGAGGAGGCGCCGTGGTCGGACGAGATCGAGC
>Ga0316622_100004454_pt1 | contig 10295 bp, 8 predicted proteins | sample OWC_Aug_OW2_C1_D_FD_207646 | JGI IMG/M metagenome (GOLD analysis project Ga0316622, IMG submission 207646) | Wetland soil microbial communities from Old Woman Creek delta, Ohio, United States - OWC_Aug_OW2_C1_D5_C | ecosystem: Environmental > Terrestrial > Soil > Wetlands | place: USA: Ohio... | reverse complement strand
AGAAGGTCCCGTACATGCTCGTGCTCGGCGATCGTGAGGTCGAGGCGCACACGGTTGCCCTTCGTCCGCGCAGCGGGGCCCAGGAGCCCGGCGTGGGCTGGGATGACCTGGCCGACCGCCTCGACATCGAGAACCGGGAGCGGCGCGTCGGCTGAGAATCGGGACGCGAGCCAGCGCGGTCGGGCTCAATCTCCACCTCTCGCCCTCGTTGCCCCCCTCGAAACCCCTGTGCTATCATCCCGCAGCGACCGTCCACCCGTGCCGCGTGGTTCGGGTGCCGGTCGAAACGTTGTCTAGGGAACACGCTCGAAGGGGCCAGCCATAAGCCGAGACCTGCGCGTCAACCAGATGATCCGGATCAGCACGGTGCGGGTCATCGACGAAGACGGAGAACAGCTGGGGATCATGCCGACACCCCAGGCCCTCTCGATGGCGCAGGAGCGCGGCTACGACCTCGTGGAGGTCGCGCCCATGGCCTCGCCGCCAGTGGTCCGGTTCCTCGACTTCGGCCAGTACAAGTACGAGCTGGCGAAGCGGGAGAAGGAAGCCAAGCGGCGGCAGCGAGCCGTCACCTACAAGGAGATCAGGCTCCGCCCCAAGATCGGGGTTGGAGACTTCGAGACCAAGGTCCACCGCGCCACTGAGTTCCTCGAGGACGGTGACCGGATCAAGGTGACGGTCCAGTTCCGCGGTCGCGAGCTGACCCACCCGGAGCTCGGGCGGGCGCTGCTCGAGCGCTTCGTCGAGGCAGTCAAGGAACATGGGATTGTCGAGCGGGCACCGCAGTTCGAAGGTCGGCTGATGCACACGACGCTGGCGTCGGTGCACAAGCCCAAGGTCCACGAGGCGGCCGCCAAGGCGCCCGTCAGGACCGACGGCGAAGCCGTCGAGACGGCCGGAACCACGCAGACGCCCGAAGCGCCCGAGACGCTCATCGTGGCGGCGACGACCGTGAAGGCGAAGACGACCGAGACAACCGAGACGACCGAGACCGAGAAGGCGAAGCCAAGCGCGAAGCCGAGAGCGAGCGCGACGAAGCCGAGCAAGGCGAGCGAGCCGGTGGTGGAGCCGGCCGCCGCAGGAGAGTAAGACCATCGTGCCGAAGATGAAGACCCACAAGGCAGCCCAGAAGCGGCTCGGCAAGACCGGGGGCGGCAAGGTCGTCCGGGTCAAGTCGTGGCGTGGACACCATCTCGAGATCAAGTCCTCGCGCCGGACGCGCCGCTACGCCGGCAAGACCGTCCTTGGGCCCGAGCACGCCCGGCAGGTCCAGCGCCTGCTGCCATACCTCTAGGAGAGCCACCACCCCATGGCACGCGTCAAGCGGGGCGTCACCGCCCATCGCCGCCACAAGCGGCTGCTGAATGCCGCCGAGGGCCGCCGCGGCACGCGCTCCCGGCTGGTCAAGCCGGCGCGCGAGGCCGAGCTTCACGCCCTCGCCTATGCGACCCGGGATCGCAAGCAGCGCAAGCGCCAGATGCGCGCGCTGTGGATCCTTCGGATCAACGCCGCGGCCCGGCTGAGCGGCCTCACCTATGGCCAGCTCGTGAGCGGCCTCAAGCGCGCCGGGATCTCGCTGGACCGCAAGATCCTGGCCGATATCGCTGCGCGCGACCCCGAGACATTTGGGAAGATCGCCCAGGCGGCGCAGGAGGCCTAGCTCCGGACTCAGTCCGGGGCACGCACGGAACCCTCGACGTCGCTGACGCTCGAGGGTTTCTGATTCGCGAACGCGTCGATCGACCCACTAGGGAGCCCATGCAGCTGAGCGATCTCCTTCGAGATCTCGAGAGCCTCCAGGCGGAGGCCGTCGCCGCGGTGAGCGCCGCGGACGACACGGCCGCGCTCGAGCCGCTGCACGTCGAGTACCTCGGCAAGAAGGGGCGCCTGACAGTTGTCCTGCGCGGGATCGGCGCCCTGCCGGTCGAGGATCGCCCGAAGGTCGGTGCGGTCGCCAACAACGTTCGCGAGGCGGTGGAGACTGCGTTTGCCGAACGGCAGGTCCAGCTGAGCAGGGCGGAGCTCGCCGGCCGTCTTGCCGCCGAACGGATCGACGTCACGGCACCTGGCCGGCCTGTCGCCCGCGGGTCATTCCACCCGATCCTCGAGACGGTCGACGCGATCGCCGAAGTGTTCGCCCAGTTCGGCTTCGTGGTCTACGAGGGACCCGAGATCGAGGACGACGTCCGCAACTTCCAGATGCTCAACATCCCGCCGGATCACCCCGCCCGGGACCTGTGGGACACGCTCTACGTCGACATCGACGGCCACCTGCTGCGCACGCACACGTCGCCCGGCCAGATCCGGGTGATGCACGACGAGGCGCCGCCGATCCGGGCGCTGCTCCCCGGGCGATGCTTCCGCTACGAGGCGATCGATGCCAGCCATGCCTCGGAGTTCTTCCAGGTCGAGGGGCTGATGATCGACGAGGGGACGACCATGGGCGACCTGCGCGGACTGCTCGACCAGTTCGCCCACGCGCTCTTCGGCGCCCACCGGGCGACACGCTTCCGGCCTGGCTACTACCCCTTCACCGAGCCGTCGGTTGCCTTCGACGTCCAGTGCGTCGTGTGCGACGGGTCCGGCTGCCCGGCCTGCTCGCGCTCGGGCTGGATGACGATCCTGGGAGCCGGCATGGTCCATCCGGTGGTCCTCCAGTACGGCGGGCTGGACCCCGAGCGCTACCAGGGCTTTGCCTTCGGGATGGGCGTCGAGCGGATCGCGAACCTGCGGCACGCCGTCGGCGACCTCCGCTACTACATGGAGAACGATCTGCGCTTCCTGGAGCAATTCCGATGAGGGTCCCGCTCTCCTGGCTGCGCGACTACGTCTCGCTGGAGCTGACGCCCGAGGCCCTGGCCGATCAGCTGACGCTGCTCGGCATGGAGGTCAAGAGCGTCGAGCGATGGGGTGCCGACTGGCAGAACATCGTCATCGGCGAGCTGCTCGCGGTCGAGAAGCATCCCCGCGCCGACCGCCTCTCGCTGACCCGCGTCACCCTGGGGGGTGGCGAGATGCTCGAGATCGTCTGCGGCGCCACGAACATCGCACCCGGCCAGCGCGTGCCGGTGGCGCTGCCCGGCGCCGTCCTGCCCGGCGATCGACGGATCGAGCGGACCGAGAAGATGGGCGTCACGAGCAACGGCATGCTCTGCTCGGGCGACGAGCTGCGCCTGACCGGCGACGCCGAGGGGATCCTGATCCTGCCGCCCGATACGCCCCTGGGGGTCCCCCTGGTCGACCTCTACGGCGACGTCGTGCTGGACGTGGACGTGAAGCCCAACCGCGGCGATGCACTGTCGCTGGTCGGGCTCGCGCGCGAGGTGGCCGCCGCCACCGGTGCGACGGTCCGCTGGCCGGACATCCGGGTCGAGGACAGCGGTCCCGACATCGCGGGGCGTCTCCGGGTCGATGTCGAGGACCCGGGCCTCTGCAGCCGCTTCGTGGGCCGGCTCGTCGAGGGCGTCTCGATGGGGCCGTCACCCGACGTCGCACAGATGCGCCTCCTGGCGGCCGGGATGCGCCCGATCAGCAATGTCGTGGACGCGTCCAACTACGTCATGCTCGAGCTCGGCAAGCCGATCCACACCTTCGATGCAGCAGCCATCGCCGGGGGCCACATCGTCGTTCGCACGGCGAGGGCAGGGGAGCGGCTGGAGACCCTCGACCATGAGCTGCGCGACCTCGACCCCGAGACGCTGCTCATCGCCGACCCCCGCGGGCCGCTCGCCATCGCCGGGATCATGGGCGGGGCGGCATCCGAGGTGAGCGACGCCACGGTGAACGTGGTCGTCGAATCCGCCATCTTCGACCCGGTCAGCATCCGCCGCTCGGCGCACCGCTATGCGCTGCGCTCGGAGGCGAGCCTCAGGTTCGAGAAGGGGCAGGAGTCGAGGCTGGCCCGCTTCGGGGCCGACCGCACGGCACAACTGATCCTCGAGTGGGCCGGCGGCCAGATCGCGCGCGGGCGGGTCGACAGCGCTCCCGCCGAGCCGCCCGACGCCCGGGTCGCGTTCCGTCCGGCACGCGTCAACCGCCTCCTCGGGACGCGGCTGTCCGCCGACGAGCAGCGACGGCTGCTCGCCCGGGTCGAGATCGAGACCGAGCCTGCACCCGCCACGACGCAGGTGGCCGTGGCCGGCCCGCCGATGGCCCTGGCGGTGGTCGCCGATGGCTCCGAGACGCTGCTGGCGATCATCCCGTCCTGGCGACGCGACCTTGCCATCGAGGCCGACATCGCCGAAGAGGTGGCCCGGCTCCACGGCTACGAGGCGATCCCGTCGATCCTGCCCGACACGGAGATGCCGCACTACCGGCCGGCGCCGTTCGCCGCCCGGGACGCGGCACGGGCGACGCTCGTCGGGGCGGGTGTCACCGAGGTCGTGACCTACGCACTCGTATCCCCCCGGCACGTCGAGACGTTCCTCCCCGACGCAGGCAGTCCGGCGCCCGACGGGGAGGCGATGGCCGGTGGAGCGCCGGTGGCCGTCACCAACCCGCTGTCGAGCCAGCATGCGCTGCTGCGCCAGAGCCTCCTCGGCAGCCTGCTCGACGTGGTCCGCGCCAACGTGCGCCAGGGCCAGGACGACGTGGCGATCTTCGAGATCGGCAAGGGCTATGCCCGGGACGGCGCCTCGTCACGGGAGTGGTGGCAGCTCGGCATCGCGCTCACCGGCGAGGCCGCTCCGGTCCACTGGAACCGCCCCGCCCGGCACGTCGACCTCGATGACCTCAAGGGCATCGTGGAGCTCGTCGGGTCCCGCCTGGGGCTGGGTCATGTGACCTACGTGGCGCTGACCGACGACCCGGTGTTCCATCCCGGTCGCTCGGCCAGGATCGAGCTGCGCGATCGGCGTGGCGAGCTCGGATTGAGCGGGCGGATCGGCGAGGTCGATCCGCGAACACTCGACGCCTGGGACGTCCGAGCAGAGCGGGTCGTCGCGGCCGAGGTGGCGCTGGCGGGGCTGAGCGGCGGCGGTCTGCCAGCCGTCCGGGCAACCCCGGTCTCCCGACAGCCGGCCGTCCATCGGGACCTCGCCGTCGTCGTCGACGAGTCCATGCCGGCAGGCGACGTGGAGCGCGCCATTCGCAGGGCAGGCGGCGACCTCCTCCAGCGATTGACGCTGTTCGACATCTATAGGGGAGCGCCCCTCGCGGCCACCGACAAGAGCCTCGCCTTCCGGCTCCTGTTCCAGGCATCGGGCCGGACCCTGACCGAGGACGAGATCGAGGCGATCGTGGCACGCGTCACCGAACGCCTGGCGACCGATGTCGGGGGACGCCTGCGCACATGAGCGCAACCGGGGACCGGCGCGGGGGGACCGGCGCGCGGGGGGGCGACCCATCGCGGAAGAGGGATGGGACCAGTACCGTCGGCGTGGTTGCCGCTCCCGGCGGACGGCTGCTAGGCTTCCCGTGAGGCCGATCCCGGCCCACCTCAGCCACCAGGAGGCCGACTGCGCGTGAACATCGGGGAGTTCATCGCGTCCATCAACCTGTTCGACCTCCTCTTCATGCTGGGGTTGTTCGGGTTCTTCATCCTTGGCTTCCTGCAGGGCACGATCCGCCGGCTGCTCGACCTGCTGGCCGTTGCCTTCTCGTTCCTGCTCGCGATGCAGATCCGCGGACCGCTCGGCGACTTCCTCGCCCAGAACTGGACCCAGTTCCCGCCCGAGTACGCGGTCATGTTCGGCTTCCTGTTGGCCTTCGTGACCACGCTGATCATCCTGCTCGTGCTGATCCAGGCCTTCTACCGACCCGTAGCGATCTTCGTGCGCTTCCCGATACTCGACGAGGTGCTCGGCGGTGTGCTCGGCATGGTCTTCTTCGCGCTGCTGATCGGGGCGATGATCGTCATCTTCGACTCCTTCTTCGCCCTGCCGGGGTTCGTCGAGGACGAGGACGAGATCGGGATCCTGCGGGCGATCTACGACTTCTACAACCCGTCCGCAACCGCGGCCCTCTACCGCGACACGGTGATCCCGTGGCTGTTCGCCCTGCTGCCGTTCTTCGTGCCCAGCGATCTCCAGGAGCTGTATCCGCAGCTCGACTTCTGAGCTGCCCGCCGGCCATCCTCCCCCGGCGTCGCCGTTGCGGCAGCTGAACGTGCCCGTCCTTGACCGCTCGGTCCTCGCCTGCCCGACCCTCGAGGCCGCGCGTGCCCTCCTCGGGGCGAGCCTCGTGCGAGAGGACGCGACCGGCCGCCGGGTGGCGCGTGTCGTGGAGGTCGAGGCCTACATCGGGGAGGCGGATCGTGCGAGCCATGCCCGTTTCGGGCCCACGGACCGCAACCGGATCATGTACGGCAGGCCGGGGCTCGCCTACGTGTACCTTGTGTACGGCATGCATGACTGTCTGAACGTCGTCACCGAGCCGGAGGGCATGCCGGCGGCCGTCCTCATCCGGGCGGTGGAGCCGCTCGAGGGTATCGAGCTGATGCGGTCGGCCAGGGTCGCGCGGCTCGCTCGCGGGCATCAGACGACCGAAGCAGTCACGCGACATGTCGGGCGGCTGTCACGGCTCCCTGGCGAGCTTATCGCCAGCGGCCCGGGGCTTGTCGGTGCTGCGTTCGGGCTCGATCGTTCCTGGTCCGGCGTCGACCTGTGCGACCAGACCTCCGTACTGCGTCTCGAGCCGCCACCTCGCCTCGCGGACCGTGTCGCAATCCTCGCCGTCCCGCGGGTGGGCATCGCCTATGCAGACGAGCCCTGGACGACCGTTCCGTGGCGGCTGCTGCTCGCCGCAAGCCCGGCGGTGTCCAGGCCGCGCCCGCCCGTCCCGCGGCTGGACGAGTAGGCGGTGAACTCTCGCTCCCTCGCCATCCTCGAGTTCCCGGCCGTCCGGGCGCGCCTGGCCGCCCACGCCTCCTTCGAGCCCAGCCGCCGGCTGGCCGAAGCGCTCGAGCCCTCCTCCGACCCCGTGATCGTGGCGCGCGGCCTCGACGAGACCGACCAGGCCCGGGCGCTCCTCGCGGAACGTCCGGGCATCGGGATCGGCGCCGCCCGCGACGTCGGCCCGTGGATTGGTCGCGCGTCACGAGGTGGCCGACTCGACCCCGCGCAGCTCCTCGAGATCGCCGACACCCTCGACGCGACCGCACGCCTCGCGACCGCGCTCGCCGACGAGCGACGGCCGCTCATGCGCGGGCTCGGTCGCGAGCTCCATGCGCTGCCGGCGCTCCGGAGCACGTTCACGAGGAGCATCGCGCCGACCGGCGAGATCCTCGACACGGCCTCGCCACGGCTCGGTGGCCTTCGGGCAGCCGTTCGGGTGGCCTACGACCGGCTTCGGCGACGGCTTGACTCGCTCGTCGGGTCCGAGCTCGGATCCGCGCTCCAGGAGCCCATCGTCACGCTCCGCGACGGGCGCTACGTGGTGCCCATCAAGGCCGAGGCCCGCAACCGCGTCAAGGGCATCGTGCACGACGCGTCAGGAAGCGGCCAGACCCTGTTCGTGGAGCCGCTGGTCATCGTCGAGCTCGGCAACGCCTGGCGCGAGGCGCAGGCGGCCGAGGAAGAGGAGATCGGGCGGATCCTCGACGAGCTGTCGGCCCAGGTCGGCGCGAACGCGGTGCCGCTGCGGGAGACGCTCGATGCCCTGGCCCGCTTCGACTTCTGGGCGGCCAAGGCCCAGCTGTCGGCCGACCTCGACGGCACCCGAGCCGAGACGGCCGAGCGCCCCGAGATCGTCCTCCTCGGTGCGCGCCATCCGGGGCTCACCGGACGTGTCGTCCCGATCGACGTGCGGCTCGGGGACGGCTTCACGGCCCTCGTCATCACCGGGCCCAACACCGGCGGCAAGACCGTCACGCTGCGCACCCTCGGGCTGCTGGCGCTCATGCACCAGGCCGGGCTCCATGTGCCGGCCGACCCCGGCAGCCGGCTGCCGGTCCTGCGCGACGTGTTCGCGGACATCGGCGACGAGCAGTCGATCGCCCAGTCGCTCTCGACGTTCTCGGGGCACCTCCGCTCGATCGTCCGGATCATCGGCGAGGCCGGGCCGGGCACGCTCGTGCTGCTCGATGAGATCGGCGCCGGTACCGATCCCACGGAGGGCTCCGCCCTGGCGCAGGCGCTGCTCGACCACTTCCTCCGCGTCGGTGCCCTGGTCGCCGCCACGACCCACTACGCGGAGCTCAAGGTGTATGCGCACAACACCGCCCAGGCCAGCAACGCCGCGGTCGAGTTCGACATCGAGACGCTCAGCCCGACCTACCGCCTGACGATCGGGCTGCCCGGCACCAGCCAGGCCTTCGCGATCGCCGAGCGGCTCGGGCTTCCCGCCGGGATCGTGGCCGACGCGCGGTCACGTCTCAGCGAGGGCCAGCGTGCGTTCGAGGCGACGCTGGCGGCGATCCGCGAGACCGAGGCAACCACCGCGAGTGCGCTCGACCGCGCCCGCACCGCCGAGCTGCGGGCCGCCGAGGCCCTGCGCGCCGCCGAGGAAGAGCGGCGTCGAGCCCGCCGGGAGCGAGACCAGGCGCTGCGCAGCGCCAGGGAGGAGGCCGAGGAGATCGTCGAGACCCTGCGCGACGAGGTGACGGCCACCCGCCGCGCCCTCGAGCGCGAGACCGTGACGGCGCCCGCCCTCGATACCGCGGTCGCCCGCGTCGAGGCCACGCTGGGCCGCCTGCCGGGGTTCGAGAGCCCGCCCGTCGCGCCCGCCGAGCCCCATGCCTGGCGAGTGGGAGAGCGTGCCCGCAGTATCAGCGCCGGCTGGGAGGGACGTGTCGTCGCGCTGGAACGCACAGGCCGTCGCGCGACCCTCGAGGCGGGCGGCATTCGCGTGGTCGCGGACATCGCTGACCTGGTGCCGGCGCTGACGCCGACGAGCGGAGAGCCCGGTCATGCCGCGCCCCCGGGGGCAGCGCGAAGGACGATCGGCCCGGGCGCCGAGCCATCGGCGACAGCCCTGCAGCTCGAGCGAGCGCGGGGGATTGCCTCGTCGCTCGACCTGCGCGGGGCGCGTGTCGACGAGGCAATCGAGGCGCTCGACCGCTATCTCGACGACGCCGCGCTCGCCGGTCTCGACCAGGTGGTCGTGATCCACGGCCTCGGGACGGGGGCGCTGCGCGACGCCGTGCGCGCCCACGCGGGGTCACACCCGCTGGTGAAGGAAGCCCGACCGGGGCAACGCGGCGAGGGCGGCGACGGGGCAACCATCGTCCGGCTCTGACGGACCGCAGGCACTACGGCGTGGACGACCAGCCGCAGGATGCGCGGCAAGCGCTGCCGTCTACCCGCAGCCCGGAACCTTGGCACGTTGGGCGAAGTCGAGGTCCACGCTGGCGCCCGGCGGCACGATCGTGCCCGGTGCGGGGGATTGCTCGTCCACCACCCAGTCGAATTCGAGACCCGAGGGTCTAACCTCACCGAAGGCGAGCCCGTTGGACGTCAGCGCCTCACCAGCCTCCTCGAGCGTGAGGCAGCGGAACGAGCTCACCTCGATACCCTCGGGTGGCGGCGTGGGCGACGGGCACTCCTGCAGGGTCGGGTCGCACGGCGTCGGCTCGGGTGGCGGCGTCGGGGCGGGCTCGCACGTTTCGGCCGGAGCGAACGTGGCGCCCCAGCCGCGCCCGAACGGCGCGAAGCGGCTGTTGTAGAAGATCGAGGTCTTCGTCTTCTTCGGTCCGCCGGTGACGCCGGTGCCCTTGGCCGCGCGGGCAGCCCACCCAGCGTTGGCCTTCTGCCACTCCGGGAAGGCGCTCTCGACCTGGGAGAGGTCCAGGGCGCCGACCGTCTGGACGGGCCCGACGCAGCCTTCCTGCCACAGGAGGCCGCTCGCCTCATCGACGTCCACGGCGTACTTGGTGTCGTCGGTCCGGGTCGGCACCGTGCCGTCGATGAACCACTCGGTGACGGTGCGCGAGGTGAACGGGCCGGGGAGCAGCCCGCTGTGGGCGTCGACCTCGGCCTCGACGATGCCTCCGGGGGGAGCGGGGAAGTCGACGATCGGGATGCCCTTGCTGACCTCGCTCAGGATGGCCGACCAGAGCGGAGCGGACGAGTCGAGCGAGAGCGACCCGTTGTTGGGCTCGTTGTTGCTGTTGCCCATCCAGACCCCGGCCACGAGCGCCGGGCTGTCGAGCGCCTCGGGCGGCGCGAGATAGCCGTAGGCGTGGACGTCACGGTTGTCGCTCGTGGTGCCGGTCTTGTAAGCCGCAGGGCGCGCCGTCTTGCCGTCGGTGATCTTCCACTCGGCCCAATACGGGTTCACCTCGTCCTGCGTGTTCCCCGCGAGGATGTCCGAGATGATGAAGGCCGTCTGGGGGCTGACCACGCGTTCGCCGGCCGACT
>Ga0316622_100004453_pt1 | contig 10296 bp, 8 predicted proteins | sample OWC_Aug_OW2_C1_D_FD_207646 | JGI IMG/M metagenome (GOLD analysis project Ga0316622, IMG submission 207646) | Wetland soil microbial communities from Old Woman Creek delta, Ohio, United States - OWC_Aug_OW2_C1_D5_C | ecosystem: Environmental > Terrestrial > Soil > Wetlands | place: USA: Ohio... | reverse complement strand
CGCGAGATCTCCCTCCCCTGAAGGCCGATCACGCCGGTGCTCGGTATCCCGGCAATGTGCCGGCCCGACATTGCGACAACGGCAGTCCTCAGCTTCCTGCCCGAGGACGCCTCGGCATCATGCACTGCCCGCTGCACCGCGTCGGCTGCCTCATCGATATTCACCACAATACCTTTTTTGATGCCGCGTGCCGGGACCGTGCCTGCTCCCACGAGCTGCGGCCCCTTTTCCGTCATCACCGCAGCAAGGGCACAGACCTTCGTCGTCCCGACATCGATCGCGGCGAAAACGCGCTCGGCCCTCATCTGATCACCTCGTTCACGGTCTTGACGACCACCTTCTTTGCGAACCTGAGGTCAAGATAGGCGACCGGGATGTTCCTCTGCTTGATCTCCTGCTCTATCTCGAGGAGGCGCGCGAGCTTGTCCTCGTATTCACCGGCGCCGATCTTGACGATGACACCGTCGATATTCGCCGCTATCTCGTTCGGTTTGTGGGCGATGATCTCGATCCGCTGGGACCGGTGGAGTATGCCCATGGTCTTGATCGCCTTTGCGAGGTCGACCGCTCCGCGGTACGCGTCCTTTTCCTGATACGGATCGCTGAGGATCACGGGCAGGAAGGGCACGGAATTCTCCCTGAGCTCCTCAAGCAGCCTTCCCCTATCATCCACAATGAACATCTTGCCCTTCATGTCGAGGAGCGCGAACGGTTCGGTCTCCCTGATGCGTATCCGCAGCCGTGACGGATACTCCTTGCGCACGGACGCCGACTGTATCCACGGCGACTCCATCAGTTTCCCGGAGACCTTTTTGCCGGAAAGGGCAAGGAGGCTTTCGTTGCCTTTCAGACCGGCGATCTGGCGCAGTTCGTCATCGGTCAGATGCTCGTTTCCTTCCAGCTCAAGGCTCTTCATGGCCAGGACAGAAGGCATCCGGTACGGCATCAGCAGGACCACTGCCGCCACTGCCGAGACGGTGAGCACGATGACAAGCAGGACCTTCAGCTTCCTGCCGAACGCCGCGAACTTCTTCTGCCGTTCGAGGCTTTTCTGTTTGCCCGCCTTATCGTTCCTGCCGGTCTTCATCTGTCGCCGAGTATCCTCTGTATGAGTTCCGGGAACTCAAGTCCCGCATTTCGCGCGATCTTCGGCAGCAGGCTCGTCTCGGTCATGCCGGGGATGGTGTTCACCTCAAGGACATAGGGATTGTTCCGGCTGTCAATGATCAGGTCAACACGCGTCGCGCCGCTGCAGCCGAGCGCCCGGTGGGCAGCCAGCGCTGCGGCCTCGGCCTTTTTTGCCGTGCGCCGGTCAAGCTCGGGAGGAAAGATATACTGCGTGAGTCCTGCCGTATACTTCGCCTCATAACTGTAGAATTCCCGGGAGGGCCTCACTTCAACTCCGCCGAGCACGGCGTCGTCAAGGATGGCTATCTGCACTTCCTTGCCCTTAATATACTTTTCGATCAGCACGGTCTGGCCGAAGCGGAATGCCGTGTCCAGTGCGGTGCGGAGCGCCTTTGCGTTCCTGACGATCTCCACACCGACGCTTGACCCTTCCGTAGCAGGCTTGACGACGACGGGCAAGCGGAGCTTGCCGAGCAATGAGTGCCGGGCAATGAGAGCCGAGTTGCTGCTTTTGCTCATCACTTTAAACTCGTTGCCCGTTGCTATGGAGAACGGCGGGACCGGTATCTTGTGATAAAGGAATATCTTCTTTGACGCGACCTTGTCCATGGCGAGCGCAGAGGCAAGGACACCGGAACCGGTATAGGATATGCCCATGATTTCGAGCATCCCCTGGACCGCCCCGTTCTCTCCGTGACCGCCGTGAAGCGCGATGAACACGCGCCCGATCTTCTGCTTCTTCAGCACCGCGCCGAAGTCGCCTTTTGCATCGACCGCAACGACAGGGTATCCGAGGGACCTCAGCGCCTTGCATACGGCCTTGCCGCTCCTGAGCGACACCTCCCGCTCCGCGGACGTCCCGCCCAGCAGGACACCGACCTTGTTCTTCCTGACATCCTTCATCATCTCATCCCCTTCCCGCGATCCGGATCTCCGGGTCGAGCGTGACGCCGAACCGTTCCCTGACCTTCTTCGAAACCACTTCCATGAGGGCCAGATAGTCAGCAGCGGTGCCCTCTCCGCGGTTGATAAAGAAATTCGCATGGAGGCCGCTGACCTCTATGTTCCCTATCTGCATGCCCTTGCATCCTGCCTCGTCGATCATCCTGCCCGCTGACATGCCTTCAGGATTCTTGAAGACGCATCCCGCAGACCGTTCCCATATGGGCTGGGCAGACTTCTTGCGCGTAAAATATTCTTCCGTACGGGCCGCGACAGCTGCAGCATCGTCCTTCTTCAGCTTCAGGTTCGCGCTGAGCACGATATCGTCAGGAAGGACAGCGGATGTACGGTATCCGAAGCCGAGGTCGTCAGCATCATACCGCTCAAGGGTGCCGTCGGACCTCAGGATGACGACAGAGATCAGCACATCCCTGATCTCACACCCGTAGGAGCCTGCATTGCCGCAGATTGCTCCGCCGAGCGTTCCGGGGATCCCGGTAAGCCCCTCCATGCCGGCAAATCCCTTTTCCCTGCAGAGATTCACCAGTTTCTGAAGCGGCACCCCTGCCTCCGCGAACAGCTCGACCGTATCTCCGCTTTCGCTTATGATCTCTGTCCGGTTGAATGCCCTGCACTTGATCACGACTCCTGCTATTCCTCCGTCCCGCACCAGGATGTTCGTGCCGCCGCCCAGCGGGAGGAACGGCGTTCCCTGCCTGCGCAGGAGCATTACGATGTTCTTAACGGACACCGGGTCCTCCGGGCTCACCACGACATCTGCGGGGCCGCCGATCGCAAGGCTCGTATGTCCCTTCATGGGAGCATTGAACTCGACCTCTCCCCGGTAGTAGCCGCCGAAGGTCTTTTCCCAGTCCGCCCGGTCAATCACCACGAAGCCCCTCCACGACGGTTTCACCCAGTTTCCATACATCGCCGGCTCCCAGGGTCAGGAGCACATCACCCTCTCTCAGTTCCGCGATAAGATGTCCTGCCGCGTCCTGTTTGTCCCTGAAGCAGGTGATATTCGTCTGGCCCTTCTTGCGCATCCTGTCCGCGAGGGCATCCGACGTTATCCCGGGGAGCGGTTTTTCGCTCGCAGGATAGATGTCCAGAAGCAGAAGCTCGTCAACACCGGTGAACGAGCCCGCGAACTCGTCCATGAGGTCTGCGGTGCGCGTATAGCGGTGCGGCTGAAAGACCACGATCAGTCTTCCCCGTCCTCCGAGATGCTCCATGTTCTCCCGCGCAGCAGACAGCGTCGCCTGTATCTCGGTAGGGTGGTGGCCGTAGTCGTCGTACACCCTCACCCCCCGCACCTCGCCTTTGAGCTCGAACCTGCGGTGGATGCCCCCGAATGAACCGAGCGCCTCATTGATAGCCGCAGGGTGCATCTTCAGTTCCAGCGCCACCCCGATGCAGGCAAGTGCATTGAGCACATTGTGCCGGCCGGGTATGGGCAGGGTGAACGTGCCGACCGGCGCTTCCCGGTATACGACATCGAAGGTCGTGACCATGAATCCCTTTCTGACGTTCGCAGCGCGGATGTCGGACTGTTCCGACAGACCGTATGTAAGGAACCTGCGGTGGATGGAAGGGATCAGTTCCCTGATATGTTCGTTTTCGTTGCAGATGAACGCGGCGCCGTAGAACGGCACCTTGTTGATGAATGCCAGGAACGCGTCCTTGAGGCTTTTCATGTCCCGGAAAAAGTCCATGTGCTCCCGGTCGATGTTCGTCACGACAGCGATCGTGGGCGACAGCTTGAGGAACGACCCGTCGCTCTCGTCCGCTTCCGCCACCAGGAACTCTCCCCTGCCGAGCCTTGCGTTGGACCCGATCGCATTGAGCTTCCCGCCGATGACGATCGTCGGATCAAACCCGCCGTGCCCCAGCACGGTCGAGATGAGCGAGGTGGTGGTCGTCTTGCCGTGGGCGCCTGCCACGAGGATGCCGTATTTCAGCCGCGCGAGCTCTGCGAGCATCTCCGCGCGCGGGATCACGGGAATGGAATGGCTCTTTGCCGTGAGCACCTCGGGGTTGTCGAACGAAACGGCAGAGGACGTGACGACGACATGGGCGTTGCCCACGTTCTCTTCCCGGTGCCCTATGGATATGCGTATGCCCAGTGCCTGCAGTCTCCGCGTGGTCTCCGACTCCCTGACATCGGAACCGGTCACCTCATAGCCCAGGTTCGCAAGAACTTCCGCTATGCCGGACATCCCGACGCCGCCTATGCCGACAAAATGTATGGCCTTGTACCGTTCGAACATGTCAGGTCCGTTTCCTTTTCACCACCGTGTTCTTCACCAGGCTCATCGCTATGTCTACGATCCTGCCGCACGCATCGGGCGTACCGAGCCCCCTGCTCGCCTTCTGCATTTCCTTCAGGCCCCGGCCGTCCTCGCGCATCGCCCGTATCTGCTGCGCCATGAGCTCCCCGCTCATCTCGTGGTCAAGCATGACATGCGCAGCACCCATCTCCCTCAGCTTCATGGCATTGAACTCCTGGTGCCTTCCCGCTGCATGTGGATAGGGGACAAGGATCGCGGGCTTGCCGAGTGCGGTCAGTTCAGCCAGTGTCGTGGCGCCGGCGCGTGAGATGACCACGTCGGCCGCGGCATACGCCTCTGCCATCTGGTAGATGAACGGAGCCACGGTGCCTTTCATGCCTGCCTTGCGGTATGCCTCGCGGATGCCCTGAAAATCCTTTTCACCGGTCTGGTGAAGGAACTGTATGCTGTCCCGCAGGTCCCCGAGATGGTTCAGGGCGTCGACCATGACCCTGTTGATCGAGCCCGCACCCGAACTCCCGCCGAAGATGAAGACCGTGAACAGGTCCTTGTCGAGCGAAAAGAGCCTGCTCGCTGACTCGCGGTCTCCCTTGAGTATATTCATACGGATCGGGTTGCCCGTCAGGAATGTCTTTCCCATGGGAAAGACCGGCATGCTCTCCTGATAGGTGACGCATACCCTGTCGACGAACCTTCCCAGTATCCTGTTCGTGGTGCCGGGCACGGAATTCTGCTCATGGATCAGGGTCGGTATGGACCGCAGGCTGGCCATGAGCACGATAGCGCCTGACGCATATCCCCCGACGCCGATGACGATGTCCGGCACCACTGTGCCGAGGATCTTCCGGGCGTCAAGGATCGAGACCGCTGTTTTCAATGTTGCTTTCATCTTCTTCATGAACGATTTGCCGACAATGCCTTCTGCTCTCAGAAACCGAATGGGATATCCCTCCCTCGGTATGATCCTCGCCTCGATGCCATGCTCTGTGCCGACAAAAACGACCTCGGTGCCGGCATCTCTCTTCTTGAACTCCTCTGCCAGCGCAAGTCCCGGGAAAAGGTGTCCGCCGGTTCCTCCGCCTGCGATCATCACCTTCACCTTCCTGCCCCCGGCAGGCTGTAGATATTTCTCCGCGCCACTTTGCGCACGATGATATCCCTGTTCGCGGCAATACCCGGTACGGGCTCATCACCTTTCGACAGCCGCAGCAGCAGTCCGATGACCGCCATATTGACCAGGAGCGCCGAGCCGCCGTAGCTCATGAACGGCAGGGGGAGCCCCTTGGTCGGCACCATGCCGGTGACGACCGAAAAGTTTACCAGCGCCTGTACCGCGATCATCATCGTCAGGCCGTAGGCAAGGAAGTACCGGAAACGGTCCCCCGTACGGTTCGCGATCGAAACGCCCCGAATGAACAGCACAAGGAAGAGCACGATCACGACCGTCGCCCCTATCAGGCCGAGCTCTTCCCCGACCAGGCAGAAGATGAAGTCCGTGTGCTTTGCGGGCAGGTACGAGAGCTTCTGCTTTGATTCCCCCAGCCCCAGCCCGGTAAGGCCGCCGCTCCCAAGCGAGATGAAGGACTGGACAAGCTGGAACCCGCTGCCCTGAGGGTCTTTCCACGGATCGAGGAAGGACGTGATCCTCCGCAGCCGGTAGGGCTCCATGGCAAGCTTGTAAATGACCGGCAGCGCAAGGATGAGAAGCGACCCGATGTACCGTATCCGCGTTCCCGCGATGAAGAGCATGCCGATGGTCAGGATGAAGAGGCTCATGGTGGCGCCGAAATCAGGCTGCTTGAGAAAGACGGCCTGGAATGATGCCATGATGACGAGCGGTTTCACAAAGCACCGGAAATTGTTCGGATCGTAGTCCGGCCGCGAGACATAGCGCGCCAGAAATATGACCATGGCGAGTTTCACCAGTTCGGAGGGCTGGAAGGTCATGAACCCCAGCCGCAGCCACCGCCGCGCGCCCCCTGCCTTTACGCTGATATGCGGGACAAAGACGAGTATCAGCAGCACGCCCGACATCACCAGCAGGGGAACGGTCGCCCTCTCAAGAAGTTCCGGCTTTATCCGGTAGGCCGCGAGCAGCGCCATTATCCCGAGGACCATCGTCAGCATATGCCGCTTGATGTAATAGAATTCGGATATGTTCTTCTTCTCGAGCAGCGGGGTGACCACACCGGTCGAACTGTAGATCATGATCGTGCCGAAGACGACCAGCCCCAGCATGCAGAACAGGAGGGTCTTGTCATAGGTGCGTGCGGAGGTCAGGTGGATGCCGGGTGTCTGGCTATGCATGCTTCTCCTCCAGTCCCGCCACGATCTGCTTGAACTGCCTTCCCCGGTCCTCGAAGTCGCGGAACATGTCGAAGCTCGCGCACGCAGGGGAGAGGAGCACGACATCGCCTGCCGCCGCCATGCTGCGTGATGTTTCGACAGCGTCCTTCAGGTCTCTTGCAATGACGGTCGTCGTCTGGGCATCGAGCGCATTGCGTATCTTTCCCGCAGCCTCGCCGATGAGCACCAGTGCCTTGACCTTCCGTGAAACGAGGTCCTTCAGCTGGCCGAAGTCGCCTGCCTTGTCCCTGCCGCCCGCGATGAGGATAAGGGGCTCAGTGAAGCTCTCAATGGATTTGAGGACAGCGCCCACATTTGTCCCCTTTGAGTCGTTGATGTACTTTATCCCCTCGAGCTCGCGCACGAGTTCAAGCCTGTGCTCGAGCCCCGGGAATTCCCTGAGGGAATCTATGACCGCCTGCATTGGGCAGCCTGCAAGGAGCGCCATGGCCGAAGCGGCCATGGCATTCTCCAGGTTATGGACACCTTTGATGCGGATATCTGCGGCACGGACAAGCTGCAGGGGACGGCCGGCATTGAGTCCCGGGAGCTTGGCCATCACATAACCGTCCTTGAGGAACATGCCTTCAACCTCTTGTTCCCGGCTGAAGAAAACGATGCCGGGGGAATTCGTCTTTCCCCTGAGCCTTGCCTCGTAGAGTTCCATGGTCCCGGGATCGTCCGCGTTCAGGACAAGAAAATCCGGAGGCCTCTGGTTCATGAAGACCCCGGCCTTTGCATCGCGGTATTCCTTCATGGAATGATACCGGTCAAGATGGTCGGGGGTAATATTCAGGATGGCGGCCACCGACGGCCTGAATGCCGCTATCGCCTCGAGCTGAAAGCTCGAGACCTCGACGACAAAAGTGTCCGGTCCCGTCACTGACGCATCGCGATCAGCGCGTCCGCTGCCGTACATGATCCGGTGCAATTCTTCCGAAAGCGCATTGCCGATGTTGCCCGCCAAGACAGTCTTCTTTCCGCCTTTTCTGAGCATATGATCAACAAGCGTGGTCGTGGTGGACTTCCCGTTGCTGCCGGTTATGGCAATGAATGGTATCCGGCCTTCCCTGCCCTGGACCTTGAACATTGAACATTGAGCTATGTCATATGCCAGTTCGAGTTCCCCGATGATCTGCTTCCCTTTTTTCCGTGCGTCGGCAAGCGGACCGATGTCGAGCGGGACGCCCGGACTCACGACGATCAGGTCCGCGTCATCGAATATCGCGGCAGGGTGGCTCCCCAAGTACCGTTTCACGGAAGACGGCAGGCTGCCGGCGATGCCGGAAAGTTCCCGCTCGTCTTTCATGTCGGTCACGCGCACATCGGCGCCCATATCGGCCAGGAGGCGGGCCGCACCGGCTCCGCTCCTCGCAAGACCGACAATGGTCACCTTTTTACCCGCTGGTTCCATTCGCCGCCTTTGATGCCACGTTCGTTTTTTTCGCTTTGACCATCATCTTGGTGTTCTTCTTTGCCCTGACCTTGCTCTTATGCTTTGCCTTCACGGTCTTTGTCCCGGACTTCGACGCCTTTACCATCTGCTTCCGGCTTTTTTGTGTCTTCTTCTTTTTCAGCCCCGCCTTTGTCTTTTTCGTGTACGAGGCCCGGGTAAGGCCTTCGGTGTCATAATCCGCCCGCGTAAGATACACGACCGGCTCCTCCTGGTTCTGCATGACCCTTGAGCCGAACTCCATGAGTCCCTCGGTCTCCTTCCAGAGTTCGCTTCTGCTGGGCGCGCCAAGAAGGGCAACAATAAGGGTACTGTCGGCCCGCTCGCCCGCACAGACAAAGCAGTGCCGCGCAGCATGGGTGAAGCCGGTCTTGCCGCCGAGAACGTCCGCGTCCGTCCAGAGGAGTTTGTTCGTGTTCTTCACCATCACCGTCTTGCCTGCTTCCGTGGACAACTCCGTCACCCGCGTACCGATTACCGCCTTCAGGACCGGGTGCTTGATCGCCTGCCGCATGATCTTTGCCAGGTCGAATGCCGTCGTGTACTGGCCCTTGCCCGGCAGCCCGTTGGGGTTGATAAAGCATGTGTCCGTTGCCCCGATGGCTATGGCCTTTCTGTTCATCAGCTGCACGAACTCTTCCTGGGAACCGGCGACAGCCTCTGCAAGGGCAACGGCCGCGTCATTCGCCGATTTCATGAGCGCTGCGTACAGGAGTGTCTCGATCGTGACCTTGTCGCCTTCCCTGAACCCGGAGCGGGTGGGAGCCGCATTGGCCGCAGCGCGGCTCACGGTCACCACATCCTGCAGGTTGGCCCTTTCAACGGTGATGAGAGCTGTCATGAGCTTGGTGGTACTTGCCGGCATCAGTCTCAGCTCCGGGTTCTTTGCATACAGCACCCTTCCGGTAGATGCGTCCATCACCACCGCGGCCCGAGCCTGGATCTCCTCGCCGAACGCCGAAGTGGCGAGCAATGAGCAACAAGCAATGAGCAGGAGAAAAAAATAGCAGACCTTTCCGAATTCCCGCCCTGATAATTCAAGACCACCGCATCCGGTTTTTTTCAGGCTTATTGACTCATAACTCATGGCTCGTGACTCGTGACTTTTTGTCATAATCACCTCAATTTCAGGGTTGCCAGGCTGAGCAGCGCCAGCATTATGCCGATGATCCAGAATCTGACGATCACCTTTGATTCGGGCCATCCCTTGAGCTCAAAATGGTGATGGATCGGCGCCATCCTGAATATTCTTCTGCCGGTGAGCTTGAACGACGCCACCTGGGCAATGACCGAGAAGGTCTCGATAACGAAAATGCCGCCCACAACGGCCAGCACGATCTCATGCTTTGTAATGACCGCAAGCGTCCCGAGAGAGCCGCCGAGGCTGAGCGACCCCACATCCCCCATGAATACATCGGCCGGATACGCATTGAACCAGAGGAAGCCGAGCGCCGCACCGAGCATGGCGCCGCAAAAGACGGTCAGTTCGCCGGTGCCGGCAAGATAGTAGACCCCGAGGTACTGGGCAAATTTCGCATTCCCTGAAACGTACACGAGGAGCATGTTCGCCAGCGCCGCGATCCCCACGAGGCCGATGGCAAGTCCGTCGATCCCGTCCGTCAGGTTCACGGCGTTCGATGAACCGACGATCACCAATACCGAGAACGGGATGTAGAACCAACCGATATCGAAGAACCATTTTTTGAAGAAGGGCACGATCAGCTCCGAGCGGTACGGATCATTCGGGTTGGAATACAGCACCAGGCCGATGACCAGCGCAAGGACGATCTGGGCCCCGAACTTATACCACGCCGCCAGCCCTTTCGGGTTTTTTCTGATCACCTTGAGGTAGTCGTCAAGCAGGCCGATGCAGCCGTACCCTATGAGGGATATGATCATGATCCACATATAGAGGTTCGTGAGATCGCCCCAGCAGACCAGCGTCAGGAGCATGGAGGCGATGACGATGAGCCCTCCCATGGTCGGCGTGCCGGATTTCTTAAGGTGGCTCTGGGGCCCGTCATCGCGGATCTGCTGCGTCACGCTGATCTTCTTGAGCCAGCGGATGATGCCCGGGCCGATGATGAGAGAGATCAGCATGCCGGTGATGACCGCCAGCGTCGTCCTGAACGTGAT
>Ga0316622_100004452_pt1 | contig 10297 bp, 7 predicted proteins | sample OWC_Aug_OW2_C1_D_FD_207646 | JGI IMG/M metagenome (GOLD analysis project Ga0316622, IMG submission 207646) | Wetland soil microbial communities from Old Woman Creek delta, Ohio, United States - OWC_Aug_OW2_C1_D5_C | ecosystem: Environmental > Terrestrial > Soil > Wetlands | place: USA: Ohio... | reverse complement strand
GGTCGTCGCGTCGGGGACTGCCGCCCTGCGCGCTCCCCAGGTCGACGCGGCCGCCGCCCGCAGCTACAAGCACAAGCTCGAGCGCCTGGCGCGCGAGCTGGGGCTGGCGGGCGAAGTCGGCCTGGACCTGCTCGCCGGCCTGCCGGGGGTGATCGGGGCCGAGGTCGACGAGCGCGAGCTGAGGCGCGAGGCACGGTTGCTGCACAAGTCGGTCGAGGGCGCGCTCGACGTGCTCGAGGAGATGCGTTCGCGTGAGGGCGCAGCCTTGGCGCGTGATCTGCGGCGCTCGTCGAAGGCCATCGCGGGGCTGGCCGCCCGCATCGCCCGGCGCATGCCCCAGGCCGTGCGGGCCCATCACCTCGCCCTGCACAAGCGCGTGGCCGAGCTGTTGGATGGCCGGGTGGGGCCCAGCGAGGCCGACCTGGCCCGCGAGCTGGCGCTGATCGCCGACCGCATGGATGTCTCCGAGGAGCTGACCCGGCTCTCGAGCCACCTCGACCAGCTCGACGTGCTCCTGGAGCGCCCCGGAGCGGTCGGGCGCCAGCTCGATTTCCTGGTGCAGGAGTTCCTGCGCGAGGCCAACACGGTCGGCTCGAAGTGCAACGACGCCCAGGTGGCGCACCTGGTGGTCGAGCTCAAGACCTGGATCGAGCGTCTGCGCGAGCAGGTCCAGAACATCGAGTAGTCCGCTGGCGGCGGCCGGACAGGCGACGATCCGCCCATCCGCCGCCCGGCATTCGCGCGCGGCGGATTGGCGGGACCAAACGGTCCGCTTACCCTTGCGCCCCATGCCGATCCTCGTCGCGCTCGCCTGCGCCGTCCTGGCCGCATCCCAGGCCGGATCTCCCGTTCCCGGCCAGGATGGGGGGCTGACCGCCTTCGTCGGGGCGCACCTGATCCCCGTCGAAGGGGCCGAGATCGAGCGCGGTGTGTTGCTGGTGCAGGACGGCAGGATCGTCGCACTCGGCGCGGTCGGGAAGCTCGCCGTGCCTGCGGGCGCCGAGGTGGTCGAGCTCAGCGGGCGCACGCTGATGCCGGGGCTGGTCTGTACCCACAGCCACGTGGGCGAGCCCTGGGGCGCCGATCGCTCCAGCCCCATCCAGCCCGAGGCGCGCGCGCTGGACGGCATGGACGTGCGCGCGCCGAGCGTAGCGCGCGCTCGCGCCGGCGGCCTGACCACGCTCAACTGCATGCCTGGCTCGGGCCACCTGATCAGCGGCCAGACCGTGTACATCAAGCTGCGAGCGGGCGACACGATCGAGGAGCTCGCCTACCGCAACCCCGATGGCTCGCTGATGGGGGGGCTCAAGATGGCCAACGGCACCAACCCGCAGGGCGAGCCGCCTTTCCCCGGCACGCGCGCCAAGTCAGCCGCCCTGGTGCGCCAGCGCTTCGTCGCGGCGCAGGAGTACCGCGACAAGCTCGCGCGCGGGGCCGGTGGTCCGGACAAGCTGCCGCCGCGCGACCTGGCGCTGGAGGCGCTGGTGGAAGTGCTCGAAGGCAAGCGCGTGGTGCACCACCACACGCACCGCCACGACGACATCCTGACCGTGCTGCGCCTGTCGCAGGAGTTCGGCTTCCGGGTCGTGTTGCACCACGTCAGCGAGGCCTGGAAGGTGGCCGACGAGATCGCGGCGGCGAGAGCCGGAGTGTCGGCCATCCTGGTCGACGCGCCGGGCGGCAAGCAGGAGGCGACCGAGATCTCGTTCGAGACCCCACGCATCCTGTGCGCGGCCGGTGTGCGCGTGGCCCTGCACACCGACGACTACATCACCGACTCGCGCCTGTTCCTGCGCATGGCGGGCCTCTCCGTGCGCGGCGGACTCTCTCGCGAGCTGGCGCTCCAGGGCGTGACCCTGGCCGGCGCCGAGCTGCTCGACCTCGACCAGCGCGTCGGCTCGCTCGCGCCCGGCAAGGACGCCGACTTCATCGTGCTCGACGGCGACCCGCTCTCGGTCTACACGCACGTGCTCCAGACCTGGGTCGAGGGTCGGAAGGTGTTCGACCTGGATGATCCCGAGGACCGCCTGCTCGCCGTGGGCGGTCCCGGCGCGGGCGACGAGCGGCCGTTCACCGACTGCTGCGCGGGAGTGAGGTGAGGGCATGCGCGCCTTGCACGTGCTGCTGACCGGCCTGTCCCTCGTCTCCTGCCTGCAGGCGCCGCGCGCCGCGGAGGCTCCGGCCGCCGAGCTCCAGGCCGTGCCCGGCCGGATCGCGGTGCGCGCGGGGGTCCTGCACACCATGGCCGGGCCTGCGATCCAGGACGGCGTCGTCCTGATCGACGGCGGCCGGATCGTAGCCGTTGGCCTGGCCTCCGAGATCGCGGTGCCCGACGGCTGGCCCGTGCGCGAGGCCGCCGTCGTCACGCCCGGGCTGGTCGACGCGCGCTCGAGCGTCGGACTCGCCGGCTGGCTCAACATCCCCCACGACCAGGACGAGGTCGACCGCTCGGAGTCGATCCAGCCCGAGCTGAGAGCGATCGACGCCTACAACGCCCGCGAGCCGCTGGTGGAGTACCTGCGGAGCTTCGGCGTCACGACCGTGCATACCGGTCACGCCCCGGAGGCCTTGATCGCGGGCCAGACCATGGTGGTGAAGCTCAAGGGCGACACAGTCGAGGACGGCGTGCTGGTGGGGGAGGCCATGGTCGCGGCGGCGCTGGGTGCGCCTGCGCAGCGCGACACCAACCCCGGCACGCGTTCCAAGTCCGCGGCCATGCTGCGTGCCGCCCTGATCGGCGCGCAGGACTACACCCAGCGCAGGAGCAACCCGGGCGAGGGCGAGCCGCCGGCGCGAGATCTGCGCCAGGAGGTGCTCGGACGCGTGCTCAACGGCCAGACCCCGCTGCTCGTCTACGCCCAGCGCGCGAACGACATCATGACCGCGCTGCGCCTGCGCGCGGAGTTCCCCGGCTTACGCCTCGTGCTGGACGGCGCCTGCGAGGCGCCGCTCGTGCTGGACGAGATCCGCGCTGCGGGCGTGCCCGTGATCTGCCACCCGACGATGCAGCGCGCCAGCGCCGAGACCAGGTCGCTCTCGATGGACACGCCGCGCGTGCTCCTGGAGGCTGGCATTGCCACCGCGCTGCAGTCGGGCTACGAGAGCTATGTGCCCCGCACGCGTGTGGTCCTGTTCGAGGCCGCGATCGCCGCGCGCCACGGGCTCGCCTTCGAGCAGGCGCTGGGCCTGGTGACGATCGACGCCGCCCGCATCCTGGGCGTCGACCAGCGCGTCGGCAGCCTGGAGGTCGGCAAGGACGGCGACCTCGCGCTCTACGATGGTGACCCCTTCGAGTACGTCACCCACTGCGTGGGCACGGTCATCGAGGGCACGCTGGTCAGCGAACTCGTGCGCTGAGGCGCCCCGGGAGGCCCCGGCAGGCTCGCGGAGCGCCCCGCAAGGCCGCCCGGCGGCCAAGCCGGGCTGCAGCCCTCGGGCGCCGGCCAGGGCGGGCGCGAGGTCGTCGTCGAGGGCTCGCCGGTTGGTGCGGGCCTGGTCCCTGCGCGCCGCCAGGGACCGCCCACGTGGAATGCACCCCGGCCGCCGCGTAGCCTGGACAGGTCGACGACCCACACAACTGGAGGCACTCCGATGCAGTCCCGACTCGTCTCGCTCTCGCTGTGCGCCGCGTTGGCGGTCGCCTGCCGCTCGGGCGGCGAGAGCCCGCCGCCGGCGGAGCCGGCGCAGAGCCCCTCGGTCACCTCGGCGGACGATGCGACGCCGGAACCGGAAGTCGTTCCAGCCCTCCCGACCATCCCGGTCAGGCCCGCGCCCGCGGCGCAGGCCGGGGATCCCGCGGCCGGCGGGACCGATGCGCGCGCGCAGCGCTTCGCCGCGCTCGAGCAGGAGCACAACGACGCGATGAACGCGTACTACGAGGCCTTGCAGAAGGCGCTGGGGGATGAACCCAATCCCAGCGCGGAGCAATGGCGCAAGGTCTCGGAGGAGGTGAAGCAGCCCGACCTGCAGGCCTACATCGCTCGCGCACGAGAGCTCCTGGACGAGGAGGCGAGCGACATCACCGCCTTCCGCGTGCTGACCTGGATGCTCGGCAACGCGGGCACTCCAGAGGTGCGCGAGTTTGCCCTGGCGCAGCTCGAGCAACATCACATGGACCGGATCGAGATGGGCGAGCTGTGTTACATGCTGGTGCAGGACGGGCGGGGCCTGCTCGACAAGTTGCTAGCGGACTCTCCGCACGTCGAGGTGCGCGGTCAGGCCTGCCTGGCGCTTGCCGAGGGCCTGAAGCAGGACATCGACATCGCTGGCCGGCTGCAGCGGGTGGCGGACGCTGGAGCCGAGCTCGAGGGTATGCAGTCCTGGCTGGGGCCCGAGCGCGTCGCGGCCCTGCAGGCGCTGGACCCGGCGCAGGCGCACAAGGATCTGGAGCAGATCTACGAGCGGATCCTGAGGGAGTTCCCAGACGTGCCGGCCAGCGCCGGAGCAGGGGCCCAGCGGACGCTGGGCCAGGAGGCCGAGGCCGCGCTGTACGAGCTGCGGAACCTGGCCGTCGGCAAGCTGGCGCCGGAGATCGAGGGCGTCGACCTGGACCAGGTCGCCTTCAAGCTCAGCGACTACCGCGGCAAGGTGGTGCTGCTCGACTTCTGGGGCAACTGGTGAGGCCCTTGCCGGGCCATGTACCCGCACGAGCGGTCGCTCGTGGAAAAGTACAAGAACGAGCCGTTCGCCATCGTCGGCGTCAACAGCGACGACGACCTCGAGCAACTCAGGTCCGTGCGCCAGAAGGAGAACATCACCTGGCGTTCCTTCTGGAACGGGCCCGAGGGAACTTCGGGGCCGATCTCCAAGGCCTGGAACGTGAGCGGCTGGCCGACGATCTACATCCTCGATGCCCAGGGCGTGATCCGCTACAAGTCCGTCGGCGCCGACGAGGAGGCGATCGACGCAACGCTCGAGCGGTTGCTGACGGAGCTGAAGACCGCGGGCGGAGCGAGGTAGCGCGCACCGTCGGCGCGCCGGCGGCCGCAGGCCCGCGCCGGTCCGCGGACGCCCCCCGTATCCGCGTCGCCCGACGTGCTCGGGGCACGGCGCGCCCGTCCAGGCGATCGGCCGGCGTCAGATCTGCCCGACCCAGTCGGGCTGGGCGACTTCCTTCCAGCGCTTGCGGATGGCGTCGATCTGTGTCTTGGGCAGCGGGCCCGCCTCGAGCAGCCTCAGGTTGGCGGCGAAGCGCTCGGGGTTGGTCGAGCCGACCACCGTGGTGTGCACGCCGGGCAAGCTGAGCGTGAAGCGCAGCGCGATGCCGGCCGGGCCGTCAGGGCCATCGTCCCGCCGGCGCTCGCCGCGGCAGAAGTCGTAGTCGAGCTTCTGCAGGCGGCGCCAGTACTCCTGGTGGTAGTCGATCTCGGGCTCCTTGTCGTAGCGCCAGGCAGCGTTGGCGATGCCGCGCTTGACGATCACGCCCATCTGGCGCTCGATCGCCTTGGGCAGGAACAGATCGATCGCCTCCTGGTCGGCGATCGAGATCGAGGTCATGAGCGTGTCGAAGCGGCCGGTCTCGACGGCGTAGAGCGCCGCCTGCGAGTCGCCGCTGTAGCCGATGTAGCGCGTCTTGCCGGCCTTGCGCGCCGCCTCCAGCGCCTCGATCGCCTCGCCTTTCTCGAGCACGTCCTGGTCGCACGAGTGCAGGTGCACGATGTCGACGTGATCGGTCTTGAGGCGCTCCAGGCTGCGCTCGATCGAGCGCGCGATGCCGGCTGCCGACCAGCCGTCCTCCGGCCAGTGCCCGACCTTGGTGAAAAGCTGGTAGTCCTGGCGGCGGTGTGCGATCGCCAGTCCGATCTGCTCCTCGGAGATGCCGTAGCACTCGGCCGTGTCGATCGCATCGAGCCCCAGATCGAGCGCCGAGTTGAAGATCTTCTCGACGATCGCCTGATCGGTACGCGCGTAGCCGATCTCGGCCGCCCCGAATCCCAGCACGCCGACCTCCATGTCGGTCTTGCCCAGCCGCCGCCGCTCCAGCGCTGCGGGCGCGGGCTTGCCGCCGCCGGCCTGCTGCGCGTCGGCCAGGGTGCCGAGCACCCCGCCCGCCGCCAGGCCGCTGATCGAGCTCATCAGGAACTCCCGTCGGGTGGACTCGTTCACGGTTGTCTCCTCTGGCCGTAGTGGTTGTGTAACTGGGAGCCGTCTCTCCCGCAGCTCCAGCGCGGGCTGACGTCCGCAGCCCGGTGAGGAATCGCTGGCCCGCGCCGAGTTCTCCCTGGCGAGGGAGGGTCCGCCTCTGGCGCATCGGGCCCTTGAGATGCGGACTTCCCCTTCTCGTCGCCCGATGGACGGCGAGACGCCAGTAGCCCGGCAGCCTACCAGGGGGCCGGTGGGTGGGAGAAGAGCGGCCGGGGCCATGGCGCGCGGGCCGGCGCGCCGCGTCCGCCCGGAGTGCCGCACAGCCGCAGCCCGAGCGCTCCCTCGCCGCGCGATCCAGGCATTCCTTACGACTGTTCCAGGATTTCATCCAGCCTGGGCTGCGCCGGGGCTCATGGCGGGGGGGCCTCGGGGGCCTGCGCAGGGCGCAGTCAGACCCGCGGTGAGAGTGCGCTACAGGAGGCCCGCCAAACGCTGGTCGAGGTCTTTCGCCGGGTAGAACACGAAGGACCTGCCGATGCGATGCTTGTGCAGGAAGCCCAGCTCGGTCAGGCGCGCCAGGTCCGTGCGCGCTCTGGAAGGATCGAGCCCCTGGGCGCGCTGGTGCGAGGCCGTCGTGAACTCGGCCTCCGGATGGCGCAGGGCGTAGAGCAGCAGCTCCAGCTGGCGGGGGTTCAGTTCCCCACGATCGCCTTCGACTCCGGCCACACGCTTCCTGGGCTCCATGCTCGCCTTGACCTGGGCGGGCTATCCAGCAGCGGCTCCTGCTCGCGAAGGGGAAGCAACGGCGACGCAGCAAGACCTTGGGAACGAGGGACAGCTTCAGCGCACGGCCACAGCCTACCGGCGCAGGACGGGGTCCGGTAGGGGTCCCGCCGGGACGCCTCGAACGCGCGGCGTCCAGGGCGCCGGCCCGGACTGGGGCAGGCCGAGAACCTCTCGCGCAGACCAGGGCCGCCTGCTGAGGCGCAACCAGCTCCAGGACGTCACCGTCGGCGAGCCCGCCGTGGCAACAGGTCGCCCCGGCCAGGAAGGTGGCGAAGGCGGCCTTGTCGAGCTCCAGCGCGTAGTGGATGTCGTGGATCTCGATCCCGCCCGAGTCGCGCACGCCGTCCGACCCACCGCGACCGCGCAGAGCGACGGAGACGACGAAGCAGACGCTGTCCCGCAGCCGCTGCGCGTTGGCGCGCACCTGGGCGATGTTGCTCCTCGCCGGGCTGAAGCCGTGCATGACGAAGAAGGCGGGGGCCTCGAGGAGCGCGACGTCTTCGTTGAGCCCGGCCTCGAGGTCGAGCTGACCGGGCGCGTCGGAGCTGACAGTGGAGGGATAGGTGACGACAACCGTGACGTCCCCCACCCTGGCGGGCGAGGAGCGGAGCGACGCGGAGCAAAGCGCAGCGCTGAGGCGCCGGCGGAGCCGGGCACGCAGGTCGCACCGTGCTCCCACTCCGGAGACCGCGCGCGCCAGGATCGGTGCGGCGTGCATCGGGGAAGCCACACGGCCGCAGGTTTCGTTGGCCGCCTGCGGCCATGGTGGCGGAGTCGCCCTCGGCCGGGGGCGTTCCTCGCGTCCGGTTGTGGCGCACCATCCAGGGCGAGGGGGCTAGACTGGACCTACCCCCTGCACCGGAAGGAGCTCCCATGGTCCCCGCCCTGGCGCCTCTCGCGACGATCGCTCTGCTGTGCGGCCAGACCGGCTCCCCGGTCGACGGGCTCTCTTACGTCGAGATCACCGGCGCCATCGCCAGCCTGCCACTCGATGGCGGGTTCCTGGAGATCGAGGCCGGGGACCTCAACGGTGACGGGCACCCCGACCTGGTGTCGGTCGGCGACCACGGCTCGCCCTTCATCAACACCCAGCAGCACGGGGTCACGGCTTGGCTGGGCGATGGAGCAGGCGGTTGGACGCTGGTGCAGACCGGCAACTTCGGCTACGGCGGCTGCGCGCTGGGCGACATCGACGGCGACGGCCTGACGGACATCGCCTACGGAGTGCACCACAACTACTCCAGCAACGACTTCGGCGATCAGCTGATCGAGGCGGCGCTGGGCGACGGCAGCGGCTTCGTCTGGACACCCTGGGACGACGGGCTGGCGACGAACGGCGAGACCTACGGCATGTTCGGCACCGATCTGGGCGACGTCGACGCCGACGGCGACCTGGACTTGGGCTCGGCGTCGTTCGGCTGCTGCGCGGGCATCCACGTCTACCGCAACCACGGCGACGGCACCTGGTCGCAGAGCTTCGGCCTGCTGGGCGGCAACTGCGACAGCCGCTTCGAGTTCGCCGACCTCGACGGCGACGGTCACCTCGACGGCGTCGCCGCCTGGTCGCTGGGCGTGGCCTGGCTCGGCGACGGCCAGGGCGGCTTCACTCCGGCCGATGGCAACCTGCCGGGCACGCACTACATCGGAGCGCAGGCGGGCGACGTCGACGCGGACGGGCGCGATGAGCTCTGCTTCGTCTCCGGTGGCGCGGCGCGCGTGTTCACCTGGGGCGCGGGCAACCAGTGGACCGAGCGCACCTCTAACCTGGCGCAGGCGGGCCTGGCGAGCGTGCAGGAGATCGCCCTGGGCGACATGGACTCCGACGGCCGCAAGGACATCCTGCTCTTCAGCGGCGGCAGCTACGCCGTCTGCTCGTACTCGTCCAGCGGCACCTGGCGGCGCATCGCCGGCGGCGCAGCCGCCGGCTCGGGCACCAAGGCTGGCGAGCTCCTGCGTGGCGGCGTCGACCTCGACCACAACGGGCTGGGCGACATCTGGCTCGTGCAGCGCGAGCCCGCCGGCAGCTTGAACACGCGCAACGTCCACCGCGTGCTGGCTGAAGCCAGCTCGGCGACCGAGCTGACGATCCGCCCCCTGGCGCCGCAGTCCCAGCGGGTCTGGCGCGGAGGGCAGGTGCGCTTCGTCGACTGGGCGAGCAGCGTGCCAGCCGGCGTGGCCCCCGGCAAGGTGACGATCGTGCTCTCGGTCAACGACGGCGGGCCGCCCTACCAGGTGCTGGGCGCGGGCCTGCCGAACTCGGGCCGCACCCAGGTGCGCGTGCCGCCCAGCGTCAACTCCAGCGTCTGCCGGCTGATCTACGTCCTAACCAGCCCCGGGCTCACCCGCAAGCGCAGCACCGGTCCGCGCTTCTCGGTCCTGCCGTGATCTACTGGTTCCTGGAAGCGTCGCGCGCCGCGAGCGGATTCTTGGAGTAGCAGCTCGCTCCACGCAGGTGCCGCGCCGCCCGTCAGGCGGCGAGGGGAGGGAGGGCATGCCGCGGGGCCGAGGCGGGAGGGGTCGTCTCCCCCGCCAGCAAGCACAGCGCGGGCCAGTTGACCAGCTTGGGTTGCGGGCGTCAGCCCGCGCCGGGAAGCCAAACGTCTGCGGGCGCTCTCATGGCCTGGGCTGCGCCTCGGTCCTGCGGCCGGATCCGGGCGGGGGCGAAGGGCGCGGGTCGCGGGCACTCCTCCCGCCCGGTCGACCCCGTCCGACAGCCGGTGCTTCCTGCGGCGAGCAAGTGCGGGGCTCCGCGGCCGAACCTGCTCTGCGGGCGTCGAGCTCCCCGGTGTCCGTGCCTACTGCAAGGCCACTCGGATCTCGATCCTGTGCACCGTGTAACTGCCGGGCTCGCTGCCGATGCGCAGCGCCAGGCGTCCCGCGAAGCCTCGTGGCGGGAGCACGAAGCAGGTCGAAGAGCGACCCTGCACCAGCCGTCCTTGCACTGCGCGGTTGCGATGGTAGCCGGGTGCCTCGGCCGTCCCGTAGTAGACCTGGAGCAGGCCAGCTTGCTGCGTTTCGACCTCCACCAGCATCAGCATGGTGCGGTCAGGTGGGTAGTCGAGCTCGGGCAGATAGAGCAGCTCCTCGGAGCGCGCACGCTCGAGGCGCAGCACACCGTCCTCGAGCACGAGGCTCGAGTCGCAGTCCAGCTCGTGCGGATCAGGCGGGGTCGGGAGCTGCCACAGCACCTGCTGCGCCGCCTCGAAGCGTGCTCGCGTACTGCTCCCGTCCTCGAGCGGTGTCGACTGCGGGACGAGCGATACGAGCGTGTACTCGCACAGGAGCTGGATCACGAGGTCGGGGCGCAGCGCATCGATCAGCTCGGCCTCGAAGTCGGCCGTCCAGGCACAGTCCAGGCGCGACATGTGCTCGGCCAGCCAGGGCCGCAGTGGCTCGCCGAACGAGTCGTGCAGGAACAGGCCCGTCG
>Ga0316622_100004450_pt1 | contig 10303 bp, 10 predicted proteins | sample OWC_Aug_OW2_C1_D_FD_207646 | JGI IMG/M metagenome (GOLD analysis project Ga0316622, IMG submission 207646) | Wetland soil microbial communities from Old Woman Creek delta, Ohio, United States - OWC_Aug_OW2_C1_D5_C | ecosystem: Environmental > Terrestrial > Soil > Wetlands | place: USA: Ohio... | reverse complement strand
GCTCTTCCGCACCCGGACCGGCGAGCTGTCGATCCGCGCCACGGGCGTGCGCCTGCTCGTCAAGAGCCTGCGCCCGCTGCCCGACAAGTTTCACGGCATGGCCGACCAGGAGCAGAAATACCGCCAGCGCTACGTCGACCTGATCACCGACGAAGCCGCGCGCAACCGCTTCGTGGCGCGCAGCAAGGCCGTCAGCTCGATCCGCAGCTTCATGGTCGAGCACGGCTTCCTGGAAGTGGAGACACCCATGCTCCACCCGATCCCGGGCGGCGCCAACGCCAAGCCCTTCGTCACCCACCACAACGCGCTGGACCAGGAGATGTTCCTGCGCATCGCACCCGAGCTCTACCTCAAGCGACTGCTGGTCGGCGGCTTCGAGCGCGTCTTCGAGATCAACCGCAACTTCCGCAACGAAGGCATCAGCGTCCGCCACAATCCCGAGTTCACGATGATGGAGTTCTATGCGGCCTACTGGACGCACCATGATCTGATGGACTTCACCGAGCAGGTGCTGCGCCACGCCGCGCGCGCCGCCGCCGGCACCGCGACGCTGGACTACGCAGGCAGGGAGGTCGACCTCGACCGGCCCTTCGCCCGCCTGTCGATCCGCGATGCGCTGGTGTCATTTGCCGGGCTGAGCGCTGCCGAGGCCGACGACGGCGCCACGCTGCACGCGCGGCTGAAGGCACACGGCGAGGAGCCGCCGGCGCACTGGCAGCTGGCCGAACTGCAGTTCGGCCTCTTCGAGGCGGTGGTGGAGGCGCAGCTGTGGCAGCCGACCTTTATCATCGACTACCCGGTCGAGGTGTCGCCGCTGGCGCGTGCCTCCGACAGCAACCCGGCCGTCACCGAGCGCTTCGAGCTCTTCATCACCGGACGCGAGATGGCCAACGGCTTTTCGGAGCTGAACGACGCCGAGGACCAGGCGGCGCGTTTCCAGTCGCAGGCCGCCAACAAGGAAGCCGGCGACGAAGAGGCGATGTACTACGACGCCGACTTCATCCGCGCGCTCGAATACGGCATGCCGCCCGCAGGCGGCTGCGGCATCGGCATCGACCGCCTGATCATGCTGCTGACCGACAGCCCGAGCATCCGCGACGTGATTCTCTTCCCGGCCTTGCGCCGGGAATCGTCATGAGCCCGACCTTGCGCCGGGAATCGGCATGAAACCGGCGCCGCGCCGCGAAGCATGAACGCGCAGGCCCAGGACCCGCAGGTGCCACCGCCGAGGGTGACCCCGCCCCGCCTGGACAGCCTGGCCGAGATCGAGGCGGCCGTCTGGCGCGAACTCGCCACCGCAGTGCGCGACAGGGGCCACGCCTGGCGCGTGGCCGTGCTGGCCACCACCGACGGCGAGGTCGCCGACGCGCGCAATGTCGTGCTGCGCGACCTCGACGCCCTGACACGCACGCTGCTCATCTACGCCGACCCGCGCAGCCCCAAGGCGGCGCAAATCGCCGACCATCCGCTGGGCACGCTGGTGCTGTGGTCGGGCGCCCTGGGCTGGCAATTGCGGCTGCGCGTGGCGCTGCAGCTGCAGACCGAAGGCCTGCTGGTGTCGTCGCGCTGGGCCTGGCTCAAGATGACGCCGGCGGCGCACGACTACCTGTCACCGCTGCCGCCGGGCAGCAGCATCGATCATCCCTTGCCGCAACGCGGCAGCCGCGAGCACTTCGCGGTGCTCGCGGCTCAGGTGCAAGGCATCGACTGGCTGGAACTGCACGCCGAAGGCCACCGGCGTGCGCATTTCGGTGACGGCGGACGGCGCTGGCTGGCGCCGTAGCCGTCGCCGTTCACTGCGCCGCGCGCGTCACCTGACCGGCCAGCAACTGGCTGGCGTCGCGTGCCTGATGCAGTTGCGCCAGCCGGAACGAGCCGCTGTCTTCACCGGTCAGGGCGGCGGTTTCACCGCTGGCCAGGCCGGCGACGGTCTCGGCGCGCACCTCGTCGCGCGTCTTCAGCGACTTGGCCAGCGCCAGCGGGTTGTAGCTGATCGACCAGACCTTGGTCGTGCCGTCGGCGCGGGCCTGGAACAGTTCGGCCTGCACCTGGGCGCGGGTCTTGGTCTGCGACCAGGCCTGAGTGGCCGTATCGTCGACCGTGGGGGTCTCGGCGTGGGCGGCAACAGCCGCGGCCAGCGAGAGGACGGCAATGGCGGGATAGACGAACTGGCTGAGCTTGTTCATGGTGAGTTCCTTGTCGCATCCTAGAGGGTGGGTGGACCGTCTGTCGGTGGATGCGTCACCGGCGTTGTCCATGACCCAGACTCTAGGGAATACCCGAGGAGCGAAAAAGTACCGGCGCGGCAATGCACCATTCCCGAAACAGGAATGACACTGGTAGAAACAGAGGCATTCAACCGTTCTTGAAAACGGGTTTGCGCTTGTTGAGGAAGGCGTCCATCCCTTCCTTCTGATCCTCGGTCGCGAACAGCGAGTGGAAGATGCGTCGCTCGAAACCCACGCCTTCGGACAATCCGATCTCGAAGGCGCGGTTCACGCACTCCTTGGCCAGCGCCACGCTCGGCGCGCTCATGGCGTTGATGGTGGCCGCGGCGGCGAGCGCCTCGTCCAGCAGCCTTCCGGGCGCCACCACGCGGGATACCAACCCGACACGCTCGGCCTCGGCGGCGTCCATCAAACGCGCCGTCAGCACCATGTCCATGGCCTTGCTCTTGCCCACCGCGCGCGGCAGCCGCTGCGTGCCGCCGGCGCCGGGGATGATGCCGATCTTGATCTCGGGCTGGCCGAATTTCGCCGTCTCGGCGGCAATGATGAAATCGCACATCATCGCCAGTTCGCAGCCGCCGCCGAGGGCAAAGCCGGCCACCGCCGCGATCACCGGCTTGCGCACCTGGCGGATGGTCTCCCAGTTGCGCGTGATGAACTGGCCCTGGTGGGCCTCCATGTAGGTCTTGGTGGCCATCGCCGAGATGTCCGCGCCGGCGGCAAAGGCCTTCTCGCTGCCGGTGATGACGATGCAACCGATGCCGTCGTCGCGGTCGAAGGCCAGCAGCGCGGCGCCGAGCTGGTCCATCAGGGCGTCGTTCAGCGCATTGAGCTGCTTGGGACGATTCAGCGTGATGAGTCCGGTGCGACGCAGTCCATCTTCGCCACGCACATCGGTCAGGACCAGGGCTTCAGTCATGGGGTGCTCCTCTGGGCTTTGCACGGACTATAAGGCGGCCATTCCGGGGCATTTGCACCAGCGGCGGCCATGACCAGCGGTTAAGCTGGCGGCCAGCGACGGTGGCGCTTCGGATCCCCGTCGCGCCGCTCGCCGCCAACCCGCGCTGGTATGCCCACCATCTTCCGCAAGACTGCCAAAGGCGTGTCCGAGATCGAGACGCGTGCATCCAGGCTCGCGCCGCGCATGCGCAGCGCCCTGATCCTGGTGGACGGCAAGCGCAGCGATGCCGATCTGCACCCGCTGATCCTGCAGCCGGCCGATGCGACGCTGGCCGCGTTGGCCGAGCAGGGTTTCATCGAGGTGGTGCGGCCTGCGCCGGCCGCTTCGCCAGCCACCGCTCCTGGGCCAGCCGCCGCGCCCGCGACCCCGAGGCCCGCGGCGGACTTCGTCACGCAGCGCGGTGCCGCCGTGCGGGCGCTCAACGACCAGCTGGGCCCGGTGGCCGAGTCGCTGGCGATCCGCATGGAACGCACGCGCAGCAGTGCCGAATTGCGGCCGCTGCTCGACACGGCGGTGCAGCTGATCGCCAATGCACGCGGCCGCGCCGCTGCCGAGAACTACGCCTCGCGCCTGGCCGGCTTCTGATTCGCACCGGGTGGACTGCACCCCGGCATGAGCCCGGACTGGGCGTCCGCCGGCAGCGGCTCTCAGCGCCCCGGCTCGGCCTGTTGCGGCAATCGCTCGACGAGCAGGTCGACGAACGTCTCGGCGTCCTGCCGGATGAGGATGCGCACCGGCAGATACTGCAGGCTCGGCGCGACCCAGATCTCGGCCGACAGATCGCCGCCCGGCTTGGGCTCGCGGCGCGGCTTCACGCGCAGCGTCGGCACTGCGCCGGCCGGCGTGGCGAGCGTCTCGCTGCCCAGCACGTCGTAGGTCCAGATCTGCAGGCGCCGCGGCAGCGCCAACGGGATCTCGATTGACACTCCCGGCTGCAGCAGCTCGGGCTGGGTCGTGAACAGCCAGGTCAGCTGCACGAACTGGCTGGCACTGTCCTGCACGCCGGGCGGCCGCGGCTGTTGGCTGCCGTCGGGCAGCAGCACCCGGTCGGCGTCGAGCATGATGGCCAGACGGCGCGGCTCACGCAGCACGACCCGCGTTTCCTCGTCGTAACGGCGCGGCCGCAGGCCTTCGGGCGTGATCTCGCCTTCGCTGGAGACGCGCCGGCTCATCAGGGGCGAGAAGGCGGGGCCGATGCTGAGGTCCATGTGCACCTGGTAACGGGTGCCCGCGCGCAGCCACTCGACCTGCGCCTGGCCCTCCACCGGGCCGCGGTAGTTGCCGGTGAGCCGGTAGCTCAGGCGCGTCGAAGGCGGCCACTCGAAGGCCGTCGCCGCCGACGCTGCCGGGGCCGCGGGAACCGCCGGCTCGGCCACCGACGCCCCGGCCGCGACGTCCAGCGGCGGCGCCGGGTCGATGGCCGGCCCGGCAGCTGCCGCCGGCGGTGCGGCATCCCGTTCCGCCAGCGGCGCCGTGGGGTCGGGTACCGAAGCCGGCAATTCGGGCTCGGACGGCGCCGGCTCGACGTGCGCTTTGACGACCGGTGCCTGTGGGTTGGGCGCCGGCCTGGCCGCCGGCGCCGACGCCGCCGGCACGGGCGGCACGGCACGCCGCCGGGGCCTCGGTGCCGCCACCACGGGCGCCGGCGCCGCAGGGGCGAGTTCACGCACGAAGGCGACCTCGATGCGCCGCGGGCGCGTATCGGCCGCCCCCTCGCCGAACTGGTCGGGCACCACCCTGCCGGCCAGCCAGAGATGGGCCAGCGTCACGCCCACGGCCAGCACCGTCAGCTGGTGCCTTCGCGGCGTGGGCGCCCGCCGTCGCGGCCCGGCCCCGGCGCCGGCCCCTTCAGGTGCCCGCGACGGCAACGATGCAGTCCGCGGCCACCGGCAGCGGCCGGGGCGTCACTTCCTGGTGCTGGCGGCGACCAGCAGCCGTTCGACCTCGACCCCCGGGAGGGCCCCCGGCTTGCGCGTGCCATCCTCGAAGAATACGGCCGGCGTTCCGGTGATGCGGTTGGCGCGCGAGAACACCAGGTTGCGCTCGATGGCGGCGGTGTCGCACTTGGCACCGGCCTTCGACGGCACGACGCCGTCGAGCATCCAGTCGCGCCAGGCACGCATCGGCTCCTTGGCGCACCAGATGTCGCGCGACTTGGCCGTCGAGTCGGGCCCCAGGATGGGCATCAGGAAGGTGTAGATGGTGACGTCCTTGACGGCGGCGAGGTCGCGCTCGAAGCGCTTGCAGTAGCCGCAGTTGGGATCCACGAACACCGCCAGCTTGCGTGCCCCGCTGCCCTGGCGCACGGTCATCGCATCCTTCAGCGGCAGCTTGTCGAATTCGATCGCCAGCAGCTTTTCCAGGCGCGCCTCGGTGAGGTCGGTGCGCGTCTTGGTCTCGATCAGCGCGCCATTGATGAAGATGTGCTCGCCGCTGGCGTCGCTGTAGAGGAGTTCGGTGCCGCCGAAACGCACCTCGTACAGGCCGGCGACCGGCGTGCGCGAGATCTCGTCGATCTTCGGCAGGTTGGGCAGGCGCTCGGCCAGGGTCTTGCGGATCGCCGCCTCCTGGGCCAGCACGCCGCAGGACAGGAGCAGGGCCGCGACGCCCAACAGGGGCTTGATCTTGGGCAGGGAAAGCATGGCGGTGGGGATCCTGGGTGAGCCGCTCAGCCGCCGAAGGCGCGCGCGGCGAGCAGCCGCTTCAGCGGCGTGAGGTGATTGACCAGAGTCAGGCCGCGGTTGCGAAGTTCCCGCACCAGCGGCGCCGGGCTGGCGAAGAGGTGCAGCAGACCGTCGGTGAGCTGGGCCATGGCCAGCGTGGGTCCGGCGCGCCGGCGCGCATAACGCTGCAGCAGCCGGGGGTCGGCCAGCGGCCGCCAGGGCTCGCGGGCGGCGAGCACCTCGGCCAGCGCGACGACATCGGCCAGGCCCAGGTTCAGGCCCTGGCCGGCCAACGGGTGCACGACATGCGCGGCATCGCCCACCAGCACCCAGCCCGGTCCGTGCACCTGCTCGGCGCGCGCCAGCGACAGCGGCCATTGGGCACGCGGGCTGGCCATCGCCAGCGTGCCCGCCGCGCCTTGGCTGGCGTCCATCAGCGCGGCCAGGAAGTCGGTCTCGGGCAGGGCCATCAATGCGTCGGCGCGCGCGTCGGGCACCGACCAGACGAGACCCAGTCCGTGCCCGGCGCGTGGGCGGTCCAGCGGCAGCAGCGCCAGCACGTCGGGGCTGCGGAACCACTGCCGCGCCAGCCCGGCATGCGGCCGGTCGCTGACCAGCCGTGCCGCGATGCCACGCTGCCCGTAGGCCTGCCGCGGCATCTGCACGCCCAGGCGCGAACGCGTTGCCGAGTCCTTGCCCTCGGCCAGCACCTGCAGCGCCGCCGGCACCTCGTGGCGGACTTCGCTGAGATGCGGCGAGAAACGCACGGCGGCGCGCAGCGCCCGTTCCAGTTCGGCCGCATCGACGATCCACGCCAGTTCGGCCACCGCCTGCGACCAGGCCGAGAAGTCCAGTTCGGCACCCGCGACGTCGCCTTCGACATGCATGTCGAAGACCGGTGTGCGGGCGTCGGCCGGGATCGCGTCCCACACCTTCAGCGCGGCCAGCAGGGCCACCGAGCCGCGGTTGAGCGCGTAGGCGCGCACGTCTTCGGCGGCCGGCGGGGCGTCGGCACCGAGCAGCGCCACGCGCAGGCCCTGGCGCGACAGCGCCAGAGCCGCGGCCAAGCCGGCGGCGCCGGCGCCGCGCACGAGAATGTCATGAGGGGTCACACCCGCATTGTAGGAAGCGCCCGGACGGCACAATGAAGGCGACTGGATGACCTTATGGAGCCTTCTTGAGCGACCTCGCCTGCACCCTGTCCGCGCTGCATGTGCACCCCGTCAAGTCCTGCGCCGGCATCGCGCTCGACGAGGGCCTGCTGGTGGAGACCGGCCTCGACCTCGACCGCGCCTGGATGGTGGTCGACGAACGCGGCGAGATGCTCACCCAGCGCCAGCTGCCGCGCCTGGCCCTGGTGCAGCCGACGCTCAGGCACAGCGAGATGGTGCTGCGCGCCCCCGGCATGCTGGCGCTGCACGTGCGGCTGGACACCGTCGAGGCGGCGACCCGCGTGCGCGTCTGGGACGACCTCGTCAAGGCCTACGACATGGGGGCGCTGGCGGCGCAATGGCTCAGCGACTTCCTCGGCCAGGGCCTGCGCCTGGTGCGCTTCGACCCCGAACAGCAGCGGCTCTCGGACCCGCAGTGGACCGGCGAGCTGCAGGCCGAGAGTGCCCTTGCCGACGGCTTCCCGCTGCTGGTGACGAGCACGGCGTCGCTGGCCGACCTCAACCGGCGCCTGGCCGCGCGCGGCGCGGCACCGGTGACGATGCAGCGCTTCCGGCCCAACCTGGTGCTCGACGGCCTGCAGCCCTACGACGAAGACCACATCGACGAGATCGCCTTCGACACGCCCGAGGGCCCGGTGCGGCTGCGCCTGGTCAAGCCCTGCACCCGCTGCACGATCCCCAACGTCGACCCGGCCACGGCAGAGACGGGCACCGAGCCGGGCGCAACGCTGGCCGGCTACCGCGCCGACCCGCGCATGCAGGGCGGCATCACCTTCGGCGTCAACGCGGTGATCGTCTCAGGTTTCGGGCACACATTGCGCGTCGGCCAGGCGGCACGCGCCAACCTGCGCTTCTGACGCGGCACAAGCGTCGCCCGGCGGCGCCGATGCGGCGCGGCACCTTGAGCGGGATCAAATCGGACGCATTCAATGCGCGGCAACGGCAGGCGATGGCTGGCGCGCACCGCGCCGGTGCATCATCATCCAGCCATCTCGTTGGCGCCGATCAGGCACGAGGGGCGGGCGATGCGAAGCGTAAGCGCGGCAAGGCAGCGCGGCCTGGCGGGCAGCACCAAGCTGCTGCTCGCCCTGGCGGCGCTGCTGGGGATCGTGGCCGGCGTCGGCAGCTATACCTTCGTCTATGCGAAGGGCCTGTCGTACATGAGCTCCGCCCCGGAGGTGTGCGCGAACTGCCACATCATGCAGCCGCAATACGAGTCGTGGCAGAAGTCCAGCCACCATGCGGTGGCCGGCTGCGTCGACTGCCACCTGCCGCACGACTTCGTCGGCAAGTACATGGCCAAGGCGATCAACGGCTACCACCATTCGGCGGCCTTCACGCTGCAGAACTTCGCCGAACCCATCGTCATCAAGCCCGAGAACAGCCGCATCCTGCAGGAAAGCTGCCTGAACTGCCACGGCGAACTCGTGCACCAGGCGCTCGTCGCTCCCGGCCGCAGCGAACAGGTGCGCTGCGTGCACTGCCACCTGACGGTGGGACACGGCGAGCGCGCGGCCATGGGCAGCGCACGCCAGTGAACGAGAAGACAAGGAGGCCCCTTTGAACCCCGCCACCCGCCCGACCCTGGCCGCCCAGCGCGGCATCTCCACCTTCGCGCTGCTGGCGCTGATCGTCGTCGTCGCCATCGTCGCGGCGGCCGTCACCGGCTTGCTGATGAATATCTTCGAGCGCAAGCAGGAGGCGGCTGCCGCCCATACGCCGCTGGTCGAAGTCACCGAGGACACCACCGACCCGGCCAAGTGGGGCGTCAACTGGCCCAAGCAGTACGACTCCTATCTGCTGACGGCGCAGACCACGCGCACGCGCTTCGGCGGCCATGGTGGCAGCGAGGCGATGCCGGCGGAGAAGATCGAGCGCGACCCCTGGCTCAAGCGCATGTTCCTGGGCTACGCCTTCTCGATCGACTACCGCGACCGGCGCGGCCACGCCTACATGCTGGCCGACCAGGAGCAGACCGAACGCCTGACCAAGCCGCAGACCGGTTCCTGCCTGCACTGCCACGCCTCGATCATGCCGCTGTACCGCGAACTCGGCGGCGGCGATGCGGCCAAGGGCCTGGCGGAGAGCTACAAGTTCTCGTACAAGGACCTCAACGCCAAGCTGCACGAAAAGGGGCACGCGCACCCGGTGAGCTGCGTCGACTGCCACGACCCGAAGAATATGCAGCTGCGCGTGACGCGGCCGGGCTTCATCGAGGGCATCCGCAAGCTGGCCACGTCCGACGCCGCGACGCCGCACCTGCCCTCGCTGGAACGCTGGCGCGCCGGCGACCGCAGCAAGCCCTACGACCCGAACACCGACGCCTCGCGCACGGAGATGCGCTCCTACGTCTGCGGCCAGTGCCACGTCGAGTACTACTGCTCGTCGCAGATGCCGTTGACCTTCCCCTGGGGCAAGGGGCTGCGCGCCGGCGACCAGGAGAAATACTGGAACGAGGTCAAGTTCGCCAGCGGCGAGCGCTTCTTCGACTACAAGCACGCCGAGACCGGGGCGCCGATCCTCAAGGCGCAGCACCCGGAATTCGAGCTCTGGAGCCAGGGTGTGCACGCGCGCAGCGGCGTGTCGTGCGCCGACTGCCACATGCCCTATGGCCGCGACGGCGCGACCAAGGTCTCCGACCACTGGGTGCGCAGCCCGCTGCTGAATGTCAACCGCGCCTGCCAGTCCTGCCACAAGCAGTCCGAGGACGAGATCAAGGCCCGCGTCGACCTCATCCAGACGCGCAATTTCGAGCTCCTGCAACGCGGTGGCACGGCCATCGTGGCGCTCATCGACGCCATCAACGCCGCCAAGAAGGACGGCGCCACGCCCGAGCAGTTGCAGCCGGCACTGGAGCTGCAGCGTCAGGCGCAGTGGCGGCTGGACTTCATCGCGGCCGAGAATTCGATGGGCTTCCACGCGCCGCAGGAAGCGGCGATGGTGCTGGGCGAGGCGCTCGACTATGCGCGCCAGGGCGAGACCGTGGTGGCAAAGCTGCGCAAGCCCTGATCCCAAGCCGGCCGGAGCGCGGCGCGCAGCGCCGCGCACCCTGCGCCGGCCTCAGGTGAAGCGCTGCTCGGGCAGCGGGATGAACTCGGTTTCGCCGGGCACCGGCGCGAAGCGCATCGCCACCCAGTCGTCGGCGGCCTGCAAGATGCGTTCCTTGCGCGTGGAGACGAAATTCCACCAGATGTGCCGGTGGCCCAGCGGCTCGCCGCCGATCAGCACGACGCGGGCGTCGGCGCTGGCGGCGAGCATCGGTTCGTCGCCAGGCGCGAC
>Ga0316622_100004449_pt1 | contig 10303 bp, 11 predicted proteins | sample OWC_Aug_OW2_C1_D_FD_207646 | JGI IMG/M metagenome (GOLD analysis project Ga0316622, IMG submission 207646) | Wetland soil microbial communities from Old Woman Creek delta, Ohio, United States - OWC_Aug_OW2_C1_D5_C | ecosystem: Environmental > Terrestrial > Soil > Wetlands | place: USA: Ohio... | reverse complement strand
TCGACTCCGCCGCGCTGCGGGGGATCCAGGAGAAGCTGGTCGCGTTCATCGCTGCGCGCGGGGAACTCACGGTCCCCGAGTTCAAGGAACTTTCGGGCCTGACCCGGAAGTACACGATCCCTCTGCTGGAGCATTTCGACGGGATGAAAGTCACTTTGCGGGTGGGGGACAAGCGGGTGCTGCGGAAGGGGAAATAGGGGGGAAGGAAGCCCGGGCTTTCGCATTTCCAATACGTCCGGGAGCCGTGTATAATCGGCAATCGGTATCAACCATCCAAAAAACAGAAAGGAACCGCGCGCATGAAGGGAATCCGCTCAAAGCCCGTCCTGGTCGTCCTCGCGCTGTCGCTTGCCGTCGCCGGCCTGGCGTTCGCCGCCGAGGCGGAGAAAACCAACCTGAAGGTGGGGGACACCTACTACGTCTGCGGCTGCCCGCCGGGGTGCTGCGAGACCATCTCCTCGAAGGCAGGGGATTGCGACTGCAAGAAGCCGCTCGTGAAGGCGACCGTCACGAAGGTCGGGGACGGGAAGGTGTCGTTCAAGCTGGAAGGCCAGGAGAAGGAGAAGGAGTTCAAGACCGCCGGCTTGTACGTCTGCGACTGCCCGGCGGCGTGCAAGTGCAACACGATCGCCGACAAGCCCGGCAAGTGCGGCTGCGGCAAGGAGATGAAGAAGATCGGGAGCTGACCGCAGCGCCGGATGCAATCGGGTGGAACCGTTTCACCGGGGCGGGGAGCGATCCCCGCCTTCTTTTTTCCTCTCTGCTAACCCGCCGCCGGCTTCCCGCTCCCCGCATCCTCCAGGGAGCGCCACAGCGCCGCGCAGCCGATGCCGACGGAAAACCCCGCGAGGCTCCCGGCGATGGAGTACGGAGCGGGATTGAGCAGGTCCGACAAAGGCCCCGGGCCCCACCCCCAGAGGAACGTCGCCACCGCCCACGCGCAGGAGAAAAGGTACGCCGGAACGGAGACCACTTTCCCCACCCCGTACATAGAGATAGGGACTTCCGGAAAGAAGACGAGATAGGCGCCCAGGACACCGGCGACCGAGCCGGCCGACCCCAGGGCGGCGGGCGCCCCCGCCTTTCCCCACAGGACGTGAGCCGCCCCCGCGACCACGGCGCACAGCATGTAGAAGATGAGAAACGGCACGCGCCCCATCCGGTCCTCGACGTTGTCCCCCAGGACGAGGAGGAACAGGCAACCCACGACCAGCGGGACGATCCCGCCCTGGAAAAAAGGCGCCAGAAGGAGGGAGGACTTGGGAAATCCCCCGAACCCTGTCCCGGAGGGAAGAGCGAAAAGCGCAGGGAGCCCTTCCGCCCCGCCGGCGCCGGTGGTCGTCAGGAGATAAAACCCGATCGAGAGCGTGAAGAGCCCCCAGGTCACCAGAGGCATTTTTTCCACAGGCAAGCCCGCATCCGCCAGCGGAACCACCACCGGCAGACCCGGCAATTTTGCTTCCCCGACCTCCTGTGCGGAGGCGCCGGGCCCGAACTTCCGCTCGAGACTCTTTCGCAATTCCCCCGCCATCGATTCGCCGAGGGCCTCGTAGAGAGCTGCGTGTTCCCTCTGGAACCGGTAGTGCGACGAAAGGTCCGCAACGGACGGGCGCGGCACGAGTATCCCTCCGCACTTCCGGCAAGGAAAGACCGGAATCCCCGTCATGCGGAAATCGACCACGGAAAGCCCCGAGGAGCACCTCGGGCAGGATAGCCCGGCGGCCTCGCGGTGAGCCCGGACCATCGCCGACCGCCTGTTCTGGGGCCTTTCCCTGGCGGGGGGGGAGTTACCGTCCTCCCCCGCACCCTTGATGGCGAACCTCCCCTCGGCCAGCTCCCGGATCTCCCCGAAGTCGAACCACGCGGCGCCGCAGGTGCGGCAACCGTCGATCTCCACACCCGCCGACGACGGGATGGTCCGCATCGAATCGATCCTGCAGACAGGGCACCGCATACCCGCTTTTTATCGGTCCCAGGCCCGGAAAACATCAGGAGCCGCCTCCCGCACGCCGGGTGGTAGCATCAGGGGAGGGAGAGGCCGGAAATGGAAATCGGGAAAATCGTCCTCGCGTGGGCCGCCTTCGGGGTCTTCCACAGCGTGACCGTCTCGGAGAGGTACGAGGAATGGGTGCGCCGTGCGATGGGGGAGCGCGCATTCTCCGCCTACCACCGTCTGCTGTTCACGGCGTATTCCACCGCGGCCCTGGTTGCCGTGCTCCTCTACATCCGCTTCCTCCCCGACGCCCCGCTGTACCGGGTCCCGGGGTGGGCGCACGTCCTATTCCACGGCATGCAGGCGGCGGGGGTCGCCCTCCTCCTCTGGACCCCGTGGGACGTCCTGGAGTTCGCCGGGGTGCGGCAGCTATTGCGCCATTATCGCGGGGCGGCGCCGCTGGAGGAGGAAGTGCGCCTGTTCACGAAGAAGGCGTACGGACTCGTCCGGCACCCCCTGTACCTGGGGTGCTCGCTCATCCTCGCCTTCCGCCCCGCGCAGACGCGGAACTCCCTCGCCTCGACCGTGGCGATCGTCGCCTACTTCTACATCGGGACGTTCTTCGAGGAGCGTCGGATGGAGAGGAAGTTCGGGGAGGCGTACGGGGAGTACCGCCGGCGCGTGCCGCGGTTCCTCCCGCTCCCCCGCCCGTAGCGATCGCAGGAGGCGGGGTCCCCGTTCAGGGGGAAGCCAGGACCTGTAACCGTTCCCTGGCAGCTGCGCGGTTGAGGGCGGCGTCGAACGAGGAAAAAAGGACATCCGGTCCGGCCGGGGCGGAAGCGACGGTCACCGCTGAGGAAAGGTGGATCGCGTCGAATCCCCGAAGGCCGTATTTCGCGGCCAGTCGCCCCGCCTCGATCTCCCGGAAATCGACGACCGCGAGCCGATCCCAGTCCCGCCGCAAGGCCCGGAACGCAATGCCGTACGCCCGCTCCGAGAGATCGCCCGCACGCATCCGCCGGCTAAGGGCGGAAACCGCCTCGGGATAGGCTACCCGGCAGGCGGCGACGACCTCCGCCGCATCGACCCACTCCCGGACGGCGGCCGAATGGACTTCCTCGACGTAGAGCTTGACCAGCGCGCTCGTGTCGAGAAAAAGAATCACCGGCGACCCTCGAGAACCGTAATCGCCAGCGGTTTCCCCTTGACCTTCACGCCTCGCGCCCCCTTCGGCTTCCCCTTGGGCATCCGTGCCTCCCCGCCTTCCGAAAGCCGTTTGAGGGCCATGCGTTCCTTCGTGACCGGAACGAGAATCGCCACCTCTCGCCCGCGCGCCGTCACGACGACCTCTTCCCCACCCCGGACGATTTCTATGTAACCGCTCAGCCGGGCCTTCAATTCCCGGATTCCGACGGCGATCATCGCACCCTCCTTCCCGGCCCCCTGCGCATGCGCGGGGAGACTCCCAGTGACCACATCATATCACGAATGTAGTCACTTCCACGGGAAAGCGAGGAATTGACAGGGGGCGACCGTAGCGACCGTGGAAACCGGCGCGGGGTGACACAGCGGGGGGTTCCTCGCAGCGGCATCTGGAGCAAGGCGAAAATTGCGTCGAGCGCAAGTGCAGCGAGCGGACGCAGGTCGCGAGCGTAGCGGAGAGGAAGCCCCCCGCGAGGAACCCCGCGCTGCAGCCGACCCGGGGCCGTGCCTACATCAGCAGGGAGATGATGGAGCGCTCGGCGAATTCGAGGATCGAGCGGGGGACGATCCCCAGGACCAGGACCACCGCCGCGGAGGCGCACAGGGCCACGGAGAAAGCCGTTCGGGGCGGACGGGGGACCGGGACCTCGCCCTGCGCCGGCAGCATGTACATGTAGACCACCAGCCGCAGGTAGTAGTAGATCGACACGGCGCTGTTCAGCACGCCCAGGACGGCCAGCCAGATGTAGCCGTTCTTCACCGCCGCGCTGAAGAGGTAGAACTTCCCGACGAACCCCGCCGTGGGCGGGATCCCCGCCAGCGAGACGAGGAACAGGGTGAGCAGGCCGGCGAGCACCGGGTAGCGGAAGCCGACGCCGGCGAAGTTGCCGATGTCGTACCCGTCGTCCTCCCGGTGCGCCAGCAGCATGATCACGCCGAAGGCCCCCAGGTTCATGAAGGCGTACACCAGCAGGTAGAAGAGGGCCGCCTGGCCGCCCGCCACGTCCCCCGCCACCAGCCCCACGAGGATGTACCCCGCGTGGGCGATGGAGGAGTAGGCGAGCATCCGCTTCACGTTGTCCTGCAGGAGGGCGGAGAAGTTCCCCACCACCATCGTCAGCACCGCGAGGACCCAGAGGATTCCCGCCATCCTCGGGGCGAGGGCGGGGAAGATGAGCATCGCCACCCGGATCAGGGCCGCGAAGGCGGCGGCCTTCACCGCGGCGGACATGAAGCCGGTCACCAGCGTGGGCGCCCCCTGGTACGCGTCGGGGGTCCACATGTGGAACGGCGCCAGGGATACCTTGAACGCGAAGCCGACCAGGAGCAGCCCCACGCCGGCGAGGAAGACGGGGCTCGAGAAAAGCCGCGCGTCCCGGGCCATGGCGGCGATGGCGGCGATCTTGGTGGTCCCCGTGGTGGCGTACAGCAGGGCGATCCCGTAGAGGAGGAAGCCCGAGGCGAAGGCCCCGAGGAGGAAGTACTTGAGGGCCCCCTCCAGCGACGTCATCCGCTGACGGTGGAACCCCACGAGGACGTAGATGGGGATCGACAGCGTCTCCAGCCCCAGGAAGACGGTCATCAGGTCCGTCCCCTTCGCCATGAAGAGCATCCCCGAGGTGGAGAGCAGCAGCAGGGCGTAGAACTCCCCCTTCTGCGTCCCTTCCCACTCGGAATAGCCGGTGGCCATCAGGAACGTCAGGAGCGCGGCGGCGAGGATCGTCAGGGTGACGAAGAGCCCCATGCCGTCGTGGACGATCATCCCGGAGAACCCCTCGATCCGGCCGGGGCCCAGGGCGAGGGCCGAAAGGATGGCGGCGCCCGTGCCGGCCACGCTGATGCCGCACAGGGTCTTTTTCCCCTCCTCCGGGACGACGAGGTCGGCGAGTAGGACCAGGATCGCCGTGCCGATCAGCACCAGCTCGGGGAGGATGCTGTAGAGCCCCTGGACCAGGGCGGCGGAGTCGATCACGATCGGCGCCATCTCCCCCTCACTTCCCCACGTCGAAGTAGCGGACCAGGAGCGTCTCCCCCGGCGGGGATTGCGCCAGCGCCGCCTGTCGCTTCGCCTCGACGCGCGACACGAAGGCGTGGACCGAGGCGTCCATCCGGCGAAGGAACGGCTGGGGGTAGACCCCGATCCAGAAGATGAACAGGAGGATCGGGAGCATGTAGGCGATCTCCCGGCCGTTCATGTCGGAGAGGCGCAGGTTCTCCTCGTGGGTCACCTTGCCGTACATCACCCGCTGGAACATCCAGAGCATGTACACGGCGGCGAAGATGACCCCGGTGGCGGCGACCACGGTGAGCCCTTTGTGCGTCTTGAACGCGCCGAGCAGGATCAGGAACTCCCCGACGAACCCGTTCATCCCGGGCAGGCCGACCGAGGAGAGGGTCACGATCAGGAAGACGGTGGCGAAGACGGGGACGACCTTGGACAGCCCCCCGAACTCGGAGATCAGGCGCGTGTGCCGCTTTTCGTAGATGATTCCGACGATGAGGAAGAGCGCCCCGGTGGAGAGGCCGTGGTTGATCATCTGGAGGATGCCGCCCTCGATCCCCTGCAGGTTGAAGGCGAACAGCCCGAGCATGACGAAGCCCAGGTGGGACACGGAGGAGTACGCCACCAGCTTCTTGATGTCCTTCTGCACCATGGACACCAGCGCCCCGTACACGATGCCGATCACCGCGAGGGTCGCCACCGCGGGCATCCAGTCGAAGGCGGCCGCGGGGAACAGGGCCATGGCGAAGCGGAGGAACCCGTAGGTTCCCATCTTCAGGAGGACCGCCGCCAGGATGACGGAGCCGGCGGTGGGGGCCTCCACGTGGGCGTCGGGGAGCCACGTGTGGAACGGGAACATGGGCACCTTGAAGGCGAAGGCGAGGAAGAAGGCCGCAAAGAGCCAGAACTGGAGCTTCACCGGGATCGTGAGCTCGTACAGCTTCATCAGGTCCGTGGTGTAGAATCCCGCGACCTCGTAATGGTGGAAGTAGAGGACGAGGATCGCCACCAGCATCAGCACGGAGCCGGTGAAGGTGTACAGGAAGAACTTGATGGCCGCGTAGATCCGCCGCTCCCCGCCCCACACGCCGATGAGGAAATACATCGGGATGAGGACCAGCTCCCAGAAGATGTAGAAGAGGAACAGGTCGGTGGCGACGAAGACCCCCACCATGGCGGTCTCCAGGATGAGCATGAAGACCATGAACTCCTTCACGTGCTTCTCCACCGCGGACCAGGTGGAGAGGATCGTGACCGGCATGATGAAGGTGGTGAGCATCAGGAGCCACAGGGAGATGCCGTCCACCCCGACGATGTAGGAGATGCCGTATTGCGGGATCCAGGGGGCCCGCTCCACCAGCTGCATCGCCGCGGTCGCCCCGTCGAAGCGCATCAGGACCGGGAGGGACAGGAGGAACTCCAGCACCGTGACGAAGAGGGTGAAGTTCCGGATCGCCGGGCGCCCCTCGCGGGGGAAGAACAGGAGCATGGCCGCCCCGACCATCGGCAGGCCGATGAGGACGGAGAGGAGGTGCCGGTCGAGCAGCGCCACGCCGGTCATTGGACCACGCTCCAGTAGAGGATGTACCCCAAGAGGAAGACCGCGCCCGCCAGGAGGGAGAAGGCGTACCCGCCCACGACACCGCCCTGGAGGCGCCGCACCCGGTCCCCCGCCGCGCGGACGATGTCCGCGATCCCGTTGACGAGGCCGTCGACGAACAGGGCGTCGAACATCTCCCACAGCCACACGGAGCCGCTCACGATGCGCTGCACCACCGCCCACTCGTAGATCTCGTCGATGTAATACTTGTGGAAGACCACGTCGTAGAGGGTCGGCCACCGTTTCGCGATCTCTTCCGGCTTCCCGGTCCGGACGCGATACAGGAAGTACGCAAGCCCGATGCCGCACAGGGCGATCCCGACGGAGAGGGCCATGAGGCCGATCTCGAGGGCCGCCGGGTGGTGAGCCGCGCCTTCCGCCCCGTGGGCCCCCGCGGCTGCCGCGTGGGCTCCTGCCGCGGCGACGGGTTGGAAGACCGGCGCCAGCCAGTGCTCGAAGAGATTGCTCCCGCCCAGCACCGCGGGGATGCCGACCCAGCCGCCGATCACCGAGAGGACCGCCAGGATCGACAGGGGGAGCGTCATCGTCCAGGGCGATTCATGGACGTGCTTCTCCACCTCGGGGTCCATCCGCGATTCGCCGTAGAAGGTGAGGAAGACCAGCCGGAACATGTAGAACGCCGTGATCCCCGCCGCCGCGGCGGCGATGACCCACAGGACCGGGCTGCCGTGGGAGGAGGAGAAGGACTGCCACAGGATCTCGTCCTTGGAGAAGAAGCCGGACAGCCCCGGGATCCCCGCGATGGCCAGGGTGGCGACGAACATGGTGAAGTAGGTGATGGGGATGTATTTCCTCAAGCCCCCCATCTTCCGCATGTCCTGCTCCCCGGAGAGGGCGTGGATCACCGAGCCGGAGCCCAGGAACAGGAGGGCCTTGAAGAAGGCGTGGGTCATCAGGTGGAAGATCCCCGCCGTGAAGGCGCCCACGCCGCAGGCCAGGAACATGTACCCCAGCTGCGACACGGTCGAGTAGGCCAGCACCCGCTTGATGTCGGTCTGGCAGATGCCGATGGTGGCGGAGAAGATCGCCGTGGCCGCGCCGATGACCGCCACCACCATCATGGTGTCGGGGGCGAGCAGGAACAGGGCGCTGGAGCGGGCGACCATGTAGACGCCGGCGGTGACCATGGTGGCCGCGTGGATGAGGGCGGACACCGGCGTGGGCCCTTCCATCGCGTCGGGGAGCCAGATGTACAGGGGGATCTGGGCGGACTTGCCGGTGGCGCCCAGGAACAGGAGCAGGGTGATCGCCGTGGCCAGCCCCGTGGTCAGGACGCCGCTGTGCGAGAGGAGCGGCACCTTCGCGAACACTTCCGTGTAGGAGACCGTGCCGAAGGTCCAGAAGATCAGGAAGACGGCGAGGATGAAGCCGAAGTCGCCGATGCGGTTCACGATGAACGCCTTCTTCCCCGCGTCGGCGGCGCTCTGCTTCTCGTACCAGAAGCCGATGAGGAGATACGAGCACAGCCCCACGCCCTCCCAGCCGACGAACATCAGCAGGTAGTTGTTCGCCAGCACCAGGGTAAGCATGGCGAACATGAACAGGTTCAGGTAGACGAAGTACCGGGCGAAGGCGGGCTCGTGGGACATGTACCCCACGGAGTAGACGTGGATCAGGAACCCGACGCCGGTGACCACCAGGGCCATCACCGCGGAGAGCGGGTCGAGCTGGAACCCCACGGGCGCGAGGAACGACCCCGCCTGGATCCAGGGGAACAGGATCTGGACGAAGGTGCGGCCCTCCGCGGGGCGGGCGGCCAGCGACAGGACGCACAGGAGGGCCACCACGAAGGCGGCGCCGATCACCCCCGGGGCGATGAGGGCGACCAGCTTCCGGTAGAAGGGGGTCTCGTGATGACCCCCGGTCGTATCTCCATGACCGTGACCGCCAGAGGCCGATGAGGCCCCATGGGCAACATCGTGCGACCCATGGCCTCCGGCCAGCGGAAGCCCCGCCTGTTTCAGAAGGAGCGGCCGCTCGGCGAACAGGGCGATGGCGCCGTTCAGGACCACCCCCAGGAGCGGGAGCGCCGGGACCAGCCACAGGGAGTCGAGGATGCCGTTCACCATTTCAGGATCCTGAGCTCCGTGATGTCGATCGTCTCCTTGAGCCGGTACAGGGCGATCAGCAGCGCCAGCCCCACCGCGGCCTCCGCCGCCGCGACGGTCATCACCATGAAGGCGAAGACCCCTCCCGTGGCGTCGCCCAGGTACGACCCGGCGGAGACGAACGCCACGTTGACGCCGTTGAGCATCAGCTCGACGCTCATCAGGATGATCAGCACGTTCTTGCGGGCCACCACCCCCACGACCCCGATGCCGAACAGGATCGCGGAGAGGAGCAGGTATGCCGACGGCTCGACCATCCCTTCCTCCGCCCCCTCAGATCTTCTTCTTCGCCAGGGCGATCGCCCCGATCACGGCGGCCAGGAGCAGCACCGACGTGAGCTCGAAGGCCAGCAGGTAGTCGATGAACAGCGCCCGGCCGACGGCCTCCACCGTCCCGACATCGTTCGCGGGGATCCGCGGCATCGCGAACCGGCGGGCGATCACGGCGGATTCGAGGAGCAGGAGCCCCGCGGCGATCACCCCGAGCACGCGCATCGCCGTGACCCGCTCCACCGGCAGCCGGTCCTCCGGCACGTTGATCAGCATGATGACGAAAATGAACAGGACCACCACCGCCCCGGCGTAGACGATCACCTGGATCGCCGCGAGGAAGTGGGCCTGTCGCAGCACGAAGAGGGCCGCCACGGCGAAGAGGGAAAGGATCAGGTAGAGCGCCGACGCCATGGGGTGCCGGCGCGTCACCACCATGATCGCGCCGCCCACCGCGATCGCCCCGAACAGGATGAAGAACGGCAGTTCCATGGCTCCCTACTTCTCCAGCAGCATGTCGATGGTGAAGATGAGCTTCTCCCTCGTGTCTTCCGGGGGGGTGAACCATCCCGTGTCCATCCGGATGGCGTCGCACGGGCACGCCTCCACGCACAGTCCGCAGAAGACGCACCGGAGCATGTCGATGTCGAACCGCACGGGGTACTTCTCGATCGTCGGGTCGGGCGACTCCCCCGACACGATGGTGATGCACTTCGCCGGGCATGCGGTGGCGCAGCAGTAGCACGCCACGCACCGGGGGGTGCCGTCCTCCCGCTTCATCAGCCGGTGCTTCCCGCGGAACCGCGGGGGCATCGGACGGCGCACCTCGGGGTACTCGATGGTCTTGATCCCCTCCTGGCGGACGATGTTGCTCAGGAGGTGCCCCATCGTCACTCCGAGGCCCTTCACGATCTCCACGAGGTACAGCGCCTCCGGGAAGGACATCTCCCGGGGACGGGCCACCTTCTTCACGCCGATCGTCATCGCCCGGAAACCGCCTTTATTTCTTCAGGAGGAGCAGGATCAGCCCCGTCGCGAAGATATTGAGCAGCGAGAGGGGGAGCATCACCTTCCACCCCAGCCGCATCACCTGGTCGTACCGGAACCGGGGGATCGTCCACCGGACCCAGACGTAGAGCCAGCAGAAGAAGAGCGTCTTCAGGATG
>Ga0316622_100004448_pt1 | contig 10304 bp, 8 predicted proteins | sample OWC_Aug_OW2_C1_D_FD_207646 | JGI IMG/M metagenome (GOLD analysis project Ga0316622, IMG submission 207646) | Wetland soil microbial communities from Old Woman Creek delta, Ohio, United States - OWC_Aug_OW2_C1_D5_C | ecosystem: Environmental > Terrestrial > Soil > Wetlands | place: USA: Ohio... | reverse complement strand
CGACGGTCGCGTGGCCAAGCAGATCAAGGTGGTCAAGGACGAGTGGCTGGCAGAGTGGATGCCTAGGCTCACATCTGACGACCTCCCGATCAACCCCTATCGCGTGGTGTGGGACCTGCAGCAGGCGTTGGGCGACCGGCATGTGATTGCGACCCACGACGCCGGCAACCCGCGCGACCAGATGGTGCCGTTCTGGGTCGCCCGCGAGCCGAACAGCTACATTGGTTGGGGGCGCTCCACGCACCTCGGCTACAGCCTGCCGCTGGCTATGGGCGCCAAGGTCGCTCGCCCCGAGGCGACTGTCGTCCACGTCCTGGGCGACGCGGCCGTCGGGCAGTGCGGCATGGACATCGAGACTGCCGTCCGCAACCGCATTGGCACCGTGACGGTCATCCTGAACAACTCCTGCCTGGGGGGCTACGACAAGCACCTCCCGAACGCCACGCGTCTCTACGGAACGCGGTTTCTGTCGGGCAACTACACGAAGGTCGCCGAAGGTTTGGGCGCGCACGTGGAGTGCGTCGAGAAGCCCCAGGAGATCATTCCTGCCGCCCAGCGCGCGGCGAGAGCCGCCGACGACGGCCGCCCGGCGGTGCTGGAGATCATCACCAAAGAAGATCCCGTGTTGTCCAAGTAGCGGAACCTGCACCCCTCACGCTGGCTGCCGGCTGTTCCTCGCGGGGGGAGGATTTCGGCAGGCTGCGCCACGCGCCGGCGCCGCACGCGAGGCAGCGCGTGCGGCGCCCCGCTTGCCCCGGACCGCGTCCCCTCCATCGCCTCATCGCCGCTTGAATTTTGCTTGACACTCCGCGAACCCGTTCGGCATGCTCGCACCCGCAGGGTGTCACGGCGCAGACGCAGTGAAGGCAATCCGGATTGCATACCGCGCACACGCGAGGGCAGGCCCGATGATCCAGAATAAGATCGTCGTCCGATACCAGGATGGTCGAATCCGCAAAGGCCAGACCGGCGACTTCCTCCCGACGAAGCCCGTGTTTCACCTCACCCCGGCCGACGCCGCGGCGGACACGAAACCGGTCGAGGTGCAGGTCGCGGAAGTCAAGGCGATCTTTTTCGTGAAGGATTTCGCGGGCAATCCCGAGCGGAAGAAGGCCCAGGAGTTCCCGGCGGGGAAACCGGTCGTCGGCCGTAAGATTCGCGTGGTCTTCCAGGACGGCGAAACGCTCGTCGGCACGACCCAGGGCTACGACCCGACCAGGCCGGGGTTCTTCGTGATTCCGGCCGACCCGGCCTCCAACAACGACCGCTGCTTCGTGGTCACCCGCGCAACAAAGACCGTATCGTTTATCTAACCTCAAGGCGAGGATCCGGAGACGCCAAGGAGGCTACCGGATTCCTTACGTGTCTGGTGCGTTCTGCGGTCGATTGGAGCCGCTGCGAAGGTGCGGATCGATGGGATGGAGGCCGCGGACTGCTCGAACACCGCGGCGGCGTGACGGTGCGACGGCCGATTCAGGCGGCCGATTGTGCGAAGGCGGGGTCGATCAGCTTGAGCAGTTCACCGTTGATCCGGCTCTTGGCACCGCGAATCTCGATCTGCACGATCCGTCGGTCGGCCGAGTAGCCGAACAGCATCCCCTCGGTCTCCCGCAAATCCGTAACCGGGACGTCCGACAAGAGATTGACTTTCACCAGGTCTCGGGCGGCATCAATCTCGATCTTCATCGCACCCCTTTCTGCGTCCTTTCCTTCGTCTCTTTGTCTCTGCGCCCCGGCGCCTCTGCGCCTCTGCGCCGCTTCGAGGCCTTCGTGGCTCGACTCCCACCTCAGATCTTCGGTAATGTGATCTCCCGCTGCGCCTGGTATTTCCCTTTCTTGTCGGCATACGACGTCTGGCACACCTCGTCCGCCTCAAAGAAGACGACCTGCGCGATGCCTTCGTTCGCGTAGATCCTGGCGGGGAGCGGGGTGGTGTTGCTGATCTCCAGCGTGGCCGTCCCTTCCCACTCCGGCTCGAATGGGGTCACGTTTACGATGATCCCGCAGCGGGCGTAGGTGGACTTGCCGAGACAGATGGTCAGGACGCTCCGCGGAATCCGGAAGTACTCGACCGTGCGGGCCAAGGCGAAGGAGTTGGGCGGCACGATGCAGACGTCGCCCTTGAAGTCGACGAAGGACTGCTGGTCGAACCGCTTCGGGTCCACGATGGTCGTGTTCACATTCGTGAAGATCTTGAACTCGTCGGCCACTCGGATATCGTAACCGTACGAGGAGACGCCGTACGAGATCGCGCCGCCGCGGACCTGACTTTCCGCAAACGGCTCGATCATGCGATGCTCCCGCGCCATGCGGGCGATCCACCGATCGGACTTGATGGACATACCGTCTCCCGTCTCTGGTCCTATATCCAATGCAACACCGACAACCGACAACCGGCCAATGGAGTACACATTGATCGGTTCTCGGTTGACGGTTTCTCATTGTTCATTGGCTTTGCCCAGTTGCCCAATTGCCGAGTCGCTCGCCTCGCGCCGCTGGCGCCACAGCTTGCGGGAGCACGGGGTCCAGGTCCCCATGCGCAGCCGGATCCACGCGCCCGCCGCCCACCGGACCGACGATGCGGGGGCGCCCGGCGACGCGTGACATGCGTGCCGCGCACAGATCGGACCCGGTTCCCCGCAGGATCCGCGCTCCACCTGCCCGGTCGTCATAGCCGCAAGGCTCGTGCACCTCACGGTCTTAGCACTCGCTGAAGCCGCAAACGTGGCACTTCTGGCAGCCTTCCTCGAAAACCAGCGTGAAGTTCTGGCAATCGGGGCACATGTCGCTGGCCTTGCTGCGCCCCTCGCGCGCCTCGCGGACGTGCTCCTCGCCGGGCTCGCGCAATCCCGTGTATTCGGCCAGGACCTGAGCGACGGCGTCGGGAATGGAGCGCACGCGGGCGGGCCCCATCCCCGCGTCCCGGCGGCCGCCGATCCGGTCGAGCTGCTTGACGATCTCTTCCACCCGTTCGCGCGGGTTGAGCGGCGACGGCATCCGCAGGATAAGCGAGATGAGACGGCCCAGCGCCTCCGCATCCGCCTGGACGTCGCTCCCCGCCTTGCCCACGTTGAGGAACACCTCGAAGGGCTCGCCGGCGGCGCTCTGGTTCACGTGCACGTACCCCGTCCCGAGGGGCGTGTCCGCCCGGAAGGTCACGCCCCGCAACGTCCGCGGGCGCGGCTTGACGGTCGTCGGCACGTGGGCCAGCCCCTCGTGCTCCTCGAGTTCGGGCGTCTCCTTGCTGGCGCCGCCGGTCCCAACGTGCAGCACCTGGCCGCCGTGGGCCGACTTGCAGCCGTCGCGGAAGACCGTGATCCCGAGACAGCCGAGATCATAGGCCAGCTGGTAGGCCTTCGCCACGTCCTCGACCGTGGCCGAATTGGGCAGATTGATCGTCTTGGACACGCCGTTGTCCGTGCACTTCTGGAAGGCGGCCTGCATGCGGACGTGCCAATCGGGCGGGATCTCGTGCGCCGTGACGAAGACGCGGCGGACGTCCTCCGGCACCTCGCCGAGGCCGTCGAGCGTCCCGTGCTCCGCGACCTTGTCCATCAACGCCTCGCTGTAGAACCCGCGCTTCCGTGCCACCGCCTCGAAGTGGGGATTCACGAACGTCAGGTGCCGGTCTCCCACGATATGGCTGTAGGCCACGGCGAAGAGGGGCTCGATTCCCGAGGAGCAGCCGGCGATGATGCTGATGGTGCCGGTGGGGGCGATCGTGGTCACCGTGGAGTTCCGAAGCGGCGGCCCGTTCCGGTAGATGCTCTGGGACCAGTTCGGGAAGGGTCCCCGCTCTTCGGCCAACCGGGCCGACTCGTCTCGGCCGATCCGCGTGATGAACTCCATGACCTTCCCGGCCAGGTCCAGCGCGGCCTGGCTGTCATACGGGATGCCCAGCTGGATCAGCAGGTCGGACCAGCCCATCACCCCCAGCCCGATCCGACGGTTGCGCTGCACCTCGTCCATGATCTCGGGCAGCGGGTACGGGTTCACCTGGATCACGTCGTCCAGGAAGCGAACCCCCAGCCGAACCGTCTCCTCCAGGGCCTCCCAGGCAATGGGCGACTTCGGGTCGCCTGGGCGCGCGAACTTGTCCAGATTGATCGACCCCAGGTTGCAGGCGTCATTCGGCGCCAGGGGCTGTTCGCCGCACGGATTGGTGGCCTCGATGGTCTCCAAATCGGGCACGGGGTTAGCCGAGCAGCGATTCACCCGGTCGATGAACACCAATCCCGGGTCGCCCGTTTGCCACGCGGCGTTCACGATCCGGTCGAACACCTCGCGGGCCTTGAGCCGCCCCGTCGCTTCGTGGGTGTGCGGGTCGATCAGGTCGTACTCGCCGTTCTTCGCCAGAGCCGCCATGAACGGCTCGGTGATGGCCACGGAGATGTTGAAGTTGCTGATCCCCCCGTCCAGCTTGCAGTGGATGAACTCCAGGATGTCGGGGTGATCCACCTTGAGGATGCCCATGTTGGCACCGCGCCGCGTCCCGCCCTGCTTGACGGCCTCGGTCGCCCCGTTGAAGACGCGGAGGAAGCTCACCGGACCGCTGGCCTTGCCGCCGGTGGACTTCACCTCGGTATCCTTGGGCCGGAGCCGCGAGAACGCAAAGCCCGTCCCGCCGCCGCTCTTGTGGATGATGGCCGCCCGCTTCACCGCCTCGAAGATGGCATCCATGGAGTCGCCGACCGGGAGGACGAAGCACGCGGAGAACTGCAGGCCGTTGTCCTTCCCGGCGTTCATGAGCGTGGGGGAATTGGGCAGGAAGGCGCCGTCCACCATCATCTCGTAGAACCGGCTGGCCGCCTCGTGAATCTGCTGCGGTGTCTTTCCCCAGGCGGACTCGGCGGACGCAATGGCGCTCGCAACGCGCCAGCACATATCCTCGGCCGTTTCACCCGGAGCCGATCCCGGGGCGCTGCCCGACCGGGATCGATCCAGGTACCGCTCCCGCAAGACCCGGAGGGCGGCCTCGGACCACTGGCCTCGTTTCATGGGACGTGCGAGTTCTGCCATGGCTTCTTCCTCCGCAGTGGGGCGCCGGGCCGGAAACCAACCGTCCGTGCCTCGGCCCAGCCCCGGAATGACGCCTAGCGTGCGCGCGGTGCAGCCACCCCCAAACCGTTCAAGAGGTCGGCCGCCGACAAAAGTCGGGCCGTGTTTTCCTCTCGATGCGTTGCAAGCCCCGCCATTGCTCTGCCGTTCAGGCGAGTCGCTCACGAGAACGTCGGAGTCGCTGCAGGCGCAATATGTTGGGCAGGCCGCCAATTTATGCCCCATATCTTGTGGCGTTGTCAAGCAAAAACTCTCGAAGCCATTGAGGAAATTTTCGCCAGGACTGGCGCGGCTCGGAGGCCTGGTTGGCGCGGGAAGCCTTGCCGGGCGTTTCCGTAAGCCGGCGGTGTCGCCGCGGGCGGCCTCACATACCGCCCAGACGGCTGGCGATTCGTCGAGACTGTGCCGGAGGCCGGTGCGCGTGTCAGACGACGCGCAAACCCAGTCCCAACAGGGCCGCCACGGCCCCGAGGAGGCACTGGAGGGAGAAACCGAGGCGCGCCCGGCGCGGTGGCTCGGTCGAGCCGACGCCGGCGCGGCGCCACATGGCGCCCAGCCAGAGTTGGAGGGCCGCCATCCCCACAAGCAGCACCATCTTGAGGGAAAGCATGGCGAAAAAACCCGGGCTGAGCGTGAAGCTGCTCTGCATGCCCTTCAGGAGGACGTTCACGAGGCCGGTAAGAATCACGACCTCCATGGCGCGAGAGGTCAGGAACTGCACACGCCGCGCCACCGCCACCGTCGCCCCCCCGGCGGACGGAAGCACGGCCGTGACCATGGCTGCGGCGGCGCCCAGCCACACGGCCGCCGCGAGGATGTGCACCCACAGGATCCACGTCGCCAGGCTGATCACGTTGCCCTCCGGTCCCGATGCTTCGCCCAGTGCACCGTCGCTGTCGTTTGCCGTGTCAACAGACCCGCACCCGCAGCCGCTCAGACGGCCTTTCGGGTGGCCACCAGCCCCGCTGCGGCGAACGCGATCAGCCCGAACACGACGGTTGCCACCACCGCGATCGTCAAGTCGGGCACGGCGCCCGCTGCGGCCGGCGCGCCGAGATATAAGCACCGCCGGATGGCCGCCAAGCTGTAGGTCATGGGATTCAGCCGCATGGCCCAGCCGAGCCAGCTCGGGACTCCCGCCGCCGGAAAGAATGCCCCGGACAGCACCCACATGGGCAACAGGACGAGGTTCATGATCGCGTGAAAACCCTGGGTGGAGTCAAGGCGCCAGGCAATCGCGAGCCCGAGACAGGCGAGGCCGAACGCCGCGGCGACCATCACCCCCGTCACGCTCAGGACCGACACCATCGAGAGCGACAGACCGGCGAACGGCGCCAGGACCAGAAAAAGGACGCCTTGAAGCACGGCCAAGGCCGTGCAGCCGAGGGCCTGACCGAGGACGATCGTGGCGCGTGCGACCGGCGCCACCAGCACGCCTTGGAGAAAACCGGCGCGCCGATCCTCGACGACGGAGATCGTGGAGAATATGGCCGTGAACAAGAGCACCATGGCCAGGATGCCGGGATACGCGTACTCCGCGTAGCTCGTTCCGCCCGGCACACCGGGCGGCTGGAACGAGGCACGGAACCCGGCGCCGATCAGCAGCCAGAACACCAGCGGCTGCACGAAGGCGCCGATCACGCGACTCCGCTGCCGCAGGAACCGCGTCAGTTCGCGCCGGCAGAGCGTCAGCACCGGCAGCAGCACCCCGGCCTCGCCGCGGCGGATCATCTTCCGTTCTCCCCCCACAACCGGTGACCCGTCAGGTGAATGAAGACGTCTTCCAGCGTCGGCCTGCCAAACGTCACCGCCTCCACCGCGTCCCCGAAGGCGTCGGCGACCTCGCGGGCAAATTCGTGGCCGCGCGGCGTCTCCACCCGAAGGTTTCCGTCCACCAGCAGGGGATCGCAGTCGAAACGCTCTCGGATCCTGACGCGCAGCGAGGCGGCGTCGGGCGTGTGGATCACCACGACATCGCCGCCGACCTTCGTCTTCAGCTCGCCCGGGGTTCCGAGGGCGACGAGTTTGCCGCTGTGCAGGATTCCCAGGCGGTCGCACCGCTCGGCCTCGTCCAGGATGTGTGTGGTCAGGAGAACGCTGACCCCCTCGTCGGTCCGGAGCTGGGCGAGGTGGTGGATGAAGTCGCGGCGCGCGCCGGGGTCGAGCCCGGCCGACGGCTCGTCGAGCAGCAGCACCTCGGGGCGGTGAATCAGCGCCTTGGCCAACTCGACCCGCCGCTGCAACCCGCCGGACAGCGTCTCCACGCGGTCCCGAGCGCGCTCGGCGAGCCCCAGCCGCTCCAGCAGGGCGTGCGCACGCTGTCGGAGTTCTCGGCCCCGCATCCCGTAGAGGTGGCCGTGGTGCTGCAGGTTCTCGGCCGCCGTGAGCTTCGGGTCCAGACTCGGGTGCTGGAACACGACACCGAGATGCCGGCGGATGTGGGAGGCTTCGCGGGCCAGATCGTGGCCGAAGATCGTGACCTGGCCTCCGGTGGGAGCCATGAGCGTCGCCAGGATCTTGAAGAGCGTGGTCTTGCCGCCGCCGTTGGGTCCGAGCAACCCGAAGATCTCTCCCCGGTTGATGCGAAGCGTTACCCCCGCGAGCGCCACTCGCTCGCCATACCGATGCGTGAGATCCTCGATCGTCACGACGGGCTCGCCGCCGAGACCCGCCGCGCCGTCCGGGATCCTCCGAGCCTGCTCGACTGTCATCGCCCCCCAACCCGTGAGCCCGTCATGCGGGCGACCCCGCGTCGTCGGCGGAGTCTACCACACCAGTCGCGGCCCGGATAGCCCAAGCACGACGCCACGACGCACCGGCGAGCGAGATGGCGCCGAGCCGGAGCCGTTTCTCGGGCGACTCGCGCGCCGAGAGCGGCGCGGCCCCAGGCCGGCGCGACGCCGTGCAAATGCTGCACCGCAGCGCTCTTTTTTGGAGTTGTCTTTGTGAAGTTAGTAGCATACTATGCCGCTCATTCGTGGAACCTTCGCGGCCTGGGGTCATCATTAACCGTCACAGCGCGACGCCCTGATGGCTCAAATCTTCCACCGCAGCACCAACGTACTCGCCAAGGTCAGCATCTTCGGCGCCGTCTTCATCCTGGCCGGGCTCGGCTGGGCCGTCGGCGCCTTCGTGCGTTCTCCGTACGTGTCCGGGGTCGGGGTCGCCGTCCAGCAGCCGGTGCCGTTCAGCCACAAGCACCACGTGGCCGACGTCGGGATCGATTGCCGCTACTGCCACACCTCCGTCGAGGAATCGGCGTTCGCGGGCATCCCGCCGACTAAGACCTGCATGAACTGCCACGCCCAGCTCTGGACCGACGCCCCCATGCTGGAGCCGGTGCGCGAGAGCTACCGGACCGGCAAGGCCATCGAGTGGGTTCGCGTCCACAAGGTGGCGGACTTCGTCTACTTCAATCACAGCATCCACGTGAAGAAGGGGATCGGCTGCGTCACCTGCCATGGTCGCGTGGATCAAATGCCCCTGACGTGGCGCGTGAACACGCTGTACATGGAATGGTGCCTGGAGTGCCACCGGAGTCCGGAGCGGTTCGTCCGCCCCCGCGAGCAGGTCTTCAGCATGACCTGGGAGCCGCCGAAGGACCAGCTGGCGCTCGGGAAAAAACTGGTCGCCGATTACAAGATCCAGCGACTCGAGAGTTGTTCGGTGTGCCACCGATGACGCAGGACGCCATGCCTCCACAGAACGCAATCGACTGGGCGGAGCTCCGGCGCCGCCTGTCAGAGCGGCGCGGGCCGGAGTACTGGCGAAGCCTGGACGAGCTGGCGGATACGCCGGGGTTTCAGGAGCTGCTGCATCGGGAGTTCCCCGACGGGGCGACGGAGTGGGCCGACCCGGTCGGTCGCCGCGAGTTCCTCAAGCTGATGGGCGCGTCGCTGGCCTTGGCAGGCTTGACGTCCTGCTCCAGCCAGCCCAGCGACAAGATCGTACCCTACTCGCGGGCACCCGAGGAAGTGATCCCCGGGAAGCCGCTGTTCTTCGCCACCGCCCTCACGCTGGGCGGCTGCGCCACGGGCGTGATCGTCGAGAGCCACGAGGGCCGCCCCACCAAGATCGAAGGCAACCCGCTCCACCCCGGAAGCCTCGGCGCTACCGACGCCTTCGCGCAGGCTTCGATCCTCACGCTGTACGATCCGGACCGCTCGAAGGTCGTGACCCGCGCCGGCACACCCAGTACGTGGAACGCGTTCACGGCGGAACTGGGCGCGAAGGTCGAGTCGGGCACGCAGCCGCAGGGCAGGGGCCTGCGCATCCTGACGGAGACGGTGGTCTCCCCCACGCTGGCGGCGCAGCTCAAGGCCGTCCTGGCGAAGTTCCCGGCAGCCAAATGGCATCAGTACGAGCCCGTGACCCGCGACGCCGCGCGCGCCGGGGCCCGCCTGGCGTTCGGCGAAGCGGTGAACACCCTCTACCGGGTGGACAAGGCCGACGTCATCCTGTCGCTGGGGAGCGACTTTCTGACGGCCGGGCCGGGCGCGGTCCGGTACGCGCGCGATTTTGCGGCGCGCCGCCGCACGTCCGCACCCAACAACGGGATGAACCGCCTGTACGCCGTCGAGGCGACGCCGTCGCTCACCGGCGCCGCGGCGGACCATCGACTCGTCCTGCGCGAGAGCGACATGGAGCGCTTCGCGCGGGCTCTTGCCGCGCAGCTCGGCATCGAGGCCGGCGCCGCTCCGTGGCAGCCGTCCCCGCGCCAGGCGAAGTGGATCGCGGCGCTGGCCGCGGATCTGACGGCCCATCGCGGCACCAGCCTGGTCGTGCCGGGAGACGAGCAGACGCCGGCGCTCCACCTGCTCGCGCACGCCATCAACCGCGCGCTGGGGAACGTCGGGCAAACGGTGCTCTACACGGACCCCGTCGAAGCGGCACCCGTCGATCAGACCGAGTCCCTGCGCCAGCTTGTCGTAGACATGCAGGCCGGCGTCGTGGAGACTCTCCTGATCCTGGGCGGCAACCCGGTCTACACGACCCCGGCAGACGTCCCCTTTGCCGAGGCGCTGAACAAGGTCGCCTTCCGGGGGCATTTGAGCCTCTACGAGGACGAGACGTCGGCGCTCTGCCACTGGCACGTGCCGGAAGCGCACTATCTCGAGGGGTGGAGCGACGGGCGCGCCTACGACGGCACCGTCAGCATCCAGCAGCCGCTCATCGCTCCGCTCTACAACGGCCGGACCGCGCACGAGATCCTGGCGGCGCTGCTCGGCGAGCCCAGGCCGAGCTAC
>Ga0316622_100004447_pt1 | contig 10304 bp, 13 predicted proteins | sample OWC_Aug_OW2_C1_D_FD_207646 | JGI IMG/M metagenome (GOLD analysis project Ga0316622, IMG submission 207646) | Wetland soil microbial communities from Old Woman Creek delta, Ohio, United States - OWC_Aug_OW2_C1_D5_C | ecosystem: Environmental > Terrestrial > Soil > Wetlands | place: USA: Ohio... | reverse complement strand
TCCTCGGGGTGTTCTTCGTAGTCCACGTCGTGGATCAATCCGATGACGCCCCACAGTTCCTCGTCCGCGCTTCTCTTCCGGGCGACATGGCGCATGACGGCCTCGACCGCCAAGGCGTGCGAAATGAGGCTGGGGCTTTTTACGTGATCCGTGAGGATCATCCATGCTTCTTCGCGCGTCGGATTGCGGACCATAACGCTCCTATCTTATCGGAATGGGATCGTCCGTGCGACATTGCCGAATGGCGAGTCCGCCCAATCCGGGCGTAATCTTATCCTGCTACAATCGGGGACAGGATGAAAACGCAGAATCCGAACTACCGGGACCAGGTCCGGGCCATCTTCGACATGGCGCCGTTCATCGCCGACCTGGGACTCGTTCTCTCCGACTTCGGGCCCGGATGGTGCGAGTCCGTTCTCGTGGTGGCGCCGAAACACCTTCAGCAGGACGGCTACGTCCACGCGGGGGTGCAGGCGACGGTGGCCGACCACACGGCGGGCGGCGCGGCGGGGACGCTGGTCCGATCGAATGAGAGGGTCCTGACCGCCGAGTTCAAGATCAATCTTCTGCGCCCCGCCTTGGGGGACCGGCTTCGCTGCCGGGCGACGGTCCTGAAGCCCGGGAGGACGCTGATCGTCGCGGAGTCGGAAGTCTACGCTGTCCGGGACGGGAAGGAGAAGTTGGTGGCCAAGGCGACGGTTACTCTCGCGCCGGTGGAGAAAGGGAAGGAATGAAGGTCCGCGTGGTCTGCTACGAAGGGTACAAGGCGGAGGAGACGCCACGAGCCTTCCTGCTCGGGGAGCGCCGTGTCGAGGTGGTGCGCGTCCTGGACCGGTGGCGCGGGGAAGACCACGAGTACGTAAAGCTCGACGGCTCCGACGGCGCCCGCTACATCCTCCGGTATGACCGCCCCATGGACGAGTGGGAGATCCAGATGATGGAATCGCCGCCACCCATGGAGGGAAGGTGAACCGTCATTTCCTTCGGTAAAGACCGATCAGTTCCGCCTTCTCGAGGATGTATCCCTTCATTGCCTCCTCGAGCTGCGCCTTCGTGGCGCCGGTTTTCAGTGCCAGCGAGGAATCCAGGGCATACAGCTTGAAGAAATAACGGTGGGTCCCGGAAGGCGGGCAGGGGCCGCCATAGCTTTGTTTCCCGAAATCGTTTGTTCCCTGTAGCGCTCCCCTCGGGACGGAAGCCGCCGGGATTTCCGTTGTGTCGGCCCCCATATTCCAGACGACCCAATGGACCCAGGTCCCCCTCGGGGCATCCGGGTCATCGACGATCAGGGCGAGAGATCTGGATTTTTCCGGGATGTTCCGGATCGTTAGGGGTGGATTCCAGTTTGCTCCATCGCACGTGTACTCCGAAGGGATCATTCCGTTGTTGGGAAAAGCCTGGCTCGTGAAAAGCAGTCTGTTCATGGTCCTGTCCTCCGGGTGAATATCCGGAACTGCAAGGAATGATAAGACGGCGGCTATTGGCAGCGCGATAGCGAAGGATTTCATGATACCTGGAAGTATACCTCATGCCTTCTTTCCCGTTAAACTTTCCAATCGATGATTCCGAAAAGAAGTTGAGGGGCTGTTCTTTGGGTAACCATTAGTATGCGCCCAATTTGCGCCGAAAGGTTTTTCCCCAAGGAATTGGCAGTGTGAACTGGTGAACTTTGGATGGATTAATGAAGGGTAATACTCATGCCTGACTTTCCCAACGCGAAGGGAGCTGTGATGTATCGGAAGGCCGGGTTTGGCGCCCGGAAGATGGCGTATTCACATTTAGCGATCGGGTTATTCTTCTTGTTCCTCTCCATCGGAGGGATCTACCAGTACGTGGGGAGAAACCAGGCAATCGCATCGCTCGGTCTCACCGTTATGGTGGTCGTTAGTGTGAAAATTTATCTCTGGGTGGAGGCAATGGGTGATAAGGCTGAAATGTTTACCGATCGTGCGATTGCCTGGAAACAAGGGGCGGTAACGGAAGCGAGCGTTGGTGGTTTGTTGGAAGCGCTGCCGAATAATTATTTTGTAATTAACAATTTCGTAACGAAAAAAGGAACCACCGACTACATCGTGGTCGGGCCGAAGGGGATTCTGACGGTCGAGACGAAAAGCCATCAAGGGGTTGTGACGAATAATGGGGAGAAGTTATTGCGGGATGGACATCTTTTTGAGAGGGACTTTATCAAACAAGCCTGGGCGCTGAGTTACTCTGTTCGGGATCTACTCGCGGAAAAAGAGGTCTGTATTCTGCGAACTCAACCGGTGATTGTGTTCACGGACGCTGATGTGCAGGTTAAAGGAAAGGTTGGAGGGGTCCAAATAGTCGGCATTAAGGATCTGCATGCATTCCTGGAAGGGTTGCCCGTCTGGATGAGTGAAAGACTATCGAAGGGCATAATCGACTGCCTATGGTCACTCAAAATTATTAAGGGATAAGGCACCCGTTTACGGAACAGCATCGAGGCGGTGCGTTCTTCCTCAGACTGTGACGACGATTTTCCCGTTCTGCTGGTTGGATTCCAGGTAGCGGTGGGCCTCGACGATGCTTTCGAGCGGGCGGAAGATCCGGTCGATGACCGGCCAGAGTTCCCCCGATTTCAGCCCGTCGAAGATATATTTCCTCGCCCGTTCCATGCGCTCCGGCACCGAAACGATCTCGAACAAGGTGTACCCGCGGAGGCTCAAGCCTTTCTGCAGCGCCACGATCAGCGGGAAGGGGGTGGGCTGCATACCAAGCAGGCCGTATACGAAGATGGTAGCCTCCCGCGCGGCGGCGGCGGCCAGGGCTTCCATGGAAGGCCCGGCGACCGCGTCGAAGATCAGGTCGGCCCCGCGCCCTTCGGTAATCTCCATCACTCGTGCCGCGAGGTCCTCCTTTTCGGTGACGATGACGTGATCAGCCCCGCCCTGCCGCAGCATCCCCGCTTTTTCCGGTTTCCGTGTGGTGGCGATGGAGATGCCCCCTGCGGCGCGGACAACCTGGATGGTGGAGTAGCCGACGCTGCTGCTGGCCGCGGTGATCAGCACGTGTTGTCCCTTCCGGAGTCCCCCGTGCTCGATGAGGGCGCCGTAGGCGGTCAGGTATGCTACCCAGATGGAGGCGCCTTCCTCGAACGAGAGATTTCCCGGGAGCGACGAAATGGCGTCGGACGGGACGACGACGGAATCTCCATAAACGCCGTACTTCCCCATGGAAAAGGCGGGAAGCGTGTTGACGCGGTCCCCGACCTTGAAGCGGGTGACCCCCGCCCCGACGGCCTCGACGGTACCCGCCGCCTCGTATCCGAGGCGGGAGGGAAGGTTCGGGGCTTCGAGATACATTCCTTGGCGGAAAAGGGATTCCGCGCGGTTCAGCCCGATGGCCTTGACGGCGATTCGGACCTCGCCCTCCCCGGGCGGTGAAGGCGCCACCTCCTCGATCCGGAGTACCTCGGGCCCGCCGGTCTGGTGAAATCGGACGATCCTCGCCATCGCTCGCTCCTTCCCGCGATTCGAGTTACCTGTTCGACCTACCCGTTCGAATCCCGCCGGCGGGGCAAAGTTTCGGGCCGATACCGGATTACAGGCTTCAGTATCCGGCGGTTTGGAAATATCCTGACCGGCTACCGGATCGACTTGGCCGCCAGGGATAGCACCTGGCCAAACCCAATGATTACGGTCAGCAGCAATATCCAAACCATCGGCGTCATCTTGGATTTCATACGTCACCTCTTGACTGGATTCATCTGCCAGGAAACAGATATGCATACTGTATACAATAATCAGTGCCAAAAGGCAAGCTGCCTCGCCGTACGCGATTAGCGTACTATTTCAAGGGAGAGGGGGTATCGATGGAAACCGATGTCCCCGGGAAAGGACCGAATGGCAGGCGCAATGACATGCTTGGGGCAAGAGTTTGACTCGCGGGGAATCTTATGAGATGGTTTTTAGCACTCTATGGCCCCGAAACGCGGAGACAGTTCGAGGAAAAAAAAAGAAGACGTCCGTTTCATCGTCATCAATCCGAAACCGTCTGGCCGTATGAAGCTGCCGGATCGACTGTTCCGTCCGGGAGGGGCCGGTCCTGCCCGTAGCTTCCGGGCGAAGGCTCGGCCGCTGGAGAGCCAGCTCCCGAATCTCCCCCTTCCCAAGCGAATCCTCGCCACCATGATCGCAGCGATTTTCATTTGCGCCGGCCTCGCGATGATGATCCTTGGCGTGCGAAACGGAAAGTGGCTTCTTGTCCTCCTCGGCCCATTCTCGATCTCTTACGGTATCGCGTGGGTGTGGGTGGCACACGATGGGCGGCTTCCTGGTGGGCGGCTGCGGCTGAACCCCTGGAACAGGGGATAGAAGGCCCCCCCCTGGCCGCACCATCGAATCGCCTTCTTCATTTCTCCTTCGGCAAGGACGCCATGTCGATGACGAAGCGGTATTTCACGTCGCTCCGGAGCATCCGCTCATAGGCCTCGTTGATCTTCCGGATCGGGATCTGCTCGATATCGGACACGATGTTGTGCTCCCCGCAGAAATCGAGCATCTCCTGGGTCTCCCGGATCCCACCGATCAGCGAACCGGAAAGCTGCCGGCGCCCGAAAATCAGGTTGAATACGTTGGGCGACGGGTGCGGCAGCGCCGGGGCGCCGACCATGCACATCGTGCCGTCGCGCCGGAGCAGGTTGAGGAATGCGTCGAGATCGTGCGGCGCGGCCACCGTATTCAGGATGAAGTCGAACCGGTTCGCCTGCTTCCTCATCTCATCGGGGTTCTTCGAGATGACGACCTCATGGGCGCCCAGCCGCTTCGCGTCGGCGGTTTTGCCCGGGGAGGTCGTGAACATCACCACGTTCGCGCCGAAAGCGTTGGCCAGCTTTACCGCCATGTGCCCCAGTCCCCCGAGGCCGACCACGCCAACCGTGCTCCCCTTCCCGACCTTCCAGTGGCGCAGCGGGGAGTACGTCGTGATGCCCGCGCACAGAAGCGGGGCTACCGCGGGGAGGTCGAGGTTCGTCGGAACCCGCAGGACGAACCTCTCGTCGACGACGATGCAGCCCGAGTAGCCGCCGTAGGTCATCCCGCCCGTGTGCCGGTCGGGGCTGTTGTAGGTGAAGATGATCTCGTTGCGGCAGTACTGTTCCAGCCCTTCGATGCAGTCGGGACAGCTCCGGCACGAGTCGACCATGCAGCCGACAGCGGCCAGATCGCCCCGCCGGAACCCCTTCACCCCGGAGCCCACCTGCGACACCCGCCCGACGATCTCGTGGCCCGGCACGACGGGGTAGGTCGTTCCCTTCCACTCGTTCCGGGCGGTGTGCAGGTCGGAGTGGCAGACTCCGCAGTGCAGGATCTCGATCCGGACGTCGTTCTCCCCCGGTTCCCTGCGCTCGAAGCGAAAGGCGTCCAGCGGCGCGGTCGCGCCTTGCGCGGCATATCCCACCGTTTCGATCATGTCCCTTCCCCCATACTCTTGCGGATGATACAGAGTCGATGCTCCGCGGCCGGAATACGTTTCACGAAGCTCTCCATGCGACGAGGGTCTCTGTGGATGAAAATAGCCTTGAAGCATAAAGGTTTTATTGCCGAAATAGAAGGCATGAAGGTGCGAGGTCAAAAAGCCTATAGAGTATAAAGCGAACGAGGGACACGATGGATGTCCAGGCAACGATTCATCAGGCATTTGATCCTGCCCTCGATTGCTCCCTGCACGCTGACCCGGCTTTTCTTCATTCCGATAACTGCAACTCGACGATCAAGGGCACATCCGGAGGACAATATGGTCGAAAAAATCTCGGCAGTAGTGCAATACATCGGCAAACTTCCGTATGCGAAAGTCCACCCGAATGAAACCTATGCGCAGCTATCGCTCTTGGGGATGAACGATGTCAAGCATCCAAAGGATCTTTATAAATATGACCCCGCTCTATTAAATAAATACGCAAAGACATTTATCGCAAAAGAACGTATTAAATTGGCTGGTATAGCATTTGGCACGGGACTCCCAGGGGGTCCCGTTAGTATTACAGGTGGGGCTTTATTGGATATGGAAGAATACGTCAGGAGAATATTTATATTGGCTCAAAAGGTTGGCCATATATTTGGAGTAATACCTATTCCATTTGTGAAATTTATTCCAGATAACATAGAAGACTACTTTGATTCTGTGCACGAGGAAATATTAAAGGTTGTATTATTAGGTTTTGGTACCGCTGGGGTTTCTATGGGAATTTCTCAATTCAGCAAATTTCTTGCGGAAAAAGAGGCGAAAGAAATTATTCAGAGGAAAATCAGCGAGAAAGCCATCACTGATTTATCAATGAAAGTGGCGAAAGTCCTTGGAAAAGAGGTTACAAAAAAAAGCATCGGCAGGACAGTTGGAAGAATAATACCTGTTGTCGGGGGCGCAATAAATGCGACATTCGCATATTTTGCGTTAAAGAAAATTGGTAATAATCTTGTTAAAAATATGATGAAAGAGCATCTGGAAGTAAAACCACACGTAATTTATTATTGGCAAGATGAACATTGACCGGACGCACTGGGTGGACTTCCCTCCCCCTTGATGAATGGCGATCACGATCGTCTTGTGCAAGGTTTCAACGTGTATCGAAGCCGGAGGATAGCAGGGGACGAATAATACCTTGGGGCGGAACAAGAGATACGGGTTATTGTTACGTTTGAGGTGAGATCGAAACCTGGGGGTGTCTCGTGGGTATCCTGCAAGGCAGGAAAGGGCTGATCCTCGGCGTCGCCAATGAGAAATCCATCGCATGGGGCGTGGCAAGGGCCTGTCACCGAGAGGGGGCCGAGCTTGGGTTCAACTATCTCGGCGAGGCGCTGAAGAAACGGGTTCATCCCCTGGCGGAGTCGATCCAGTCGGGCTTCGTTGAACCGCTCGACGTCGGCGACGACGCCCAGATCGACGATTTCTTCGCCAAGGCCGAGGCCCGGTGGGGGCGGCTCGACTTCATCGTGCACTCGATCGCCTTTGCCAACAGGGAATCGCTGACGGGAAATTTCCGGAATACCTCGCGCGCCGACTTTCATCTCGCGCTGGATATATCCGCCTACTCCTTCATTGCCTGCGCCCGGCGGGCGGCCCGGTTGATGGGACCGGGGGGGTCCATGGTGACGATGAGTTTCCTCGGGGCGGTGCGCGCCGTTCCGAACTACAACGTGATGGGCGTGGCGAAGGCCGCCCTCGAAGCGGCGACCCGTTACCTCGCCCACGACCTCGGGCCGGAGGGGATCCGCGTCAACGCTGTTTCGGCCGGGCCGATCCGCACGCTGGCTGCCTCCGGCGTGGGCGATTTCCGCAAGCTGATGGAAAAGAGCGCCCGTGGCGCCTTGCTCCGACGGAACGTGACGCAGGACGAGGTGGGGAACGCCGCCGCGTACCTCCTTTCGGACTGGGCATCGGGCGTGACCGGCGAAGTGCACTACGTCGACGCGGGATTCAATATCGGCGGCGGCGACCCGGGGGTCGAACCGGCCCCATAGGGCTCCTCATCCCACGACACCTGGCCTGGGGGGGGCGATTCCGAAGCGTCTGATTGGCTGCAGGGAGATGTTCGCTCCAATGTCGGAAATCCAAAGATGTCCCATCCGTTCGATTCTCCTGGCGGCCACGGTAGTGACCGTGATGGCCACCTCCTCACTTTCCGTCGACATGAAGTCCCTCCGCAATAAAGCGGAGGCAGGGGACGCGAATGCCCAGTTCCATATCGGCTCCATGTATGAAAACGGTTCGGGCGTCCATCAGGACTACGCGGAGGCCGCCAGGTGGTACCGGAAAGCAGCAGGACGGGGGGACGCGAGAGCACAGTACAACCTTGGAATCATGCACCAGAACGGTTGGGGTGTTCCGCAGGACGATACCGAAGCCGTAAAGTGGTACCGGAAGGCCGCGATGCAGGGGGTCGCATCCGCCCAATACAACCTCGGATTCATGTACCTCAACGCCCAGGGTGTTCCGCAGAACTACGCAGAGGCCGAAAAGTGGTATCGCAAGGCGGCGGAACAGGGAGATGTCGACGCCACCCGCATTCTCGGGCTCGCGTACTATTTAGGGAAGTGGGTCCCGCAAGACTTCGTGCGATCTTATTTCTGGTTCAGCCTGGCGGCATCGAGGGCATCGGGTGATGAATACCGGCAGGCCTCCGAAGCGAAGAACCGGGTGGCGAAAGAGTTGCCTCCGGAAAAGCTCAAGGATGCCCAGCGCATGGTGCGGGAATGGGAGAAGTCGCACCCGAGGAAGTGATCCCTCGCGTCGGTGGAGTAGGGGAAGTGCCCATCGCCCCCGATTTCGTCATCGGGGGGGACTCAACGCGGAGTTACGCTTTCCTCGACGTCTTGGCGAAAAATGTCTCGAGGAGCTGGACAACGTTTACGCTCCCGCATTTCGGGCATTTCCTCTTCCCTCCCTCGTACTCCTTGAAGGAGAGGATTTCCTGGAAGCGGTGGTTGCATTTCCTGCATTTGTACGAGTATGTGGGCATGGAATCACCTCTCTTCCCGCGCGTCCGGGTCGGCCGGGAGGTTTCTATATTCGTAAGGATTATAATATGAATCGGACGTACAGTGGATACTGTGCACAACCTGCGGAGGGAGTCGCTTCTGACGCTTTCGGAGAAGCGGAAGCCATGAAGATTTCCATTCCTCTCATCACGATCGCCGCGTCCGTCCTGTCGATGGCGCTCCATCCGGCGTTGGCGACGGACGATCCGTACCTGCAGAAGCGGACGGCGATGGTGCGCGACCAGATCGAGCGCGAAGGCGTCACCGATCCGCGCGTCCTGACCGCGATGCGGGACATCCCGCGGCACCTCTTTGTCCCGCCTTCTTTCCGGGCGAATGCGTACGATCCGTATCCTCTGCCCATCGGGGAAGGGCAGACGATCTCGCAACCCTACATCGTCGGCTTCATGACGCAGATCCTGCGTCTCAAGGAGACCGACCGCGTTCTCGAGGTGGGGACCGGGTCCGGCTATCAGGCGGCGGTCGCTTCGAGGCTCGCTGCGGAGGTCTACTCCGTGGAGATCCTCGAATCCCTGGCCGCCCGCAGCCGGCGGACGCTCTCGGACATCGGGTTCCGCAACGTGGTCGTCCGGCAGGGGGATGGTTATTACGGCTGGGAGGATAAGGCGCCGTTCGACGCCATCATCGTGACCTGCGCGGGGGGTCACGTCCCCCCGCCTCTACTGCGCCAGCTCGGGAACGGGGGTCGGATGATCATGCCTGTCGGCGGGCCCTTCATGACCCAGAACCTCGTCTTCATCGAGAAGGACGCCCGGGGCGCGATCACGCATAGAAATGTTCTTCCCGTCGCCTTCGTCCGCCTCCTTGGCCACTGACGGGGCCCCCGCTTGTCCTCCGCAGCGCCAAGGGACCGCGGGGATCTGGATTCCTCGGGCGCGATGGCGGCAGGAATCGTTCCGGCCGTCTTCTTCCTTTCGGCGGCCACGCTGGCGAACGAGATCGTCCTCATTCGCCTCCTGTCGTTCCGGTTCTGGCCGCATTTCGTCCCGCTGATCGTCTCACAGGCGATGCTCGGCATCGGGGGCGCCGGGGTCGCGCTCCAGATCGTCCGGCGGCGCGTTGAAAGGTCTCCAGGCCGCCTCTTCGCATGGATGGTCCTGCTCGCCGCGCCGGCGTTCGATCTCGCATTCCGCGCCTCGCAGTTCGTCTCGTTCGACCCGTTCCTGCTCCTGTGGGATCCTGTGGCGTGGCCCCGATTCGGGGGGTTCTTCCTCCTTCTCGCCGTGCCCTTCTTTCTTTCAGGCTGCGCGATGGCGATCCCGTTCGCGTTCCTGGGGCTTAGGCCCGGCCCGGTCTACGCGGCGTCCTTCGCGGGGTCGGCGGCCGGCGCTCTCGTCGCGCTCCCGTTCCTCATGCTCGCGCCGACCGGGGGACTCCTGCGACTCCCGCTTGCGCTCGGGGCGGTTGCGTGCGTCTTCGTCCTGTCGGACAGGGGGGGGGGATTGCGAAAGGGCCGCGTGGCCGCGATGTGCGCCGTCCTCTTCCTCACGGTCCTCCCGCCCGCGGATCTCAAGCTCTCTCCCTACAAGGATCTGGCTGCCGTCCGGCACCTTCCGGAGGCGAGGGAGATCGCATCCCGGTTCGGGATATCGGGAGATTACCGGGCGGTCTTCGCCCCGGGCGTCCACAGCGCGCCAGGATTGAGTGTCCGATTTACCGGGGAGATCCCGCCGCAGGCGACATTGTTCGCGGACGGCGAGCAGCGTGGAATCGTCCCGAAGGGCGGCGGAAGGACGCCCCCCGCGTATCTCGGATTTTTCCCCTCCGTTCTCCCGTACCGGCTTTTCG
>Ga0316622_100004446_pt1 | contig 10305 bp, 9 predicted proteins | sample OWC_Aug_OW2_C1_D_FD_207646 | JGI IMG/M metagenome (GOLD analysis project Ga0316622, IMG submission 207646) | Wetland soil microbial communities from Old Woman Creek delta, Ohio, United States - OWC_Aug_OW2_C1_D5_C | ecosystem: Environmental > Terrestrial > Soil > Wetlands | place: USA: Ohio... | reverse complement strand
TAGCCACAGGACAAAACTCGACGCGAGCGGAAACGCGACTCTCTGGCATGGATACGCGGCCCGCGAAGGTTTAGGGATCACTCGTATGAGGAACCATGCGATAGAGAGCAGGCCCGCGATGGGCAGCATCCATCGTGTGGAGGGCCGATGAAGCCAGCGGCGTCCGGCCTGCTCCGGAGTGCCATTCTCGCGTACACCTGCATCCGTGTGTCGCTTGTGTGCATCCATCTGATGAGACATGGTCTCGTCCTCCCGTATGGGATATTACAGACGCACCCTGTTTTCCATTCTCCTCGTCCGGCTCCTCCCACCCTTCTGTGGCTGCGCCCTCGCCAGGAGTATTCCGCTGGGGACTATTATGGCGGATACGAGCGGGAGAGACAAGGGAAAAGCCAGTTGCCGGTTGTCGTCGCTGCGGCAGGAGGGCTTGTGCACGGCGTGGGCTGGCGCGTAGAATACGGGTGTGGCCGGGGTGGCTGTCTCCGGGCGCGGCGCCACGGCAATGGCTTCAAGAACCGATGACCGAGGGTCGAGGGCGTTGGAGATGAGACAGCGAAACGCATTCACGCTGATCGAGTTGCTGGTCGTGATCGCCATCATCGCTCTGCTCATGGGGATCCTGTTGCCGTCGCTGGCGCGGGCCAGAGGCCAGGCCCAGAAGATCGTTTGCGCCGCTCACACGAAGGCGCTGGGCGTCTCGCTGCGGATGTACGTCGACGACTATGACGGCAAGACGCACAACTCGCCGAATCGGGGCATGTGGGACAATGCTTACGAAGGTGGGGCCGTCGTCAGGGAGTTCGGCCCTAATGACAGCTTTGCCTACTGGGGCGTTGCCTACTACCCGTATGCGAGGAACAAGCGGATCTTCCGATGCCCCGGCACCCGGCGGACCGATGACTGGCCTGAAGAGGGCTGGGGGATCATGTACCAGCCGTACTTCAAGTACTGCTCCTACGGTATCAACGGGTACGTCGCCAGCAGGGAGGAGAATGGAAAAATGCATTGGGTGAAGATCGACCACGAGTTCAAGAAGCACGACGAGGTCATCGTCTTTCAGGATCACATCGAGCAGAAGCTGGACGGTATCAGTTCCGACATGTTCTGTATCGGTCCCGGCGTCCGCATCAACCTTCACCAGTGGCGTTCGGCCCGTGAGGGGGGAGCGGGCACTCTTGCCGACACCTACTGGGCGGGCTTTGACACCGTGGGGGAGTGCTTCCGCCACCTGGGTGTGTCGAACACCTGCTGGCTCGACGGGCATGTCAGCGGCATCAAGAAGACCACCGGCGAGAACGTCCCCGCCTACTGGTATACCGGCGTGAGACAGCAATAGGATTTGCGATTTATGATTTGCGATTTACGAATCGGCGTGGCATCACTCGCAGGAACGCTCGTTCTATTGGCTCTTCTTGGCTGCGGCAAGAAAGAGAGGGAGCCGGCGGCGTCAGAGGCGGTTGGACCCAGCGCTGCGGAGATTGCCGCGGCCAGAGACGGCCTGACGCGCGGGATGCAGCGCGTCGGCGTGGACAAGCTGACGACGGCCCATGTCGGCAGACGGTGTGTCGTCGCGGCTCGCAGCACGCCCATCCCTCCGCCGCCACCGCCGCTCGGCATGGTGCGCATCATGGGATCGACAACATTCTACATGGGGCAGCTCAGCGATATCTCGCCCGAGGCCGTCAAGATCGGTGCGGCTTATCCGACCTCCGGCAACCGCAAGTACGTCGACATCGCTCGGGGGGACATTCAGTCGATCCACCTGAGCGATTGACTTTCCGCCGGCCGTTCCACCACTCTGTGTTCCTCCGTGTCCTTCGTGGTTGAAAGAGAGACTGCCGGGCTGCGCCCGCAACGACATGCCGTGCTGCGGCCGGGGCTCAATCTGGCCACTTGATCAGAGCGGCACAGTGGCCGTATAATGCGCGGCGACTGGTTAAGGACAGTTAGAATGGGCAACAAGTTCGTCAGGGCCATCTTTCCGGGATCGTTCGACCCGATCACCAACGGGCACTTGGACGTGGTGAAGCGGGCGATGCGGCTGTTCGACGAGCTGATCATCGCCGTCGGGCGAAGTCCCATCAAGAACCAGCTCTTCACGCCCCAGGAGCGGGTCGAGATGATCGCGGAGCTCGTTACCGAGCTGCCGGGGGTGGTGGTGGAGAGTTTCGAGGGCCTGACGGTCGAGTACGCCATCAGGAGGAAGGCGGATGTCATTCTCCGCGGCCTGCGCAGCCTGACCGACGTCCAGTACGAGTTCCAGCTTGCGATGACCAATCGAGCGGTCGCGGGGGTCGAGACGGTATTCATCATGACCAGCGAGCAGTACGGCTTCACCAGCTCGACGCTCATCCGCGAGATTGCCTCGCTAGGCGGCGACCTGTCCAACCTGATCCCGGCCAATGTGCACAAACGTCTGGAAGGACGGTTCAGCAAACTGAAGCACAAGGCAGAAGATGCGATGCAGGGGTGATGGCGGGCGGCGATTTTGCCGATGAAAGATGTACGGACGTGGTATAATGTCCGGCCACAGGACAGTGGCAGTAGAGACGGGTACATATGCAGTGCCAGATTTGTAACAAGCGAACGGCGACGATTCATCTGACCGAGATCAGCGAGGGCGTTCGCACGGAGATGCACATCTGCGAGCAGTGTGCTGCCGATCAGGGGATCGCGGCCCAGAGCCAGATGTCCATCAACGAGCTGCTCAGCCACCTGCTGGCCTCGCAGCCGGCGGACGACGAGATTTTCGGCCCGTCGGACCAGGAGTCGACCTGCCCGAACTGCGGGTTCACGCTGGCCCGGTTGCGCAAGGAAGGGATGCTGGGCTGCCCGGACGACTACGAGGTGTTCGAGCAGACCCTGCTGCCGTTGATCGAGCGGGCCCATAACGGCAATACGACCCACTGCGGCAAGGTGCCCGCCAAGACGCCGCAGAAAACCAAGCGGGCGGTGCAATTGTCGAACCTGCGCCGCCAGTTGGAGGTAGCAGTACGCAACGAAGATTACGAACTGGCCGCCAGGCTCCGTGACGAAATCAAGGGCCTGGAATAACGGACGGGACCGGAGCCGGGAAGGAAACACCGGCAATACGATGAGATTGACCGACATCAGCAACGACATCAACGACTGGTTCAGTGGCAGTGGGCCCCTGGCCGACATTGTCGTATCCTCCCGGATTCGCCTGGCCAGGAACCTCGCTGGCCATAAATTTGTCGGCAACTGCTCCGACGAAGAGAAGTTGCAGATTCTCGCCGAGCTCAAGGCTGTCCTCATGTCGCTGGATTTGGGCGACGAGGTCTTCTACGTCAGCGTTGACAAGGCGTCGCACCTCAATCGCGACCTGCTCGTCGAGCGGCACCTGATCAGCCGTCATCACGCCCAGGCCAAGGGCCCCCGCGGCGCCATCATCGCCAAACACGAGTCCTTCACCGCCATGGTCAACGAGGAAGACCATCTCCGGATGCAGGTGCTCAAGGCGGGCTGCCAGTTGTTGCAGTGCGCCGAGCAGATCGACCACATCGACGACATGATCGAGGAGAAGGTCGACTACGCGTTCAACTCGCGGTTCGGCTACCTGACGGCGTGCCCGACCAACCTGGGCACGGGCATCCGCGTCTCGGTCATGCTGCACATGCCGGCCTTGAAGATGACCGGCCAGATCGACAAGTTCCTCAACGCCGCCAAGGACATGAACCTGGCCGTGCGCGGTCTCTTCGGCGAAGGCAGCGAGGCCACCAGCGACCTCTACCAGCTCTCCAATCAGGTCACCCTCGGCGTTAGCGAGAAAGCGATCGTCGCCAAGTTCGAGCAGGAGATCATCCCCGAGGTCGTCGAATACGAGAAGGCCGCTCGCCGGCAACTGCTCACCAGCCAGGTCGACGCCCTCGACGACAAGATCTCGCGCGCGATGGCCCTGCTCCAGAACGCCAATCTCATCAGCTCGCAGGAAGCCCTGTTCCTTCTGAGCCACCTGCGTCTTGGCCTGAACCTGCACGCCCACATGGGCGCCTCGACGCCGGCCATCCAGCGGCTCTGTGCCCTGCGAAACGGCACCGCCTCCAACGACGAGCACGGCTTGTCCATCCGAACGATCAACCGCCTCTTCATGCTCACCCTCCCGGCCCACCTGCAGATGAACTACGGCCAGGCCCTCGACCCCGCCCACCGCGACGCCCTCCGAGCCAAGATCATCCGCGAAGCCCTCACCCACCCCTCCTGACCCCGCCGCCCCCGATTGGCTTTGTTTCGTATACCGCACCCACAACCCCTAAATCCTTGCTATCACAGTATTTAGAAGCGAAACTCTCTCGGGTTGGCTTTGTTTCGCACAGTAGGGTCAGATCGTACTACTGCGTCCATTCTGAAGCTGTGGGTCTTCGGGTGGCAGCGGCAAGCGCAGCGACCCTCCTGAGCTTGTCGAAGGATTGCCGATGGTCTGCCCATCCGCCATCGGCAAGCTCCGAAGACTCCGCGTGCCGCTGCCACCCAAAACCCACCAGATTGGAGTGGTCGAGGCACTACGACACGGACTGTCTTAAGAGTGTGGGTTTCGGGTGCCATGTCCACGCTTGCGTGGACATGCCTCTGTGACATCGCAACCGCATGCTTACGCAAGCGTAAGCATGGCACCCGACAAGACGGCTGAAGGCAGCCACCCAATTGAGATGGTCGCAGTAGCAGGGTGTGCCGTGCACACCGCCCGCCTGAGCCGCCGGCTTGGCCTTGTTTCGCACGGTCGGAGAGTGTGAGGTTTGAAGTACGAAGTTTGAAGCCGGGCGACTCGACATCTGGCCCGTCCTGCTTGACACTTGGAACTTCCAACCTGACAGTCCTCCCGCGTTGGCTTTATTTCGCACGACCGACTCACGCTCCTCTTCCGACACGGATTAACGCGGATTGACACGGATTTCAGTCAATAATCAATCATCCATCATCAATGCCACGGCCCGGATTAACACGGATTCACGCAGATTTCCAGCCGGCCCTCAACCCCTGCCCACAACTCAAAACCAACAACCAACAACATGGTAATTCCACCATACCTGCCTGTCAAGACAAATACCCGCAGAATAGACGCTTTTGCCACAGAGAGGACAGAGGACCACAAAGGCCGCCAACCAACAACCAGAAACCCTCTTCTCATCGACCACCGACTGCTGACTACCGGCAACTGATCATCAACCGCCGACGAACGCCGATCACGACTCTGTCATTGCGGGCGCAGCGCGGCAATCTCAATCCCTCCGGCCGGAACGAACCATGATTATTTCGCGCAGAGACGCGGGGACGCAGAGAAAGACACGTAGGATGGGCTTTAGCCCATGCGGATTCTGACGAGGAACCGCAGAGGGCGCAAAGAAAAGGGGCTGCACGCCGAGGATTGCAGCCCCTGGGAAGATCGGGATTTGAGTCCGTTAAGCCTTGCGGCGACGGCAGAGACGCCCGGCGACGCCCAGGCCCAGAGCGCCGAGCACCACCGCGCCGGGGACTGGGACCGGGTTGACGATCGCCTCAAACGTCGTCGGAATATCCCACGTTGAATAGTCAAACATGCTCCCATCATCGTTGAAGATCAGGAGGCCAAGGTCCGTCTGTACACCGGGCGCCCATTGCATCAGGGCGCCGGAGCCGGAGATGGGGCCGATCGACGAAAGCATGTCCCACATCGCGAACGCAGGGTCAACGGGGCCGTTGAACAGGTCGCTGCCGGGCCTGGAGAAACCGACAACCTCATTACCGTTGTTGACGAATGTCAGGGTGTCCTCTGTGAATATCGGCATGCCCACACCGTCAATGTCGATCGACGCCGTATCATGCGGGATGAAGAATATGCCGGGGAGCATGCCGGAAGTGCGGCTGCTGGTGTCACCGGTCGCTGTGATGGTGAACGCGCTGACATCAAACGGGGCCCCTGCCAGAGAGCCGGACCCGCTGCCGCTGTGAATGAACGTGATCGGGTCAGCCGACGCCAGCGATGCCCAGAATGTGACGGCGCACACGGCCGCCAGGATAAAGAACAGATGTCTCATTGTAGCTCCTCCTCACCCATTGAACCTGCGGCCCGCCTTTGGTCTTTCGCGCCGCTGACGTGGCCGCTTCAGTTGCCCTATTGCCTGCGCTGACACAACGCCGCATGGTCACACGCACGCGAACGCCCAAGGCATCCATGGAATGTCCGGCGGCGAAAGCACCAAGACGTGACGCGGGCCCTCCGTACCCTATAAACCCTTGTTGCCGTAGTTGAGCATTGTCGAGTCGCCTTGTCAAGCAGAAACATGTCTATTTCCCCGGACCGGCCGTCACCGGTCCCGTCTCCAGTTGCCTCCGATCACGACGTGGGGACGCAGAGGGTCGCAGAGCCTGTGAACGAACAACCACCAACCAGTGACCTGCCCTGCAGGCTTCGGGTCCTATTGGCACAATGCCTAATTGGGCTGCGCCATTTGCCTAAGTTGTTTTTTGCAGGTTCATCGTGGCAAATTGTCCTTGACGGGGGGCGACGGATGGATTAAATGGAGCCAACTGCCGCCGCGGAAGCAGCGGCCGGGTGGCCCAAAGCTCTGATATCCGCTTGTCTCCTTGGAGACGGTAGTTGATAGGATTCGGCATTATTGGAAAGGATTGCCCATGCGGAGTGTGAAGCTCTCGATCGTTCTGACTGTCCTCGTTCTGTTCCTCGGGATAACCCTCATCGGCGGCTGCAGCGGACAGTTGACGGCCCAGCAACGTCAGAACCAGATACAGCAAAAGCGCATCGCCGAGTTGGAGAGCCAGTTGCAGGCCGCCCAATTGCAGCTCGATCAGCTCAAGAGGCAACTGTCGTCGTCGGCACAGACGGAGGGCGTGGAGGTCGATGCTCTTCGCCAGAGGATCGCCGCTCTCGAAGCGGACGTGGCCAAGAAGGAGGAATTGATCAAGGCCATGCAGGGCAGGCTCATGAGCCCGGGCCCGTTGCCGGCCGAGCTCAACAACGCCCTGGAGGATCTCGCCAAGCAGCACGGCGATATGATCGAGTATGATCCCAACCACGGCCTGGTGAAGTTCAAGAGCGACCTGCTCTTCGAGAAGGGCAGCGACAAAGTGACGGCAGCAGCCGGGAACGCCATTCAGGCGCTGTGCGGAATTCTCAACACCGATGCGGCCAAGGATTTCCACATTGTCGTAGCCGGGCACACGGATGATATTCCCATTCGCCGGGCGGAGACGCTGATGCAGCACCCTACGAACTGGTATCTGTCTTCCCACCGGGCGATTTCCGTCCTGAATTCGCTGCAGAGCTGCGGCGTCGTCGGGGAGCGGATGAGCACTCGCGGATTCGGCGAGTACCGACCCATCGCCCAGAACGCCCCGAACAAGGGCGGCAACCCGAAGAACCGCCGCGTGGAGATTTACATCGTGCCCGCGGGCACGTAAGAGCACCCATACAGACAATACACACGGGCCCCGGCGACGTCGGGGCCCGTTTCATTTCCGGCCATCGATTCCCTGCCTTACAGGCTCCGCTCAAGAACAAGCCTAAGGGGGCGGATGTTGCCCCGCGCTCAACTCGGCTGAACCCAAATGAAGGACTTGATTTGTCTGCGGGCAGCTCCTATAATGAGACACGTTGTGCCTTAGGACACCTCGCGAGTTCGGATGTCCGCCGAAATGGCATCCCCCATGGCCACCGGTGGAAGGAGGTAGCGCGATGAGGATGCTCGGAGCCCTTGCCATCACCCTGGTTCTGGCGTCAATCACTTCGGCTGAAGTCTTTGTAACGGTGTACCGCTGCGACGGCAAGACCCCCTTAGCCGTGAAGGACCCCAATACCCTTAACGTATACTCGGATATCATGGTGGGCACGAGACTCGTCCTCGTGGTCAGCTCCGACGCGCCCTGGAAGAAAGAGGAGTTCATCGAAGGGACGGAGTTCACGGACCCGTATTGGATCCTGTACGGATGGGAGGGTAGCTTGCGGTGTGCCTGGGATGATTGGGAGCATGGCAAGCTGCTGGGCCGGGGGCCCAAACCTGCCGATCCGCGCGGTCTCAGCATCAACTACCTGGGTTCATGTCTTCCCGCCGCGGGTATCCCATTCAGCGACGGTCGTCACGAGCCAACTGTAATCTTCTGGGAGGGCAGTTCTTGGACTGGTTTCTGGTTGAACACGCTGCCTGATGTTCCCGCGGGGGACTGGTTCGTCTTCGATTACGTTGCGGAGAAGGTTGGGTCATCCGATGTCCAACTCTTCGACGATTCGGTGAGCCTCAAGCTGCCGCAGGAAACGCTCACCTTCAATCATGTGCCCTCGCGGGATTTCAACGGTGACGGGATTGCCAATTTCGCGGATTTTGCCTCGCTGGCGTCCTCCTGGCGACAGCCGGCTGATCCCAACGCCGACCCGGCACGGCCATACGAACTCGACGGGGACCAGCTTATCGGCCCCTCCGATCTGGCGATGTTCACTGACTACTGGCTTGAGCAAACAGACTGCGCCGCGGCAGCCGAGCCCAACAGGCCCACTGAAGGACTCTGACCCAAGGTCCCGGGTCGCATCCAACCTGTCGCGACAAAAAATCTGTCAAAATCTTCGAAAAGCCGTCTACATCTCTACCTGCTTCTTCGCCATAGTACTGGCACTGTACGTATTCATCTAAACCAGGTTGGCGTGCCTGACGATAATAAGTAGTTACTGCAAGGCTACTTACCCCAGAGAAGGAGGTGTACGATGAAAGTGCGGTTCTTCTACCCAGTATTCGTCCTGTTGTTGTCCCTGACCACCGTCGCATCGGGCCAGGAGACCCTGAAATCGGACGACATTCTTCAGATTGTCAAGAAACTGACCGGTCAGTCCCGCAAGACCTGGATTCCCGCGGGTACGATCGAAGCGACTCACCGCGAGCATCGGGAGCCCAAGACCATCGATGACGCGGTCATTCGCGATGAGATCGACAAACAGGTCAAGGCATACGAGAGCAACGCGAGCAAGGTTGAGTTGACCGGCGACCTGCAGAACATGAAGCTCGAGGCCATTCCCTTCAACGTGCGATACAAGCTCGCCAACGCGTACACGATGGACTCGAAAGAGATCGTGAAATACGACGGGGAGAAGTTTTACTGGGAGACCAGGGTGGATTCGCGTTACGACTCCGTCACGCCGGACGCAGCCCTGGCGGACAATTTCATGACTGAGCAGTTCAAACTGGACTTCAATCGCAAGAGAATCTGTGCCTGGGACAGCTACGAGTACGTGACCTACACCGCCTCCGGCAAGTTCGCCACGGTGGACGCCGCCGGCCGGTTGCCGAGGGCAGTCAACGGACCGCTGACCGCCGGCCTGATTTCCTGGGGCTATGGCCGGTTCGACGAGACGAACCTCAGTATGGCCACCATCTCCGCTGTCGAGCAGTCCTTGTCTGGGAAGGCTCAGGTCGAGATGAAGGTCGACTGGCCGGATGGCTCCTCCGCGAGTTTGACTCTCGATCCCGCCAGGAACTACGCCGTGACCGCCTGCACTCTACCGGTCAGCAAGGACACCGTCTCCGTCAATGACTACGGGAATTACCGTCTGGTCGCCGGCTGCTGGGTCCCGGCGACCATTCTCATGGAGCGTCGCGACGCCATCACGGGCAAGGTGCTGGGTTCGGACCTGTGGACGCTCACCAGAATCGACGGCACGGTGCCCCGCCCCGACAGCTTCGCCGTCAAATATGAGCTGAACACGAAGATCCAGTATATCCCGAGCCTGACCACCGAGCCGATCCTGTACTTCTACCTGGACTCGATGGACATGGACGGGCTTCTGGCGGAGCGATTGGCCTACATGGCCACGGAGGGCAGGGTGCCACAGAACTGTGCCACCGCGGCTGTCGGATACGTCGTGTCCAGATTGGGCAAGACTGTGGCCGGTGGCAAGCTGACATCCCTTGTTGGACCCGACGGACAGACGACCCTGCATAGCGTGAGGCAGCTCATCCAGGACCTGGGTCTGTACTGCAAGGCCATCCGAACCGACGATCCGGCCACCCTCCGGGACTTCGGGCCGGCCAAGGCGATTCTGCACATCCCCGAGAAGAACCACGTCGTCGTTGTCGATTCCGTCGATGACCAGCACGTCCAGATCGTGGATTTGTCGGACAGCAAGTTCTCCTATGTCCAGAACACGGACTCCTTCAATCGCGTGTGGTCTCAGGGTTTGGCTCTGCTGGTCTCATCCACGCCCATCCCCGAGGTCTATACGAGCGTTGATGACGCAAGGCTGTATGCGGCCATCGGCCAGACCGGCTGGTCTTGCACGAAGGTCGCGCAGGAGGATGACTGGTT
>Ga0316622_100004445_pt1 | contig 10305 bp, 5 predicted proteins | sample OWC_Aug_OW2_C1_D_FD_207646 | JGI IMG/M metagenome (GOLD analysis project Ga0316622, IMG submission 207646) | Wetland soil microbial communities from Old Woman Creek delta, Ohio, United States - OWC_Aug_OW2_C1_D5_C | ecosystem: Environmental > Terrestrial > Soil > Wetlands | place: USA: Ohio... | reverse complement strand
GGACCAACGAATAGTCGAGAGGGACATCGGTCTGGACGAGCGTGGCGGAGCTGGCGACGATCGTGCCCGGACAGCTGAAGTAGGCGGCGCAGCTCGTCCCGCAGGTCGCCCCCTCGGCCATGAATTCGTAGTTGGTGTTCAGCGCCGCGGAGGCGGTGGCGATGCAGTGGTTGTTCGTGATCAGGTGCCCCGCGTTGCCCACGAGCCAGCCCGTGCAGGCGCTGACCCCATTGGTCAGCAGCCGTGCCACGGCCCGGCTGCGGTCGTAGATCGCCGGCTCGGAGAGCTCGTAGCACTTGGCCCAATCCCCGTCGTCCACATTGCAGATCGACTCCGGCCCGGGGGCGGTCATCTCCTCGGGACGCAGCCCGCGCGCGAAGCGGTCGATCTCGTACCCGTGCTGGCCGCCCGCCCTGCCGTGCAGCTCCAGGACCGCGGTGTCGCCGGGAACGTGGATCCCCCAGAACCCCTCGGGTCCCTCCCCCAGCCCTTCCTTGCCCGTCTTCTCGTACCTCCACGAGCGCGCGCCGTCGGGGGAGCGAAGGATCAGGTAGTCCCCCGCGGCAAGGTGCATGCGGGAGAAATGGGGGCAGATGTAGCTCGCCCCCGCGAAGGCGATCGTCTCGCTCCAGACGAGGTCATCCGCCCCCGGCCTTGCTGCCGCGTACGGGTGGGGGGAGCCGTAGCGCCGCTGGATCTCCTCTCCGACCCGCGTCGGCTCCGCGCGAGCCACGGCGAGGCCCCACCCGAGCGCGACGAGCATGGCCACGCCGATTCTCCTCAAGCAGACCCCCACTCCTTTTCGCTCAAGCCAAACCCCTCGCGGACCGCCGAGCCGCCCTGCAGGAATCAATACCCGAAAGAGCCCCGAAGGGCAAGGAACTTGTCCCGGGTGGGCCGGGTCTTGCCGGGGAGACATTCTGCGCCGCCTCCCCGGGCCGATCACCGCAAGGGTCGCGGCTCGGGGAGCTCCGGGGTCTGCCCGGGCCGGGGCGGGCGGGCCAGCGCGGCCCGATCCGTGCCGCGGGGGGCGCCGTTTCTGAGCCAGCTTCGGGCCTCCTCGTACTCCGGATCGCGCGCCGCGCGGACGTCGGCCACGGTCTGCTCGACCCGGACGTCGGGTTCGAGGCCGGCCCCGAGCAGCGGGGGGCCGAACGCGGGATGGAAGTCCGCCCAGCTCATCCTGGCCACGCCTCCCGGAAGATCGAGCCGGAAAACGCAGTCGGTCTCGCCCGCGGTCGTCCGCCCGAAGCAGCGCGCGCGCCCGCCGCGGCACAGTGCGTACGCCGCCAGCTCCCCGGCGCTGTACACGTCCTCGTTGATCAGGACGGCGATCGGGCCGCGGTAGGTCTTGCCGCGAGGCTCGATGCGGTGCACGGTGCACTCGCCGGTCTCCTCCCCTTGGGTCACGGGCAGGCAGTGCTTGCCGATCACGAGCGGCTCGGAGTAGAACCGTCCCAGCATCCGGAACGCGTGGTCGAGCACCCCGCCGTAATTCCCACGCAAGTCCAGGATCAGGCCGGGAGAGCCGAGCTCGTCGTCGACCGCCCTGTCGAAGAGCTCCTCGAGACGGTCCCCCTCGAAGCCGTCCAGACGCAGGTAGGTCGGGTTGCGGCCATCGCTCCTGCGCACCTCGAGCTCCTCCTGCGGGGACTCCTGGACGTCGCCCTCGGTGTCGAAGCGGAGCGGAATCCTCTGGAGCGCGAAGGCGCGGCGGCGCGCCGCCGGGCCGGTCACGACGATGCGCGCGACGCTGCCCACGGGACCTTCGAGGAGCGCGTGGTAGGCGGCGAAGGCGCGGGTCTGCGCCGAGGTGAAGGCCACGCGCCAGCGCGGGACGCGCGCGAGCGCCTCGTCAACGGCCCGGCCGTCCACCTCCACGATCTCCATCCCGACCGCGACGCCCAGCGATTCGGCATCCGAGCCGGGTTCGACGCGGCGGATGACCGCACGGCCCTCGACGGCAACCACGTCGATCGCGGGGCTTCCCGACTCGTGCGGCACGAGGACCTCGGTGTGCCCGTTCTGAAGCTCGGCGAACATGTCGCGAAGCGCGTGCAGGTAGGGTGGACAGGGCCGGTCGCTCCTTCCGCACGCGCGATCCGCCGCCTGCAGCCGCGAGCGGTACTTGGCCCAGAGGTCGCGCGGCTTCAGCGGCGCGCGGTCCCAGTGCGGATAGCTCTCCCAGAGCTGGCCGAAGAGGTCCGAGGCCATCTCCATGCGCGTGAGCCGTTCCTCCCGCCGGTCAAGGGCCACGATCCCGGTGAAAGAGGCCAGCGGAAAGACCATGAGAGCCAGGGCAACCCGCTGCAGCCAGAGACGTTCGCCCGCAGAGCGCCGGGCTCTGATCCCGCTCCGCAGCATGAGGTCGCACAGCAGCGCGAAGCCCAGCGCGGCGAGTGCCCTCCCCCACGCGGAACCAGCATCGAACGGAGTGGCCTCACCCAGGGGGTCGGTCACGGGGAGCAGAACGCCGGCTGAAACCAGGAGTCCCACGGCGATCGTCCCCCTCAGGTCCTGCAGCGATCCAGAGAAGCCGAAACCGGCAAGCGCCGGCGCGACGATCGCGGCGGAGAGGAAGCCGACCAGACGCCACACTCCGCCGAAATCGCGAAGCGCGGCGAGGGCGAGCAGGGTCAGGACCACGCCGAAGGCCAGCGCGGCAAGCTGCTCCACCGCGCGCTGCGCTCGCGGAATCGCGTCCGATTCCGGAGCCGGGGGTAGCGTGCGGTTCTCGGCATCCGGAGCGTTGTTGCTCACGGCAACTCTTATGGCAGGCTCGCCCCGTCATGGTCAGCGACCGATTGCGTAACGGTCGCGGACAAGGGTCGGGAGGATCGGCGTTTTCGCGGGAATCAACCCTGCAGTAGACTCATCCGGCGGCGGAGGCGCGGGACGTTGAAGCTCCGGTATCAGCTGACGGCGGCATTCCTGTTCCTGGCCGTCCTTCCCCTGTCCGCCCTCACCCTGTACTCCTACCAGTCGTCCACCCGGGCCGTGCGCAGGGCAGCGGAGACGGAATCGGGACGGATCGCGGAGCAGATCGAGAACCGCATGGTCTCCGTCACCGGCGATCTCAGCGAGCGGATCGGCCGGCTGCGCGTGATCGCCCCTTCCACCGGGGAGCCGGCTGCGACGGGGGAATCCCCGGCGGCCGCGTACGTGGAGCGCCTGGTCAAGACGCTGGGAAACGCAGCACCCTTCGTCGATTCCGTGGAGATCACCGGGCTCGAGGGCCCCCCGCAGGATCAGGCGGATGCGCCGCCCCGCCCGGCGGACACGCTCCGCGGCGCCGAGCCTCCGGTGCCGCCGTCCCCCCCGGCCGGGCTCGTGAAGCTTCCTCTGCTTCTGGAGAAAATCGGAGAGGAAGTCGCCCGCTCCGTCGCAGCCGAAGGCAAGGTGGAGGCGGCGCAGGGCGCGCGCGAGCTCGAGCAGGCCCTGCGTGAACTGACCGAGGAGCTCCCCGGGGGAGCCCGAGATGCGGCGAGGGGCTGGCGGATCCAGATCCGGACGAAGCCGGAAGGTAAACGGGCGGAGGCCGCGCAGCGCGCCGCACCTGCCGAGGAGCCGCTCCGGCTGGCCCAGGAATTCGGGACGGAGCTGCGGCTCGGCGACCGACCGGTCGGACGCCTAAGGGCCCACGTGAGCGCAAGCCGGCTGGTGGAGGAGATCCTGGCGCGCACGCCGCTCGAGGAAGACGAGATCCCCTTCGCCGTGGATGCGTCGGGGAAGGTCTACACCCCCAAGGCTGAAGACCTCGCCACGCTGCGGGCCTACCGGCTCGTTCCCTCGAAGAACGATCCCGTCGTGAGGCCGGACGAGGATTGGGTCGTCGTGACGCGGGAGGACCCGGCGAGCGGGCTCGTGTTCGGTCTCGCGCACCCCGTGGGGGATTCCCTGCGCGAGATCCGCCGCACCTCCGTGCGCAACATGATCTACGGGATGGGAATGTCCCTGCTCGCCTTGCTCGGGATCTTGCCTCTCTCCCACCGCATGACCCGCAACCTCAGCGATGTCACCCGCGGGGCCGACCGGCTCGCCTCCGGCGATCTGGGGGCTCAGGTGCCGGTCCGATCCAGCGACGAGTTCGGCACGCTCGCGCGAGCCTTCAATCAGATGGCCGGTCGCCTCAAGGAGAACCAGGAGCGCCTGGTGGAGCAGGAGCGCCTCCGCAAGGAGCTCGAGATGTGCCGGAAGATCCAGAGCGAGCTGCTCCCCCGCGCCCCGATGCGCTCGCGTTTCGCGGACGTCCAGGGAGTTTCCATCCCGGCGCGCGAGCTGGGCGGCGACTTCTTCAACTACTTCGACCTGCCCGACGGAGAGATTGCCCTGCTCATGGGCGACGTTTCCGGCAAGGGCGTTCCGGCGGCCTTGCTGATGGCCAATCTGCAGGCGACGCTGCGCGCCCGTCTGCCCGTGGAGCGCGAGCTCACCGCCTTCGTCTCGCGGCTCGACCAGGAGGTCGAGCAGGGGACCGCGGCGCATCTCTACCTGACGCTCTTCGTCGGGATCCTCGACGCGGGGCGAGGCGAGCTCCGGTACATCAACGCCGGGCACCCGAGCCCGTTCGTGGTGCGCGCGCAGGGATCTCTCGCACGCCTGGATCCGACCGGGAGGCCGGTCGGGCTCTTCTCGGGGGCCGGGTACGAGGAGCGGCGGGTCCCTCTGGGCCCGGGCGACTGTCTCTTCCTCTACACCGACGGTCTCGTGGATGCGGAGAACTCCGCGGGGGAGTCGTTCGGCTTCGACCGCCTGGCCTCCGTCCTCTCCCGGAGCGCCGGGGAGAGCGCCGACGGGCTCCTGGCCCGCGTGGAGGCGACGCTTCTCGATTTCCGCGGGGGAGTCGAGGCCCCGGACGACGCGGCGATGATGGTTCTCCGCGTCGGCGGCGCCGGACCGGCAATCGAAAGCTAGAACGGGGACATTCTGCTTTTTCGCGCGAGGTGCAGCTTCTCCGTCCAGGCTCGAGCGAAAAAGCAGAATGTCCCCGGGTCAGCGGGTGAGGAACGCGCTGAGCGCGCGCGTGGCCCGGTCGACCTTGCGGAAGCAGGGGAGGCCGGCCCGCTTCATCATCTGCACGCAGGCCTCGTAGAGCGTCCCCGAATCGACCGAGAAGACCATCGGCTTCTTCGATTCCCGGAAGATCCGGATCAGCCGGGACGGCAGGCTCGACTCGCGTGCCACGTCCTCCCCGTGCCCCTCCCCGCGCGCGAGGTTCTCGAGGTGCGGGGTGAGGGGGACGCCGGCCACCACCACCGCATCCACTCCCGGGTCGTCCAGGAGCGCCTCGACCGCGCCCGCATACGGGTCGGTGGGGGTGATCGGCGTGGTGTCGACCGGGTTGTGGACGTCCACGATCCCCGCGGGGAGCAGCGACGCGAGACGCTTGCGCGTGGGCTCCGCCAGATCGGCGAGCGTCAGGCCGTACAGCTTGTCCGCGGCGGCAGTGCACTCGAATCCGGCGTTCGAGACGATCCCCACCCGGCAGCCGGTGATCGGTCTGGCGGCCAGGAAGGAGAAGGTCATCAGGTAGTCCTCGAACATGTCGAGGGTCACGCAGTCGATCACGCCGGCCGCGCTGACCAGCTCGCGGCACACGTCGTAATCGCCGACCACGGACGCGGTGTGCGAGGCGGCCGCGGCCGTCCCCTCCCGCGTCCTCCCGGCCTTGTACAAGAGGACCTTCCGACCCTGGCGGGCGATTCGTCCCGCGACCTCGAGGAAGCGCCGCCCGTCGCCGCGGCGGAACCCCTCCAGGTAGACCGCGAACACCTCGACCAGCGCATCCCGCTCCAGGTACTCCAGGTAGTCCGAGACGGTGACGTCCACCTGGTTGCCGAACGAGATCGCATAGCGCGGCCGCACCGCTCGGTCGAGGTTCGAGATCTGGGCCGCGATGTACGCGCCCGACTGGCTGATGCTGGCCACGTTCTGCCCCGTCGCGTCGTGGAACGGGAGCTTGTAGGGCGGCAGGAAAAACGTGTTGTAGCTCCCGGGGACCGAAATGATCCCGAGGCAATTCCCGCCGTTGATCAGGACTCCTCCGTCGGGGTCCCGATGCGAGCGGTCCGCCGCGGAGCGGATCCGCGCCTCCGCTTCCTTCCCGCTCTCGGTCTCCCCGAACCCACCGGAGATCAGCGTGACGGTTCGCGCCAGCCGCCTCTCGACCAGATCCTTCACCACGCGGTCGGCGCCGCGATCGGCGGGGACGGAGACGACCGCCATGTCCACGCGCTCGGGGAGGGCGTCCAGCGCCGGGTAGGTCTTGCAGCCGTCGATGGCCGCGGCACGGGGGTGGATGGCGAAGACCCGGTCGGCCGGAATCCCCCCGCCCCCGACCAGATTCCGGAGGATGATGCGCCCGGGATTGATCGCCTCCGCGGATGCACCGATCACGACCGCGCTCTTGGGAACGAGCAGGTGCGAGAGCTTCTCGACGGGTCTCGGGCTGGGAAGCGGATCGGGCCGTTGGATGCGGGCGAGGCCGTCGAGGGCGATCAGGTCGCCGCTCTCCGCGACGACGAACGGGTTGACCTCGAGCTCGAGGATCCCGATCCCGCCTTCCGGCTCGAACCCCGCCCAGCGCTCGGCGAGGGCAGCGAGCGAGAGAACGAGCCGGGCGAGAGCCTTCTCCGACAGCGTGCGTCCGCGGCCCCCGCGCAGCCCCGCACAGAGGGCCGCATGAACCACCGTGCCGCGCAGTCTCTTCAGAACCGCCGCCTCGTCGAGCCCGGCCGGGGAGAGGATCGTTCGGGCCGATTCGGGGCGCAGCACGCGGAGCAGGAACTCGGTCTCGAGTCCCCCCGCGCCCAGGACCACCACGGGCCCGAAGGCGCGGTCGTGGCGGAAGCCGGCCAGTATCTCTCGCCCCAGGCCCCCGGAGAACGCGACCTTCTCCGCGACGAGGATCCCCCGAAGGTCGGCCGCGGGCAGGGCGCGGGCCACCGCCTGCCGGACGCGGAGGGCGGCCGCGCGGATCTCCGCCGGCTTGTTCTCGCACACTGCGATCCCGCCTACATCGCTCTTGTGGAGGACGTCCGGAGAGGCGATCTTGACGACCACCTCGGCCGAGCCGATCGCCTTGCAGAGGTCGTCGTCCGCCTGCTCCGGCGCGGACAGGAACCGGTGGGCGGGGACCATCAGGCCCGCACCTGCGAGCAGCACGTAGACCTCGTGCTCCAGCAGAACCCCGCGCCCCTCTCGGGCGGCTTCGGAGGGGGCGGTCCAGGGGGCGGCCGCGCCCGGGGTGGCGGTGGTCGATTCCACGGGCCGCGAGGGCTGCAAGCCAGGTGCCCGGGATTACGCCTCGAACCGTCGCCCCGGAGAGAGCGAAAGCCGAAAAAGACTGCTCCGGGAAAGAGGAGTTCACGATCCGACGCGAAAAAACTGCCGCCCGTCCCCTCCGGAGAGAGCGAAAACCACCCCCCGGACGCCCCATCCCCGGGAACAGAACGTGCTTTATCTGCGACGACGACATCCGAGCGGAGGAAAGGAGTCCCTCAACATGGCCAAGGAAAGCACGTCCGCAACGCTTCAGGACGCCCTGGAGCTGACCTTCGAAGGCAAGACCGCACGGCTTCCGATCGTGCGCGGCAGCGAGCGCGAGACCGCGATCGATATCGCTTCCCTGCGCAGCGCGACCGGGCTCATCACGCTCGACACGGGGTACGGCAACACGGGCTCCTGCAAGAGCTCCATCACCTTCATCGACGGCGAGCGGGGGATCCTCCGCTACCGTGGCTACCCGATCGAGGAACTGGCGGAGAAGAGTAACTACCTCGAGGTCGCCTGGCTCCTCATTCACGGCGAGCTGCCGACGAAGACGCAGAGCGCCGAATTCACCTCCCAGATCGTGCGCCACACCATGCTGCACGAGAACTACCGGCGCTTCTTCGACTCTCTCCCCAAGGACGCCCACCCCATGCCGGTGTGCGCCAGCGCCGTTGCGACCCTGGCCACGTTCTACCAGGAGCCCGAGAGCGACGATCGCATCCGCGAGTCGATCATCCGGCTCATCGCCAAGATGCCCACGATCGCCGCGTATTCCTACAAGCACTCGATCGGCCAGCCCTTCATCTATCCCCGCAACGACCTGGACTACTCCTCGAACTTCCTGAACATGATGTTCGGCACCCCCTGCGAGAATTACGAGGTCGATCCGGTGGTGGCCCGCGCGGTCGACCTGCTCCTGATCCTCCACGCCGACCACGAGCAGAACTGCTCCACGAGCACCGTGCGCCTGGTCGGCAGCTCCATGGCTCCGCTGTTCGCCAGCATCTCCGCCGGCATCAGCGCGCTGTGGGGGCCCCTCCACGGGGGGGCGAACCAGCGGGTGATCGAGATGCTCGAGCAGATCGCGGCGGAAGGGGGCGACGTGGTGCGCTTCGTCGAGCGTGCCAAGGACAAGACCAGCGGCGCCCGCCTGATGGGCTTCGGCCACCGCGTGTACAAGAACTACGACCCTCGCGCCGCGATCCTCAAGAAGACCTGCGGCGACGTCATGAAGAAGGTCCGTGGGGGCAGCGGCGAGACGGCGCGGATGCTGGACATCGCGATGCGTCTCGAGGAGGTCGCCCTCAAGGACGACTACTTCGTCAGCCACAAGCTCTATCCCAATGTGGACTTCTACTCGGGGATCATCTACAAGGCCATCGGCATCCCCGTGAACATGTTCACCGGGATGTTCGCCCTCGGCAGGCTCTCGGGCTGGATCGCCCAGTGGCTCGAGATGAGGAAGGACCCGGCGTTCCGGATCGGCCGTCCGCGGCAGATCTACACCGGGGCCACGCAGCGCAAGTACGTGCCGGTCGCCGAGAGGCGCTGAGGCAGTCGAAAAGTCGCCCGGAAGTCCAGGGCCTGGGTGCTCCGGAGCGAGACGCCGCCGGAGCACCCAGGCGCTACACTCGGTGTGTGCGCGGCAACACCCAGATCGGGGACTGGACCTTCGCCTGGCGGGAAGAGTCCACCACCCTGAGCCCCGATCCCGACCACGCCACGGTCTGGAGCTTCGACCTCGAAGGGCGGCCGATCTCGTGGTTCGAGCGGGAGCGTCTCTACAAGCGCTCGCTTGCCTCGGAGGTGCACGGCCGGGAGCAGCTCCGCGGCCCGCGCCGCCGCTTCCGGGTCTCCCCGGAAGACGCGGCGGCGATGTTCGAGAGGATCCTGCACTGTGTCGCGGCGGCGCCGAGCGCTTCTCTCGACCCCGCGCTGCGCGCGCGCATCGACGACATCCTGCGCTGGACGCCCGCAACGCTCCTGAACGAGAAGCAGCGCTTCGATGCCGCCTACCGTCCCGTGAGCATCCTCCCCCCGGACCAGTATCTCGCCGTGGTCCTGCAGGCCACCTTCGGCTGCTCCTGGAACCGCTGCACCTACTGCGACTTCTACCAGGACAACCCGTTCCGCGCCCGCGGCCTTCCGGAGTTCGCCGTCCACGCCCGGGCGGTGAAGGCCCTTCTCGGCCGGGGCGAGGCGCTGCGCAAGCGCATCTTTCTCGCGGACGGGAACGCGCTGGTCCTCTCCGGCGAGCGGCTCCATCCGCTCTTCGAGGTGGCGCGCCGGGAGTTTCCCGGGCGGGCGATCAGCGGTTTCGTGGACGTCCTGAACGGCGAGCACAAGACGCGGGATGAATGGGCGGCGCTCCGGGACCTCGGGCTCGAGAGGGTCCACGTCGGGATCGAGACCGGGCACGATCCGCTCCTCGAGTTCATGAACAAGCCGGGAAGCGCGGCCGAGGCGCTCGATCTCGTGGCCACCCTCAAGGCGGCGGGCCTGGGCGTCGCGGTGATCGTGATGTGCGCCGTGGGCGGGGAGCGCTACGCCGCAGCCCACGGATCCGACACCGCGCGGCTCCTGAGCGTCATGCCCCTGACCGCGGGGGACATCGTGTACCTCTCCCCCTTCGTCGAGCACCCCGCATCGGAGTACGCGCGGAAGGCGCGCGAGGAGGGGGTGCGTCCTCTCGACGACTCCGCGACGGAGCGGCAGTACGCGCGCTTCCGGGACGCCGTGCGCGAGGCGCACCCCGGCGTTCGCGCGAGCCGCTACGACATCCGGGAGTTCGTCTACTAAGGGGACATTCTGGTTCTTCCCTTCGACCGCAGTAGCCTTCTTCGCTGCGGCCCCCCGGGAAAAACCAGAATGTCCCCGTTTCACGCTACTGGCAGACCCCGGCGGAGTCCTGACTCCGCGGTCCGGCCGTGGCGTTTCCGGCCGGTCCTTGCCCGGCCCCGTTCGCGCCCCGGACCAGGAACCAGTGGAACGTGCGCTGCGCGGGGATCTCGGTCAGGATCGCGCCGGAGCTCA
>Ga0316622_100004444_pt1 | contig 10307 bp, 9 predicted proteins | sample OWC_Aug_OW2_C1_D_FD_207646 | JGI IMG/M metagenome (GOLD analysis project Ga0316622, IMG submission 207646) | Wetland soil microbial communities from Old Woman Creek delta, Ohio, United States - OWC_Aug_OW2_C1_D5_C | ecosystem: Environmental > Terrestrial > Soil > Wetlands | place: USA: Ohio... | reverse complement strand
TTGAGCCTCGGCCGATTCGTCCTCGGCGTCGGGATCGGTGGCGAAGACCCACATGAGTACCACAGCCTCGGCATCGACCCGCGGACCCGGGGGGCGCGGGCCAACGAGAGCCTCGCCGTTCTCCGGCGGCTCTGGAGGGAAGATGGCGTGACCTTTCACGGCCGTCATTTTCGATTCGACGACGTCACGGTGTACCCGAAGCCGCTCGCCCCGGTTCCGATCCACGTCGGCGGCCGCAGCGACGCGGCCCTTGCCCGCGCCGGCCGATTCGGCGATGGGTACACGGGGATCTGGCAGTCGGTGCGTCGTTTCCGGGAGGCGCAGGAGAAGATCGCCTCCGCCGCCCTCGCGGCCGGGCGCGCCCCCGGGGGGATCGAGCACGGGATGCAGTTCTGGATCGGCGTGGGACCCGACCACGACCTTGCGAGGGTGCTTCTCGCCGAGGTGATGGAGGGCATGTACCGGCTCCCGTTCGAGCGCTTCGAAGCCACCACGCCCTATGGCACGCCAACCGAGGTTGCCGAGTTCATCGCCCCGTACGTCGAGGCAGGCGCCCGCCATGTAAACCTGCTTCCCACCGGGGAGAGCCCCGAGGCGAACGTGGAAGCCGCGGCCGCGGTCGCCGGTGAGCTACGGGGTCTGTTCGCTTGAGGCACCGTTCGCGGGCGACGCGGGTCCGAACTTCACCAGGGTGACTTCCGGGGTCACGTCTTCGAACACTGCCACGACGGGCATTCCGATCGTCACTTCCTCGGGCGGACAACCCACGATGTTCGTCGTGAGGTGGGGCCCCTCCTCTAGGGCGACGATCGCGATGACGTACGGTACGTCCTGCGCCCACTGCGGGGCGGTCGGCCGCCGGGCGACGGTGAACGCGTAGACGATCCCGCGACCGCTCGCGTCGACCCAATCGAGTTCATCACCGGCACCGAACGGTGAGACGTTTCGGGGGTAGAAGACGTGGCGGCCGGTCTTCTTCGATCGCTGGATGCGAAGCCGGTGCTCCCTGGCCCCCTCCCAGAAGGGGAGCGAGGTCGTGTTCGGCTCGGGCAGCGGCTTGTTGTACGCGGGGACGGCCGTCTGGTCCGACATCATCGATTCCTTCCGAGGATCAGAGAGACCTGTTCGCTCATGATTCCACCGTTGCCGTTCACGAAGGCGAAGTCGCACCCCTTCACCTGTCGCCCGGCGGCACGGCCCATGATCTGCCTGGCCGCTTCGGTGACGTGCGACATGCCGCCGGCGAGACCCGGCTGGCCGAAGGACAGCTGGCCACCGTGTGGGTTGAGCGGGAAATCCCCGTCCCAGCGCAGGTTGTGGCCGGCGACGAAGGCACCGCCTCTTCCCTTCTTCGCGAAGCCCGCGTCCTCGAGCGTCAGGATCACCGTGATGGTGTAACAGTCGTAGAGGCTGGCGACGTCGATGTCTTTGCGGCGGATGCCGGCCATCTGGAACGCCCGGTCCGCCGAGGCCTTGATCGCCGTCTCCGTCAGGCTGGGGGCGTAGGTTATCGACCGGTGGGTGGTGTGCTCGCCCGCGCCCAGGATGTAGGCCGGCCGGTTCTTCGCTTTCTTCGCCCGCCTGGAGCTGGTGACCACCACCGCCGCCGCGCCGGCGCAGGGCATCACGATCTCGAGCATATGGAGTGGATCGACGATGACCGGCGAACTGAGCACATCGTCGACCGTGATCGGCTGGCCGAAGAAGAGTGCGTCCGGGTTGTGGCAGGCGTTGTAGCGCTGTGCGACGGCCACCTCAGCGCGCTGCTCGGGGGTGACGCCGTACTCGTACTGGTAGCGGTTGGCGATCAGGGCGTATCCGAAGTTCGCGCCGATTGCGCCGTACGGCTCTTCGAACTCGGCGTAGGGCGAGCGATCGACGCGTCGGCCGGCCCAGCCGGTCGACGCGCTTCGCCGCGGCCCGGCGGTGGTCCGCTGCTCACGCCGGGCCGCCGTGAGGCACACAACCGTCTCGCAGAGGCCGGCGTCGATCGCGGCCGCTGCCCGGGCGACCATGCCGGCGCCGGTGGCCCCGCCGAGATCGACCACCTCGGCGAACGTCACGTCCAAACCCAGGTACTCCACGACCGTGGATGGGGCCATGAACGGCACCTCGGCGAAGCTCTCTGTGATGAGGCCGTCCACCTGCCCCGGTTCCAGTCCGGCGTCCGCGATGGCCTCCATCCCGACCTCGGCGAGCATGCCCAGGGTGGTGGCGCCCTCGGTGTAGCGCGAAGGCCGGCGCTCGGCGATCCCGGCGATGGCCGTTCTTCCCCTCAGAGACATCCCGTCACTCTCCCGTCATGTAGGACCGTAAGCCTAGCGCGGAATCCGTCAGCAGTCCCTTGTGACCATCGCCGCCGGCGATAATGATGCGAGCATGAGTGACGTTTCCGACCACCTGGAGCGGTGGCGAGGGGCGGGGGTCATCGACGCCGAGACTGCGCATCGGATCGACGAGTTCGAGGCCACGCGCCGGACGGCGGCGCATGCCGCCGGAGAAGCCGGGTTTGAGCGGCCCACGGTGACCGAGGCGTTCATCTACCTCGGGCTGGTGATCATCGGCATCGGCGTGTTCGCGCTGATGGCTTCCCAGTGGCCGGATCTCGAAAGCTGGGCTCGCGTGGCCGGCATCGGCGTGCCCGCGGCCCTGGCGCTGGGCGGCGGGTTCGCCATGCGCGCCTACGGGGATCCCGCGGTCACGCGCGGTGGGCAGTTGGCGTGGTTCCTTGCCGCCGGTCTTTCTGCGGGGCTCATGCTGGTCCTCGGCGAAGAGTACGGCCCCGGCGTCGAGGAGGCGGGGCCGCGGGTCGTTGCGGGGACGGCCGCGCTCTCGTTGGCGGCGGTGCTCTGGGCCGTCTGGCCGTCGCACCTCCAGGTCCTCGCCCTCGGCGGCGCGACCGCATTCTTTGCCCAGATGCTGGGCAGCTGGCCAGACGAGTTCAGCCGGTATCTCGCAGGGGGTACGATGGCGGGCATCGGGCTGGCACTCATATGCCTGGCCGAACCTGGGAAGGTCGGGCCTCGACTATCCGCCCGGTTCGTTTCCGCGGCCCTGTTTGTCGCCGGCGCCTTTGAGCTGCAGATCGACTCGCCCTGGTACTGGGAGCCATGGACACTTGTCGCCGGCGCGCTGCTCGTCGCCCTCAGCATGCGTCGCGAAACGTTCCTGTACATGGCCATGGGAATGGTCGGGCTCTTCCTCGGCCTCAGCGGGATGGTCGGAGAGCACCTGTCCGATACGATCGGGCCCCAGCTGGCCTTCATCGTGGTCGGCGTGCTCATCGTGGCGGGCACGTTGATCCTTGCCCAGGTGCGCCGCGCGAAGCACTGGGGATTCGCATGAAAGAACGCCTGCTGATCGCCGGCGCCCTTGCTGCGGTTGCCGTGGTGATGGTGCTCTCTCTCGCCGTCTTCGAGTTCGGTATCAGGCACCCTTCGCCGCCATCGCTGGAGAAGGACCCGAATCCCGCGATTCCCGGCGAGATCCTGTACCGCTCCGACGATTCCTGCCTCGTCCGGGCGCTCGCCTCCGGCGCCGGGTCGCGTCGCGAAATCTGCATGTCGATCATCGACCGCTATGGACCGATGTCCTGGGCCTCCGAACGCACGGTCGTGTTCCGCGAAGGCGCCGACCTGGTCGCGTACGACCTGGAGACGGGTGGGACCGTTGCTCCCCCACCCGGTCTCGCTCCGTCCGCAGGCGCGATCAAGGGGGTGTTCGAACAGGCGGTTGCGCCGTCTGGCGAGGCAGCGATGGTCGATGGGGAGGGCCGGCTGCTCGTCATCAATGGCACGGAGAAGGTGGAGATCGCCGACTTCGATGTCGACGAGTACAGGCTTTCGCCGATGATCTGGTCGCCGGACAGCCAGTGGATCCTCCTCCGCTACCAACCGCCGCGGGGCGGCGACAACGCGGAAATCTGGATCGTGAGCCGCGACGGGCGGACGAGGGGGACGTTCGCAGATGACCTCCGCAGCGGAGGCCAGGCATCCTGGCGCATCGAGGGAGTTGGCGTCACGCCGGCCTTCGGGGCACGCTAGGCCGGTGAACCTGACCACGGGAGCTCTGCGCCGCCGGCCGGTGCCACCCCAGGAGGTGCGGGGCTACTGAGGTACCATTGCTGTCCGACCGGGGGTGGCCGGTCCGGCGACCCACGAGTCATGTGCGCAGCCGTGGCCGCCGCCGTCCACGAGGGTGGTGGTATCAGCCGGACCGGCGGGTTCACCGGCTTCGCTCCAGCCAATCCAGCATCCGCCGCGCCTGCCAGAGGTGTTCGAGGTCATGCTCGTACATCGCCCGCGCGACCTCGAGGAGCGTGACCGGGCCCCGATAAGGGTGGTCCGCCGTCCGCTCCCAGTCGGACGGTAGCAGGCCCCAGAGCAGGTAGGTCGTGTGGCGACGGAGGTACTGCCACTCTTCGAGGACGTCGTCTTCGTCCGCTCCCTGGTAGTCTTCGGGGGCCGGGATGTCGTCGACGTCGACGTGCTCCAGCCTGGGGCGATCGTGTTCGAAGAATGCTTCGACCTGGCGCACAAAGCCGCGCTCGACGTCCCGGAGGTGAACGGCGATTGCCAGCATGCACCAGTCCTCATCCCAGCCCTCTCCCCTGCGGAGGAGGAGGCGCCGGGGAAGGCCTTCGAGGAGTCGGCGTGCTTCGCCCGCTGCCTCGCCCAGCGCCTTGCGCAGGAATGCGGGGTCGCTGCCTGCCTCGCGAACGGGCTGCATGCAGCCATTGTACGGAGGGCGCGAAGCTTCTCAGGTAATGGTCAGCGGAACAGCATCGCGGCAGAGCAGGCAGTCCGCCACTTCCCACGACGCGACGTCCACCGCCAGGCACGCGAAAAACGGGACCCCGAAATCGGTCCGGCCCGCGGACCGGTCGATCAGAACGGCGACGCCGGCCACGCGAGCGCCACGGGTGGCGAGGGCATCGATGACCTCGCGCACGCTTCCCCCGGTGGTCAGGACGTCATCGACCACGAGGACGGTATCGGAGGGGCCGACCTCGAAGCCCCGCCGGAACTCGCGTCCCGGCCCGTCTTCGCGACGCTCGGCGATCACGCAACGCGTACCGAGGTGGCGGGCTGTCTCGAACGCGAGGATCACGCCGCCGGTCGTGGGACCGGCCACGAGGTTCGCCAGGCCGCGGTAATGGTCCGCAACCTGCCGACAGAGCGCGGAGGTCACGTCCGGCCATTGCAGCAGGCGGAACTTTTCGATGTAGGTGTCGGAGTGGCGTCCGCTCGAGAGCTGAAAGTGCCCCCTGAGGAGCGCCCCCCGGGACTCGAGGAGGGCTTCGAGGTCGTCGGTCATGCCGGCGAGACTAGGGGCGAGCAGGGCTGGAGTCCAGTCAGCGGGCGGGTTGGGCGACGGCCTGTGGCGTTGCGTCCTGCAGGTGCGGGGGCGTGTCTCCGAGAGGGAGGTTCGGCCCAATAGTGAAGCGGGCCGGCGGCCAGTAGACGAGCGAGAGCTTCCCGACAATCGCCGCACGTGGGACGGGCCCGATGCTCCGGCTGTCCACGCTGGCAGTCCGGTTGTCGCCGAGGACGAAGTAGTGGCCCGGCGTGACGAACACTGCCGGCCGGTTCTCGAACCATGGGATATCGAGGTACGGCTCCTCGAGACGCCGGCCGTTGACGTACACGTTCCCCTGGCGGATCTCGACCGTTTCTCCCGGCAGGCCCACGACTCGCTTCACGATCTCCTCGCCCTGGAAGCGAGGGTCGTCGAACACCACGATGTCGCCGCGGCGTGGCCCGTGGATGAGGAATCGCTCTTTTGACAGCTCGTCCCCGACCACCGGGATCCAGCCGAGGAACGAGGGATCGATGCGCAGGTAGGAGAACTTGTTCACGAGAACGCGGTCGCGGTCCTGGAGCGTCGGTTGCATGGAGAATCCGTCGACCGAGAAGCTCTCGACCGTTGCTCGTACGAGCAGGAACAGGAGGAGGACGATTGCGAGGTCGCGGGCGACCAGCAGAGCGCCATGGAGCAGGCGACGCCCGCCCCGGGTGCGGCCGAAGGCCGGTGCACCGAGTTCGGCTTCCGGGGCGAGGAGGATCGGCGAGCTGTGCGGCCGAGACCAGCCTTCCCAGCCGCGCCGGGGTGCAGGAAGGTGCGGGGTGAACTTCGGCGGAGCGCCGGGCGCTGCACTCTCGGACATATCTGCCGGGAACCTCCGCGCTCGAGTATGCCACCCTCGCGGGGGAGCTGCGGATGAGCGCGGGTGCGGGATCCCTCTAGCGGCCGGTTGCCGCGGCCGTCCTCGGCCCCCCGGCCTCGCTGATGTGCACCGTGGTCAACTCGGGCCCGCCGGTGGTGCCCGGGGCATTGGGCGCGAGGCCGAACTTGTCCAGAGGCCAGTAGGTGAGCACGGCCTTCCCGACGATGAGGCTCTTCGGGATGAGGCCTACCTGGGTGCTGCGGCTGTCAAGGCTGTTGTTCCGGTTATCGCCGAGCACGTAGTACTGGCCCTCGGGTACCGTGATCTTCGGTCGCGTGTCGCTCCACGGCGCGATGATGTAGGGCTCGTCGAGCCGGTAGTCATTGATGAAGACTTGCCCGTTCCTGATCTCAACCGTCTCGCCGGGAAGCCCGACCACTCGCTTGATGAGGTCCTGCTCAGGCCGGCGAGGGTCGCGAAGGACGATGATGTCGCCACGGTGTGGGCCGTGGAACACGAAGCGCTCCTCGCCCTCCTCCGCGTCGATGAAGGGCACGAACTTGCCGAGTTTCCCCATGTCGACCTCGGAATAGACGAGTTTGTTCACCAGGAGGAACTCACTGTTCTCCAGGGTCGGGAACATCGAACTGCCATCGACGCGGAAGTTCTGGAACGAGGCCCGGACGCCGAGGAACACGAGCAATGCGAGCAGTGCGGTTTCCACCAGGCCACGCACCATGCCTCGCCCACGCGGGGCGGGACGGACGAACTCGGCCGGGACCGGCGCCGGAGCCGGCTCGTCGGGCGCCATGGGCACCCGGTAGATGCTCGCGGCGTCGTCCGACTGCGTGACCGGCGGGAGGTAGGACTGGCCCCAGTTCTCCGGAGCGGTTGTGAACCGCGAGGTGGCAGGGTCCGCGACCTCGGCGACGAGCTCGTCGCCGCCTTCGCCCAACAGCTCTACGAAGCTCGTCTCCCGAGCGGCAGCCGAGGCGGCCTTGGCGTTGAAGGCGCGGACCAGGACGCTTTCCTCGTCGGGCTCATTCCTCCAGTCAAACTCGTCCGGGAGAGTTGGCGCTGGGGCGGTTGCGGGTTGCTCGCCGTCCCCTTCCCGCGCGTCATCGCCTTCGACCCAATCGTCGTCACTCTCCCAGCCCTGTGTCTCATCGTCCGGGCGAGCCGTCGCTCCGAGGCTGGGCGCGGCTTCCCGTGCGCTGGGAAGGTCGGCCGGGTCCGTGGCGACTGCCTCCGATGGGCGCGAGGGGCGCCAGGAGCCAGGATCCCACGCGGGCGGTTCGTCGCCCGGGTCGGTGTCCAGGCCCGGGGCGCCGGGCAGAGCGGGTGCCGGTTCTGCAGCGCGCGAGGGGCGCCAGGAGCCAGGATCCCACGCGGGCGGTTCGTCGCCCGGGTCCGTGCCGAGACCGGGGGCGCCGGGCAGAGCGGGCGCCGGTTCTGCAGCGCGCGAGGGGCGCCAGGAGCCAGGATCCCACGCGGGCGGTTCGTCCCGGGGGTCTGTCGCCGGGTCTGCGACGGGCAGGGCGGCCGCCGGTTCTGAAGCGCGCGAAGGGCGCCAGGAGCCGGGATTCCACGGAGGTGGTTCGTCCCCGGGGTCCGTGGCCGGGTCCGGGGCGGGCAGGGCGGCCGCCGGTTCTGGTGCGCGCGAAGGGCGCCAGGAGCCTGGATCCCACGGAGGAGGTTCGTCCCCGGGGTCCGTGGCCGGGCCTGGGACGGGCAGCGTGGCGGCCGACTCCGAGGAACCTGCGGGGCGCAGGGAACCCGGGGACCAGGGCGGGTCATCCGCCGTGAGCCTGGATGACCAGGACTCGAGGGGTTCGCCAGGTCCGTCCCCGTCCCGGAAACCCCCGGCGTCACCGTACGGTTCGAGGTGAGCGGCGCCCCTGGCCGAGCCGCCGACCGTGTCGGATTCCGACCAGGGGGTGGGCGGGAGGTGCGCAGGCGCTTCGGCGGGACGCCAGTCGTCGTCGGCCTCGTCATCGGCCGGCATGCCGAAACGCTCCCGGGAGGCAGCTTCGAACCCGAGATTGCGTGCCCGGGGCGGGCGCGGGGTCAGCTCCTGTGGGACAGGGGCACGAGAACCGGGTTCGGGGCCAGCCGGCAGTACGTTTCCTCCGGGCACCAGTGTGTCCGCGGGAGTCTGGGGAGAGACCGGCGGCGGTCCGGCAGGCACCCAGCCGTCATCATCGATCTGCGAGGCCCGGGTGGTGGGCTCCTCGGTTACCGAGTTCTTTGGACCGAGGGTCCAGCGGGCACCAAGGCGACTGCTTCGAGGCCCCTCGGGACCGGGGGCCGGCTGGGGCTCCGGCGCCGCCTTGGGCGTCTCGCGGCTGGCCTGGTTGCGCTCCCTGCTGCGCTCGACCCACTCGCGCATGGCATCGACGATCGAGCCCCTGTCGTCGTTGGGCTCCATCATCTCGTCCCACTTCGGTCCACCATGGGTTGTGCGATCGCGGCGCCTGGCAATGGGGGGAAGCTCCGGCGCGGGCCGTTCCGGCGCGGTTCGTTCTCGTGGCGAAGACCGTGGCGGCTCCTGCCGTGGCGGCCGGACCGTGAGGTCCGCGGGTGTCGTTGGGTTGCTCTCCCCTGCTGGGCCGCTGCTGAAGACATCGTCCCAGCTTGGGCCGGCTCGCTCCCGGTGACGGCGCACGACAAGCGGCGGGGGCGGGGCGACGGCGGCATCGTCGCCCGTGTTCGTGGGCTGCTGAGGCTCTGCGGGGTGCCGGGAGGCAGCCGCCGGAGCGTCCGGGCGCTGGGAGCGATGGTCGTCTTTGGCTCGATCGAGGTTGCGGAGGAGCCGGTCCCGCAGTTCGCGGTTCTTCGACTCCTGGCGCTCCCAGGCACCCTTGGGGAGTTCGAAGATCCAGCCCTCTTCGGCTTCGGTCTCCCATCCGCTGGGATCTTCCCGTGCGTTCGGGTCGTCCATTGCCATCAGCCTAACATAGCCTCCTCGCCCGCCCGGCGGCGGTCAGCCTGTCGCGTTTTACGGCTGGTTGACCTACGCTCGCCGCGGATGCGGGAAACCCCGGCGCCCGACGAGCACCTGGTCTCTCTCTCTAAGGACGGCAGTCTCGAGGCGTTCAATACCCTCGTTGGGGTCTACGAACGACAGGTTTACAACCTGTGTCTGCGGCTCATCGGGGATCGGGAGTCCGCCGAGGATGCCGCCCAGGAGACGTTCCTCGCCGCCTTCCGGGGCATTCGCGGTTTTCGCGGGGGAAGCTTCCGGTCCTGGTTGCTCCGCATTGCGGCCAACCAGGCGAAGGACGAGCTACGCCGCCGTCAGCGGCGACCACAGTTCGTTGCCGCGGTCGCAGGCGAAGAAGTGGATATGGTGGATCCCGCCCCGGGACCCGAGGACCAGCTGGCCAATCGGGAACTGGCCGAGGTCCTCGCCGGTGCCTTGCACCACCTCCCATTCGAGCAGCGCCAGCTGGTCCTCCTCGTGGACTATCTCGGTCTGGACTACGAAGAAGCGGCTGCCGCTTCCGGGAGTTCGCTGGGGACCGTCAAGTCCCGGTTGCACCGTGGCCGCGACACGTTGCGGCGTTTTGTCATGGCCCACCCGGAACTATTCGGCGACCTGCGGCGTCCGGACAGGTGAGACGTATGCGAGTCCAAGACCTCTTCCGGCATCGGACCCGGGGCGAAGACCTCAGTGCCTACCTCGACGGTGCCCTCAGTGGCGGCGACCTGGAGAGACTCGAGGCTCGCCTTGCCTCTGAACCCGCGCTCCGGGAGGAACTCGAGGGCCTGCAAATGGTACGCCGGCTGGTTGGCTCGGTTGCGGACCGTCGACCGGCGAGGCCGTTGACCCTGGATCCGGCGCAGGTCCGAACGCTGAAGCGAAGCCCCTCGGGGCCGCCGACGGCAACCCGGTACGCCTTTGCGGCCGCTGCTGTTGCGGCCGTCGTCTTCGTCTGCGTGACCCTGGCTGCCCCGGGACCATCGCGGGAGCCCCAGCAGGCCTCCTTCTCGGCCGAGAGCGGTATGGCCGACGCGGCCAAGTCCGGCGCTCCGAGTGCCATGGGGGCCGCGCCGGTCGCGGACGACTCGGCTCGTCAGTTGGGTCCCGGCTCGGCCGCCGGGGGCGAAGCGGCTCCAGCCGAGCCATCCGTCCGTCCCG
>Ga0316622_100004443_pt1 | contig 10308 bp, 9 predicted proteins | sample OWC_Aug_OW2_C1_D_FD_207646 | JGI IMG/M metagenome (GOLD analysis project Ga0316622, IMG submission 207646) | Wetland soil microbial communities from Old Woman Creek delta, Ohio, United States - OWC_Aug_OW2_C1_D5_C | ecosystem: Environmental > Terrestrial > Soil > Wetlands | place: USA: Ohio... | reverse complement strand
GGTCGAGACGCTCCGGGTGACGAACCTGGGGGAACTGACGCCCGGTTCCCCGGTCAACCTCGAACGTGCGCTCCGTCTGTCGTCCCGCATCGGCGGCCATCTGGTCAGCGGACACATCGATGCCGTGGGACGCATCCGGGGGAAGCGCGAGGAAGGGACCGGCTGGCGGCTGATCTTCGATGCACCGGAGCAGGTCCTCCGGTACGTGATCAAGAAGGGCTCGATCGCCATCGACGGCGTCAGCCTGACCGTTGCCGACGTCGACCGGACCGGCTTTTCCGTGGCCATGATCCCGCACACGGCGAAGCTGACGACCCTGGGGCACAAGACGGCGGGGGACACGGTGAACCTCGAGGCGGACCTTATCGGCAAGTATGTGGAGCGTCTCCTGGAGGGGCGGACCGGCGGCGTCTCGATCGACCTGCTGAAAGAGCAGGGCTTCGCGTAACTGGCGGATACCGCGGAGCAGATGGTCAAGGTCAGGTATCCTGTTCCCCTGGCCCTTGACCACTGACCCCGTGACCCATTCCTGTGAGGTAACGATGAAGTTCAACACCATCGAAGAGGCGATTGAGGACATCCGGAAAGGCAGGATGGTCATCCTGGTCGACGACGAGGACCGGGAGAACGAGGGTGACCTGACCATGGCGGCCGAGAAGGTGACGCCGGCAGCGATCAACTTCATGGCCAAGGAGGGGCGGGGGCTCATCTGCCTCTCCCTCACGCCGGAGCGCGTGGAACACCTGCAGCTTCCCATGATGACCACGGACAACACGTCGTCCTTCGGAACGGCCTTCACCATCTCCATCGAGGCCAAGAAGGGCGTCACCACGGGGATATCGGCGGCAGACCGGGCGAAGACCATCAGGACCGCGATCGACCCGAAATCAGGCCCCGAGGACCTCGCCCGGCCGGGGCACGTGTTCCCGCTGCGGGCAAAGAAGGGCGGCGTGCTGCAGCGGGCCGGTCAGACGGAAGGCTCCGTGGACCTGGCGCGCCTTGCCGGCCTCAATCCTTCGGGCGTCATCTGCGAGATCATGAACGACGACGGGACCATGGCGCGGGTGATGCAGCTCCAGGAGTTCGCGAAGAAGCATACCCTCAAGATCGTCACCGTGAAGGACCTCATCGCCTACCGGATCAAGAAAGAATCGCTCGTACGGCGCGTTGCGGTCACCAAGCTTCCCACGGCATACGGCGACGAGTTCACGGCGATCCTCTACGCGAACGACATCGACCGGCAGAATCATGTCGCCCTCGTCAAGGGCGACATCCGCCCCGAGGACGAGGTGCTGGTCCGGGTCCACTCGGAATGCCTGACCGGCGATGTCTTCGGTTCGCTCCGGTGCGACTGCGGGGAACAGCTGCACAATGCCATGGCCATGATCGCCCACGAAGGCAAGGGCGTCATCCTCTATATGCGCCAGGAAGGCCGCGGCATCGGGCTGGAGGGCAAGCTCAGGGCCTACGAGCTGCAGGACAAGGGCAAGGACACGGTCGAGGCGAACCTGGCGCTGGGATTCAAGGCGGATCTCCGCGACTACGGCGTCGGCGCACAGATCCTCCGCGACCTCGGCGTGCGGAAGATCCGGCTGCTCACCAACAATCCCAAGAAGATCATCGGTCTGGAAGGATACGGGCTGATGGTGGTGAAGCGGCTGCCGATCGAGATGCACCCTCATCCGAAGAACGTCAACTACCTCAAGGTCAAAAAGAGCAAGCTGGGGCATATGCTCGAAAAGGTGTGAGATGACAAGCACCGAGCATCAAGCGCCAAATAACAAATGATGACCAATAATCAGTTACGAAGAAGAATGGTCATCGGAGCTTCATTCATTGGTGCTTATTTGAAATTTGTTGTTTGGGAATTGATCGTTAATCCGTAGGAGGACATGATGCCGAAAACGATCCAGGCAGATCTGAACGCGAAGGGGCTGAAGTTCGGGATCATTACCTCCCGATTCAATGACTTCATCACGGCGAAGCTCCTCGACGGGGCCATCGACGGCCTGCTCCGCCACGGCGCGGCCGACGGCGATATCGAGGTCGTCCGGGTGCCGGGTTCCTTCGAGATCCCGCTTGCCGCACAGCGGATGGCGCGGTCGAAGCGGTACGACGCCGTCCTCTGCCTGGGGGCGGTCATCCGCGGCGCTACGCCGCATTTCGAGTACGTGAGCGCCGAGGTGAGCAAGGGGATCGCCGCAGTCTCGATGGAGACGGGCGTTGCGGTCATCTTCGGCGTCCTGACGACGGATACGATCGAGCAGGCCATCGAGCGGGCGGGTACCAAGGCCGGGAACAAGGGATGGGACGCGGCCCTTTCGGCGATCGAGATGGCGAACCTGCTGAAGCAGCTTCCCTAGGCGGTCCCCATCGTCATGGAGAGGACCGCGGTCACAGCATGAAGCGACGGAAGGCGAGGGAGTACGCGCTCCAGCTCCTGTTCCAGCTGGACATCCGGAAGGAGAAGCCGTCGGCCGCGCTGTTCAAGCGGTTCTGGTCGGAGGAGGAGCCGGACGAAGAGATCCGGACCTTTGCCGAGGAGACGGTGAAAGGGACGTACAGGCACCTCGCGGCCATCGACACGAAGATCCTCGCCTGCGCCAAGAACTGGAGCCTCGACCGCATGGCGGCCGTGGACCGGAACGTGCTCCGTCTCGCGGTCTACGAGATCCTGTACAGCATGGACATCCCCCCGAGCGTGTCGATCAACGAGGCGATCGAGCTCGCCAAGAAGTTCGGCACCGAAGAGTCCGGGGCCTTCGTGAACGGCATCCTGGACTGCGTCGCCCGCGCGGCGGGCAAAGTGGATGCGAAGCAGCTGCGGTGAGGGCCTATCGTCGTGGAGCTGAACGTGCTTGCGCAGGACATCCGGAAGTTCGAGGCCGATGCGGTCATCGTCGGTTTCTTCGAGGATGTGCGGCCCCTCCGGGGCGGTGCGGGCGAGATCGATTGGCTGCTCTGCGGGGCACTGTCGCGTCTGATCGTTGATGCCCGTGTCCGGGGCGCCGAGGGCGATGTGGCCCTGGTGACGAGTGCGGGAAAGATCCCCGCTTCCAAGATCTTCCTGGTCGGGCTCGGAAAACGGTCGCGGGAGTCCCCGGAAACGCTCCGCGAGGCCGCGCGGACGGCCGCCGAGCGCGCCGTCGGCGCCGGCGTGGTCCGGGCCGCGGTGGACTGCAGCGTGCTGCCCGGCGACCGGTTCGACGAGAGCGTGCGCGCGGTCCGGCGGGGTCTGACGGAAGGCGCCGCCGGCCGCATGCTGAACGTCACGCTGGTCGCTCCGGATGCAGCTGCCGGAGCACGCATGGAAGCCGCCCTGCGAGGATGAACGTCCGAGGAGCCAGGAGCCCCCTATGATCTCCCGCTACAGCAGACCTGCCATGACCGCCCTCTGGGAGCCGGAGAGCCGGTACCGGGCATGGCTGCAGGTCGAGATCCTCGCCTGCGAAGCGAATGCGAAGCTCGGACTGGTTCCCGCCAGGGCGCTCGCGGTCATCAGGAAAAAGGCCGCCTTCGATGTCCGGCGCATCGACGAGATCGAAACAACCGTCAAGCACGACGTCATCGCCTTCCTCACCTCCGTGGCCGAACATGTCGGCCCCGACTCGCGGTTCATCCACCTGGGCCTCACCTCCTCCGATGTCCTCGACACGTCACTGGCGTACCTGATGTGCCGGGCCGCCGACATCATCATCGATGACCTCAAGGCGCTCCGGAAGGTCCTGCGGCGGCAGGCGCAGCGGCACCGGAACACCGTCATGATCGGGCGTTCCCACGGCGTTCATGCCGAGCCGGTGACCTTCGGGCTCAAGATGGCCCTCTGGTACGAGGAGATGGGCAGGGCGCTTGACCGCATGGTCCGCGCCCGCGCGGTTGCCGGCGTCGGGAAGGTCTCGGGCGCCGTCGGCACCTTCGCCAACATCGATCCCTCCGTGGAGCGCCATGTGTGCCGGAAGCTCGGGCTCACGCCGGAGCCGGTGGCGACGCAGGTCGTCCAGCGCGACCGGCACGCCGAGTACCTTTCCGCCCTGGCGCTGATCGCCTCGTCGATCGAGAAGTTCTCCGTGGAGCTCCGCCACCTGCAGCGGACCGAGGTCCTTGAGGCGGAGGAGTATTTCTCCGAAGGGCAGAAGGGATCGTCGGCCATGCCGCACAAGCGGAACCCGATCTCCGCCGAGAACCTCTCGGGGCTGGCCCGCGTCGTCCGTGCGAACTCGCTGGCCGCGCTCGAGAACATCGCGCTCTGGCACGAACGGGACATCAGCCACTCGTCGGTCGAACGCATCATCATCCCCGACAGCACGATCCTGGTCGACTACATGCTGGCGCGGTTCACGAAGCTCGTGGACACGCTCTTCGTCTACCCGAAGAACATGCAGCGGAACATGGCGCTCTCGCGGGGGCTCTTCCATTCCGAGACGGTGATGCTCGCCCTGGTGGCGAAGGGGATCACGCGCGAGACGGCATACCGGTTCGTGCAGCGGAACGCAATGGAGGTCTGGAAGGCCGGCGGGGACTTCGCAGGACGGCTGAAGGCGGACCCGGATGTCCGCAAGCACCTGACGCCGGCCGAGATCGACCGGTGCTTCAGCCTCAGCCATGCGCTGAAGCGGGTGGACTATATCTTCAAGAGAGTATTCAAAAAGAGATCGTAAGAAGTCAGGATTTGCCACAGAGTACACAGAGAGCACCGAGGTGAGACATGAAAGACTAATGATTTTCTCGGAGTCCTCGGTGACCTCTGTGGCTAAAGAAGATTTTTTGCGAATCTGTCAGAGGGGTATAAGGAATATTGGATTCGCGATTGGGAAGCCGGAGCTTGACAGAGATGATGTTCGACAAATTCCATGAAGAATGCGGCGTTTTCGGCGTCTACGGACATGCCGACGCGGCGAACCTGACCTACCTGGGGCTCTATGCGCTCCAGCACCGGGGCCAGGAGTCGGCCGGCATCGTGTCCACCGACGGCAAGCTGCTTTCCTGCCAGCGGGACATGGGGCTGGTGGCGGACATCTTCACCGAGGAACGCATCAAGCGGCTGCCGGGCCACGCGGCCATCGGCCACAACCGCTACTCCACGACGGGCGACAGCATCAGCATCAATATCCAGCCGATCCTCGTCAACTTCGCGCTGGGAGGGCTCGCCGTGGCGCACAACGGGAACCTCGTGAACGCCGGCCTGCTGAAGGCGGAGCTCGAGGCCTACGGCTCCATCTTCCAGTCCACGATGGACAGCGAGGTCGTCATCCACCTGATCGCCCAGTCGCGGATGGCGAACCTGCACGAGCGCATCGTGGACGCCCTGCAGCACCTGCAGGGGTCGTACAGCCTGCTGCTTCTTTCCGAGGATGAGCTCATCGGCGTCCGCGACCCGCGGGGATTCCGTCCTCTGGTGCTCGGCCAGGTCGGCGACGCGTACGTGCTGGCGTCGGAGACCTGCGCGCTCGACCTGATCGAGGCGACCTATCTGCGGGAGATCGAACCGGGCGAGATGGTGGTGATCAACCGCAAGGGCTTGACGTCGAGCTTTCCCTTCAAGCCGGCGTCTCCCTCGCACTGCATCTTCGAGTTCATCTACTTTGCCCGTCCCGACAGCATGGTCTTCGGACAGAACGTGTACTCGATCCGGAAGGAGTTCGGCCGGCAGCTGGCGCGGGAGACCGGCGTGGCGGCCGACGTGGTCATTCCGGTCCCCGACTCCGGGGTGCCGGCGGCGCTGGGCTATGCCGAGGAGGCGGGGATCCCCTTCGGCCTCGGACTGATCAGGAACCACTATGTGGGCCGCACGTTCATCGAGCCGCGTAAGAGCATCCGGCATTTCGGCGTCAAGATCAAGCTCAACCCGGTGCGCGACGTGCTCAAGGGGAAGCGGGTCGTCGTGGTCGACGATTCGATCGTCCGGGGCACCACGAGCAAGAAGATCATCAAGATGATCCGGAACGCCGGAGCCGCCGAGATCCACATGCGCATCAGTTCGCCGCCGACGACCCATCCCTGCTTTTACGGCATCGATACGCCGACGCGGCAGGAGCTGATCGCCTCGTCGCACAACATTGACGAGATCAGGAAGTACATCACGGCGGACACGCTCGGCTATATGAGCCTCGATGGCATCAGGAAGGTCGTGGACCGCCCGCTGAACTACTGTGCGGCATGCTTCTGCGGCGATTATCCCGTGCCGTTCCCGGGCGAGATGATGCTGCAGCTGGGGCTGTTCGATAAGGAATGACGATACAGGAATCAGGAGTCAGGAGAATACCACTCCTTCCTGCAGCGCAATGGCAAAGCAATGGAGATGTGCGGGAAGAGAAATGGTGCCGAGGCGCAGAATCGAACTGCGGACACGAGGCTTTTCAGGCCTCTGCTCTACCAACTGAGCTACCTCGGCGTAGCGCGGGGCCGCTGAACAGAGCGATACAATAACAGAGAGACGGGTTGATTGTCAAGGGGATTTTGCCCCGAAGGAGAGGCCTGTGGCAGCACCGACCATGCACAAGGTGTTCGCGCGTCCAGCAAGCCTGAAGGACAAGCCGTTCCGCTATTGTCCTGGCTGCAGCCACGGCGTGCTCCACCGCATCATCGCGCAGACCATCGATCACCTGGGCATCCGGGAGCGCACCGTCGGCATCGCGCCGGTGGGATGCGCCGTCTTCGCCTATGATTATTTCGATATCGACATGGTCGAGGTGCCGCACGGCAGGCCGCCCGCCATCGCCACGGGCATCAAACGGTCGCGGCCGGACCTGATGGTCTTCAGCTACCAGGGGGACGGGGACCTCGCCGCCATCGGGACGGCGGAGATCGTCCATGCAGCGGCGCGCGGAGAGAACATCACGGTCATATTCGTGAACAACGGCAACTACGGGATGACCGGAGGGCAGATGGCCCCGACGACCCTCCTGGGCCAGAAGACCACGACCACGCCCGCGGGACGGAGCGTCAAGGAGGCGGGATCGCCGCTCCGGGTGTGCGAGATGCTCGCGGTCCTTGACGGACCGGCCTACATCGAGCGCGTGGCGATGGACTCGCCGAAGAACGTTCTCGCCGCGGGACGCGCCATCCGGAAGGCGTTCGAGAACCAGGTGAACGACCGGGGCTTTTCCCTGGTCGAGGTCCTTTCGCTGTGCCCCACCGACTGGGGCATGACACCGACCCAGGCCGTGGGATGGGTGCGGGAGCACATGATCAAGTACTATCCGCTGGGGGTCTACAAGGACACCAGCCGCGCATGAACCGGCGGCGGGCGGGTCGGGGAAAAGGAGCGGGGTTGCCCTCATGCACCAGGACGTGATGATCGCGGGATTCGGAGGCCAGGGGGTGCTGCTGGCGGGAAAGCTGCTGGCCCATGCCGGCATGCTGGAAGGGAAGCACGTGACCTGGTTCCCCTCCTACGGCGCCGAGATCCGGGGCGGGACGGCGAACTGCACCGTGATCATTGCCGACCAGGAGATCGGCTCGCCGGTCGTGGTGAGCCCGTCCGCCATGCTGGTGCTCAACGAAGCGTCGTTCCTCAAGTTCGAGCAGCGGATCAGGCCCGGCGGCCTCTTGTTCCTGAACACCTCCCTCGTGGCGCATCCGTCATCGCGGCCCGATATCACGCGCATCGAGGTGCGGGCGAACGACATCGCCGGCGAACTGGGCGACATCCGGATCGCGAACATGGTGATGCTCGGAGCGTTCCTCAAGAAGACCGGCGTCGTCACGCTCGGGTCCGTGCTGAACGCGCTGAAGGCGGTCCTCCCGCCCCGAAGGCACTCGCTGCTTCCGCTGAACGAGCGCGCGCTCCAATGCGGCGGCGAGGTCTGCGGCCCCTGAGACGCCCGGGGTCCGCGCCTGTTCCGTCCGTTCGATGACGGAGGGGACGGTGCTCTTTTGACAGTGCCCTGCCGTTGTGATACTCTAAACGCATGGTGGAACCGGTCAAACAGGACGAGCCCCTCCCTCCCGAGGTCCAGGACGTCATGCGCAGCATGGTCACCGCCATCCGGGCCGTCAAGCTCTATCCTGCGAACAATCCCGTCTATTCCCAGTCCGTCAAGAAAGCCTTTGACTCCCTCGATCATTATCTCCTGACCGCGCCGCACTTTCTTTTGGGCGTGCAGAAGGACTCCTTTGCCTTCGAGCAGACGTCCATCGCGAAAGAGACGCAGATGAACAAGGCGATCGCCCAGGACCTGTTCGCCAAGGGGATCCGGGAGATGCTGTTCCGCAGCGGGATCCAGGAAAAGGAGCTCCTGGCTCTGTTCGAGGCTCTTGCGCTTTCTCCGGAAGAGCTGGGGCTGCGGGGCGGCATCGTTTCCATCCTGTGGGAAAAGGAGGCATCGCACATCGCGGTGACCGAAGCCACGCTTGATGATGTCATCGTCTCCAGTGTCGATGATAATGCCGCTCGGCGGCCCGTGCCGCAATCAACGGCGCCAAAGCTCGATGCCAAACTGGAACAGAAGGAGCTCACGCTCGGGGGAGGGCGCACCCTGGTCCTCGGCGAGCTCATGGCCGATCCCCGGAGCGTCGGCGATGCGATGCTTGAGCTTGCCAAGGCAACGCGCGGCGAGAACGAGACCGTCGAGGACCGTCTCCATGCGTTGTACAAGGAGGCCGGCCGGCAGATCCAGGAGCAGCATCCCGGCGAGAGCGACGCTCTCTTCGGCGGTCTGGCGAATTCGATCCTCGAGATGGAGCCGCACGCCCGCGATCATCTCATTAACGGCAAGCTCTACGGCGAGCTGGACGGGGAGCAGGCGAAGACCGCTGCCGATTCCCTCCACGAATTTGCCCCCAGCGACCTGCACGAGATCATGACCGGCCGGTTCACGAAGGACTGGACGGCAGATCAGGTCGCGATCCTCCTGAAGCGTTCTTCGCAACAACCGACGGCTGCGTACCCGCCGGTGGACCCGCTCGCTCTGGAGCCCGAGCCGATCAAGCCGGACATCGAACAGCTCGCCCGGGAACTGGTCGAGTACACTCCCGAGGAAATGGAGGCGCTGCGCATCATCGGCGAGGCGGGCGATGAGTCCGATGTCATGCAGGCGTCCGTCCGCACGCTGCTCTTCCTGCTCCCCTTTGTGGAGAACCCGCACCGGAACTCATCGGCCGAGAAGGACGTGACCCTCTTTAAGAGCATCATGAGCCAGCTCGAAAACATGGCGACCTATCTCCTGAAAATAAAGGATTTCCAGCTTGCCATGATCATCCTGCGGGCCTTCCGGAGCGTGTCGCTGCCGCCCGAGTTCCGGTCACGGGTGCAGGAAGCGTTCAGGAAATTGTCCTCGCCGGAGATCATCGACGTGCTCATCTCCACGATGCGCGCGAATCCCAAATCCTCCCCGAAGTACGAGGAGGCCTTCGGACTGCTGAAGCAGTTCAGCCAGGACGCCACACCGATCCTGCTCGAGGCCCTGGCAACAGAACAGGACCGGTCGGTCCGGCTCTTCTACCTGGACATCCTGAAAGAGCTCGGCAGGGAACAGGTCGGCGTCATCGCCAAGGGCCTTTCCGATCACCGGTGGTATGTGGTCCGCAACATCATCAACATCCTCGCCGATTGCAGATCGGAGCAGGCGGTTCCGCTCCTGGAAAAGGTCGCTGATCATAAGAACCAGCAGGTCCGGCAGGAGGTGATCAAAGGGCTGATCACCATCGGCGGGAAAAAGGCGGCTGCGTTCCTGGCGAGGTATCTGAAGGATAAGGACCGGGACATGCAGTTCACGGCCCTGCGGGCGCTGGGGATGGTGAAGGGTGTGGGAGCGGCGGAAGAGCGGGAGCTCATCCATTTTCTGGAGCAGCGGCGCATCACGAAAAACCGGTTGGAGAACGAGATCATCCATGAGGCGATGCGGACGCTGGGCATGATCGGCGGCCAGGATTCCGTTGCGTTCCTGCGGCGCTATGAGCGGATCCGCTGGTGGCGGTCGAGGAAGGTCCAGGAAGCCCTTCGGGATGTTGCCCGAGACGCTGTCGCAGAGATCGGGACGAGGTTAGGCGATGCCAGAAGAAGCGCGTGACCGGCTGGGAGAGGCCCGCCAGACATTCTATGCCAAGCAGCAGCTGCTCGCTTCCGCGAAGGGAGTGTTCCAGCAGCTGTCCGGCGTCGTGCGGAGCGCGTCCCTCTATCCCGCCGCGCATCCGTTCCTGCTCGCGTCGGCCGACCAGCTCCTGGAAAAGGTCACGACCCTGCTCATGGGCAGGAAACAGGTTGCGTTCTATATCGTGGCCGGCGAGCTCTTCTTCGAGACCCATGCGCTGCCGACCGACCAGAGCATATCGCTGCTCATGGAAGGGATCAGCAAACGGGACATCGGC
>Ga0316622_100004442_pt1 | contig 10308 bp, 3 predicted proteins | sample OWC_Aug_OW2_C1_D_FD_207646 | JGI IMG/M metagenome (GOLD analysis project Ga0316622, IMG submission 207646) | Wetland soil microbial communities from Old Woman Creek delta, Ohio, United States - OWC_Aug_OW2_C1_D5_C | ecosystem: Environmental > Terrestrial > Soil > Wetlands | place: USA: Ohio... | reverse complement strand
CGAGAAGGTCGCTGGCAAGGTCCAGCAGAAGTTCGGAAAGGTCGAGAAGCGCCTGGGCAAGTAGCGGCGGCCGTCCGGAGCGCCTCCGGCGCTCAGGACGCCACCGCCCGCACCTCCACCTCGTGCCGGCCTCCGTCATCGACCAGCGGGATGCCGCCGGTCGGGGCCACGACACCGTCCACCATCACCACGGTCCGCCCCCATGGCACCCCGGTGTCGTTCCGCATCGTGAGTCGGTAGACGCTCCGGCCATGACGGTAGTCGATCGAATACTGCCTCCACGCCGCGGGGACCCGCGGCTCCATGAACAGCTGGTCGCCCCGCTTGTGGAGCCCGAGGATGCCCTCGAGCCCCACCCGGTACATCCAGCTGGCTGAGCCGGTGTACCACGTCCACCCGCCCCGGCCGAGCTGTCCGGCCGCGGCGTAGACGTCCGCCGCCACCACGTACGGCTCCACCCTGTACGTCGCGACCTCCGCCGGGGTCCGGCTGTGGTGCAGCGGGTTGAGCATCTGGAACAGCGCGAAGGCGCGATCGCCGTCTCCCCGAAGCGCCGTGGCCAGCACCGCCCAGAGGGCGGCATGCGTGTATTGCGCGCCGTTCTCGCGGACGCCGGGGAGGTAGCCCTTGATGTAGCCGGGGTCCTGCGCCGTCCGGTCGAAGGGCGGCGTCAGCAGGCGGAGCAGCCGGTGCGGCTCGTCCACCAGGTGCTGCTCGAGCGCCGCCATCGCCAGGGCCTGCCGCTCCGGCTGCCCGGCGCCCGAGATCACGCTCCAGCTCTGGGCGATCGAGTCGATGCGGCATTCCCCGCTCTCCGCCGAGCCCAGCGGGTTGCCATCGTCGAAATAGGCCCGGCGGTACCACGCGCCATCCCAGCCATGCGCTTCGACAGCCGTGACGTACGCCACCGCCTGCGCCCGGAACTCCCCCGCGATGGTCTCCTCGCCGCGCGACTCGGCCACGGACGCGTAGCTCCGGAGCGTCGCGGTGAGGAACCACGCCAGCCACACGCTCTCGCCCCGTCCTTCGACCCCGACCCGGTTCATCCCGTCGTTCCAGTCGCCGGTCCCGATCAGCGGCAAGCCGTGCGCCCCGCTGGTGCAGGCCCGCCGGAGGGCGCGGAGACAGTGCTCGTGCAGGCTGGCGCGTTCCTCGGTGATCTCCGGGAGGTCGTAGATCTCCGCTTCGTCGGGCTCGAGGGCACGCATCCGGAGGAACGGCACCGGCTCGTCGAGCACCGCCCGGTCCCCGGTGACCCTGACGTAATGCTCTGCCACGAACGGCAGCCAGGCGAGGTCGTCGGAGAACCGGGTCCGCACCCCGCGGCCGCTCTGCGGGTGCCACCAGTGCTGCACGTCGCCCTCGAGGAACTGCCGCCCCGCTGCCCGGAGCAGGTGCGCCCGCGCCAGTGCCGGCTCCGCGTAGACGAACGCCATCAGGTCCTGCAACTGGTCGCGGAAGCCGTAGGCGCCGCTGCTCTGGTAGATCGCCGAGCGGGCCCACATCCGGCAGGCGAGTGCCTGGTAGAGCGTCCAGCGGTTGAGCATGACGTCGAAGCTCGGGTCGGGGGTCCGGACCTGGACCACCGAGAGCCGCTCCTCCCACGCCGCCACACTGCGCTCGAGCGCAGCGCGCGCCAGGCCAGCGCTGCGATGAGCGGCGGTGGCCGCGCGTGCCGCCGCTTCGCTGTCAGCAGCACCCAGGAGAATGACGATCTCCCGGGTCTGACCCGCGTCGAGTTCCAGTTCCGCCCGCAGCGACGCACAGGGGTCGAGGCCTGCCCCCGTCGTCCCCTCGAGGAACTCGCCGGGCTGGACCGCGGCCGGCTTCGCGCTGGTCCCGTTCCGCCCCAGGAACTCGCGCCGGCTGCCGGTGTACCCGGTGACCGGCTCCGAGATCGCGTGGAATGCGGTCCACCCGGCGAACTGCGGGTCGAAGCTGTTCCGGGCGAGGAGAATCTGCTCACCCTGGTCGTACGCCGTCCGCACCTGGTGCTGGGTCTGCTCGCGATGGACGCCGAGGGTCCACTCGACGAAGGTGGTGAGGGTGAGCCGCCGTGGGCGCGTCCCGGTGTTCGTCACCCGGAGCAGGGTGATCTTCACCGCGGCGCCATCGGCCATGCCGAGCGTCAGGTGGGTCGCAATCCCGCCCTGCTCTGCGGCAAAGCTGGACGTCCCCGCGCCATGCCGGACGGTGAATACCCGGTCGGTCCGCACCGGTCCAGGGGTCGCCGACCAGAGTTCGCCCGTCTCGGCGTCCTGCAGGTACACCACCTCGCTCACGGGGTCGCTCACCGGGTCGTTGTGCCATGGAGTGAGCCGGTAGAAATAGCTGCTCTCCGCCCAGGTGAACCCGCCGCCCCGCTCCGTGACCACGAAGCCGCCGTGGGGATTGGCGATCACATTGGCCCAGGGCGCCGGGGGAATCCGGTCTCCCGCCACCTGGATCTGGTAATCTCCCGCCGCGGTCAGCGCGCCGAAGCCGTTGTCCGGCACCGTCGCCGGAGCGCCGTCCGGTATCGTCGCCTCCTCCTGCCCGGACACCAGCGCGGCGAGTGGGGCGAGGAGCCGGGCACCGAGCCGTCGCACCACCCGCACCACCCCCGCGTCACCCCGGTCGGGCGAACGCGTCCCGGCCGGGAGCGACAGGTCATCGTCGACAGCTGGCGCCTCGCCGGCGAGGGTGCTCGCCAGGATCCTGGCAAGGGGCCGGCCGTCGCACGGGACGTACACCCGGGCCGTCGCCCGGAGCATCCGGAATTGCTCGGGCGTGAGCAGGTCCTGCCGCCGGAGGAACACGCCGCCGGGCCGGTCCACCGAACCCGAGTCGCCCAGGGCGTACACCGCCCCCGTGATCCGGTCCGCGAGGTCCTGGAGGTAATCCGGAGGGTGGGTGTTGAGGATGACGAGATCGACCTTCATCCCGCGCCGGCGCCAGTACCGGTGGGCCCCCAGCAGCTGTCGGAGGGTCGGGAGGCCGTCCGCCGAGTCGATGGTCGCCAGCAGGATCGGCCAGTCTCCCGACACGCCGTTGGCCCAGAGGAGCGGCTGGGAGTCGGCCGGGCTCCCCAACTCCCCCGTGGGCGCCCGGGGCACCGGGTTGCCGTAGAAGAGTTGCCCGGCCAGTTCCTGAAAGACTGCTGCCAGAGTGGGCGTGAGCTCGAGTTCCCGGAGCTCTGCCTGGGTCGAGGTCGAGGCGAGGTCGAGGGCACGCTGCGCGGCGTGGGGGTCACGATAGCGATCGGCCAGTTCGAATGCCCGGTCCCGGCTCGTCGCCATGAGCGTCGTGAACGCCACCGACGCCGACTGGCCCGGCCCGATGGTGATTCGGGCCCGGAGCGCGATGATTGGATCGAGTACTGCGCCCGTCGTCATCGAGAGGGCCCCGTCGCGGGCCATGGCGATCGGATCCCGGCATGAGCGCCCCCGGCCGAGGAACCGGGCCCGGTCGGTCTCACAGGTCACAGTGCCCACGAGTTCCGGGCCGGCCGCGGCGACATGGACACACCAGATCCGCTGGTCCTGTCCGGAGCGCGGCCGGCGGGTCGCCGTGATGGCGCTGCACCAGGCGTGCCATTCGGTCTCGACGAACAGGTTCCCGAACGCGGGATGTGCCCGGTCCTCGTCGGGTGGCGCCAGCACCAGTTCGCCATAACTGGTGAGCTCGACCTCCCTGGCCTCATCGCTGTTGTTGCACACTGTCACCCGCCGGACCTCGGCCGCATCCTCCGGCACCACCGCGATCTCGGTCCTGGTCTCGATGTCGCCGTCGGCGCGCTGGAAGGTGACCCGGTCGGTCGCGAGGTAGGCATGCTGCCAGTCTGCGGGCGCGCACACCGGTTGGTGGCCCGCCGACCAGACCCGGCCTGTGCTGAGGTCCTTGAGGTAGCAGAACTGCCCGGTCGAGTCCCGGCACCCGTCGGACCGCCAGCGGGTGACGGCCAGCGATTCGAACCGGCTGTACCCCGCGCCGCAGTGGGTCACCATGATGGTGTAGGGGAGATGGCCCAGGAGCGCCACGTGCGGAAGGGCGGTGTCCGGCGTGTCGAACTGTCGTATCGCCGGCTGCTCCGGCTCCACCTCGGGCCGCCCTGCGTCCTCCCGGGCTTCCTGGGCCGGTCGCAGGACCAGCCGGCGTGGAATCCGCTCGTGCAGCAGCAGCTCCGCCGAACGCACCACCGGGTCGGCGTGAAAGCGCCGCTGCCAGAGGTGGTCGCGCAGTACGTTGGTGAGCGCCACCAGGCTCATCCCGAGGTGGTGCGCCATGTAGGTGTGCACCAGGGCATACGGCTGGCCTGGGTCAGGACGGGTGAAGTCGAGCGCATCCCGGAAGCCGAACGGGCCAAGGCCGCCGAGGGCTTCGAGCCACTCGAGGTTCTCGATCGCGGCGTCGGGATCCACCATTGCGGCGAGCACCGAGGCATAGGGCGCCACGACCAGGTCCCGGCCCAGGCCCCGCTTGAGGGCGAGGTCCGGCACGCCGAAGGGCCGATACTGGTAGGTGTGGTGCCGGTCGCGGACGTTGTAGGCGCTCTCGCTGATGCCCCAGGGCACGTCGCGGCCCGCTCCGTACGCTCGCTGTCGCGACAGGGCGCCGTCCGCCGTGTGGGCCAGCAGCGTGCCGGGGAAGGCCCGCATCACCAGCCCCGGCATCAGGTACTCGAACATGCTCCCGCTCCATGACACCAGCGCCGGGGCCCGGGCTGCGTAGCTGAGCGAGCGGCCCAGCCGGAACCAGTGCTCCACCGGCACGTCGCTCTTGGCCACCGCGACGAAGCTGGCCAGCCGGGCTTCGGAGGCGAGCAGGTCGTAGTAGGAGCCGTCCAGCGAGTGGGTCGCCTGCTGGAAGCCGATGGCGAAGAGCTTGCGGTCCGGGTCGAAGAGGAATCGGAAGTCCATGGCCATCGCCATGGCGTAGGCGCGCTCCCCGAGCGCCTCCAGGCGCGCCATGAGCTGCGCCGCATCCGGCGATCCCTCGCCGGCGCGCTGGCGGAGCGTCACCCCGGGCCGGGCCCCGATCAGGCCCGCCCAGGAGGTCTGTCCCGTGACGGCTCGCTGCGCCCAGTCGATCCACTCCCCCGCCCGGGCTCGCAACGCCGCGTCGATCGGGGCCGCCGCCAGTGCTGCGGCCGCCCGGTCGAGCGAGGGTCCGATCCCGTCCAGCAGCGCGGCCGGCTCCAGCGGAGGGGGCCGGGTGGCGAGTGCCGCCCCGGCCGCGCGCAGCTCGCGAAGCACCGCCTCCGGACGGGGCAGCAGCCGGGCCCGCTCCTCCGCCAACCCGATCGCCGCTTCGAGCGCCGGCCGGAGGCTGCCGTCCAGCAGCGTCTCGTCGAGGGCGCCCAGGCAGGCCTGCCGGAGAGCGATCAGGTGACCGGCCAGATTGCCGCTGTCCACCGTCGAGACGTACGCCGGCTCGAGCACTCGCAGATCCTGGAGGTCGTACCAGTTGTAGAAGTGCCCCTGAAAGCGGCGCATGCCCGCGAGCGAATCGAAGGCGAGCTCGAGCCGGCGGACCAGTTCCTCCAGCGTGATGAAGCCCAGGTCCCGCGCGCTCACGGACGACAGCAGCTGCAGGCCGATGTTGGTGGGCGACGTGCGCATCGCGACCGCCGGCTCGGGCTCCGCCTGGAAGTTGTCCGGCGCCAGCCAGTGGGTCTCCGCCCCGACGAACCGGTCGAAGAACCGCCAGTGGAGCAGCGCGTAGCGGAGGGCCTTCGCGCGGGCCTCCGGCCCGAGGCGGTGGTCCGGGCGGCGAGGCGGCCGGCTCAGCCCCGGCGCCACCTCGGGTGCGGCCAGCCACGCCAGGACCAGCGGCAGCACGGCGAGGGCCGCCTGCCACGGCGGCATGCTCGAGGAGGGTCCCTCGAGGCTCGTCCGCCACGCGACCAGCAGCAGCGCCGCGCCCGCGAGGGCCACCGAGGGCCACATCGCCCGCCATGCGGTGCCGCGCGACTCGGTCGTCCCCTGTTCGAGGTGTGATGCCGTCTGCCACTCGAGCAGCTGCCGGTGGGTCACCCCCATCCGCCACAGCGTCCGGCAGATCGCGTCGACGGAGATCCACGCCTGATGGGCCAGGAAGACCAGCGCCAGCCCGACCTGCTGGACGCTGGTCTCCAGGTCCCGGCCCACGGCGCCATAGTAGGCGCGCCAGGATCCGTCGCGGGGCGGCCGCACCAGCGCCAGCAGGGCCGAGAGGATCCACGGCGCCGCCACCGCGCCGAGGCCGAGCAGGGTCCAGCGGAGCGCGGTGCCGGGAAGAAAGGCCCAGCCGATCACGAAGAAGAGGAACTGCGTCGCCTCCAGCCCGCTCCGGCGGAGGTTGTCGAAGATCTTCCAGCGGGAGAGCAGCGAGAGCCGATTGGGTTCGGGCCCATCCGGCCCCGGCACCGTCCCCGTCAGCCAGGGAAGGAGCTGCCAGTCGCCCCGGATCCAGCGGTGCTTCCGGCGGGTGTAGGTGAGGTAGCGGCTGGGGTAGTCGTCGTATACGACTACGTCGGTGGCGAGGCCCGCCCTGGCGAAGCTGCCCTCGATCAGGTCGTGGGAGAGGAGGGTGTTCTCTGGGAAGCGCCCGTGCGTGGCCTGCTCGAAGGCGGCGACCTCGTACACCCCCTTGCCGGTGTAGCTCCCCTCCCCGAACAGGTCCTGATAGACGTCGGAGACCGCGGTGGTATAAGGGTCCACGCCGGGGTGGCCCGAATGAATCGCCGAGAACACCGACTGGTGCGCGCTGGGGAGGGACACGCCTACCCGGGGCTGCAGGATACCGTAGCCCCGGACCACCCGTCCCAGCTCGGCATCATATGCGGCGCGGTTCAGGGGGTGCGCCAGCGCGCCGACCAGCAGTGGCGCCGCGTCGGGGGGCAGCGACGTGTCGGCGTCGAGGGTGATGACATAGCGGACCGCGCGGAGCGGCCGCACGTCCCCCACGACCACCGGGAACGCGCCTTCCGCCTGGCCCAGCACGAAGCGGTTGAACTCCGCCAGCTTGCCCCGCTTCCGTTCCCAGCCCATCCAGACCCCTTCCCGGGGATTCCAGCGACGGGAGCGGTGAAACAGGTAGAAGGCGTCCTGGGCGGCCGGCGCGTAGCGGTCGTTGAGCGCCCGGACGCCCCCGGTCGCGGCCTCGAGGATGGCGGCGTCCTCGGCGCACGTCTCGGTGGCCGCATCGGTGAAATCGCTCAGCACCGCGAAGTGCAGGTGCGCCCCCCGGTTGGCGAGGAACTGGACCTCGAGATTGTCCAGCGCCTCGCGCACCGCCGCCACGCTCCCGAACAGGGTCGGGATGACCACCGCGGTCCGGAATTCCGGCGGGACCCCGTGCTCCCGCAGGTCCAGCTTCGGCAGCGTCCTCGGCGGGAGAAAGGCGCTCACCAGCTGGTTGACGAGGCCGACGGCGATGTGGTTGGCGAGAATCAGCCCCGGCAGGATCAGCAGCGGCCAGGCTTGTCGCACGACCGGCCCGCCGAGCCAGAACAGCGCCGCCAGGGCCGCGGCGGTTCCCAGGAGCACGCCGCCTCCGAACACCACGCCCGGAAAGCGCCGTACCCGGCGCTCGATCGCCTCGCCCAGTCCTTGGTGGTAGCCGGTCCGCGCCTCGAACTGGGCCAGCCCCTCATCGACGAGGTAGTAGCCGACGTGGCCCCGCCTCGGGTCGCGGCGCCCCTCCGCCTGGCCCGCGAGGGCACACGCGATGGCGACCTGCGCCACCGCCTCCTCGGGGCGCCGGGTCCTTCGGGCCACCCGTTCCACCACGTGCCGGTAGCGATCCCGGGTCGCAAAGGTCATCCGCCCATAGAAGCCGGAAGGGTCGGTGCGCAGCACGGCCTCCACCCGGCTCTGCTCCTCGACGAAGGCCGGCCAGTCCATCAGTTCGATGGCCCGGAGGCTGGTGATGCTGTTGGCCATCATCATCTGGGTGAGCGCCAGCCGTCCGGTGGCTCGTGCCGTGGCCTCCTCGGCGCTCAGCGTCTCTTCCGCGATCCACCGCTCGAGCCGTTCCACCGCCGGGAGGGCCCCGCCCTCGATCCGGAGCTGCTGCAGGAACCGGGAAAGGAACGTCGGCGTGAGGGACGCAAGATCGGCGGCGAAGCGGTCCAGCTCCCGGTCGAGGGCCTCCTGCCCCGACGCTCCCGCCCGCGCGATCCGCGCGGCCGCGCGGTCGGCGGACTCGAGTTCGTCCAGGCGCTGCACCGTGCGCAGCGCCATCCGGCGCACGTTCTCGATCAGCCCGAGACGGAGCATGGCCGGCAGGGCCCAGAGTTCACCCAGGGTCAGCGCCGCGACGCGCTGGAAGGCCGACACGAAGCGGCCCACGTTGGCGAGGTCCAGCCGCCCCTCGCTGTGCGAGATCAGGGCGATGGTGAGTTCGTAGACCCGCGGATAGCCCGCGAGCGCGCCGTCGGTCAGTTCCGGGAGTTCCCGGTAGTAGCCGCGCGGCAGGCTGTCACGCACCTTGCCGATCTGTTCCTGGATGACCTGGTAGTGGTCGAGAAGCCAGTCGCCGGCGGAGCTGATGTCGCTCCCGAGCGTGGCCGCGGCGGACAGGCGCTGGTGCGCTGCCTCGAGGATCCCGCTGGTGCGGGTGACCCGGGCCAGCAGCGGCGCCCGCCGCCGCGCCCCCCGGCGGGTGGCGGGATGCTGCGCCGCGGCCAGCGCCTGGGCCCGTTCGCCGAGGTGCTCCGCGCCGAGCAGCTCCCCCCGGATCGGGCCCGCCAGCAGGTCCTCGCGGCCGTCTGCTCGCGGGCCCTGGAGGCGGGCCAGCAGGCGACGGAGGTCAGGAAAGGCGGGACCCTCGGACCTCCTGGACACTCACTGGGACTGCGGCTTCATGGCGGCGGCCCGGGTGGCCTCGCTCGCGAAGATCGCGACTTCCACCCGGCGGTTGGCCGCCCGGCCAGCCTCCGTCTCGTTGAGGGCGATCGGCTCGGCCTCCCCCATGCCGCGGGTGGCGATGCGGGCGCCGCTCACCCCCTGAGTGATCAGGTAGGTCGCCGCCGCGGTGGCGCGCCGCTCCGAGAGCGACTGGTTGTACGCCATGCCGCCGAGCTGGTCGGTGTGACCCACGATCAGGAGATTGGAGCCGGGGTACTTCTCGAGGCTGGCGGCCAGCTCGCGCAGATTGGTCTTCGCCTCCGGCCGGACCACGTCGGAGTCGAAGTCGTACAGCAGCCCCGACGCGAAGGTCACCTGAATGCCCTCGCCGACCCGTTCGACCTTGGCGCCCTTGATGTTCTGCTCCAGCTCCTTGGCCTGCTTGTCCATCTGCGACCCGATGATCGCACCGGCGGCACCACCGACGACGGCGCCGATGATGGCGCCTTTCGCCGTGGACCCCGTCGCCGCCCCGATCGCCCCGCCGACGGCAGCCCCACCCGCGGCGCCGACCACCGCCCCGGTTTGGGCCTTGGTGGCGCAGCCTGCCAGGAGCACCAACGCCAGGATCATGAAACGAGGTGACACACGCATGGAACCCTTCCTGTGACAGGTCGGGGAGTGCGGACTCTCTCCCCGGCGAACGGTAGGGGCGTGGCCTGCAAATCAGTATCGCTCGTAGGGTGGGGTTCCCGTCTCATCCCGCGGGCGGCAGCCGGGGCGTGGTCCCTGCGGACTAGTCCCAAACCAGCCCCAATGAGCGATTGGTGCGGGACGCCTCCGGGGGCATGCTTCCAGGTGTCCCACCGCGGAATCCAGAATTCCGCGCTCCCCAAGGAGTCTCCAATGTCCAAACGTCTTCTGTCGTTCCTGGTCGTGGCTGGCGCGATGCTGAGCCCCACGACTCTCCTGCTGGGCCAGAGCCGGACGGCGGTGACCGGCGCGGAACTCGATGCGGCCGTCACTGCGCCTGCGACCGGCAGGGCAGACGCCGTTCGTGAGATCCTCAAGACCGATCAGGCCCGGCAGATCGCCGGACGGATGGGAGTCAGCGAGGCGGAGTTCTCAGCCAAGGTCGCTTCATTGGATCCGGCCACCCTCACCATGCTCGCCAACCGGGCTCAGGTCGATGACGAGGCGCTCGCCGGTGGCAATAGTGTCACGATCGGTTACGCGGCCCTCGCCATCATCCTGCTGGTGGTGATCATCCTGCTGGTCGCCTGACTCCGACGCGCGGCCAAACCGGTGCGTACCCTCGCCCGCCTGGCCGCGGCCGGATTCGTGGGTATGATCGGGCTGGGCAGTGCGGCAACCGCACTGGCTCAGCCACCGCCAGGTCAGCCCCAACGGCCGCCGCCAGCCATCCTCGACGTGCCGTACCTCCCCCAGTCCGTCCTGCTGTGCGGGGGGGCGGCGCTCGCCATGGTCGAACGGTGGT
>Ga0316622_100004441_pt1 | contig 10308 bp, 13 predicted proteins | sample OWC_Aug_OW2_C1_D_FD_207646 | JGI IMG/M metagenome (GOLD analysis project Ga0316622, IMG submission 207646) | Wetland soil microbial communities from Old Woman Creek delta, Ohio, United States - OWC_Aug_OW2_C1_D5_C | ecosystem: Environmental > Terrestrial > Soil > Wetlands | place: USA: Ohio... | reverse complement strand
AACGCGCCCAGCAGGTCCACGACGGCGTCACGCCCGCGCGGGGAGCACGGCGGCGAGGGCGCCGCGCATACTCTCCACCAGGGTGTCCACCTGGGCTGCGGTGATCACCAGGGGCGGCGCGAAGGCGAGGATGTCGCGCATGTTCCGGGTGAAGACCCCGCGGGCTTCCAGCGCCGCCTTCACCTTGCCGATGATCCCCAGGGCGGGATCGAAGCCGGCCTTGGTGGTGCGGTCCGCCACGAGCTCCACCCCGACCAGCATCCCCAGGCCGCGGACGTCGCCCACGGCCTTGAAGTCCGTGAGCGTCTGCATGCCCGCCAGCAGGCGCGCCCCCATCTTGGCCGCGTTCTCCACCAGCCCTTCTTTTTCGATGATCTCCAGGTTCCGGAGCCCGACGGCGCAGCAGGTCGGGTGGCCGGAGTAGGTGTAGGCGTGCATCCAGCGGTCGGCGTAGGGGGCCGCGCGCATGGCGTCGAGGATCGCCTGCGACACCATGATGCCGCCCAGGGGGAGGTAGCCGCTGGTGATCCCTTTGGCGAAGGACAGGATGTCGGGCTGGACGCCCCAGCGCTTCAAGGCGAACCAGTCCCCCGTGCGGCCGAAGCCGGTGATGACCTCGTCGGCGATGAAGAGGACGTCGTGCTTGGTGCAGATCTGGCGGACCAGGGGGAAGTAGTCGTCCGGGGGCACGATGACCCCGCCCGCCCCCTGCACCGGCTCGGCGATGACGGCGGCCACCGTCTCGGGGCCCTCTTTGAGGATGGTCTCTTCCAGCATCCGGGCGGCGGCCTGGCCGACGGTCTCCCCCGGCCGCACCCCGGCCAGGCGGTAGGCATACGGCGTCGCCGTGTGGACGAAGTTGGGCACCAGCGGCTCGAACATCCTGGCGTACCCCGGGACCGCGGTGGCGCTCATGGCGGCCAGGGTGACCCCGTGGTAGCCGTACTGGCGGGAGACGATCTTCACCTTGGCCGGCTGCCCCTTGGCCTTCCAGTAGAAGCGGGCGGTCTTGAAGGCGCTCTCGTTGGCTTCCGCCCCGCCGCTGGCGAAGTAGGTAGCGACGAGGTTGGGGTAGGCGAGCTCCGTCAGCCGGTGGGCCAGCTGAATGGCGGGCACGTTGGAGGAGCCGACGTAGTTGGTCGCGTAGGCCAAGGTCGCGATCTGCTCGGCGGCCGCCTCGGCGAGCTCCCGCCGGCCGTGGCCCACGTTCACGTTCCACAGACAGGACAGCCCGTCGAGGTACTCGCGGCCCTCGGCGTCGGTCAGGACGACCCCCCGGCCCTTGACCCAGATGTGGGGGGCGGTGTGGTCCGCCGGGTGCTGGAGCGGGTGGAGCAGGTGCGCGCGGTCGTCGGCAAGCAGGGTGGCAGGGGTCCAGGTGGTCATGAGTGACATCCTCCTCGGGGACTGCGAGATGAAACGGAGATCGGAACGTGACATCTGCGGCGATATTAACGCGAGGTTGGTCTGCATGTCCAGCCCATCGGCAGGGTCCGCCTGGACTCGTCCGATTTTCTAGGCTATAAGTCGCGACACGGTCAGTGACGCACCGCAGAAGGGCCGTCCCTTTCACCTTTCCAAAAGGAGTCTGCCTTGGACATCCGAGTCGTTGCGGGGGACGTAACGAACTTTGTGGGCGATGGACTGGTGGTGAATCTTTTCGAGGGGGTCGGGGCCGCCGCAAAGGGTGTCCAACGCACGCAGTTGCGTGTCGCAAGACCGCTGGCCGGCGCCACGGCCGCCGTGGACCGTGCTCTTGGCGGGGCGATCACGAGGCTCATCAAAGCTGGAGAGGCGACGGGGAAATGGGGTGAGCAGGTCCTGGTGCACTCCCTCGGGCGGCTTCCGGCGGAACGGATTCTCGTGATGGGCCTGGGTAAACCCGAGGAGCTCACGCCGGATCGGGTCCGCGCCGTAGCCGCCGAGGCTGCGAGGACCCTGCGCAAGGTCGGCGCGCGACGTATCGGCACGATTGTCCACGGTGCGGGTGTCGGCGGTTTGAACGCCGGGCAATCAGCTCAGGCGGCGGTCGAAGGAACGTTGCTGGGTCTGTACCGGTTCACGCGGTACAAGACGAACGACGACCACGCCAAGGCGATCGAACGGTTGACCATCGTCGAGAGAGACGCGAGACGGCTCGACGCCGTGAAAGAGGCGGTTCGGCGGGGTCACATCTCGGCAGAGGCCGCGTGCGCAGCGCGCGATCTCGTGAACGAGCCGGGCAATACCCTCACGCCGACCGAACTCGCCCGGCGGGCGCGCGCGATGGCTCGCGCCGCCGGCGTCCGGTGCGAAGTCCTGGGGCCGCCCGCATTGCGTCGATTGGGCGCCGGCGGGCTCCTGGGCGTCGCCCGGGGCAGCCAGGAGCCGCCGCGGCTCATCGTGCTCACCTATCGCGGCCGCCGGGGTGGACCGCACCTCGGCCTGGTGGGCAAGGGGGTGACGTTCGATTCGGGGGGGATATCCATCAAGCCGGCGGAGAACATGGAGGCCATGAAGGGAGACATGGCCGGGGCTGCCGCCGCCATTGCCGCCACGTGCGCGGTCGCCCGCCTGGGCTTGCCCATCCGTGTGACGGCGGTCGTCCCGGCGACGGAGAACCTTCCGAGCGGAACGGCGCTGAAGCCGGGAGACATCCTGCGCGCCATGAGCGGGAAGTCCATCGAGGTGATCAACACGGACGCCGAGGGGCGGCTCATCCTGGCCGACGCCCTGGCCTTCGCCCGCACGCGGCAGGTCACCCACCTCGTGGATGCCGCGACCCTGACCGGCGCCTGCGTCGTGGCGCTGGGAACCATCAACAGCGGGGCCTTCACGAACAATCAGGCGTGGCTGGAAACGGTGCAGGCGGCGGGAAGGGCGGCGGGGGAGAAGCTCTGGCCCATGCCCATGGACGCCGAGTACGACGAGCTCATCAAGAGCGACATCGCCGAGATCAAGAACACTGGCGGCCGCAAGGGCGGGGCCGTCACCGCAGCCAAGTTCCTGCAGCACTTCGCGGGAGAGACGCCCTGGGTGCACCTGGATATCGCGGGAACATCGGAATCCGACAAGGAAAAAGGCTACCAGACCAAAGGCGCGACGGGCGTGATGGCCCGCACCTTTGTCGCTCTCGCGATGGAAATGGTGAAGACGTAGCGGTCAGCACTCAGCTGTCAGCGATCAGCCTTCAGAGGTGGCCGTCTCGTTCCGGGGCTGAATGCTGAAAGCTGACTGCTGACCGCCTCGCGGCTGAAAGCTGATCGCTAGACAACCACGCAGGTGATCGTCCGCCCGACCCCGTCCACTGCTTGGATCTTCGCCATCACCAGCTTGCCGATGGCCGCCGGATCCTTGCCCTCCACGAGGGCGATGATGTCGTAGGGCCCGGTGACGAGGCGAACGGAGCACACCCCGGAGAGCTTCGCGATCTTCCCACATGCCGCGCGGGCCTTCTTGGGCGCCACCTCGATCAAGACGTATGCGTTTGCCATGGTCGTTCTCCTGACGGGCAGCTCCCGCCCGCCTCCGACGCTTTTTCGGATACCTTGCTCGCCTCCGCAGACTCCTTTAAGGAAGGTGTCGCCCCCAATCCGCGACCGACGGCCGAATCTCGGGCGGGACCAACTCGTCGATCGGCTCCCCCCGGGAAAGCCGCGCACGCACCTCCGTGGCCGACACGGCGGCGACGTGGGTCGGTAAGCGTACCACATGGATGCGGTGTGCGAAAGGAGCGACCTCCGGCCGAGCCAGGAACGCTTCGACGGCGCTCGGCGCATCCCCTCCTCGATTGGCGACGATGCACTCGCTTCCATCGAAGAGCCGTGTGAGCGACGTCATTCGATCGGCGTAGTACTTCGGGTCGAACAGTCGGACGAGTGTGTCGAAGCCGAGAAGGAAGACAACGCGGGTCGCCTCCGGATAGGCGGCGCGAATGGCTTCCAACTTATCGACGAAGCGACCGTGGCCTACCGCAGCCACCGAGACGTTGGGTCGGAATTCCGCAAACCGAAGGAGGAGATCGAACCGTCGCTCCAGCGAAAGGCCTTCAACACCCTTGTCTACGTTGACGGTTGCCAAGAGCAGCAAGGTTTCGTGGTAGGAAACGAGACGGCCCCCCTCGCGGATAAGGACGGCGTGCGCCACCGTCATGGGGTTGAACGACGCAGAAAGACAGAGGAGTGTTCCCGGGAGGACGCCGATTCCTGTGGGGGCTCGGCGCAGGAAGGCGAGTCGCGGGGGCTCGGACGGGTTCAGGCCGGCAAGAAGGTGGGAAATTCGCACGGGTCGAGCCTCCTCGACTCGGTCGTGGTTCCCTCGATTTTACGGCTCTACTCGTCTGTTACGGTGTTAGGATATCCGTGGAGCATCGACACGGTCAAGAGGGGGTGTCGTGGGTTTGGTCCGGGCTTCCGTCGCGGGCCAACGCCCCCGGACCAACGATGCCGAATCTCCAGTCTCGACGCGGGGTTGCAGGCCCGCTGGGGGAGTTTGGCCTTGACAAATCGCATGCACACGAGTAGTTTCCCGGTTTACACTTTGCGGGGGAATTTATGTTCCAGGGCCTCAGCGACCGGCTGAACGGCATCTTCAAGCGCCTGCGCGGTTACGGAAGCCTCACCGAAGACAACATCGGCGAAGCACTCCGCGAGGTGCGTTTGGCCCTGCTGGAGGCCGACGTCAACGTCAAGGTGGTCCGCTCGTTTCTCGAGCGCGTGCGAGAGCGCGCGGTCGGCCGGGACGTCCTTGAGTCGCTCACGCCGGGCCAGCAGGTCGTCAAGGTCGTGTACGAGGAACTCGCCGCCCTCATGGGCGGCGAGGCGAATCGGCTGCGGACGGCCGGGCAGCCGCCGACCGTCATCATGTTGGTCGGCCTCCAGGGGTCCGGCAAGACGACCACGGCCGGAAAGCTGGCTCGCCTCATCCGAGGACAAGGACAGCGCCCCTTGCTGGTCGCCGCGGACCTGCAGCGCCCGGCCGCACAGGACCAGTTGGTGACGTTGGGTCGGACGGTACAGGTCGATGTGTACCGGACGCCGGGCGTTTCCTCGCCCGTCGCCGTGTGCCGCGAGGCGTTGAGCCACGCCAGATCCCGGATGCTGGATCCGGTCATTCTGGACACCGCCGGCCGGCTGCACGTCGACGAGCCGCTGATGGAGGAGCTGCGCGCCATCAAGGCCGAGCTGAAGCCGACGGAAATTCTTATGGTGGCCGACGCCATGACGGGCCAGGATGCGGTGAATTCCGCCACGGCGTTTCACCAGGCGCTGGAGTTGACCGGCTACATCCTCACGAAGCTTGACGGCGATACGCGGGGTGGGGCGGCCCTATCCATCCGTGCGGTCACGGGGGCCCCGATCAAGTTTGTGGGCATAGGCGAAAAGCTTGACGCCCTGGAGGTGTTCCATCCGGAGCGGATGGCCTCGCGCATTCTTGGCATGGGCGACGTCCTCAGCTTGGTGGAGAAGGCCGAGCAGGTCGTAGACGAAAAGCAGTCCGCCGCTCTCCAGAAGAAGCTCAAGGCACAGGCGTTCACCCTGGAGGACTTTCGGGATCAATTGCGGCAAGTCCGAGGCATGGGGCCGCTCGACCAGCTTATCGGCATGATCCCCGGGTTGTCCCGCGTCAAGGGCTTGCCCGACTCCTCGGAGCAGGAGCGCGAGCTGAAACGTGTCGAGGCGATCATCGATTCCATGACGCCCGGGGAGCGACGACGGCCCGAGGTCCTCAACGGTTCGCGGCGCAAGCGGATTGCCGACGGTTCCGGCACCACCGTGACCGAGGTGAACCGCCTGCTCAAACAGTTTGGCGAGATGCAGAAGATGATGCGGCAGCTCATGCAGGCCGGCAAGGGCGGGCGCATGCCGCGGAATCTGCCGTTTTCTCTTCATTAACCCCGGTTCGGCCGGCAGGGTTGCGGCGCCCGAGGCGATCCGGAATTTGCGGGAGGTCGTATGGCGGTCAAGATTCGGTTGCGGCGTATGGGGACGAAGAAGGTTCCGTTCTACCGCGTGGTGGTCGCTGATGAGCGCGCCGCCCGGGACGGGCGGTTCCTGGAGAGCCTGGGCACGTACGATCCCGTGCGCGAGAGCGGCGGGCTGAAGATCAACGCGGACAAGGCCTTGCGCTGGCTGCAAAAGGGCGCACAGCCGACAGACACGGTCCGCTCGCTCCTGCGCGGCGCCGGGGTCATGCGGCAATACGCCGAGAGCCGCAGCAAGACGCCCGCCGCGTCGTAGGGAGGGTGGGCGCGTGGCCCACCGGCGGCTCTGAAGGGTGACGGGGAGGGTAGCCAAGGGAGGGGGCGCCCGTGTTCAAGGAGCTGGTGGAGTTCGTGGCAAAGGCGCTCGTAGATCAGCCAGACCAGGTCCACGTCGAGACGGTGGAGGATCCAGAGGCTACGACGCTCAAGTTGCGTGTGGCCCCCGGGGATCTCGGGCGAGTGATTGGTAAGCAGGGCCGCACGGCCAGAGCCATGCGGACCCTGTTGCATGCGACGGCGGCCAAAGCCAAGCGACGGGTAGTGCTCGAAATCGTGGAGTGAGGAATGGCGCGGCCGGACTACCTGATCCTCGGGCGGATCACTAAGGTTCGCGGGGTCCGTGGCGGGGTGAAGGCTGTTCTGTACGCGGACGAGTGGGCGCCCTTTCGCGGATTGGGACACTATTGGGTGGGCCCGCGGGGCGGCCCGTATCGCCCGCTAGGGATCGAAGTCGAGGCGGAGCACGGTCGGTCGCTGGCGCTGAAGCTGGCGGGCATAGACTCGCCGGAGGGTGCGGCCGAATTCGTCGGCCACGAGATCGCCATGGCGCGCGCCGACGCGCCGCCATCCCCTGAGGGAACCTTCTACCACTACGACATCCTCGGCCTGGATGTCGTGTCCGGGGAGCGCAAGCTCGGGGTGGTGCGCGAGATTCTGGAAACTCCCGCCCACGACGTGTACGTGATTGGCGGATCCGCCGGTGAATGGCTGCTGCCGGCAACCCGCGTCCACATCCGGCGTATCGACCTCGCGACGGGACGCATCGAACTGGATCCGGCAGCGGATCTGGCGGGGTTGGCGGCTTTCGAGGCGGAAAGAGAGACGGGCTCTGAATCGGTTTGATATCCTGACGCTGTTCCCGGCCATGTTTCAGGGGCCGCTCCAGGAGAGCATCCTTCGCCGCGCGCAGGACAAGGGTTTGGTGACGATCAGGGTCCACGACCTCCGGACCTGGACGCACGATCGCCACCGCGTCGTGGACGATGTCCCGTACGGCGGCGGGGCGGGCATGGTACTGAAACCGGAGCCGGTCTTCGAGGCTGTGGAGGCGCTGCGGCAGGGGTCGGACAGCACGGTGGTGGCGCTGACGCCGCAGGGGTTGCCATTCGGCCAGCGGTTGGCGTCGGAACTGGCGCGCCTCCCGCATCTGATCCTGCTCTGCGGACGCTACGAAGGATTCGACGACCGCATCCCGCAGGGGCTCCAAGCGCTGGAAGTGTCGATTGGCGACGTCGTTCTCTCGGGCGGCGAGATCCCGGCGTTGGTCGTCCTGGATGCCACGGTGCGGCTGATCCCGGGTGTCCTGGGAGACGAGACATCGGCGCTGGCCGATTCGTTCGCCACCGGGTTGCTGGAGCACCCACACTACACGCGGCCCCCGCTGTTCCGCGGGTTGGGGGTGCCCCCGGTCCTGCTGTCGGGGGACCATCAGGCTATCGCCCGCTGGCGGCGGAAACAGGCGCTCCGACGCACGCGGGAGCGCCGCCCGGATCTCTTGAGTCGGGCGAGCCTGTCGGACTTGGACCGGCAGCTCTTGGTCGAGATCGAGGCGGAGGACGCCGGCATCGGACGAGAAGACCGAGACGAGAGCAACTGATCCTGCCCGGGTTCGCGAGCGCGGCGGACCGGGTGTGGAACTTGTGGCGATCATTTGTGCGAGGCGTCGGGCCCCGGCGGTCGGCCGGCGTGATAGCCTCCAGGGGGTGTGCGCATGTTAGCGATTCAGGCGGTTGAGGAGAAACACCTGCGAAAGGACCTTCCCCAATTCAAACCCGGGGACACCATCAAGGTCCAGGTAAAGGTGGTGGAAGGGGACAAGGAGCGTCTGCAGGCCTTCGAAGGCATCTGCATCCGTCGGCGGGGGACAGGGCTCAGTGCCACCTTCACGGTGCGAAAGGTGACGTACGGGGTCGGCGTGGAGCGGACGTTCCCCTCGCACTCGCCGAGCATCGACCGGATCGAGGTCCTGCGGCAAGGGCTCGTGCGGCGGGCCAAGCTCTATTACCTCCGCAAGCTCAAGGGGAAGGCGGCGCGGATCAAGGAGCGCCGGACCTCTTAGCCCGACGACCGTTTGTGGCCAGGCGCAGCGGGACCGATCGTTTCACCGTGGGCGCTCCCCGGATGAGAGGCGCGTCAGCCGCGGCGCGTGGTGGTTTCTGGGATCCCGCCACGGTGACGGGGACGCGCCCCGCCGGCGTTGACGAAGCCGGACGGGGGAGTCTGGCGGGGCCCGTCGTGGCTGCCGCCGTGATCTTGCCGCCGGATGCCGAGCTTCTCGGATTGACGGACAGCAAGCTCTTGAGGCCCGCGACGCGCGTGCGCCTGGCGGAGGCTATCCGGGCGCAGGCGGTGGCGTACGCCGTGGCTGCCGTCGAGGCGCCGGAGATCGACGCCACGGACATCCTCCGGGCGACGCTTCGCGCCATGACCCTGGCCGTTTCCGGCCTGATACCCCAGCCGGATCTGGTGCTGGTGGACGGCAATACCCTTCCGGCACTCTCCATGCCGGCGCAGGCAATCGTCCGGGGCGATCGACTCGTTCCCGCTATCTCCGCCGCATCTGTTCTTGCCAAAGTCACCCGGGACAGTATCATGAACGGGTGGGCGGTCCGATTTCCCGCCTACGGGTTTGCCCAACACAAGGGGTATGGCACCGCCGTGCACCTGGCGCAGATTGCCGAGCACGGTCCGTGCGCCATCCACCGACGGAGCTTCGCCGGGGTTCGGGAGCACGTCGGCACGCCGGGCGCGCAAGGGAGCTTGTGGTGACAGAGGCGCGCCGGGCTCTCGGCAAGAAAGGCGAAGCCGCCGCCCGCGCCTTCCTGGAGCGGCGCGGCGTCCACATCTTGGCGGCAAACTACACCTGTGCGGCCGGCGAGATCGACCTGATCGGGCGGGAGCGAGAGGCCATTCTTTTCGTCGAGGTGAAGACCCGCACCTCGGCGGCCTTTGGCCCGCCCCAGCTCGCCGTTCACCAGCGGAAGCAGCGGCAGATCGTCCGGACTGCGCAGTGGTTTCTGGCCGAGCGACGCACGCCCGAGGTGGCGTGCCGCTTCGATGTTTTGGCGGTGACGTTCATGAGCGACGAAATTCCACGCATCCAGTGGGTGCGCGACGCCTTTCCGGCGGAAGGGGTGCGGGTGTGGTGACGACACCGAATCCCGATCTGGCTACAGTTCGGGACATTCTGCGCCCGGTGCCGTTCTTCCGGGAGCTCACGCAGCCGGAGATGGATCTGCTCGTGGCGCTTGGGCACGTCGTCGCGTACCCCAGGAACATGGTCGTGTTCAGGGAGGGCGACAAGGGGGAGGCGCTCTACGTGGTCATCGGAGGCGCGGTGCGGATCGTCAGTCATGCGCCGGAGGCGTCGGATGGGACCATGGCCTTCGTCGAATCAGGTGGATGCTTTGGCGAGATGGCGCTCGTGGACGATTTTCCTCGATCTGCCACGGCCATCGCCCAGGACGACTCCACGGTGCTGTTCCTGGGCCGGGACGCCCTCCTGGACCTCTTCCGGGAGGAGCCGGTCGTCGGCCGGAAAATCCTAGCGGCCTTCTGCCGGAGCCTGTCGCTCCGCTTACGCCACGCGAACGATCGCATCGTGGCTCTGTCTTCGCTTCAACGCGGCGCCTGAGGCTAGCGCGGCGAAGCCGGGCTCGGTTGCGCCGGCCCTTGGCCTTGCGGACCTCGGCGCTCGCTTCCGCGATTTGGTTGGCCATCGCAGGGGCGTCGTGCGGTCTTTCTCTTGTTGACAGGTATCCGAGACATTGTTAGTCTCCTTTGGCTCTCGGCCTCGGAATGTGCAGCATTTCGGAGAGGAGCTCGGCATGCGGAATACTCAGCCGCGCCCGAAGGACCTTCAAGCCGGCAAAGGGCGGGTTTTGTCGGTGCTCGGAGAGCGCGTGACGCTGAAATTGAGCGGCGAAGAATCGGACGGCACGTGCGCCTCCGCCGAGATCTCGACACCACCCCAGGTGGGGCCGCCCCTGCACGTCCACCAGCGCGAGGACGAGGTCCTCTACGTCTTGGAAGGGATGTACGAGATCCGCGTCGGTGGACGCGTGGTG
>Ga0316622_100004439_pt1 | contig 10310 bp, 9 predicted proteins | sample OWC_Aug_OW2_C1_D_FD_207646 | JGI IMG/M metagenome (GOLD analysis project Ga0316622, IMG submission 207646) | Wetland soil microbial communities from Old Woman Creek delta, Ohio, United States - OWC_Aug_OW2_C1_D5_C | ecosystem: Environmental > Terrestrial > Soil > Wetlands | place: USA: Ohio... | reverse complement strand
CGCCGTCGTCTTGCCGGCAACGTCCAGCAGCGCCGGGTCGGTGTCGAAGCCGGCCAGCAGCGGATCGTCGCCTTCCCAGCACGCCAGGATCAGCGCGCGCTCCAGAATTGCTGCATTCATCGATTGCCTCCTGCGGCGGGCGCACCCGCCATCCGCTCCCTGGCCACGCGCCAGAGAAAGACCGCGTTGCCGATCAGGTAGCGGCGCCACATCCGCCGCGGCTCCTGCAGCAGCCGGTAGATCCATTCGCCGCCGATCTCGCGCAGCCACAGCGGCGCCCGCGGGATGCGGCCGCCGTAGAAGTCGAACAGCCCGCCGACGCCGACGCCGACCAGCGCGCCGGTGCGCTCGAGATGACGCTGCAGCCACAGTTCCTGGCGCGGCGCTCCCATCGCCACCAGCAGGATGTCGGCGCGCGAGCGCCGGATGCCGGCGATCGCCGCCTCTTCCCCGTCGCCCTCGAAGTAGCCGGAGTGGCAGCCGGCGATCTTGATGCCGGGGTATTGCCGCCGCGCCCAGCGGGCGACCGCCGCGGCGACGCCTGGCCGCGCGCCGAGCAGGTAGATCCGGTGCCCGCCGCCCGCCGCCGCCGCGCACAGCCGCGGAAACAGGTCGGTCCCGTTGAGGTTCTGGCGAATGGGCCGCTCCAGGATGCGTCCGGCGATCTTCATCCCGATGCCGTCGGGGCACACCCAGTCCGCGCCGGCGAGCGCGGCGCGATAGAGCGGGTCGCGCGCGGCGATGTTGACGCAATCGGGGTTGACGAAGGCGATCCGGGTCCGCACGCGGCCTTCCACGGCGGTGAGTATCGCGCCGACCAGTTCGTCCATCCCCAGGTTGAGCAGCCGGATGCCGGCGATGTGCTCGACGGCGCGCGGCGGGGCGGCGGGCCGGCCGTAGGGCATCGCGAGCAGCGCCCGCAGCAGGATCGAGGCGTCGGCGGCGAGCGAGCGCTGCGCGCGATACCTGCGGTCGGCGTCCGCCTCGGTGCCGAAGTCGATGTTGGACCGTTGCTGCAGCCACCAGTAGCAGACGAGCCCCGGGCGCACGGCGAAGCGGTCGCGCTCGGGCGCCGGAAGCGCAGCGGCTTCGGCCGCGTCGAGGACGCGCGGGCCCACCAGCGACACGTGCCCGGCCACGACGCTCAGCAGCACCGGCCAGCGCGGCAGCGCGGAACCGGCGAGCAGCCGCGCGAACCGCGAGCGGCCCGGCGCGACGGTCTCGAAGCGCAGCCGGAACCGGCGCTCCGCGCGGCCGATGCAGGTCACCGACGCCAGCCGGGGAAGCAGGCCGCGGCGCACCGGCGCGAGCGCGACCAGCGCGAGCGGCGCGCAGACGGCGAGCAGCGACGCCGCCAGCACGACGTCGAGCGCGCGCTTGCCCCACGCGTAGGCGAGCCCGGCCATCAGTAGGCTCCGCGCCCGGTCAGCACCGCCGGGATGGTCTGGCCGAGCAGGCGGATGTCGAGGGCCAGGTTCTGGTGCTCGATGTAGGCGACGTCGAGCTCGACCTGCCGCGGGAAGGGAATCTCGGAGCGCCCCTGGACCTGCCAGTGGCAGGTGAGCCCGGGGATCGCGTCGAGCCGCCGGCGGTCGGCGAGGCTGTAGCGGCTCACCTCGCGCGGCAGCGCCGGCCGCGGTCCGACCAGCGACATCTCGCCGGTCAGCACGCACCACAGCTGGGGGAGCTCGTCGATGCTGGTGCGGCGGATGATGCGCCCGATCCAGGTGATCCGCGGATCGCGCCGCATCTTGAAGGTCACGCCGTCGCCGTGCTGGTTCCGGGCGGCGAGCTTCGCGAGCTGCGCCTCGGCGTCGACGACCATCGAGCGGAACTTCGGGAACCGGAACACTTTGCCGTGACGGCCGACCCGCTCCTGCCAGTAGAGCACGGGGCCGCGGTCGGTCAGCCGGATCAGCAGCGCGACGACGGCGAACAGCGGCAGCAGCAGCGCGAGGGCCGTCGCCGCCGCGGTCACGTCGAGGCCCCGCTTGGCGAAGCGCCGGAGGCGGGCGACGGCCGCCCACGCGCGGCACAGGAGGTCGCGCCGCAGCCGGCGCCACCACCGCGCGTGCCGGGTGAGGCCCGCAACGGTGGGTTCGGTATCGATTTCGTTCGCAGCATTCATGCTCGTCATCCAGGTTCGTCGCCGGTGATCCGGCGTGCCCGCGTATTGAACCCGGCGTGCCGGCGCAACCGTGGCGACAGTGCAAACTGTTCGCAAAATCGGCGTGAATTCGTGCGGCCGCGAGCGCTTTGGCAGCGCCGGCGCGCATCCATCTCGCCGCACTCAGCGGATGACGCGGAAGCGCCGGGCCGGGGCCGCTCTCGATGCGTCGGGCGCGCGCGTTGGCGCGCCGACCGGTCTGCGCGCCGCCGCGCCGACCGGCCCGCGCGCAGCCGCGGCGACTGAGGCGCCCGCTGCCGCGGCGACCGGCGCGCGCGCCCGCTGCAGGCAGGCCTCCGACCAGCCGAGGATCAGGAACAGCGCCGGCATCACCTGCTCCCCGAGGTAGACCGTTCCCAGCGTCACGAACACGGCGACCAGGATGCCGGCGAAGGTCAGCGCCAGGCTGTTGGCGTCGTGCGGCTCGGTCATGCCGCGGCGGAAGAGGCGCGCCCCCTGCCACAGGAACAGGAACAGCAGCAGCCCGGTGGCGACGACGCCGTGCATCAGCGACAGCAGCAGGAAGTAGTTGTCGATCGAGGCCATGCCCGGGAGCTTGGGCCAGGTGTTGCGGCCCCAGCCCAGCGCGGCGTGGTCGAGGGCGATGTCGACGTAGCGCTCGATCATCACCTTGCGGTACAGCGCCGACTCCTGCGACGCCGTCATCGCCATCCCCGGCTGGACGTCGAGGTACGACATGAGGCCGACGTAGCCGATCGGCGCCAGCACGGCGAAGCCGATGATCGCCGCCGGCAGCAGCTGCCGGCGGTGGCGCGAGCGCCCGATGAAGATGAGCGCGGCGCCGAGCAGCCCGCCGAGCAGCGGCCCGCGCGCGATCGTCATCAGCGAGCCCACCGCGAGCGCCGCGGTCAGCACGGCGGCCTTGGACCACGGCAGCGCCGGCAGCCACGCGAACCGCGGCTCCCAGTGCCGCCCCCATTGCAGCCAGCGCTGCAGCCGGTAGGCGATGATCACCATGATGCCGGCGAGGATCGCGTGCGAGTACGGTCCCGCCACCCGGGCGAAGCCGTGCCGGAACGTGGTCACCCAACCCTGGCCCTGTCCCGGGAACAGCATCCCGAGCCAGCGGAGGAACGGATTGACGCCGAAGCGGAACTCGTAGAACCCGATCAGCGCCGCCACGAACACCAGGAAGACGAAGCGCCGCGCGAACGCCACCTCGGTCGCCTGGCGGTCGAGCAGCAGGCGCGCGGCGAGGTAGGGGCCGGCCATCGACGCCAGCATCGCGAACATGAGGTTCTGCGCCTCCTTGTAGCCGGCGGCGAGGAACTCCGACAGCGCGACCACCGCGGCGAGGGCCAGCACCGCGCAGTCGGTGACGCTCGGGCGCCAGTTGCGCCCGTAGTGGACCAGCGCGACGAGCACGATCGGGACGATCGCCGCCTGGTTGAAGTTCATCTTCGGGATGCCCGGGATCGTCGCCCGGAAGCTCTCCGGAATCAGCAGCAGCAGCGGCAGGTAGACGGCCACCAGCGCCTGCGCGGGCGAACGCCGGACGGCGACCCAAAGCGCGGCGATCGGGGCCAGGAAGACCAGCGGGTACATCGTGCTCCCTGCAGTGGCGGTTGACGGAACGGGCGCATTGGAGCACGGCCGGCGCGATCGCGACGGACCGTGGCCGAGGTTTTCCAAAGAGTTTGCAACTGCGACACAAATCCCGGCGGGGAAGCGGCTTTAATGCGGTCCGAGGAGAGACCGGCAATGACCGCTGCACCACTGAACCCGCCGAACGGCACTACCCCGACCCTGTCGGTCGTCGTCATCGGCCGCAACGAAGGCGCGCGGCTGACGCGCTGCCTCGAGTCGGTGCGCCGCGCCGCCGGCGCCACGCCCGCGCTGGAAGTCGTCTACGTCGATTCGGACTCGACCGACGACAGCCGCGAGCGTGCGGCCGCCGCCGGCGCGATCGTCCACCGCGTGCGGCCGGCGCGGCCCTGCGCGGCGATCGGCCGCAACGCCGGCTGGCGCGCGGCGCGCGGCGAGTTCGTCCTGTTCCTCGACGGCGACACCGTGCTCGATCCCGGCTTCCTGCCGCAGGCGCTGGCCGCGATGCGCGACCCGGCGATCGCGGTCGCCTGGGGGCACCGGCGCGAGATCGCGCCGCGGCAGTCGTGGTACGTGCGCGCGCTCGACCTCGACTGGATCTACGCGCCGGGCATCGTTCCGTTCTGCGGCGGCGACGCGCTGGTGCGCCGGCGCGCCCTCGCAGACTGCGGCGGCTTCGACGAGAGCCTGATCGCCGGCGAGGAGCCCGAGCTCTGCCAGCGCATCCGCGCCGCCGGCGGGCTGATCCTGCACCTCGACGCACCGATGACGCTGCACGATCTGGGCATCCGCAGCTTCGGCCAGTACTGGCGCCGCGCGTTCCGCGCGGGCCACGCCTACGCCGAGGTCGCGCGCGCGACGGCGGCCGCGGGGCACGGCCTGTGGGCCGGCGAGGTGCGGCGCAACCTGATCCACGGCAGCGCGGTCGCCGCGGCGCCGGTCGCGCTCGTCGCCGCGGCCGTCGCGGGACCGCTGCCGCTCGCCGCGCTGCTGGCCGCGGGCGGCGCGCTGCTCGCCCGCACCTATCGGCGCTGCGGCTGGAAATCGCCGTCGCGGTCGACGCGCGCGCTCTACGCCGCGCACTCGCACCTGCAGCAGCTGCCCATCCTGTGCGGCCAGCTGGCCTTCCACCTCGACCGGGTCCGCGGCCAGCGCCGCGCGCTGATCGAGTACCGCGCGAGAGTCTCGTGAAGCGGCTGCTCGCGTTGCTGCTGACCCCCGTGGCCCGCGGTGCGCAGGCGTGGGAGCGGCTCGGCCGCCTGTGGGCGTTCGCGCGGCTGCAGGCCGGGCTGCCGCGGCAGCGGCTCGACGCCGGCACCGTCGTCCTGGGCGCGCCGGAGCTGCACGGGTCGCGGCGAATCCGGCTCGGGCGCGGACTGTTCCTCTACCGCGAGCTGTACCTCGAGACGCAGGGCGCGGGCGAGATCGCGATCGGCGACGGCGTCGTGATCTCGCGCGGCGCGCACCTGGTCGCCTTCGCGGGCATCCGCATCGGCGCGGGCTCGATGATCGGCGAGTACGCGAGCATCCGCGACGCCAATCATCGCTTCGGCACCGCGACGCCGCTGCGCGACGCCGGCCACGACGCGCGGCCGATCGAGATCGGGCGCGAGGTGTGGATCGGCCGCGGCGCCATGGTGCTGCCGGGCGTGCGCATCGGCGACCGCGCCGTCGTCGGCGCCAACGCGGTCGTCACCCGCGACGTGCCGGCCGGCGCCCGCGTCGCGGGCGTCCCGGCGCGCAACCTCGCCACGGAGATCGGCTGACATGACACGGCAACGGATCGTTCTCGCCGCCTACCAGTGCGGCCCGGCCCTGGGGTCGGTATCGCAGATCGGCTGGGAGTGGTACTCGCGGCTCGCGCGCGAGCACGCGGTGACGCTCGTCACCCACGTGCGCAATCGCGCCGCGCTGACCGCCGCGGGAGCTCCGCTGGGCGGCAGCCGGGTCGTCTACGTCGACACCGAGTGGTTCGCCGGCCCGCTCTACCGGCTGGCGCGGCGCCTGTTTCCGCGCAGCGAGCACAGCGTGTTCATGATCTCGTCGCTCGACTATTTCCTGTTCGACTTCCTGGCCTGGCGGCGCCTCGCCGCCGACGTGCGCGCAGGCGCGCGCTGGTCGCTGGTGCACCGGGTGACGCCGATCACGCTGGCGGCGCCGAGCTGGCTCGGCCGCCTCGGGCTGCCGGTCGTGCTGGGTCCGCTGAACTGCGGACTCGGCAACCCGCGGGGGTTCGGCGCGATCCTGCGCGAGGACGCGCCCTGGCTCATCCACCTGCGCAGGTTCGGACGGATGGCGGCCGCGCTGTCGGGCGCCACCCGCCACGCGACGCGCATCCTGACCGCGACGCAGGCCACGCTGGCCGCGGTTCCGGCGCGCCACCGCGCCCGCTGCCGGATGATGGTCGAGAACGGCGTCGACCTCGAACGCTTCCGCGCCACCGCGTGGCCGCCGGCGCCGGCCCCCGGCACGCCGCTGCGCGTGCTGTTCGTCGGCCGGCTGGTCCCGTTCAAGGGCGTGGGCATGCTGCTCGACGCGGCCGCGGCGCTGGTGCGCCGGGGACAGGCGGTCGAGCTCGCGATCGTCGGCAGCGGGCCGATGGAGCAGGCGTGGCAGGCGCGCGCCGCCGCGCTGGGCATCGCCGGCCACGTCCGCTTCGCCGGCGCGCTGCCCGCGGAGCGCGTGGCTGCCGAAATGGCGCGCTGCCACGTCTTCTGCCTGCCCTCGGTGCGCGAATCGGGCGGCGCCGTGCTGCTCGAGGCGATGGCCTGCGCGCGGCCGGTGATCGCCGTCGGCTTCGGCGGTCCCGCCGAGATCGTCGACGACGCGGTCGGCCGCCTGCTGCCCGCCGTCGCGCCCGAGCAGGTGAGCGCCGATCTCGCCGCAGCGCTGTTCGACGTCTGCGCCGCCCCGGAGCGCTGGCATGAGCGGGGCCGCGCCGGGCGCCGTCGCGCCGTCGAGCGCTTCAGCTGGCCGGCGAAGGTCGCCGGCGCGCAGGCCGTCTACCACGAAACTCTCGACGCGGAGGCTTCCCATGCCTGAGTCCCCCTCGCGGCGCATGGGCTACCTGATCAGCAGGTACCCGGCCGTGTCGCACACGTTCATCCTGCGCGAGGTGGAAGCGCTGCGCCGGCAGGGATTCGTCATCGAGACCGCGTCGATCAACGCCCCCGACCAGGCCGCCGGCGACATGCCGGCGCGCGAGCGCGCGGCCGCGGCGAGCACCTATTACGTCAAGCGGCACGGCATCCTCGGGGCGCTGGCCGCGCACGCCGTCACGCTTTGCCGGCGGCCGCGCGCCTGGGCCGCGGGCCTCGTCTACGCGCTGCGCCTGGGCGGCACCGACCTGCGCCGGATCGCGCTGGGGCTGGGCTACTTCACCGAGGCGCTGATGGTCGGGCGCTGGATGCGCGCGCGCGGCCTGCCGCACCTGCACGTGCATTTCGCCACCGCCGCCGCCAACGTGGGCCTGTGCGTCAAGAAGGTGTTCGGCACCTCGCTGTCGCTGATGATCCACGGGCCCGACGAGTTCGACGACGTGCGCGGCCAGGCGCTGCCGCAGAAGATCGCCACCGCCGACTTCCTGTTCTGCATCGGCAGCTTCGCGCGCAGCCAGGCGATGCGGCTGTCGGCGCCCGCACACTGGCCGAAGATCGACGTCGCGCGCCTCGGCGTCGACACCGGCAGCTTCGCGCCCCGCGGCGCGCGGCGCGCGGGCGGCGCCTTCCACATCCTCTGCGTCGGCCGCCTCGTCGCGGCGAAGGGCCAGTACGTGCTCGTCGCCGCCGCGCGCCGGCTCGCCGCCGCCGGCCGCGACTTCCGCATCACCCTCGTCGGCTCGGGCCCGGAAGAGGAGGGCCTGCGCGCGGCGGTCGCGGACGCCGGGCTCGCCGCGCGCGTCACGCTGTCCGGCGCGCTGAACCAGGACGCGGTGCGCGCGCTGTACGGCGAGGCCGACGCGTTCGTCCTGCCCAGCTTCGCCGAAGGCATCCCCGTCGTGCTGATGGAGGCGATGGCGAGCGGCGTCCCCTGCGTGACCACGCGCATCACCGGGATACCCGAGCTGATCCGCAGCGACGACGAAGGCCTGCTGGTCGCGCCTTCGGACACCGCCGCGCTCGCCGCCGCGATCGCCCGCCTGATGGACGACCCGGCGCTGCGCGCGCGCATTGCCGCGGCCGCCCGCCGCCGCGTCGATGCCGACTTCCACCTCGAACGCAACACGGCCCGGCTGGGCCGCCTTTTCACTCAACGCCTGGAGGCCATCCGATGAACCTCGGACCTTTCCGCGGGCACCTCGCCCGTTACGTCTTCGCCACCGGCCGCCTGGTCGGCCTCTACCGCCGGCTGTGCGCGCCCGGCGGCATCGAGTGGGCGGCGTACCTGAAGCGCCACGGCGGCCTCTACGCGATGGGCGAGGGCTGCGTGATCCAGACCAACGTCACCATCACCGATCCGGCGCACGTGCGCCTGGGCAACAACGTCCACCTCACCGGCTGCACGCTGTTCGGCCACGACGGCACCGTGTCGATGCTGAAGCAGATGAGCGGGCGGCGCCTCGATCGCGTGGGCAGGATCGACATCGGCGACAACGTCTTCGTCGGGCACCAGGCGATCGTCATGCCGGGAATCACCATCGGTTCAGACGTGGTGGTCGGCGCCGGCGCGGTCGTCACCCGCAACGTGCCGCCGAACACCGTCGTCGCCGGCAATCCGGCGCGGCCGATCGGCACGCTGTCCGCGATGCTCGACCGCTACACCCGCGAGACCGAGGTGCTGCGCTGGGCCGCCCACCCGCAGCTCGCACCCGACTATTTCGGGCCGGCGGCGCCGGAGCTCACCGCGCTGCGCAACGCGTGCTTCTTCCCCGCGCCCGCGGCCGCCGGGGAGGCGCGATGATCCCCGACCTGCAGACCGCCCTGGCGGCACTCGGCGTGGCGCTCGCCGCGCTGATCCTGCCGGGAACCCTGTGGCTGGCCGTGCTGACGCTGGCGGGGCTGTGCCGGCCGGCCGCACCCCGGGAGCTGCCTGCGCGCGGCCGCGTCGCCGTCGTGGTGCCCGCGCACAACGAGGAGGCGCGGCTGCCGCGGACGCTGGCGAGCCTGCACGCGGAGTGCCGGCGCGACGGCGACGCCGACGTGATCGTCGTCGCCGACAACTGCACCGACGCGACGGCGGAGCTCGCGCGTCGCCACGGCGCGCGCGTGCTGGTGCGCACCGACCCGGGCAAGCGGGGCAAGGGCTACGCGCTCGACTTCGCGTTCCGCACGCTGCTCGCCGGCGACTTCCGCTACTTCGTGGTCGTCGACGCCGATTCGGAGCTCGACCCGGGCTTCCTGCGCGCGCTGCGCTGCCGCTTCGCGGCCGGCGCCGACGCGGTGCAGGCGCGGTACACGGTGCTCAACGCCGGGGATTCGCTGCGCACCCGGTTCATGGAGCTGGCCCTCGCCGCGTTCAACGTCCTGCGCCCCCGCGGGCGCAGCGTGCTGGGCCTCTCCGCCGGACTGCTCGGCAACGGCTTCGCGCTGCGCCGGGAAGTGCTGGAAGCGCTGCCCTATGCCGCCGGCTCGATCGTCGAGGACCTCGAGTACCACCTCGTGCTGGTCTTCCACGGCGTCACCGTGGCGTTCGCCGACGACGCCCGCGTGCGCGGCGAGATGCCGTCCGCCGGGGCCGGCGTGCGCCAGCAGCGCGTGCGCTGGGAGGGCGGGCGCCTGCGCATGCTCCTCGAGCACGCGCCGGGGCTGGTCGCCGACCTGTTCCGCGGGCACCCGCGCGCTGCCGAGCCGCTGCTGGACCTGCTGCTGCTGCCGCTCGCGTACCACGTCGCGCTGCTGGGGGCCCTCGCGCTGCTCCCCTTCGACTGGGCGCGCGCGATCGGCATTGCCGGCCTCGCCGTGATCGCGCTGCACGTCGTCGCCGCGGCGATCGTCTGCCGGCTGCCGCTGCGCCAGCTGCTGGTGCTGGCCTGCGCGCCGTTCTACGTCGCCTGGAAGATCTGCCTGCTGCCGGCGACGCTGGCGGCGGCGGCGCGCGACCATCCCTGGGTGCGCACGGCGCGCGACGCCGTGCGCGACGGAGTCAAGCCATGAGCTGCGCCCACCCCGCAACCGCGACGGCGACGTCCACGGCGACGGCGACGCCGCCAGGCGCGACGGCGCAGGTGTCTGTGATCGTCGTCTCGTACAACACCCGCGACATCCTGCGCCGGTGCCTCGCCCGCTTGCGCGAGGAACTGGCCGGCGCCGACGGCGAGGCGATCGTCGTCGACAACGCCTCCACCGACGGCTCCGCCGACATGGTGGCCGCCGAGTTCCCCGAAATGCGCCTCGTCCGCAGCGGGGTCAACCTCGGCTTCGCCGCGGCCAACAACCGGGGCTTCGACCTCGCGCAAGGGCGCTACCTGGTGCTGCTCAACCCGGATGCGTTTCTCGACGCCGGCGCGCTCGCGCGGGCGCTGGCGCACATGGAGCGCGCGCCGCGGGTCGGCATCGCGGGCGGCCGGCTGCGGGACACCGAAGGCAGGCTGCAGCCTTCGGGGCGGATGTTCCCGTCGCTCCTGAACGAGGTTCTGGTC
>Ga0316622_100004438_pt1 | contig 10310 bp, 6 predicted proteins | sample OWC_Aug_OW2_C1_D_FD_207646 | JGI IMG/M metagenome (GOLD analysis project Ga0316622, IMG submission 207646) | Wetland soil microbial communities from Old Woman Creek delta, Ohio, United States - OWC_Aug_OW2_C1_D5_C | ecosystem: Environmental > Terrestrial > Soil > Wetlands | place: USA: Ohio... | reverse complement strand
TCGAAGCCGACGGCCTGCGCCTCGCCTATGACGACGTCGGCGATCGCGACGGTGAACCGATCGTGTTGCTGCACGGGTTTGCAGCCGACCGCCGCCTCAACTGGAAGCTGCCCGGCTGGTACGACACTCTCGCGAACGCCGGCTACCGGGTGCTGGCCCTCGATGCTCGCGGTCACGGGCTGAGCGCGAAGCCCTCGGACATCGACGCCTATCGCCCGGAGGGTATCGCGGGGGACGCGCTGCGCCTGCTCGACCATCTCGAGCTGCGCAAGGCCTGCCTGCTCGGCTACTCGATGGGCGGACGTAACGCGTGCTGGTTGCTGGCGCACCACGGGCGACGCTTCCGGGCCGTGGTGATCGGCGGCACGGGCCTCAACCTGCTGGCCCCGGCCGACGCGCGACGCTGGGCAAAGCGCGGCTTCGCGCTCACCAGGGACAACGCGAACACCGAGTCGCTCGCCATCCCCGCGATGCTGCCGCTCTACCGGCGCGCCGTGCAGCGTGGCGGCAGGACCGGCTCGCTCGCGGCCTGCCTGATGGGGGCGTTCCCCAACATGGGCAAGGTGGACTTCGCACGCGTCAGGACGCCGGCACTGGTCGCCTGCGGTGGCAAGGACACGCTGTCAGGCAGCCCGATCCCGCTCGCCGCTTCGATCCCCGGCGCGAAGGCGGTCATCATCCCGGGCCGCAATCACTTGAGCGCGGTGGCCGATCCATTCTTCAAGGGCGCGGTACTCGGCTTCCTCGGCGCGCACCGCTGAGGTCACGGCCACGGTCCTCGCGCAATACCCACCACAAGCCGCGCACGTCCGTCCGCCACTCGGGCAGCGTCCAGAGCAGCGCAAGCTCCTCGAGGCTCGCAAGGATGCTCGCGCCCGCCGCCAGGTACAGCAGCCAAGGCTCGAAGCCGAACAGGAACAGCCAGCCGATGAACAAACCGAGCAGATTGGCGACGATCTTCGACAGGTAGGTGTGGAAACTCGAAAGCCGCCGATAGCGCAACAGCGCCAGCAGGTCCTCGAGTACCCAGAGCGCGACCGCGGTGCCGCACAGCCACGGATGGTCGCGCACCACCTCGGGGTGGAACACCCAGATGCCGTACACCGACACGAGCAGCATCAGCGTGTCGGCAACCGAATCGAGCATCGCGCCGAGCCGGGACTCCAGCGCGAAGATGCGGGCAATCCACCCGTCGAAGATGTCGCTCAGCAGGGCCGGGATGAGCACCCAGGTGAAGGCGACCTCGTCTTCGAGCAGTGCCAGGACCACCAGCACCGGCACCGCGAGCGCGCGGGCGCCGCTCAGCACGTTCGGCACGTGCCGCAACCAGCCGGGGTGACGGGTGCCAGCGGCCATGGGCCGGCAGCATCGCCGGTTCCGCCCCGCGGCGTCACCTTCGGATTGCCGTAGGCAGCGCGCCCGCGGGAGGCGCCGTCGCCCGGGTTCAGCAGCGGTAGTGGAATCCCCGCGGCGCGGTGTCGGGCGCACGGCCGGCGAGTTGCGCGAACTCGCACAGCCAGCGTCGCGTCCCGGCCGGCGGCACGATCTCCTCGACGTAGAAACGCTCGGCGGAGCGGAACGGGGAGCGCAGGCGTTCGAGCCGTGCGCGGATCTCGCGCTTGGCGGCCTCCGGGTCGGGCGCCGCTTCGATCTGCGCCTTGAATGCGGCCTCGAGGCCGCCCTCGACGGGCAGCGAGCCCCAATCGCCGCTCGGCCACGCGATCCGATAGCGGAAGCGGGTGTGGTTGATCATGCCGGCGCCGGCGACGCCGAACGCGCGGCGCAGGATGACGGCGCACCACGGCACGGTCGACTGGTAGATCGTGGCGATGGCGCGCGTGCCATCGCGGATCGTGCCGGCCTTCTCCGCCTGCGAGCCGATCGTGAAGCCGCCCACGTCCACGAAGTGCACGACCGGCAGGCGAAACGTCTCGGCGAGTTCGACCAGCCGCGCCATCTTGCGCGACGCCGCCGCCGTCCAGGTCCCGCCCATCTGTCCCGGGTCACTCGCCAGTACCGCGACCGGCCGGCCGTCCAGCCGCGCCAGTGCGGTCACCACCGACTTGCCCCAGGCGCGGCCGATCTCGAAGAAGCTGCCGCGATCCAGCACGGCCTCCACGATCGGGCGGATCTCGTAGGGCCAACGCCGGTCACGCGGAATTGCCGTGTCGAGCCAGGCCTCGGCTCGATCGATCGGGTCGTCGCACGCGACTCGCAATGGCTGCTGGCCGGCGCGATCGGGCAGATAGGACAGGAAGCGACGCGCGCGCGCGAATGCGTCGGCCTCGCTGTCGACGACGTCGTCCACGCTGCCGGTGCCCGCGTGCAGGTCGGCGCCCCCAAGCTGGTCGGCCGTGACTTTCTCGCCGGCCGCTTCCACCACCGGCGGGCCCGCCGTGAACATCTGGCTCAAGCCGCGCACCATGATCGAGTAATGGCTCGCGACCAGCCGCGCGGCGCCCAGGCCGGCCACGGCGCCGAGCCCCAACGACACCACCGGCACGCGACCCAGGTTGGCAACGACCTGGTCGAACCCCGGCACGTACGGAACGTAGGTCGCGCCGAGTTTCTCGACCTCGGCCACGGAGCCGCCGCCACCGGTGCCATCCAGCAGGCGCACCAGCGGCAGGCCGTACTCGGCCGCCATCAGTTCGGCCTGCACGTTCTTTTCGTGGTGATACGTCTCGGACGAGCCGCCGCGGATGGTGAAGTCGTCGGCGCTCACCACCACGGTCCGGCCGTCGATCGCGCCCCGCCCGACGAGGCAGCTCGAGGCACGGAATCCCGCCAGCTGGCCGTCGGCGTCGTAGCGCCCCTCGCCCGCCAGGCTGCCCCACTCGCGAAACGAGCCCTCGTCGAGCAGCGCCGCGATCCGCTCGCGCACCGTGAGCTTGCCGCGCGACTTCTGCCGCGCCACGCGATCCGTGCCGCCCATCTCGGCCGCAAACGCCTGCCGGCGCCGGATTTCCGCGATTTCGTCCTGCCAGTCGCTTCCGCTCATCGGTCGACCCCAACGGGATTGTTCACCACCGCAAAGGTGAGGCCTCGCGCCCCGACTTGGCAACTCCGGCAGGTGACGCGCGCGTGGCCGCCGCTTACCATGCGCCCCACTCACGGCCCGCGCCGGGCCGACTTTCCCCCACAGGAACCTGGATCCCATGAAGAGACTGATGCTGCCTGCCTGCGCCTTCGCTTTGCCGCTGCTGGTGACGACGGCGTTCGCCGCCGAGCCGCCCGCCATGGACGAGACATCCAGCATGAGTTATGCGCTCGGCTACCAGCTCGGGCGCGACCTCGCCGGCACCGAACTCGACAACCAGGCGTTGCTGCAGGGCCTGGGCGACGGTCGCGGCGGCACCGAGCCGAAGCTCGGTCCCGACGCGATGCAGGGCGCGCTGGCGCGCCTCGAGCAGCGCATCAACGAGCAGCGCGCCAGGGAACAGGCGCTGGCGGCACAGAAGGCCGCCGCGGCCGGCACCGCGTTTCTCGCGGAGAACGCCACGCGCGAGGGCGTGAAGACGACGGCGAGCGGCCTGCAGTACAAGGTGATCAAGGCAGGCACGGGCCGCTCGCCCACGCCCGACGACACGGTCACGGTCCACTATCGCGGCACGCTGGTGGACGGCTCCGAGTTCGACAGCTCGTTCAAGCGTGGCCAGCCGGCCACCTTCCCGGTCAGCGGTGTGATCGCCGGGTGGACGGAGGCGCTGCAGCTGATGAAGGAAGGTGCGCAGTGGCAGCTGGTCATCCCGCCGGCGCTGGCCTATGGCGATCGCGGGCCGCTGGCCGGCCAGGTGCTGATCTTCGACGTCGAACTGATCAGCGTCGCCGCGGAACCGCAGGGCAAGTAGTCCGGACGGAGCTGCGCCATGCCCGTGGTCGAGGCCAACGGCCTGAGGATCGACAGCGAGGTCCACGGCGACCCGGGGGCGCCGGTCGTGCTGCTCGTCATGGGACTCGGCATGCCGGCAGCGCTGTGGCCCGACGCCATGGTGCAGACACTGACGGCCGCTGGATTCCGCGTGGTCACCTTCGACAACCGCGACGCCGGCGGCTCGACGCGCTTCGAGGGTGTGCGGGTGCCGAACGTGTTGCGTGCGATCGGCCGCGCGCTGCTGCGACGACCGGTGTCCGCGCCGTACACGCTGCACGACATGGCGGCCGACGCGGTCGGACTGCTCGACGCGCTCGGCGTCGAGCGCGCCCACGTGGTCGGGGCCTCGATGGGCGGCATGATCGGCCAGGTGATTGCGGCGCAGCACCCGGCGCGCGTGCTGAGCCTCACGTCCATCATGTCCAACAGCGGCAACCCGGAGCGCCGGATAGCTTTCGGCCGCTGGAAGGCACTGCGCGCCATCATCCACCGGCCACCACCACCGGACGATCACGACGCGGTGGTTCGGCACCTGATCCGCGTGTTCGGCGTGATCGGCAGCCCGGGCTTCCGCGACGAGATCGAGCAGGCGCGACCGATCTTCGAGCGCGTGGCGCGGCGCGGCCTGTACCGGGCCGGCACGGCGCGGCAGCTGCTGGCGATCCTCGCGACCGGCGATCGCCGCCCGCTGCTGCAGCAGATCAGGGCACCGACGCTGGTGCTGCACGGCGCAGACGATCCGCTGGTGCCCATCGCGGCAGGACGCGACACGGCCGCGCACATCCCGGGCGCGACGCTCGAGATCATCGAGGGCATGGGCCACGACTTCCCGCCGTCGCTGATGGCACGGATCGCAACGCGCATCGCCGAGCACTGCCGCGCGACGCAACCGGCCGCGACGAGCTGAATCAACCGCTGTTGCGCAACCCTGCGGCGATGCCGTTGATGGTGAGGTGAATGCCGCGCTTCGTCCGATCCTCGCGGTCGCCGGCGCGATAACGCCGCAGCAGTTCGACCTGGATGTGGTTGAGCGGGTCGAGGTAGGGGAAGCGATTGCGGATCGACCGCGCCAGCAGCGGGTTCGCCTGCAGCAGGTGCTTGCCGCCGGTGATCGCAAGCAGGTTGTGCACCGTGGCACGATGCTCCGCGCACAGGCGCGGGTAAATCGCCTCGCGCAGCACTGCATCGCCCACCAGCGCCGCGTACCGCGAGGCGATGGCGAGATCCGACTTCGCGAGCACCATGTCCATGTTGGAGAGCAGGCTCGCGAAGAACGGCCACTCGCGGTGCATCTCGCGCAGCAGGTCCATGCCGCCCGGGTTCCCGTCGAGCCAGGCATCCACCGCCGTGCCGAACCCATACCAGCCCGGCAGCATCAGCCGGCATTGCGCCCAGGAGAACACCCACGGGATCGCACGCAGGTCCTCGATCGACGTGGACTTCCCGCGCGACGCCGGACGGCTGCCGATGTTGAGGTCGGCGATCTCGCTGATCACCGTGGATTCCCAGAAATACTGTTCGAACCCCGGCGTCTCGTAGACCAGCTTGCGGTACGCGCGGAACGCGTGCTCGGACAGCTCGTCCATGGCCTGCAGGAAGGTCGCGCGCGGCGCATCGCCGCGCTCCGGCAGCAGCGTCGCCTCGAACGTCGCCGCCACCAGCGTCTCGAGGTTGCGGCGACCGATGGCCGGATTGCCGTACTTCGCCGCGATCACCTCGCCCTGCTCGGTGACGCGGATCTGGCCCTGCACCGCGCCCGCAGGCTGGGCCAGCACCGCCTGGTACGTCGGACCGCCACCGCGGCCGACCGAGCCACCGCGACCATGGAACAGCCGCAGCCGGATGCCGTGCCGCGCAAACACCTCGACCAGCGCCTGCTCGGCCTTGAAGAGCTCCCAGCCCGAGGTGAGGAAGCCGCCGTCCTTGTTGCTGTCGGAATAGCCGAGCATCACTTCGTGCGTGGCATCGCGCGACTGCAGCAACCGCGCGTACTCGGGCAGCGACAGCAGCCGGTCCATCACGCGCCCGGCGTTGCGCAGGTCGGCGATGGTCTCGAACAACGGAACGATGTTGATGTCGAGCCGCTGCTCGCGCGGCCGCAGCAGCCCCGCCTCGCGCAGCAGCAGCGCCACCTCGAGCACGTCCGAAACGTCGTCGGTCTTCGAGATGATGTAGTTGACGATGCACCCTGCTCCGTAGCGCTGGCGCATTTCGGCGGCCGTCCGGCAGATCTCCAGCTCGCTGCGCGTCTCGTCGGAGTAGGCGACGTACGGCGAGGCGAGCGGCCGCGCGGTCGAGAGCTCCTCGACGAGCAGCGCCATGCGTGCTTCCTCGCCGAGCGCCAGGTAATCGACCTCCGGCCGGCACGCGGCGAATAGCTCGGCCACCACCCGCTCGTGCACGGCCGAGTTCTGCCGCAGGTCCACCGCGGCGAGGTGGAAGCCGAACACGCTGACTGCACGCCGCAGGCTGCGCAGCCGCCCGCGTGCCAGCAGCGTGGAGTTGTGCCCGCAGAGCGAGCGGTGGATGACGTCGAGATCGGCGGCGAACTCCTCGACGGCCGGGTACGGAGCCGCCTCGCCCACCGCGTGGCGCATCGCCTCGAGGTGATCGAGCTCGCGGGCGGTCGCGGCAATGCGCGCATAGAGTCCGGTCAGCGCGCGCCGATAGGGCTCGTCTGCGCGCTGGGGATGCGGGTCGGGCGAGCGCTCCGCGAGCGCGATCAGCTCCGGCGAGGCATCGATCACCGACGTGGCGCCCGGGATGTCGGCGCCCAGCTCGTGCAGCTGCTCGAGGTACCAGGTGAAGATGCGGGCGGACTGCATGCGCAGCGCGCGGCGCAGCGCCTCGGCCGTGACGAACGGGTTGCCGTCCCGGTCGCCACCGATCCACGAGCCCATGCGCAGGAACGACGGCAGTTCGTGCGCGCCGTCGGCGCTGCTGCGACGCACCAGCTCGTCCTCGATTTCTGCGTAGAGGCGCGGCAACTCGCCCAGGAACGTGTGGTCGTAGAACGCGAGGCCATTGGCCACCTCGTCGATGACCGCCAGGCGCTGGCGACGCAGCATCCGCGTCTGCCACAGCGCCAGCACGTGGCGACGCACCGCTTCGTCGGTCGCGGCGCGTTCCTCCGGGGTGAGCACCGTGCGGTCGCGATACTCGAGCAGCCCGGCGATCTTGCGCTCGGTATCCAGCACGCTCTTGCGTTGCACTTCGGTCGGGTGGGCCGTGAGCACGGGCACGATCAAGGCGTCGTCGAAGAACCGACTGAGCGCGGCGGCCCCGATGTCGGCGGCCCGGGCCCGGTCGAACGCATGCGCCAGGCTGCCCTCGCGGGGCGGCGAGCCCGAGATCTGGTGAGCGCGCGACCGTCGGATTCGGTGCAGGTCCTCGGCGATGTTGGCGAGATGGGAGAAATAGCTGAACGCCCTCACGACCAGCATCGTCTCGTCGGTCGAGAGCCGGTCGAGGATGCCCTCGAGCTCGGCCCGCGCCGCGGTGTCGTTGTCGCGGCGGAAGGCGATCGAGCTGCGGCGGATGCCCTCGATGATCTCGAAGGTATCGGCACCCTCCTGCTCGCGCACCGTGTCGCCGAGCAGGCGCCCGAGCAGGCGGATGTCTTCCTTGAGCGGGAGTTCCTTGTCTTCGTGCTTGCTCAAGCGGTCATCCTCGGTGCGGTGAACGGGCCCGCGGGGTGGACGGGTTGCCCGGCATCGGTCGGCCGTGCCTGGCGGAATCATACGGCCGAATCACGCGGATTGGCCCAATGACGCTGCCGACAGCCAGTTTGTTTACACTTGAGCGACGTCAATCGCGCCGGGTCCGGTCCCGACCCGCTGGGGAGCGTTCCGCCGTGCGGCTTCCACCCGATCATCCGCTGCGCATCGAACTCAACGACGAGGCACATGCCCGGCCCTCCGAGGCGCTCACGGCGCCGCTGCGCCTGACCTTCCTGGCCCTCTATTCCGACCCCTCGTTGCGCGAACGCGAGTGGCAACACGTCAGTGCGCTGGCCCGGCGCCATGGCGCACCACCGCCGTCGCCGCGTGCCAAGCACTACAGCGCCGACCTCGGTCCGTTCCGCATCAAGTGGGAGCGGCACTCCGAGTTCACCCGTTACAAGTTCATCGTCACCGGTGCCGGAGACGACCCGTTCGACGCTCCCGCGCTGCAGGCGGTGCCTGCGGACTGGCTGGCGGAATTGCCGGGACAGATGATGGTCGCGACGCACGCGGCGCTGCTGCCCGCCCCGCCGGAGCCGCTGGACCACGAGTCGATTGCGGACCGGCACTTCGGCGGCAACGTGCTCGTCGGCGCCGGCATTGCGGGCGGCGCCGGCATCGCGCTCACCGACTTCTGCGTCCGCGACGGCTTCAGCCGCGTGCTGCTGCTCGACCGGAGCATGACGCCGCGACAGGCCGGACGCATCATGCAACGGCTGCTCGAGATCGATACCTACCGCCTCATGGCGCTGCTCGCCCTGCCCGTGGCGCAGGGACTCACGCCCTGGCTCAGCTCCGCCGAGGGCGAACTTGCGCAGATCACCACCCTGCTGGTGGACTCGGACGAGACCAACGAGCCCGTGCTGCTCGACCGCCTGACGCGCCTCGAGGCCGAGATCGAGAGCCGCGAGTCCGCGCACCATTATCGGTTCACGGCGGCAGCCGCCTATTACGAACTGGTGCAGCGACGCATCGAGGAACTTCGGGAGGTGCGCATCCAGGGACTGCAGAACTTCCAGGAATTCACCGAACGGCGCCTGGCCCCGGCCATGAACACCTGCCGCTCGGTCGGGGCGCGGCTCGAATCGCTGTCGCAGCGCATTGCACGTGCCACGCAGCTGCTCTCGACGCGCGTGGACGTCTCGCGCGAACGCCAGAACCAGCAGGTACTCGAATCGATGAACCGGCGCGCCGAGGCACAGCTGCGGCTGCAGCAGACGGTGGAGGGCCTGTCAGCCGCGGCGATTACCTACTACGGCGTCGGCATCGTGGGCTATGCGGCAAAGGGCCTGGCCGCGGCCGGATGGCCCCTCAACCCTGAACTGGCCATCGCCCTGAGCATCCCGGTGGTGGCGTTCGTGGCGCTGTTCGGGGTACGCCACGCACGCAAGGTCGTGTCGCGCGCGGTCCGTTGAAGTGCCGCCTCGTCAGCGAGGCTGTAACCAGCCCGGCAGGAACGAGTACGGATCGACGCTCGCCGACCGATCGAAGTCCACGCCTGCGGTCTCGAGCAACGCCTGCAGACGCCCGCTGCGCCAGGCATCGAACGCATCGGTGCAGCCGCCGACGAACTCGCCGCCGACGAACAGCTGCGGGATGGTCGTCACGGTGGTGCGCGCCGCCAGCGCGCTGCGTATGCGCCCGCCGCGATCGTCGCTCTGGTACTCGACCGAGTCGAGGTCGATCGAGCGGTACGGAATGCGCAGACGGGCGAACATCCGCCGCAGCGACCAGCAGAATTCGCACCACTCGAGCGCGAACAGCACGACGGGCTGCCGGGCATCGGCGACCGTCCCGGCGACGAATGCGATCGACTCCGCATCGGCCGTGACCCGCGCCGCCTCCGGCGCCGCCGCCGGCAGCGCCGGGGTCACCGGCGTGTCGAACCGACAGCCGGGCGTCGAGCGCGCGATCTCGAGTTCCTCGTCGGTCATGTCGGCCGGGACATCCGCGAACAGCGGCGTGCTGAGGTAGCGCTCACCCGTGTCCGGCAACATGCACAGCACGTTGGCGCCCGCCGGCAGCTCGCGGCAGATCTCCAGCGCCCCCGCCAGCGTCGCGCCGCCGGAGATGCCGGCCAGGATGCCCTCGTCGGTGGCGAGGCGTCGCGCGAGCTGGAGCGCCTCGGTGCCATTGATGGGCACGATCCGGTCGATGAGCGCCTGCTCGACCGCATCCGCGGCGAGCTTGGGGATGAAGTCGGGGGCCCAGCCCTGCACGGCATGCGGACGGAACCTGGGGTGGCTCGCCGCCGGCGTGCCGTCCGGCGCGCGCGGCTGCGGGATGCCGCTGCCGAGCACCTGCGAGTTGTCGGGCTCGCAGACGACGATCCGCGTCTGCGGCCGCTGCGCACGCAGCACCCGCGCCACGCCCTTCAGCGTCCCGCCGCTGCCGTAGCCGGTGACCCAGGCGTCGAGTCGCGTATTCCAGAAGTCCTCGAGGATCTCCATTGCGGTCGTACGTGAGTGCACGTCCGCGTTCGCCTCGTTCTCGAACTGCCGCGCCAGGAACCAGCCGTGCTTCTCTGCCAGCTCCTGCGCCTTGGCGAGCATGCCGCTGCCTTTCTGCGCCGCCGGCGTGAGCACGACCCGCGCACCGAGGAACCGCATCAGGCGCCGCCGCTCGACGCTGAAGTTCTCGGCCATGGTCACGACCAGCGGATAGCCTTTCGCGGCGCACACCATGGCGAGGCCGATGCCGGTGTTGCCGCTGGT
>Ga0316622_100004436_pt1 | contig 10314 bp, 9 predicted proteins | sample OWC_Aug_OW2_C1_D_FD_207646 | JGI IMG/M metagenome (GOLD analysis project Ga0316622, IMG submission 207646) | Wetland soil microbial communities from Old Woman Creek delta, Ohio, United States - OWC_Aug_OW2_C1_D5_C | ecosystem: Environmental > Terrestrial > Soil > Wetlands | place: USA: Ohio... | reverse complement strand
TCGGTGTGCCCGACGGTGAGGCTCTCGATGTTGAAGGCGCGCCGCCGGAAGAGGCTCGCCACCCGGTTGAGGACGCCGGGCTGGTCCATGACTTTCGCGACCAGGGTGTGCTTCACGACCGCACCTCCTCTCCGCCCTCGGAGGGCCGGCGGATCATGGCGTTGAGATCGCTCCCCGCCGGGACCATGGGGTAGACCGCGTCCTCCTTCTCGACCTGGAACTCGATCAGGACCGGCCCCTTCGTCTCGCGGGCCTTCTGCACGGTCGGGACGACGTCGCCGCGCTGGCCGACCCGGTAGGCTGGGATCTCGTAGGCCCCGGCCAGCTTCACGAAGTCGGGCGAGAGCATGGGGGTCGCGGCGTAGCGCTTGTCGTGGAAGAACTCCTGCCACTGCCGCACCATGCCGAGGAAGCCGTTGTTGACGATCGCGATCTTGAGGTCGAGCTGCTCCTGCTGGACCGTCGCGAGCTCGCTCTGGGTCATCTGGAAGCCGCCGTCGCCGGCCACCACCCAGACCTCGGCGTCGGGGCGGGCCATCCGGGCGCCGATGGCGGCGGGGAGAGCGAAGCCCATCGTCCCCAGGCCGCCCGAGGTGATGAGCGTGCGCGGCTCGTCGTGCTTGTAGTACTGGGCCTCCCACATCTGGTGCTGGCCGACGTCGCTCACGACCACGGCGTTGCCCCCGGTCGTCTTCCAGAGGTCGTGCACCACGTGCGCGGCGAGGAGCCGGCCGTTCCCGTCGCGGTGGACGATGTCGCGCGTGCGGGTTTCTTGCCGCCATCCCTCGATCTCGGCGAGCCAGGCCTCGGGGCGGCGCGCCTTCACGATCGGGGTGAGCTCCTCGAGGGCGACCCGGAGGTCGGACACCAGCGCCACGTCCACCTTGACGTTCTTCCCCACCTCGGAGGGGTCGATCTCGACGTGGATCTTCTTCGCGTGGAGGGCGTAGGTCTTGATGTTGCCGGTGACCCGGTCGTCGAACCTCATGCCGAAGGCGAGGATGAGGTCGGCGTGCTGGATGGCGCTGTTGGTGAAGGCCTCGCCGTGCATGCCCATCATGCCGAGGCAGAGGGGGTGGCTCTGCGGGAAGCCGCCGATGCCGAGGAGGGTGAGGGCGACGGGAGTGCCCGTCTTCTCCGCGAACTCGCGGAGGGCCTTCGCGGCCCCGGACTGCATCACGCCGGCCCCGGCGAGGATGAGCGGCCGCTCCGCCTTGTCGATGAGCTCGGCGGCACGAGCGAGGCTCTCCGCGTCGGGCGGCTCCGGCTCGTGGAGCCCGGGCAGATGCACCGTCTCGGGGTAGTGGAAGTCGGCCTTCGCCTGCTGCGCGTCCTTCGTGATGTCGACGAGCACCGGCCCCGGCCGCCCCGACCGCGCGATCACGAAAGCCTCGCGGATCGTGCGTGCGATGTGGCGCGCGTCGGTCACGAGCGAGTTGTGCTTGGTGATGGGCAGGGTGATGCCGGTGACGTCGACCTCCTGGAAGGCGTCGGTGCCGAGGACCTTGGAGGAGACCTGGCCGGTGATGAAGACGGTGGGCGAGGAGTCGAGCATCGCGGTGGCAATCCCCGTGGTCAGGTTCGTCGCCCCCGGGCCCGAGGTCGCCATGGCAACCCCGACCTTACCGCTCGCCCGGGCGTAGCCGTCGGCCATGTGGGCCGCGCCCTGCTCGTGCCGGACGAGGACGTGCCGGACCGGGTAGTCCAGCATCGCGTCGTAGATGGGCAGGATCGCCCCGCCGGGGTAGCCGAAGACGGTCTCGACCCCCTCCTTGACCAGGCATTCCCAAACGATCTGTGCGCCCGTTCGTTGCACTCGCTCCTCCGCGAGAGGCCCAAAAAGCAAAACCCCCGAGGCTTCCCTCGGGGGTTCGCGTCTGGCCTCGGATTGCCTGTCGGCCTAGGCCGCGAACCCCCCGGGCAGGATGCCCAGCAGCAGGACCAGCAGGGACAGTCGTACCGCGACGCTCGTGAGAACGGCGGCGCGGGCTGGGGTTCGCGTCGTCATGACGAAAGGTGCCGTCGATGGTGCGCCCCCTGGGCCCGCGTGTCAAGCGGAACCGGCTTGGGAGCGGCCATGACTCCCATCGATGGAGGCCATGAAGGTATCTGCGCGATCACGTGCTCGAGGTGAGGTCGAGGGGCGGCGGCTCGACGTCCGGCGCGAAGACGTCCTCGATGCGCACCTGGAAGAGCTTCGCGATCGCGAAGGCGAGGGGGAGGCTCGGGTCGTACCGCTCGTTCTCGATGGAGTTGACCGTCTGCCGGGAGACGGATAGCCGGTCCGCGAGGTCGGCCTGCGACCACTCGCGCTCGGCGCGGAGGACGCGGAGGCGGTTCTTCATGGCCGCTACCAGTAGCGGCGGGCCGTCGCGAGGTAGCCGACCCACCACGACAGCAGGAGGACCACGGCCACCCACTGGCCGCGCAGCTCGGGGAGGCGGTTCTCGAAGAGGGCGTAGACGACCGAGCCGACGAGGCCGACACACAGCCCGAAGAACGCCCCCTCGAGGTGCAGGCGCTTCTCGAGCTCGTCGGAGCGCCGTAACAGGCGGGCGAACACGAGCACCGCCGCGAGCGTCCAGGCGAGGCCCATGACGCCCCACTCGAGCCGCCAGGTACGGACGTCGCCGGCCCGGCCGGGCTCGACCCGGAGCAGGCAGAAGGCGGCAAGCGGGAGAAGCCAGGAGTAGATCCCGGCTCGGGCGAGCCTCCACGCGGCGTAGCCCGCGACGAAGATGAGGGCGACACCCAGCAGCACGAGGTACCAGCCGCCGGGGGGAGGGTTCTGGTAGCGGCGAAAGGTCAGGTTGGCCAGCCAGACCCCTCCCAGCGAGCAAGCGACCGACACGACGAACCAGAGAGCCCCGGAGTCCGACCGCGGCTTGCGGGCACCATCGGGTTCCATCAGCTTCACCTCCCTCGGGATCACTCCGTGATGTCGCGCCGGCGGAAGTGCAGCAGCGCCGCCACGGAGAGAACGAACGGCGTCGCGGGGACGATCGTCCAGAACTCCATCAGGGTACGCACCCGGACGAACGGGGAGTCGTGCTCACCCGGCCAGGGATTGGGCAGCTCGCCGAGCGGGAAGAAGAAGTACCGCATGAAGACGAGCCGCGGGGGCACGAGGTCGAAGGGGAGCATCGTCATCAGGGCGAGCACGACGATGGCCATGACCGCGATCACGATCCCGGAGCCCACGGTGCGAGTTCCATCGAGAAGGACACGTCCTGGAGCGCGGGACGGCCGCCGAACGCCTCTGTCAGCCCGCTCGCCTCGAAGAGAGCCGTCACAGGACTTCTACTCCTCCTCTCACCCAGACCCAATGTAGCGCTTGCTTTACGTTATGTCAAGTATACTGTCCTTATATCCCCGCTATTCATGGAGCGGAGATCGCGCTAGATTCCGCCTTGCCGTGGCCACCTGGATTGTCGAGCGCACGCAGGACCGGCGGTTCCCCTTCCGGATCACGATCGAGCAGGAGGGCCGGACGCTGCTGGCCGTGCGCGCCCAGAGCCACTGGCCCGGCGCCGGCAGCCAGATATTCTGCCTGCGGGAGACGGAGCTGGACCCCGCGGAGCACCTGGAGCCTTTCGAGCGGGTGCGGGTCGCACACCTGGCCCGCCTGGGCAGGAAGCTCTCGGTGACCCTCGACCGCGCGCAGAGGAAGCGCTGCGAGTTCCTGAAGATCGAGAAGCCCTTCAAGGACCGGCCCGGCACCTACGAGCAGATCTTCTTCCGCACCGAGCAGGGGCTCCGCGCCCACCGCACGAGCGGGAAGGTCGAGCTCCTCCCCCGCGGCGGGCTCGAGGTGGTGATCGACTCGGCCGAGCTCTACCCGTGGCACTTCCCCGGTGCGCGCACCACGCGCCGGAAGCTACCTGTCGGCGACTACGCCCTCGTCGAGGACGAGCGCCTCGTGGCCGTGGTCGAGAGAAAGACGCGCGAGAACTTCCTCGGCAACGTGCACGAGATCAAGGGCCTGCATCAGCAGCTCGCCGAACTCGGAAGCTACCCCCACGCGGCCATGGTGGTCGAGGCGCAATACGCCGACTTCGGCAACCCCGCGAAGATCGGCCGCTGGCCCGCCTCGCACCTGCTCCGGGTCATCGGGGAGATCGCCGCCCTCCACCCGGCCGTGCCCCTCGTCTTCGCCGGCAACCGCAAGCTGGGCAACGTCTGGGCGCAGCGGTTCTTCGCCGGGGTCGCGGCGGCGCAGCGCCAGTCGCTCCCGGCCTTCGTCCGCGAGCCGGTGGCCGGCTACGACGCGGAGCCCGCCGACGGCGGCACCGACACGCGCGTGCGCCTCGCCGCCCTGCGCGAGCTGCCGGACGCGTTCGAGTTCGCCCTGCTCCGCCGGCAGTTCGCCGAGGTCTCCGAGCTCCGGCTGCGCCGCATCCTCAACCAGCTGCGGGCGGAAGGCCGCCTCCGTTGTGAAGGCCGTGGCCGCGCGGCCCGCTGGGTCCGAGTCGGAGCTCAGGAGCCGTTGCCGGCCAGGAAGAGCGAGTAGGCCGGGTTGCCGTCCTCGGAGACCGAGGGATAGCCGAGGCGGTCGAGAAAGCCTCGGAGCTCGGCGACCTGGGCGTCCGGGACCTCGAAGGCGGCGAGCACGCGGCCGAAGTCCGCGCCGTGGTTGCGGTAGTGGAAGAGGCTGATGTTCCACCGCCCCCCGAGCTTCTCCAGGAACTCCATGAGCGCCCCCGGTCGCTCCGGGAACTCGAAGCGGTAGAGCCGCTCCTCCCGCGCCGCCGCGCGGCCGCCGACCATGTACCGCACGTGGAGCTTGGCCATCTCGTCGTCGGTGAGGTCGAGCGTCGCGTAGCCGCGCTCCCGGAGCCCGGCCGCCACGGCGAGGCCGTCCTCGCGCGAGGCGGTCTTGAGGCCGACGAAGATGTGCGCGTCCTTCCGGCCGGACAGCCGGTAGTTGAACTCGGTGACGACGCGGGGTCCGATCGCGGCGCAGAACTCCCGGAAGGCCCCGGGCCGCTCGGGGATCGTGACGCCGAGGAGCGCCTCGCGGGCCTCGCCGACCTCCGCGCGCTCCGAGACGAAGCGCAGGCGGTCGAAGTTCATGTTGGCGCCGCTGAGGATGGCCACCAGGTGCTCGCCGCCCTTCCCCTCGCGGGACGCCCAGGCCTTGAGGCCGGCCACCGCCAGGGCGCCCGCCGGCTCCATCACGCTGCGCGTCTCGTCGAAGACATCCTTGATCGCGGCGCAGATCTCGTCGTTCGTCACGCGCACGACGCCGTCCGCGCACGCCCGGGCGATCCTGAAGGTCTCCTCCCCCACCTCGCGCACGGCGACGCCGTCGGCGAAGATCCCGACGTGATCGAGGCGGATCCGCCTCCCCGCCTCGAGCGAGCGGTACATGGCGTCCGCCTCGAACGGCTCGACGCCCATGACCTTCACCCCCGGCATCACCGCCTTCAGGTAGCCGGCCACCCCGGCGATGAGCCCTCCCCCGCCGACCGGCACGAAGACGGCGTCCATCCGCCCGTGGCACTGCCGGAGGATCTCCTCTCCGATCGTGCCCTGCCCGGCGATCACCAGCAGGTCGTCGAAGGGGTGGACGAACGAGAGGCCGGTCTCGACCACCAGCCCGTCGCAGTGGGCCTTGGCGTCGGAGTAGCTGTCCCCGGCGAGGACGACCTCCGCGCCCATCGCCCGCACGGCCTCGACCTTGATCTCGGGCGTCGTCTTCGGCATGACGATGACCGCGCGCAGCCCGAGGTGCCGGGCGGAGAAGGCGACGCCCTGGGCGTGGTTGCCCGCGCTGGCCGCGATCACGCCGCGGGCCCGCTCCGCCTCGCTCATGTGGGCGATGCGGTTGTAGGCCCCGCGCAGCTTGAAGCTGAAGACCGGCTGCAGGTCCTCGCGCTTCAGGAGGACCTCGGCCGAGAGCCGCCGCGAGAGGCGGGGGGCGGAGTCGAGCGGCGTCTCGCGCGCCACGTCGTAGACGCGGCTCGTGAGGACGTCGTGCAGGAGGGATCCGGGCGGCGGCGCGCTCATGGGTCAGGAGCGGAGGCTACGCCCCGCGCGGGGGTGCGTCAACGACCCGGGCGCGGCGTTACCGGCGATCTCGAGCCGTCTGCTAGCATGCCCTCGCCTCGGACGAGGCCTCGTTCCGGGAGAGGAGCGCGCGCGATGCGACTGCGCCGTGGCGGGAGCCACCTCGACGCGCGGCCGCCGGGATTCGGCCGGCGCCGCTTCCTCCGTCTCACCGCGGGCCTGCCGGTCGGCCTCGCCGGCTGGCTGGGAAAGGGCTGCTCCGCCGGCGGCGACGGGACGCCCACCCCGACGGCGCCGGCGGGGGCGACACCCGTCGAGCGGTCGCCGGAGGACACTCCGATACCCGTGCCGAAGGCCAACGAGGGGATCAACGTCCACCCCCTCCGCCGTCTGGACGCCGACCCCGCCGAGCAGGACCCCGTCATCGTTCCGGACCTCGTGGCCCTGCAGGTGCGTTCGGTCTACGAGCTGGGCTTCGACGGCCTTCGCATCACGGCGCCCTTCGGCGACCGCGGCAGCTTCCTCGCCGCGATCCCGTACGCACGCACCGCCCGCGCCCTCGGGATCGACGCCGTCGTCGTCCTCGCCGACTTCGCCGGCTTCACCCTGGCCCAGGCCCTCCACGACGACGACTGGCGGGGAGAGGTGCTGCGGCTCTACGCGACCGTCTTCGCCCCCGCGCCGGAGCCGGTCCGGCCGGGCATGGGGGGCCCGGGGCCGCGCGGGGTCGGCCGCATCGCCTTCCAGGTCCTGAACGAGCCCACCCACTTCCTCGGGGTGCCCCCCGACGTCTACGTCCACGAGTTCCTCGCTCCCTGCTACACCCAGCTCAAGGCGGAAAGCCCCGAGGTCATCGTGGTGTCGGCGGCCGAGGTCGGAAACGTGGACGGTCCCGCGCGGGTGAGGGCCATGCTCGAGGCCGGCCTCGAGAGCGTCACCGACCGCGTCGCGTACCACATCTACAGCCGCGCGGCGATCCCCCTCCTCTCGGGGAACGTGAGGCACCTGGTGTGGATCACCGAGTCCGGGGCCTCGGGGACGGCGAACCACCTGCCCTGGGTCCGCGACGTGTTCCCGGAGATCCACGCGGGGATCGAGGACGCGACGCGCATCTTCTACTTCGACCTCTTCGATCCGGACCGGGGCGTCTACCGCCTGCTGGACATCCGCGCCGAAGGCGACGGCTACCGGGCGGTCGTCGAGTCGACCGATCTCTACGGCTTCTTCGCCGACAGGGTCGCGACGGCAGCGGCCGGCCGGCCGCTCCTCGGCTTCGACACGCTGGTTCCCGACATCCGCGCCTACTTCCCCACCGAGGCCGACATCCGGGCCTACGACGAGGTCTGGGAAGGATGACCCCTGCGACGCTCGGGTTCCTGCTGGGGTTCCTGCTCGATCCGCCCGCCTCGGTCTCACAGGCGAGTCCCCCGCCCCCGCCGACGACGGTGGCGTCGGACGTCGCCGACTACCCGCTGGGGCCGATGTCCATCCCCGATCTCGGCCGTCCCGGGGAGCCGTTCAAGCTCGTCGACCTCCGTTACCACGTGAGCGACACCGACCGCACGACCCACGCGTTCGCGACGCGGGTGAAGGCCTGGAACCGAGGCTACCTCGGCGCCTCGTTCGAGGGCGAGAGGCGGGAGATGGCGTGGACCTCGCAGCGGCTCGAGCTGGCGGCGGCCGGCGAGGAGGGCGTCTACGGCTTCTTCGGACGCTACCGCGCGCCGCGTTTCATCTTCTCGACCGCGGCGGAGACGGGCGGCGCCACCGAGGGGAGCGGGTGGCTCCTCAGCCCGGCGCTGAGCGTGCGGCTGTCGCCGGGGCTCGAGGTCGGCGCGTGGGCCGTCGGCAACTCCCGCAAGCCCGACGACCGCTTCCTCCGTGCCACGTCGCTGGGCTTCCTCTGGCAGCGGGGGGTGGGCTTCGAGGCCGCAGGCGAGATCGGGCGGACTCGCGAGACGGTCGAGGCCGGCTTCGAGAACACGCGCGACCGCGGCGCCCTCTCGGTCGTGGGCCAGTGGAGGGGCGCCGAGCTCGCCGGCGAGGCCTGGGTGGAGGATGTCGACGGTCGCTTCCCACGCCGGGAGGGTGGCGGGTCGGCGCAAGCTCGGGTCCCGCTCGCCGCGCGCCTCCTGGCCGAGGGCGGGGCGCTCGTCCGCTTCGAGCGGGGGGCGGGCCTCCGGGCCCACGAGTACCGCGGGGCACTCACCTGGTTCGGCCGTCGCGTCACCCTCCCGAGGTCGGGCGAGGCGGCGACGCGGGCGCGGGACCTCGCGCACCGCGCCACGAAACGGGGCGACAACGAGCGCATCGCCTTCACCGAGGAAGACCGCCGCGCGCAGCGGGAGCGGCTCTCCCTCTCCCGCGGGCGTGCGGAGCTCCGCGAGGACGTGGCCGCCCTTCACCGCGCGCAGGTCGAGGAGCGGAACGTCCCCCTCATCGGCCTCGAGATCGTCGACGCCGAGGACGCGCTCCCCGGCGTCGCCACGCAGGCGGCGCGCGCCTTCGTCGGGGTCCCCTGGCCCCCGGCGTGGCCCTGGCAGGCCAACGACGCGGCGGTGTCGTTCCTGCGCCTCGACGTCTCGTGGCAGCGTCAGACGAGCGGGATCGACTTCGAGGCCGTCACCTGGTCGTCGTCCCTCTCGGTCGCCCTCAACCGGGAGATGGACCTCGTGCTGCGCTGGAGCCGCGCCGACCCGACCGCGCTCGACCTCATCCGGGGCGTGGGGCGGCGCCGGACGGTCGATCTCGCCTACGTGTACGCCTTCGGGCGCTGAGGCTCAGAAGCTCCCCCCGAACGAGCAGACGACGCCGACGGTGAGAGTCGTCTGGGAGCCGCGAAGCGAGCCGTCGTCCGTCTCGAAGACGTCCTCGTCGGCGAAGTCCGTCCGGTACTCGAGGCGTGCCTTCAGGGCCCCGGCGATCGTGTAGTCGCTGGTCAGGGTGACCGATTGCGCCTTCGTGCCGAAGGTCATGAAGCCGCCTCTCGTGTCGTCGACGTACTCGTAGCGGCCGGCGAGCGCCCAGGACGGGGTCGCCTGGAGCTTCGCATAGGCCGCCACTCCCCACCATCTCACCGCGCCCTCCTTGCCGTAGTCGAAGTTGCCCATCAGGCTGAGCTTCGAAGCGGCGGCGACGGTGAGGGTGGTGTCGAAGAGGTGGCGGGTCGCCAGGCCCTCCCCCTCCTTCCCGACCATGTAGTTGCCGACCCAGGTGAACGCGTCGCTCGGCTCGACGGTCGCCCCCAGGGCGAAGGCCTTCGCGCCATGGAGCTCGGCGCCGTTGTTCCATCCGTTGACCAGGTAGCCGGCCACGCTGAGCGTCTTCGTCACCGGGACGGTTGCCCGCACCCCGAAGTGGTAGAACGGGATCGCGTACCCGAACAGGATCGAGCGCGTGTAGTTCCAGTTGTCCTGCGACTCGATGACCTCGGCTCCGTGCGGGGTCACGAACTTCCCGGCGTCGACCTGGACCCGGGAGCCGGCGAGGACGCTGACGTAGGCCTGCTGGATGTACTGGTAGATCTCCCGGTCGGCGTCGTCGGGCTCGAACGACGCCACGATCTCCGCCGTCTTGCCGAAGTCGAGGTCGGCGCGGAACCCGAGGCGGCTCCCGGTCGTGGGCGTCTTCGTGAAGGCCACCTCGGCGAGACTCAGCGAGAAGGCATCGTGCTGGACGTCGAACGCCCTCAGCGAGGGGTTGACGCCGTTGCCGTTGTAGCCGTAGTAGACATCGACGAGGCCTGTCACCTGAACCTTGGGCGGCCCTGCCGGCAAAGGGGTGGCTTCAGGGGAGGGCTCCGGGAGCGAAGGCGGGACGGGCTCAGGAGACGGGGTCGTCTGCGGGGCGGCGGCGGCGACGGGGGCGGGAGCGAGCGCGGCAACGGAGAGGCTTACGGCAAGCAGGAGGCCCGGCCCGGAGGCAGGTGTCATCGTCATCTCCTCCTCGCGTTCGACAGCTCGCCTCGTCGGGGATCAACTTCCGTACCCCGCGGGCGGCACGCGAGGCCCAGGCCGGACGTCGCTCAAGAGGCTCGACTTGGAGCCGCAGGGTGGCGGGCCGGGCAGCCGCGCCGGGCAGACAATCCTGTCACTCTGCCCGATGGGGCCAACCGGACTGTCGGACGCCGAGGGCCTCGAGCTCCAGCGGGATGATCAGGAGCGTGCGCTCAACGGAGCAGGGGCGACACGAATGTCAGAGAAGCGTCCGGCGGCGACGAGACTGTCGGCTCGTGATCAGAGCGCGTCGGTGACCGCACCGCGCGAAGCGCTTCCCACGACCCGCGCGTACTTCGCGAGGACGCCC
>Ga0316622_100004435_pt1 | contig 10315 bp, 9 predicted proteins | sample OWC_Aug_OW2_C1_D_FD_207646 | JGI IMG/M metagenome (GOLD analysis project Ga0316622, IMG submission 207646) | Wetland soil microbial communities from Old Woman Creek delta, Ohio, United States - OWC_Aug_OW2_C1_D5_C | ecosystem: Environmental > Terrestrial > Soil > Wetlands | place: USA: Ohio... | reverse complement strand
GCGAACAGGAAGCCCGGCGAGACGCCGCGGTCCTCGCGGACGCGCTCGTCGGTGTTGGCGAGCGCCAGGTCGATGAACCGCTGGCCGAGCGGCTGCTCCAGGATCACGTCGAGCAGCGGCAGCAGGCCGTGCGACAACCCGTGCGCGCGCAGGCTCCTGACCGTCTCCACCGCGTGCCCGGAGAGCAGCAGCTTCTGCATTTCGTCGAACAGCCGCGCCGGCGGGACGTTTGCCATCAGCGACGCGAGCTTCGAGATCGGCGCCGCGGTCTTCGGCTCGATCGCCACGCCGAGCTTGGCGGCGAGGCGGACGGCGCGCAGCATGCGCACCGGATCCTCGCGGTAGCGCGTGGTGGGCGGGCCGATCAGCTTCAGGCGCCGGGCCCGGATGTCGGCCACGCCGCCGACGAAGTCCCAGACCTCCTCGGTGGCCGGGTCGAAATAGAGCGCGTTGATGGTGAAGTCGCGGCGCGCGGCGTCCTCGGCCTGGGTGCCGTAGACGTTGTCGGACAGCAGCCGGCCGTGCTCGTCGGTCGCGTCGTCGCCGGTCTGTGCAGCGCGGAACGTCGAGACCTCGATGGTCTCGGCGCCGACGTGCACGTGGACGAGGCGGAACCGGCGTCCGATCAGGTAGGCCCGACGGAACAGCGGCTTGACGTCCTCCGGGCGGGCGTCGGTCGCGATGTCGAAATCCTTGGGCTCGATGCCCAGCAGCAGGTCGCGCACGGCGCCGCCGACGATGAACGCCTTGAAGCCGGCTTCCTGCAGGCGGCGCGTCACCTGCAGCGCGCCGTGGCTGATGGCGGTCTGCCGGACCGGATGGTCGTGGCGCCCGTACACCCGCGGCGCGCCGCCGGCCTTGCCCTTTCCGGGCAGCAGGCGGGCGATCAGTCGGCGAATCATCGGAGGGGCGCGGCTAAGACTGCGGCCGGGGCGGAGGTGAAGGCCAACGAGGCGGAACCGGTAGGGGGCGCGGCGGCGATGACGGCGGGGCGCAATGGCGGCGGCAGTGACCCGCGCGGCGACCCGCTGTGGCCGCTCAACGAACGACTGGCGATCATACCACGCGCTCCGGTACCGATTCGGTGCGGACGGTGCCCGGCGCCAGCCCGTCGAGGGTCCACGGACCGACCGCCCAGCGGATCAGCCGCAGCGTGGGCAGGCCGACCGCCGCGGTCATCCGCCGCACCTGCCGGTGGCGCCCTTCGCGCAGCGCCAGCTCGAGCCAGCCGGTCGGAATCGCCCGGCGCACGCGGATCGGCGGCTGCCGCGGCCACAGTCCCGGCGGCTCGGCGATCACCCGGGCCCGGGCGGGGGCGGCGACGAAATCACCGAGATCGACGCCGGCTTTGATCGCGGCGATCTGTTCCGGCGTCGGCACGCCCTCGACCTGGACCAGGTAGACCTTCGTGAGCTTGTGCCGCGGGTGAGCGATGCGCGCCTGCAGCGCGCCGTCGGCGGTCAGCACCACCAGGCCCTCGCTGTCGGCGTCGAGCCGCCCCGCCGGGTAGACGCCGGGCGCGCGGACGAAGTCGGCCAGCGTCGGCTTGCCGCTGCCGTCGGCCGAGAACTGGCACAGCACGCCCCAGGGCTTGTTGAACAGGACGACGACGGCTTCGCCGGGGCACGGCCGCGGAGGGCGGTGCCGGGCGGGGGCGCGTCGCGGCGTGGCGGGGTTCATCGAAAACGAGGATAATCGGCGGTCTGCAACAGCCGTAGTTTGACCCCCCGCAAAGTCGACAGCGCGCAGGCCGCGGACAATCGTGCCGAATCCGGCCCCGCGCGGCCGCCATCCATGGAGAACCCGATGCCCAGCTTCCAACACGTCAAGGTCCCGGCCGGAGGCCAGAAGATCACCGTCAACAAGGACTTCAGCCTCACGGTTCCCGACCAGCCGATCATCCCCTACATCGAAGGGGACGGCACGGGCGTCGACATCACCCCGGTGATGATCAAGGTCGTCGATGCCGCGGTGGCCAAGGCCTACGGCGGCAAGCGCAGGATCCACTGGATGGAGATCTACGCCGGCGAGAAGTCCACCAAGGTCTACGGGCCCGACGTCTGGCTGCCGGACGAGACGCTGTCGATTCTCAGCGACTACGTCGTCTCGATCAAGGGGCCGCTGACGACGCCGGTGGGCGGGGGCATCCGCTCGCTCAACGTCGCGCTGCGGCAGCAGCTCGACCTCTACGTGTGCCTGCGGCCGGTGCGCTGGTTCAAGGGCGTGCCCAGCCCGGTCAAGGAGCCGGAAAAGACCGACATGGTCATCTTCCGCGAGAACGCCGAGGACATCTACGCCGGCATCGAGTGGCAGGCGGAGAGCGCGCAGGCGAAGAAGGTGATCGACTTCCTGATCAACGAGATGGGCGTCAAGAAGATCCGCTTCCCCCTGACCTCGGGCATCGGCATCAAGCCGGTCTCCCGCGACGGCACCTACCGCCTCGTGCGCAAGGCGATCCAGTACGCGATCGACAACGGCAAGCCGTCGGTCACGCTGGTGCACAAGGGCAACATCCAGAAGTTCACCGAGGGCGCGTTCCGCGACTGGGGCTACGAGATCGCGCAGAAGGAGTTCGGCGCCCAGCTGCTCGACGGCGGGCCCTGGATGACGCTCAAGAATCCGAAGACCGGCGGCAGCATCATCATCAAGGACGTGATCTGCGACGCCTTCCTGCAGCAGATCCTGCTGCGCCCGGCCGAGTACAGCGTGATCGCGACGCTGAACCTGAACGGCGACTACATCAGCGACGCGCTGGCGGCGCAGGTGGGCGGCATCGGCATCGCGCCGGGCGCGAACCTGTCGGACTCGGTCGCGATGTTCGAGGCGACCCACGGCACGGCGCCGAAGTACGCCGGCAAGGACTACGTCAACCCGGGCTCGGAGATCCTGTCCGCCGAGATGATGCTCGTGCACATGGGCTGGAAGGAGGCCGCCGCGCTGATCGTGTCCAGCCTCGAGAAGGCGATCGCCGACAAGGTCGTCACCTACGACTTCGCGCGGCTGATGCCCGGCGCGACGCAGGTGTCGTGCTCCGGTTTCGGCCAGGCGATGATCGACCGGATGTAAGGCCGCGCCTGCCGCACCGCGCCGGCGGCGGCCGGCCGCCCATCCGCCGGGGTGCGGGGAGTTCCCGGCGGCGCGAGGTCCGGCCTCGCCGCCTACGTGGTTCCCCGGGGCGCCGGCCGGCGCCCCGCCACCAACGAAAAGCCCGCCGGGTGGCGGGCTTTTCGCATTGGCCGTAACCTGACGGCGCCGGAAGCGCGCGGCGTCAGACGGCCTGAATGTTGGACGCCTGTTTGCCCTTCGGGCCCTGGGTCACCTCGAAGCTGACTTTCTGGCCTTCCTTCAACGTCTTGAATCCCGGCATGTTGATCGCCGAGAAGTGGGCGAAGAGGTCTTCACCGCCGCCATCCGGGGTAATGAACCCGAAACCCTTTGCATCGTTGAACCACTTGACCGTACCGGTTGCCATAGTGCTACGTCCTTACAGAATGAACGGAGTGTTGTCGTTTGGACAGCAAGGACTACCTGCGGCAGACGCAAGCGGCAAAGCGCGGGCGGACCGGAACAGCAGACACTTAGGAGCCAAACAGGGGTTTTTTACGCGTCGGGGTCGGCGGCGTCAAGCCGGGATCGGATATTTTTGCCGGCCCCTTGAAAAATCTGTTGCAATCATCAAACATAGGTTGGTCGACCCCGTCGCCTCCCAGTGGAACATGGCCAACCGGCAGCAGGACGGCAGCATCCTCGAAGCCGAGAAAACCCGGCTCAAGCCGCCGCCGCTCTACAAGGTGCTGCTGTTGAACGACGACTACACGCCGATGGACTTTGTGGTTGTCGTGTTGCAGACTGTGTTTGCGATGAGCCGGGAGAAGGCGACGCAGGTGATGCTGCAGGTGCACCGGGAGGGGATGGGCGTATGCGGCACCTACACGCGCGAGGTGGCGACCGCCAAGGTGGGGCAGGTGATCGACATCGCCCGGAAGCACCAGCATCCGCTGCAGTGCACGATGGAGGAAGCTTGAGCGTTATGGCCGGCAGGACCCGTGGATGCCGCAACCCGCGGCATGGCGGATGTGGCCGCGAGAGGCAGATACGATGATTGCGCAGGAACTGGAAGTCTCCCTCCACATGGCTTTTGTCGAGGCCCGGCAGAAGCAGCATGAGTTCATCACGGTCGAGCACCTGCTGCTCGCGATGCTCGACAATCCGTCGGCGGCCGAAGTGCTGAAGGCCTGCGGCGTCGACCTCGAGGAGCTGCGCGGCGTCCTCACCGACTTCATCAGCGAGCACACGCCGCGGCTGTCGCCGCACTCGGATTCCGACACCCAGCCCACGCAGGGCTTCCAGCGCGTCATCCAGCGGGCGATCCTGCACGTCCAGTCGTCGGGCAAGAAGGAAGTCACCGGCGCCAACGTGCTGGTCGCGATCTTCGGCGAGAAGGAATCGCACGCCGTCTACTTCCTGAACCAGCGCGGCGTGACCCGGCTGGACGTCGTCAATTACATCGCGCACGGCATCGGCAAGGGCGCGCAGCAGAAGCCGGACAAGAGCGAGGCCAAGGAAGAGACCGAAGGCGGGAGCGAGAGCCAGGGCGCGCTCGACGCCTACACGATCAACCTGAACCAGATGGCCAGGGCCGGCAAGACCGACCCGCTGATCGGCCGGGCGCTCGAGCTCGAGCGGGTGGTCCAGGTGCTGTGCCGCCGGCGCAAGAACAACCCGCTGCTGGTCGGCGAAGCCGGGGTCGGCAAGACGGCGATCGCGGAAGGGCTGGCGCGCCGCATCAACGACCGCGAAGTGCCCGAGCTCCTGCACGAGTACCAGGTCTACTCGCTCGACATGGGCGCGCTGCTGGCGGGCACCAAGTACCGCGGCGATTTCGAGCAGCGGCTGAAGGCCGTGCTGAAGCAGCTCGCCGAGAACCCCAAGTCGATCCTGTTCATCGACGAGATCCACACCATCATCGGCGCGGGCGCCGCATCCGGGGGGACGCTCGATGCGTCGAACCTGCTGAAGCCGGCGCTGTCCACCGGTGCGCTGAAGTGCATCGGCGCGACCACCTACAACGAGTACCGGCAGATCTTCGAGAAGGACCACGCGCTGTCGCGGCGCTTCCAGAAGGTGGACGTGCCCGAGCCGTCGATCGCCGAGACCATCGAGATCCTGAAGGGGCTGAAGTCGCGCTTCGAGCAGCACCATGGCGTCAAGTACTCGCCGGCGGCGCTGACCACGGCCGCCGAGCTCTCGGCCCGCTTCATCAACGACCGCCACCTCCCGGACAAGGCGATCGACGTGATCGACGAGGCCGGCGCCGCGCAGAAGATCCTGCCCAAGTCGAAGCAGAAGAAGGTCATCAGCAAGGCGGAGATCGAGGACATCGTCGCCAAGATCGCGCGCATCCCGGCGAAGAACGTGTCCTCTGACGACCGCAACGCGCTGAAGACGCTCGACCGAGACCTGAAGAACGTCGTGTTCGGACAGGCGAAGGCGATCGACGCGCTGACCGCGGCCATCCGCATGGCGCGCTCGGGGCTGGGCAACCCCCAGAAGCCGATCGGCAACTTCCTGTTCAGCGGCCCGACGGGTGTGGGCAAGACCGAGGTCGCGCGCCAGCTCGCCTATTGCCTCGGCGTCGAGCTGCTGCGCTTCGACATGTCCGAGTACATGGAGCGGCACGCGGTGTCGCGGCTGATCGGCGCGCCGCCGGGCTACGTCGGCTTCGACCAGGGCGGCCAGCTCACCGAGGCGATCACCAAGCATCCGTACAGCGTGCTGCTGCTGGACGAGATCGAGAAGGCGCACCCGGACATCTTCAACATCCTGCTGCAGGTGATGGACCACGGCACGCTGACCGACAACAACGGGCGCAAGGCGGACTTCCGCAACGTGACCATCATCATGACCACGAACGCCGGCGCCGGGGAGCTCGCCAAGGGCACGATGGGCTTCACCAGCACCAAGGAAACCGGCGACGAGATGGGCGAGATCAAGCGGCTGTTCACGCCGGAGTTCCGCAACCGGCTGGACGCGGTGATCTCGTTCGCGTCGCTCGACCACGAGGTGATCCTGATGGTGGTCGACAAGTTCCTGCTCGAGCTCGAGAACCAGCTGCACGAGAAGAAGGTCGACGCGTCGTTCACGCCGGAGCTGAAGGCGTTCCTCGCGAAGAAGGGCTTCGACCCGCAGATGGGCGCGCGGCCGATGGCCCGGCTGATCCAGGACACCATCCGCAAGGCGCTGGCCGACGAGCTGCTGTTCGGCAAGCTGGTCGGCGGCGGCAAGGTGACGATCGACATCGGCGCCGACGACAAGGTCCGCCTCGTGTTCGAGGAAAAGAAGGAAGCCGAGCCGGTGGCCTGAACTGGGGTCAGAGCCGTAATATTTCGATTTCGCCCCCGAATGAAGAACGGCGCCATGTGGCGCCGTTCTTCATTGCGGAGTCGCGAAATATTACGGCTCTGACCCCAGTTCAGGCCAGCATGTCGGCCCAGATGTTCGTCGCCCACGCGAACGCGTAGCTTCCTTCGATCGCGTTCATCGCCGGCGACAGGCCGCCGGAGCCCGGCACCGTCAGCATCGTCTTCTTCTCGGCGTCGTACTGGTGCACCGAGCAAACGTGGACGCTCTCGCGGTCGGTGATCATGCTGTAGCAGGTGTTGGTCAGGACGGGCGCCGGGTTCGGCGCCTGCCCTGCGAGCAGCGCGACCACCGCGGCGGCACAGACCTTTGCGTGCTGGTTCGCCATGTGCCCCGACTTCGGCATCAGGGCGGCGGCCTGGATCGCGTCGCCGAGGACGTGGACGTTCTTGACCTTGACCGACTCGAAGGTCAGGAAATCGACGTCGCACCAGCGGTCGTTGGCGGTGACGACCCCGGCGGCACGCGCGATGCCGCCCGCGCGCTGCGGCGGCAGGACGTTCAGCACGTCGGCCTTCACCGTGTCGTGGACGTCGAACCTGGCGCTGTTCGTCGCGACGTCGACGTCGGCGAGCACGTGGTTCCCCCGGTACTCGACGATGCCCTTGTACTCCTCGGCCCACGCCTTCTTGAACAGTGCGCCCTTCGACGTCACGTCGCCGTTGCCGTCGAGGATCAGCACCGTCGACTTCGGCTTCGCCCGCTTGAAGTACCACGCGACCTGGCACGCGCGCTCGTAGGGGCCCGGCGGGCAGCGGTAGGGCGCCACCGGGATCGACAGCGCGTACACGCCGCCGTCGCGCATCGCCTCGAGCTGCCGGCGCAGCGCGACGGTCTGCGGTCCCGCCTTCCACGAATGCAGGATCTTCTCCTGCGCGGCGGCGTTGTTGAGCCCTGGCACCTTGTCCCACATGAAGTCGATGCCCGGCGACAGGATCAGCCGGTCGTAGGGAAGCTCGGTCCCGCCCGCGAGCCGGACGACGCGCTTGTCGGGGTCGACGGCGGTCGCGGTGTCGCGGACGATCCGCACGCCGTGCCGCGCCGCCAGGTTGGCGTAGCCGGTGGTCAGGAAGGCGAGGTCCTTGCTCCCGCCCAGCACCAGGTTCGACATCGGGCAGGAGACGAACTCCGCGTTCGGTTCGATCAGGGTCACGTCGACCCGGCCGTCGCTCCACATCCGGATGTACTTGGCGGCGGTCGCGCCGCCGTAGCCGCCGCCGACGACGACGACCTTGCCCCTGGCGCCACCGCCCATCGTGGCGCAGCCGGGAAGCGCCGCGATCGCCGATGCCGCGCCGATCGTCCGCAGGAAATCACGCCTTTGCATGCTCATGGTCATCTCCTCACTTGGCGGGCTTCTGCGCCGCGAACCAGCCGGCGACGAGCTCGATCTGGGCGTCGGTGTAGCCCTTGGCGAGCTGGGGCATGATCGTTCCGGGCCTCGTTCCGGCCTTGAATTCCTTCATCATCCGGATCATGTCGTCGCGGCCCGCACCTGCCAGGCTGTCGGTACCGCCCTGGCTCACGCCGTTGGTGCCATGGCAGTTGGCGCAGGTCGCCGCCAGGTTGCGCGCGAGATTGGGATCCTGCGCCTGACCCGCGGCCGTGCTCGCGCCGAGGGCCGCGGCCAGCGCCGCGATCAAGATGGTTATGGAACGCATGGCCGTCTCCTCCTCCAGGTGGCGCGGCGGCCCGCTCGAATGCCGTGCGCCGTGGGTATCGTCGCTCGCGCGACGCGCTGATGAACCAATCGACGCGCCGCGCGACGTTGCCCCCTTGCGCGCCGTGTCAGGCACCGACATTTGCACCCCCGCCGCCGGCTGTCAAGTGCGAGCGGTCAAGTCCGCGCCATCGCGACCGCACAGACTGATTCTCATTTGCCCGACCGCAGGCAGATCGTCCGCGCCGCGCTCCGGCACTGGACCGCTGACGTGCCGGGGTCCCGCATCGATGGGGACGCTGCCGCTGGCATCGTTGTAAACTCGACGTCTATGGACGCCACGACCGGCAGCACGGCAATCACCTTTTTCGGCGCGGCGGGCGAAGTCACCGGCTCCTGCTTCCGGGTGGACACCCCTCGCACGAGCTTTGTGGTCGACTGCGGGATGTTCCAGGGGGGCCGGGCGGCGGACGAGAAGAATGCCGCTGCGCTCGACTTCGACGCGCGCGCCCTCGATTTCGTCGTCCTGACCCACGCGCACATCGACCACTCGGGGCTGCTGCCGCGGCTGTGCGCGCGCGGCTATCGCGGGCCGATCTACGCGACGCCGGCGACCGTCGATCTCGTCGGCGTCATGCTGCCCGACAGCGCGCACATCCAGGAAAAGGACGCGGAGTGGGCGCGCGAGCGCGCCGAGCGCGACCCGCGCAACCGCGGCAACCGCCGCCCCCACGGCAGCGCTGGCAGGGCGGACGGCGACGGCGAGGCGCAGCCGCTGTACACGATCGCCGAGGCGGAAGCGTGCCTGCGCCAGTTCGTGCCGGTCGCGTATGGCGACATGATGCCGGCGCATGGCGGCGTGCGGCTGCGCTTCGCCGACGCCGGGCACATTCTCGGCTCGGCCATCGTCGAAGCGTGGATCGACACCGCCGCGGGCGAGCGCAAGCTGGTGTTCTCCGGCGATCTCGGCCAGCCCGGCCGCCCGATCATGGCCGATCCGACGCCGATCGGCCACGCCGACCTCCTCGTCGTCGAGTCCACCTACGGCGACCGGCTGCACCGGACGCTCGCGTCGACGTACGACGAATTGAGCCATGTGGTCGCGACGACGCTGCCCCGTGGCAACGTGCTGATCCCGGCCTTCGCCGTCGGCCGCACGCAGGAGGTGCTGTACGTCCTCGCCGACCTGGTGCGGCAGGGGCGCGCGCCGGACCTGACGATCTTCGTCGATTCGCCGCTGGCCACGCGCGCGACCGAGATCACCGCCAAGTACGCGGCGACGCTCGATCGCGAGAGTCGCGACCTCGGCGCCTGGCTCGCGCAGCACCGCGATCGCGTGCGCGTGCGCTTCACCGAGACGCCGCAGGAGTCGATGGCGATCAACAGCATCACGCGCGGCGCGGTCATCGTCGCCGCGAGCGGGATGTGCGACGGCGGGCGGATCCGGCACCACCTGCAGCACAACCTCGGGCGGGAGGAGTGCGCGGTCGTGTTCACCGGCTTCCAGGCGGCGGGGACGCTGGGGCGGCAGATCGTCGACGGCGCGACGCGCGTGCGGCTGTTCCGCGAGGAGGTCCCGGTGCGTGCCTCGGTGCACACCATCGGCGGGTTGTCCGCGCACGGGGACCAGGCGGCGCTGCTCGGCTGGCTCGCCGCGTTCCGGCACCCGCCGGCGCGGACCTGCGTGGTCCATGGCGAGCAGGCGACGGCGGCGGGCTTCGCCGACCTCATCCGCGCGCGCCTGGGTTGGACGGCGGTCGACGTGCCGCAGCAGGGCGAGGTCGTCAGCGTCGATTGACGCCACGCGGGTTCGCTGCGCCGCCGCGGGCCGGGCCGCGTGCCGCGTTCGCCGCGGCAACGCGGCGGTGTCGGCGGCGTCCGATCCCGATTGCGCGACCCGTGCCGGGTGCCGCAACGCAGCACGCAGGCGGCAGAAATAATTCCAAAGATTGTCCACGTAATTTAAGTTGCTGATTTCAGGAATAAAATTTTGTATTGCACCGCAGTATTCTGCTTGTCATCGGGCGCCAACTTTGTTAATGTTGCACGATCACGAACGGTCGATAGCCAACCTCGGCGGCGACCGGATCCAGGGCCTGGGTACCGTTCACACCCCATCCATGCCCGCCAGACCGACGAGCGATCCTCGCCGGTCCGTGCAGCGGTGCACTGGCGACTGGGTTCGCCTCCTGCATCGCCACGCGGGAACCCGCGCGCGCCGGCAACGGCGCACGG
>Ga0316622_100004434_pt1 | contig 10317 bp, 9 predicted proteins | sample OWC_Aug_OW2_C1_D_FD_207646 | JGI IMG/M metagenome (GOLD analysis project Ga0316622, IMG submission 207646) | Wetland soil microbial communities from Old Woman Creek delta, Ohio, United States - OWC_Aug_OW2_C1_D5_C | ecosystem: Environmental > Terrestrial > Soil > Wetlands | place: USA: Ohio... | reverse complement strand
GAGGTCCATGGCGTTCATGAGGAACACCCAACCGAAGATCGTCAGCGCGAGCGGCCCGATCAGCGGGTTGGCGTGCGGGAAGATGTCCTTGACCTGCTGGTTGACGAACTCGACCACCGCCTCGAGGAGGTTCTGCAGTCCGGTCGGACGCAGCGGATCGAGGCTGCGGCCGATCCGCCAGGCCAGCAGCATGTAGAGGCCCGCCAGGAGCATCGCCCACAGGAAGGCATCCAGGAAGAAGACCGTGAAGTCGAGGATGTTGGACGGCTGGTTCGTCGCGGGGTCGCAGCCCAGGCACCAGTTCGTGAGATGGTGCTGGATGTAGGCGACCGGGTCCGGACCCGCGTGGGTGGCTGCCTCGCTCATCCCCACTTCTCCAAGCTGTTTGTCGCAGTGTCAGCCCGCCGCCTCGCGCGATCCCCCGGCGCGACGTAGGCGAGCTGCGCCACACCGAACGCCACCAGGAGCGGAACCGGCAACAACCCGAGCTGGCCCATTCCGACCGCGAACAGGACCAGGATCGCGACGAATCGCTGCACCGCTCCGATGTACAGGACGGCCATCTCCTGCCCCGGGCTCGTCCGCGCCAGGTCGCTCGCCCGCCGCACGCGACGGCCAAGCAGCCATGCGCTCAGGAGCGCCACTGCCCCCCCATAAGCCGCCGCTCGGCCGGCCTCCGGGCCCCATACCACCCAGAAGGCCAGAGCGGTGCTCGACACGAGCACCAGTTGCACGGCCAGCAGGCGATAGAGGTCGGCCGGCTGCATCACGAGGGAACGAGTCACGGGCACACGATTGCTCTGGCCGAGGGCTTGTGGTCCTGGTCTCCCCCGGCCTCCCACGCGCTCCCGCGTATGGCCTTCCCTCGCTGGCGCCGGCACCCCGAAAACCGCGGGCAGTATAGGGAAGCCTGGCATGCCGATCAACCCATGAGAGTTCAATAAATTACTGATACGCGGCCGCTTAACGTATGTGCGCCAGGATGCCGTCGAGCTCCTCCAGATTGTTGTACTGGATGACGAGCTTGCCCTTGCCACGGGCCGTGTGGCGAATGTGGACGACCGCTCCGAGCCGCTCCGACAGATCGTCCTGCAGCCGGCGGGTATCCGGGTCGGACGCCAGCGCGGTCGCCTTCGGGCCGGCGGACTGCTGCAGCAGCCGGCGGACCAGGCGCTCGGTCTCCCGCACCGACAGGCCCCTGGCGACCACCAGGCGAGAGGCCTGGACCTGATCCTCCGCCGGTAATGCCAGCAGGGCCCGGGCATGCCCCATCTCGAGGTCGCCGTTCTCGAGGAGCGTCTTCACCTCGGGGGCCAGGTCCAGGAGCCTGAGCAGGTTACTGACCGTGGCCCGCGAGCGCCCCACCGCGTCCGCGGCCTCCTGGTGAGTGAGGGCGAACTCCTCGATCAGGCGGTTGAGGGCGCGACCCTCCTCGATGGGGTTCAGATCCTCGCGCTGGATGTTCTCGATCAGGGCGATCGCGACCGCGGCCTGGTCCGCGACCTCTCGCACCACCGCGGGGATCCGGTCCAGACCGGCCATCTGCGCCGCTCGCCAGCGGCGCTCGCCGGCGATGAGCTCGTAGTGATTGCCCCCCGGAAGGGGGCGCACGACGATCGGCTGAACGACGCCCTGGGCGCGGATCGAGGCAGCCAGGTCCTCGAGCGCCGCCGGGTCCATGTCGGTCCGCGGCTGGTAGCGACCACGCTCGATCACCTCGATCGGCAGCTCGCGCAGCGCGACCGTCTCCTCTTCGGCCCGGCGGCCCTCCTCCTCAGGACCGAAGGGCCCACCCAGCAGCGCCTCGAGCCCTCGACCCAAACCTCGCCTCTTGGTCACCTGGAAGTCCCTCGGTCGCGGGCCGACGCCGGTCCCGCGTGGTCCAGCCTCACCCGCTCAGCAGCCTCTCGATCTCGGCGAAGGTGCGGGCGACCTCGGGCGTATGGATCGCGATCCCGAGCTGCCGGGCGATCTGGGTGACCGAGAAGATCCCGCGCACCTGGTCCACCCCGCCCTCGCTATCCTCCACGACCAGGGCGTGCTGGCGCCCGCTGCGCCTGAGGGTGGCCACCACGCTGCCGACCGCGGCGGTGCCGACCTGCGTCATCGTCAGCACCTCCAGCCGCTCGCGGGGCGTCATGATGTCGCGCACCAGGACGTCGCGGCGGGTGCCGCCCTGGGCGCGGAGGACCTTCATCGGCTTCTCACCCAGGATGTCGGACGCGGTCACGAGCCCCAGCACCTGGTCTTCGGGATCGACCACCAGCAGCAGACGCACGCCGCGGGCGATCATCCGCTGCTCGGCGGCATCCACGGCGCACTGGGGATCCACCGTGACGGCCGGGATGTAGCTCAGGTCCGTCATGCCGTCCGCCGCCGGGCTGTCGAGGGTGACACGCGGCGGCGCCAGGGCGGCCGGCTGGCGAAAGGTTGCCCCTGGCTTGAGATGTCGCGGGGTGAGCGGCGGGTAGTCTTTCTTCACGTTTCCTCCCTGACATGGCCTGCGCGGAGCCAGGACCACGCCGACGGCACACCGCCCTCGCCCCGGCGCGGGTGGCCCGCTGCACGTCCGGCCCCACTATAGCATCGCGCGTCCAAAAGCCAACGGACCGGCCCCGCCCCAACGCCCTCCCCGGCCAGGCAGGTGCCGGTCACGCCGGGCTCACAACGGGTGCGCCGTCGCGCCGGAGGAGCTCGCCGGCCAGGGCGAGATAGGCCAGCGCGCCCTTTGACGCCCGGTCGTAGAGCAGTACGGGCAGGCCGTGGCTCGGCGCCTCGGCCAGCCGGACGTTACGCGGAATGACGGTGCGGTAGACCTTGTCGCCAAAGTGACTGACGAGCTGGGCCGAGACCTGGTTGGCCAGGTTGTTGCGGGGGTCGAACATGGTGCGCAACAGCCCCTCGACCTTGAGCGGGGGATTCAGGTAACGGCGGATCTTCTCGACCGTCTCGAGCAGTGCGGTCAGGCCCTCGAGGGCGTAGTACTCGCATTGCATCGGGATCATGACGGAGTCGGCCGCGACCAGGGCGTTGACCGTCAGCATGTTCAGCGCCGGCGGGCAGTCGACCAGGACGTAATCGTACTCCCCGCGGATGGGCTCGAGGCCGTGGCGAAGCCGCACCTCTCGCCCCACCTCGTCGAGCAACCCGACCTCGGCCCCGGTCAGGTCACCGTTGCTGGGCAGCAGGTCGTACTTCATCCCCTCGAGGCGCAGCCGGATCTCGCCCGCGGTCGCGTCCCCCATCAGGAGGTCGTAGGTGGTGCGCGCCACGGACCGCTTCTCGACCCCGCTGCCCATCGTGGCATTGCCCTGGGGGTCGAGGTCGACCAGCAGCACCCGGCGCTTCGCGGCCGCCAACGAGGCCGCCAGGTTCACGCTGGTGGTGGTCTTGCCGACGCCGCCCTTCTGGTTGGCCACTGCGATGGCGCGGGACATGCTCACTCACCTCCCCGGCCGGCCTGCGGGCACAGAGGCCAATCCACCGCAGAGGCGCAAGAACCCAGAGACCGGATGGCAGTCGTGTGATTCATGTCGTCTTCTCTGCGGACCTTTTCTCTGCGGACCTTGCGTCTCTGCGGTGATCAGCTCACGGACTCCCGGCAGCCAGACCGCGACTCCGATCGGGGCCGGCGGCCGCATCGACCTCGACCACCACCAGGTGGCGGGCCGCGGCGAGCCCCGGCACCTCCAGCCGGTGGACCGAGACCGTGCCGGGCGGGTGCGTCAGGTCCGCGAGCTCGGCCGCCGGGTGGACCCCCTTCATGAGAAGGATACGCCCGCCGGGCCTTACCAGCCGCGTCACCTTCCCGAGCACCTCATCGAGCCGGCCCCACGCCCGGGCCGTCACCGAGTCGAACCGCCGCTCTGGCTGGAAGTCCTCGACCCGAGCCTGGACCACCTCCACCGACGTCAGACCGAGCTCGATCACCGCCTGCCGGCAGAACCGCGTCTTCTTGCCGCTGCTGTCGAGCACCGTCCAGCGCCGTCCCGGGTCGGCGATCGCCAGGACGAGCCCTGGCAGGCCGGCACCGGTCGCCACGTCAAGGCACCGATCGCCTCGCAGGTACGGCCCGATGGCCAGGGAGTCGAGCAGGTGCAGGACCACCATGGCCTCGAGGCCCGCGACCGCGGTCAGATTATAGGCACGGCTCCACTTCTCGAGTAACCGGACGTAGGCGAGCAGGGTCTCCACCTCCCCGGCAGCCAGCGGCACCCCCAGCGCCGCCGCCCCCGCGGCCAGCACTTCAGCCAGTGGCCCGGTCATGTGCCCCTTTCAGAATGGCCACGGATTGACACGGACATACACGGATAGGGAGGATTGGCCAGGGAAACACACGGCTTCCCCCGCACCTCGCTGTTTTGCCCCTGTGAGGGCAAGGACGACGGCGGGGGCGACCTCGCCCCGACCGCGACGGCGGTCGGCTCTCCATCCTGAAATACCTCACGTCGTCGACTGCGGCCCAGTCCATTTACCCATGGCGACACCGGCGCGGTCCGGACTGCGAATGGGCGCCGACCGGCGGTCGAGGAGCGACTGCTTGCGCAGGTGGACGAGGAGGAGCGAGACGGCCGCGGGAGTGATGCCGGGGATACGGGAGGCGTGGCCCAGGGTCACCGGGCGCTGGGCCGCGAGCTTCTGCCGCACCTCGTTGGAGAGCCCCCGCACCTCGGCGTAGTTCAGGTCCTCGGGCAGCGCCAGGTCCTCGTGCCGGCGCTGGCGGGCGACCTCGTCCTCCTGGCGCTCGATGTAGCCGTGGTAGCGGGCCTGTACCTCGAGCTGCTCGGCGACCTGCGCGTCATCCACGCCGGGGCCGGCGCCAGGCAGGCGCATCAGCGCGGCATAGGTCACCTCGGGCCGGCGCAGCAACTCGTGGAGGGTGGCCTCCCGAGCGAGCGGCTGTCCGAGCACTGCCACCACCTCGGCCTCGGGGAGCGCCCCCGGCCGCACCCAGGTGGTCGCCAGGCGACGGCGCTCGCCATCGATCGCCTCGCGCTTGTCCTCGAACGCGGCCCAGCGCCCGTCGTCGACCAGCCCCAGCGTGCGCCCGACCGGTGTCAGCCGCAGGTCGGCATTGTCCTCGCGCAGCATCAGGCGATACTCCGCCCGGCTGGTGAACATCCGGTAGGGCTCGTTGGTGCCCCGGGTCACCAGGTCGTCGATCAGCACCCCGATATAGGCCTCGTCCCGGCGGGGCCACCAGGGCTCCCGCCCCTGTACCCGCAGCGCCGCATTGGCGCCGGCCACGATCCCCTGGGCCGCCGCCTCCTCGTAGCCGGTGGTGCCGTTGATCTGGCCGGCGAAGAAAAGCCCCTGGACGTGGCGGGTCTCCAGCCATGGCTTGAGGTCCCGGGGGTCGAAGAAGTCGTACTCGATGGCGTAGCCGGGCCGGGTGATGTGCGCCCTCTCGAAACCGGCAATGGAGCGGACGAGGGCGTGCTGCACGTCGAACGGCAGGCTCGTGGAGATCCCGTTCGGGTAGACCTCATGGGTGTCGAGCCCCTCCGGCTCCACGAACAGCTGGTGGCTCGTCTTGTCGGCGAACCGCACCACCTTGTCCTCGATTGAGGGGCAATAGCGAGGGCCCACGCCCTGGATGACGCCGGTGTACAGCGGCGAGCGGTCGAGGCTCGCGCGGATGATGTCGTGGGTGCGCTCGCCCGTGCGGGTGATCCAGCACTGCACCTGGCGCGGGTGCTCCCCGGCCCCCCCCAGGAAGGAGAAGACCGGAACCGGATCGTCGCCGGGCTGGGGGGTGAGCTTCGAGTAATCGATGCTGCGGCCGTCAATCCGAGGCGGTGTCCCGGTCTTCAGCCGCTCGACCCGGAACGCCATCTCCCGCAGGCGCCCGGCCAGGGCGGTCGCGGGCGGATCCCCGGCCCGCCCGCCGGGGTAGCTCGAGAGGCCAACGTGGATCTTGCCCGCCAGGAAGGTGCCTACCGTCAGGACGACGCACGGGGCGTCGAAGCGCAGGCCCATCTGGGTGACGACCCCCGCGACCCGCTCGCCCTCCAGCACCAGGTCATCGACCGCCTGCTGGAACAGGGTCAGGCTCGGCTGGGTCTCGATAGCCCCGCGCACCAGCTTCTTGTAGAGCTGGCGGTCGATCTGCGCACGGGTCGCCCGCACCGCGGGGCCCTTGCGGGCGTTCAGGATCCGGAACTGGATCCCAGCCCCGTCGGCCGCCCGGGCCATGAGCCCGCCGAGGGCGTCGATCTCCTTGACCAGGTGCCCTTTGCCGATCCCGCCGATGGCCGGGTTGCAGCTCATCTGGCCGAGGGTCTCGACGTTATGGGTGACCAGCAACGTCCGGGCACCCATACGGGCGGCCGCCAGCGCCGCCTCGGTGCCGGCGTGACCGCCGCCGACCACGATGACCTCGAACGCCTCCGGGTACCTCAAGAGTCCCACCGCACCCGGGCAATGGCCACGGATTGACACGGATCTTCAAAATTGGGGTCAGAGAACAATTTCCGCTAATGGACCCGCAGCCGCGCTAGACACAGGTGTGAACACGGACATCCAACAAATCGCAAGTCCACAAGCAGAAATTGTTCTCTGACCCCATTTTCTGACCCCATTTTCCGACCTGACCCCGTTTACCGACCCTTCCGTGGGTGTCCGTGTAAATCCGTGGCCAATCGTCCCCTCGTTCCGTGTGCTTCCGTGTGGTTCCGTGGCCATTATGGCCGCGGGAGGGGCTGGAGTGCCTGGGCCATGAACGGCGGCAGCGCGAGGGCCGCCCGGTGCACCTCGGCACTGTAGTAGCGGGTCGCGAAGGGGGCCGCGCGGGCCTCGGCCTCCCGGAACCCGTCGAGCGGAGCCCCCTTGCGCGCGAGCGTCGCGCTCCACCAGCCCGAGGGGTAGACCGGCTGGGGGAAATGCAGCGTGCGGGTGTCCGTGAAGCCCGCCGCGCGCATCGCTCGGTGGAGCGGCACGATGATCGTATCCAGGTGCAAGAGGGGGGACTCGCTCTGCTGCACCAGCACCCCACCCTCCGCCAGCGCGGCGAGACAGTCCCGGTAGAAGGGCTCCTGGAAGAGACCCTCGGCAGGCCCCACGGGATCGGTGCTGTCGACGATGATGACGTCGACGCTGCCCGGCGCGGCATTCTTCATGAAGGCGAGACCGTCCTCGAAGCGGAGCTCCGCCCGGGGGTCGCCGTTGGCGGCGCACAGGGCGGGAAAGTACTGCTCGGAGACGCGCGTCACCCGCTCGTCAATCTCGACCTGGGTTGCGTGCTCTACCTCGGTGTGGCGGAGCACCTCCTGGAGCGTGCCGCAGTCGCCCCCGCCGATGATGACGACCCGGCGCGGCCGCGAGTGAATGAAGAGCGCCGGGTGGCTCATCATCTCGTGATAGAGAAAGTTGTCCCGGTCGGTCAGCATCACACAGCCGTCGATCACCATCAGCCGGCCGAAGGTCTCGGTCTCCCAGACCTCGATGAGCTGGTAGGCCGAGCGCTCCTCGTGCAGCTTGCCGCGGGCGCGCAGGGAGAAGGCGGTGCCGCCGGGGGTGTAGACCTCCGTGAACCAATCGGGGCCGAGGCTCATGGGCGGGACCAGGGGGGTTGTCGAGGGAGGGCAGGATAGCGGATCGATGGGGTCAGACTCCATCGTAGAATGCCCCCACCGGGTTCAGGCGACCCGGGAAGGAGCGCGCGACATGACCGACGCCGGCTGGACCATCGCCCGTACCCGGGAGCTCTACAACATCGATGACTGGAGCGAGGGCTACGTCGACATTGCTCCGGACGGCCACCTGGTGGTATGCCCCCTCGGCGGCCGCGATCCTCGCTCGGTCGACCTTCACGCCCTGGCCGGAGAGCTGAAGGCCCTCGGCCTTTCGCCCCCGGTGCTGGTCCGCTTCACCGACATCCTCCACGACCGGGTCGACACACTCTGCAACGCCTTCGGCCGCGCCATGGGCGAGGTCGGCTACCGAGGCCGTCACACGGCCGTCTACCCGATCAAGGTCAACCAGCAGCGCCGGGTGGTCGAGGCGATCCTCGGCCACGGCGCCGGTCGCGTCGGTCTCGAGGCGGGCAGCAAGCCCGAGCTCATGGCGGTCCTCGGGCTCGCACCCGGGGGCAGCACCATCGTCTGCAACGGCTACAAAGACCGGGAGTACGTGCGCCTGGCCCTGCTCGGGCGCCGCCTCGGGCACCGGGTATACCTGGTGGTGGAGAAGCCATCGGAGCTCGACACGGTGGTCCGCGAGAGCCGCGAGACTGGCATCGAGCCGCTCCTCGGCCTGCGGCTGCGCCTCTCCTCCATCGGCAAGGGAAAGTGGCAGAACACCGGCGGAGAGCGCTCGAAGTTCGGCCTCTCGGCCGGACAGGTACTCACGGTCCTGGAGCGACTCGAACGCGAAGGAATGCTCGAAGGTCTCCAGCTCATGCACTTCCACATGGGCTCCCAGATCGCCAACGTCAAGGACATCCAGCGCGGGCTCCGTGAGGCCGGGCGCTACTTCGCCGCGCTGCGTGCGCGGGGGGCGGACATCCGGGTGGTCGACGTGGGCGGCGGGCTCGGGGTCGACTACGAGGGCACCTCCTGTCGCAGCTTCTGCTCGATGAACTACTCGGTGCAGGAGTACGCGAACAACGTGGTCCACACGCTCTGGGAGGTGTGCGAGGAGGCCGGTCTGCCGCACCCCGACATCGTCACCGAGTCGGGCCGGGCCATGACCGCCCACCACGCGATGCTGGTGACCGAGGTCGTCGACGTCGCCCCGGCGCCCGGGACCACACCCCCGCCTCCCCCTGCCGCCGGCGAGCCGCGGTTGGTGCACGACCTCTGGGAGACCTACCAGGGGCTGTCGCAGCGCACAGCAGTCGAGGCCTACCACGACGCCGCCCACTGGCTCGAGGAGGCCCAGTCCCTCTTCACGCACGGGGTCCTGGACCTGGCCGAACGCGCCCGGGCCGAGTGCCTCCACTTCGCCATCGGCCAGCGCCTGCGGGGGCTCCTCTCGCCCGGCGCCCGCGGCCACCGCGAGCTCCTCGACGAGCTCAACGTGACCCTCGCCGACAAGTACATCTGCAACTTCTCGCTGTTCCAGTCGATCCCCGACGCCTGGGCCATCGACCAGGTCTTCCCCATCGTGCCGCTGCACCGGCTCGACCAGCACCCGGACCGGCGCGGGATCGTCCACGACCTGACCTGCGACTCGGATGGCCAGGTCGACCTCTACGTCGACGGAGCGGGCGTGGAAGCGAGCCTCCCCCTGCACGGCTGGCAGCCGGGGGAGCCCTACCTGCTCGGCATTTTCCTCGTTGGCGCCTACCAGGAGATCCTGGGCGACGTGCACAACCTGTTCGGCGACACCCACTCGGTCAACGTGGAGCTCAGCGACGCAGGCTATCGCCTGGTCGAGCCAGCCTACGGCGACACGGTCCGTGACGTCCTGGGCTTCGTGCACGTGGACGCCGATGAGCTCGTGGCGTCTTACCGCCGGCTCGGCGTCGCCGCCGGCCTCGAGCGCACACAGATCGAGGCCCACCTCTCGGAGCTACGCGCGGGGCTCGAGGGGTACACGTACCTGGAGGAGTGACGGGCCGCCTCGCGTCATCGCACGCATCCGGCGACCCGGGGCGGGGGGCCCCCCCGCCCCCGCCGTCGATGCGGGTCAGGCCAGGGTCTTCTCAACCAGAGTCACGAGCCTGGCGCACGCCTCGGCGCAGGCCTTGCACGCCGAGTGGTGCTCCTCGTGCTTGCGGCACTCCTTCTCGCAATCCTTGCACACGTCGACGCAGACCCTGGCGTACTCCTTGAGCCGCGGCGCATCGGCGGCGACGAGATAGCCGAAAGCCCCACACACGGCGGTCATCTCCTGCACCCGGGCCGCACAGTCGGCGAGGCTCGTGCTACCCGCCTTGAACTCCTCGAGGCAGTGGTGGGTGCAGGCCTGGCCTCTGGCAATGCAGTCGTAGGTGGCCTCCGCCAGCCCTGTGTACTTCGCTCCGTGGGCACCGTGGTCGGCGTGGGTGCTGTGGGTGTCGGCGAAGGCCACTCCGGCCGCGGCCGCCGTGATCACGGCGCCCGCCCCCAACAACAGCCGGCGGCGGCTGACGGACTCGGCGAACGGCGTGTCCTCGCTTGCGATGGTCTGTGACATACGCTCCTCTCCTCAACGTTGCGGGCCTGCGGTGGCACCGGCCACCGCAAGGTAGGGACCACGACCGCCGAGGACGGTTCCGCGCCGGGGGCGAATCCGGGAAGTCGGGGGCCCCGGAAATCCGGGTCAGAGGCAACTACTGAAGTTTCGTACTTCTATCAAGCCACCAGCCGCATAACCGTTGCGATCAATGGATTT
>Ga0316622_100004433_pt1 | contig 10317 bp, 4 predicted proteins | sample OWC_Aug_OW2_C1_D_FD_207646 | JGI IMG/M metagenome (GOLD analysis project Ga0316622, IMG submission 207646) | Wetland soil microbial communities from Old Woman Creek delta, Ohio, United States - OWC_Aug_OW2_C1_D5_C | ecosystem: Environmental > Terrestrial > Soil > Wetlands | place: USA: Ohio... | reverse complement strand
CCTTCGGCGGCGACCGCGAGACATTCAATTTCGCCGACCCGACGAACTACCTGCGGGTCGACAACGACGTGTGGCGGTTCGCGCCGCCCGCCGGCCGATAGAACAAGACCGGGGTTGGGACGAACCGGGCGTCCCGACCCCTCACTTCTGTTGCCACGCGGTCACCGCGCGGTGCTCCTCGTTCGATCGCGCGCCGGCGGGCCAGACGGCCGGCTGGCCTTCGAAGATGCGGCGGCCCCAGTCGGCGATAGCAGGTTCCGCCTGCAGTGCCGCCCACTCGTCGAAGGCCCGCACCGCGTCAGCCTGTCGCCCCAGTCCAGCGAGCGCGACCGCCGAGAGCAGTCCGCCGACGGCGCCGCGGGCCTTGGGCGAGGCCGCCAGGCGTTCGAACAACACACGGGCCTCAGCACCCTTCCCGGCGCGTTCCAGGCACTTCGCGGCCATCCAGTCTTCGACGCGCTCGTCCACGTCCTCGGGATACGGCTTGCCCGCGCCCAGGTGCTCCGGCCACTCACGTGCGGCCGCCACGCGACGAGCCGCCCCGTCGGCGTTGCCGGTCCTGAATGCCTCCGCGCCCAGCAGCAATTGCGCCTCGCGGTAGAGCGTCCTTCCGTCGGTTGACCCCTCGAACGGCAGGACGTTGAGGCGGTCGAGCACGGCCGCGGCGTCGGCCACGCGCGCGTTCAGCAGCAGCGTTCTGGCGTGCAGCATGCCGAGGATGTAGTTCTCCGGGAAGGCGAGCGAATATGGCCGCGCCACCTCGAGCGCCTGGCCGACCGCCCCGTCGCGGATGTGCCGTTCGGCGAGCGTCTTGCCGAAGCGCCATTCGCGCGGGTCGAGTTCCGCCGCGCGGCGCAGGTCGGCCAGTGCACTGTCCGGTGACACGGTCTCGAAGGCCTTCGCGCGTGCCGCGTAGAACGGGGCATAGTCCGGCGACGCGCCGCACGACCGGAGCAACTCGCGGGCGCGATCCATCTCCCCGCGGCTCCACAGGATCAGCGCCAGGTAGTACTTCGGGCGCCACGTCGCCGTCTGGCGCGCCGCCCACTCGAACACCGGGGCGCTCTCGGAGCGGAACGGGAACACCAGGCGCGGAGACGCGGCCTCGGCCTGGCGAAGCGTCTCAGCCTCGCCCGGATCGTGCAGTGCGTTCTTCAGGAAAGCCAGCCAGTAAAGCACCTCGGCCGTCGGCGGCGCCAACTCGAGCACCTGCCGCGCGTCGTCCGGCCGGTTCAGGTCGTGATACCAGGCCGCGAGTTCGAGAAACGTCTCGTGTGGCATCTCGTTGCGGATGCCGTCGACGAACGCCCGTCGGTTCTCGTCGTTCGTGCGCACGAGGTATCGCTCGAAGCGCGCAAAATGGCTCAACGGCACGAGAGCGGCCAGGCGGTCCGCTTCCGCCGTCGTGCCGTCCCCGCGCAGCCGGGAGAGCAGGGCGGACAGTTGTCGCGCGTCGAGATTGTCGGCGTTGGTCCGGAGACTCCGCTCCGCGTACTTCAACGCGGCGGGGTAGTCGCCGCGCCGGGCGTAGAGCTTGGCCGCTTCGGTCATCGCCGCGGATCGGAACGCCGGTGACGAGGCGGCGACTTCAAAGCCATCGAGCGCATCGACACCGCGGCCCAGACGCACGGACGCCAGGCCGTAGTAGTAGTTCGACGCCGGGTCGTACGTGTCGATCGCGAGGCCCCGGCGCGCCAGATTCCACGCGCCCTGGTAGTCCATCGCTCGGTAGCGCACCATCGCGAGATCCGACAGCGCCGCGAGGTAGTGCGGGTCCTTCTTTAAGCAGGCGTCGAGGGCCGCCTGCGCCTGCCGGTAGTCGCGCTGCCGGATCCACTCCTTGCCCGTCAGCCAGAGTCCCTGCGCCGATGTCCAGTCGAAGTCCTTCGGCGACTCGAGCGGCCTGGACAATGCGTCATCCGCTGCCGGCCGGTAGTCCAGCCAGTTCCCCGCTCGGACGCGCAGCCGCGCCGCAGGCACCACCGCGTCGATGGTCTGCCGCCAGGTTTCCATCGGGGCGAGTCGCAGCCTGGTGGTGAAGACGACGCGGTCGCCATCGAGCACCTCGAGCGTCTCGTCGATGCGCTCGAGCGCCGACAGCCGGACTTCAAGGGTCTGCGCCTTCGCGGGCGGCGCCCCGGGCGAAGCGGCGGGGCGCAGGGCTCCCGGCAGAATCACATTCAGCACCCCGCGCGGGTGCGCATCGACGAACCCTCCCGTGCCCTTCACGGGGAACCAGTACTCGATCCAGGTGTCCGCCGAGTGCGGCTCGAACCCGCGGTGCTTGAACGGCGTGAGGCTGCTCGACTCCGCGGCCTGATTGAACAGGCGCCCCGACTGGACCTCGACGTACTGCCCGTCGGTGTCGGTCAGCAGCTTCTCCCAGATCATCCCCTGGCGCGACAGGCCCCAGATCCACGCCTTCTTCCCGAGCTTGTCGTCCCGCGTCGAGTACCGCCCCATTCCGAACTCATCGTCGTGCCAGTACGCGCCGAAGAAGTCCGTGTGGCGCCCGACGACGTGGTACGACTTGTAGGGCCCGAAGTTGTTCTGCTCGTAGAACGCGAGGTTCCGCCCCGTGGCTGGATCGATGGGCCAGGGCGCGACTTCGCCGCCGTGTCCGATGTGATGCGTGCCAGGATAGATGAGTTCGAGATTGCCCGACGCCTTGATGCCGGTGTTCATCCAGGTGTAATACGGCTGCTCGATGGGCGTGGCGTTGTGCCAGATCGACCGCGTGGTGAAGTACGCCGCATCGGAGGGCAGCGTGATCTCGAGGCGCCACGGCGTGCGGGTCAGCAGATCGAGCACGCCGACGACGACCCGCGCGCCGAAGGCTCCCGTGCTCGTCTCGTAGTCCACCGGCGTGGCGCAGTTGGGCGTGTGGCCGATGATGCCGTAGTTCGGCTCGATGCCGCCGCTGGTCCACGGGCCCCGCATCGCGATGTCGCGGAACTTCACCACGCGGTTGTCGTAGATGAACGAGCGGCCGGTGGACTTCTCGACCGCGCTCCAGATCTTCCCGCCGATCTCCGGGAACACCGTGACGCGGAGGTAGTCGTTCTCCAGTTCGACGACCGTCCATGCCTTGTCCACCGGCGTGTCCGTGTAGCCGTCGAACCGGAAGTAGGGGTAGATCCGGTCGACCACGGGAATCGGGTTGGGGTCTGAGAAGGGGTACGTCCGGATCACCGTCTTGAAGGTGCGCACCGTTGCCGCGCCAGGTGCGGCTCCCGCGATGGCAGGGATCAGAACGAGCAGCCACAGGGCGCACCACACGGTCCGTTTCGTCGATGTCATGAGTTCCCCCTGACGCGCAGCAGCACCTTAACGGGAAACGGCGCGGCGGGCAACCTCGGGGAGCGAGCGTGCTTCCAGTCGTCCGCAGCCCCTGCTGGCGATTCGGCTGTAATCCCCCACACCCTCAGGGCCCTCGATGCCGGCGACACCAGGCGTCCGCCCCGGCCCCACCCGCCTCGCTGCTCCGCCGCGCGCCGGCGCCGCCGCGTCAGTGGTGCTCTGCGTCATCCCGAGATTCCGGCGAGACTTCGCCATCGCGCGGCTGAACGTCCCGCCGCGCGGCCTCGCCGCAGGCCGGCCGCGGAGGCCCCGATGATCGGTGAGGAGGTCTGGCGCTACCGCATCGTCGGCAAGCTGGGCGAAGGCGGAATGGGTGTCGTCTACAAAGCCGAGGACATCCGCTTGAAGCGGACCGTGGCGCTGAAGTTCCTGCCCGAGGCGCTCTCGCGCGACCGCCAGGCGGTGGACCGGTTCGAGCGCGAGGCGCGCGCGGCCTCGGCGCTCAACCACCCGAACATCTGCACGATCCACGACATCGACGCGCACGCTGGGCGGCAGTTCATCGCGATGGAGCTGCTCGAAGGGCAGACGCTGCGCGAGCGGCTGCGGGGCCGGCGGCCGGGCGTGGACGACCTGCTGGAGCTGGGGATTCAGATCGCGTCGGGGCTGGAGGCGGCGCACGCCAAGGGGATCGCGCACCGGGACATCAAGCCGGGGAACCTGTTCGTCACCTCGACCGGCCACGCGAAGATCCTGGACTTCGGGCTGGCCAAGCAGGCGCCGGGCCGCGCCTCGGGCGCCGAGGCGCCCGCGACGGACCTGCCCACGGCGCCGGCCGAGGAGCTGCTGACGAGCCCGGGGACGGCGGTAGGGACGGTGGCATACATGTCGCCGGAGCAGGCGCTGGGGCGGGAGGTGGACGCGCGGACGGACCTGTTCTCGCTGGGGGTGGTGCTGTACGAGATGGCGACCGGCGTGCTGCCGTTCCGGGGCGAGACGACCGCGGCGGTGTTCGACGGGATTCTGCACGGGACACCGGTGCCGCCGGTGCGGTTGAACCCGGAGCTGCCGCCGGAGCTGGAGCGCATCATCGGGAAGGCGCTGGAGAAGGACCGGGAGGTTCGGTATCAGTCGGCGCGGGACATCGTCGTCGATCTGAAGCGGCTGCGGCGCGACACGAGTTCGGGGCGGACGGCGCCGGCGGCCGAGCCGGTGGCCGGCGGCTGGTGGACGCGGCGCCGCGTGGTGGTGGCCGTTGCGGCGGCCCTGCTCGTCATCTCCTCGGTCGTCGCGGGCGTCCAACTTTGGCGGCGGGGCGGGACGGCGCCGGCACAACCGCCAGCCGTGGCCGCAGCGCCTACGCTCGACCCGCGCAAGGTCGCCGTCGCGGCGTTCGAGAACCGCTCGGCCGATCGCGCGCTCGACCCGCTGGGCCGGAGCGCGGCCGAGGCGGTGGCGGACGGCCTCACGCAGATCGGGGCGATCACGGTGGTGCCGAGCGCGACGGTATTCCAGGCGTCGGCCGCAGCCGCCCCGGCCGACGCTCCGGCCGATCCGATCCGCCGGCTGGCCGAGGCGACCGGGGCCGGCCTGGTCGTCTCTGGCGCGTACGACGTGCACGGCGGAACATTGTGGATCCGCACGAGCATCACCGACGCGATCGCGGGCAAGCCGTTCTACTCGCTGGCGCCGATCGAAGTGCCGCGCGAGAAGCCGCTCGACGGGGTCCGGCTGGCGCAGCAGCAGGTGCTCGACACGTTTGCCGCCCGGTATTTCAATCCCTGGCACAACCTGTTGCTGGACGAAGCCAGGCCGCCGAGCTTCGAGGCGCAGAAGAAGCTCCTGGCAGGCTGGGACATGTCGGGCGCGGATCTCGAACTGGTCCGCCGGCAATACCGCGAGGCCATCGCCCTGGAACTCGGGTTCTTCGCGGCGAGCCGCGAGCTCGCAACCACGTACTACAACACAGGACTGACAGAGAAGGCGCAGCGGATATTGGAACCGTTCACGAAGGGCGAGCAGCCGCTGTCCCCGCTCGGGCGGCTGCGCCTGGAGATGATCGCAGCTCTGCAAGCCGACCCTATCCGTTTGGAGGATGCCGTCGTCATCGGGCGGCAGCTGGAGGCGTTGGTCCCCGATTCGATGCTTGACAGCTTGAAGCAGGCCTATCGGCTCTTCGTGACGAACCGTCCGCGAGGGAGTCTACAGATCCTGGAGAGGCCCCTGCGCTGGGAGTTGGCGACGGCCACGTGCAACGAGTGCTTCCATGCGACCGAGGCTGCCCGGGCCCTGTCCCTTCATCTGCTCGGCCGGCACGAGGAGGAACTGAACGCCGTCCGCAAGGCGTGCGGGAATTCGCTGGCGGGTGTCTACCTGCGCGCGCTCGAGGCCCGCGCGCTGGCCGTCCTGGGACGAATCGGCGAACTGGAGGCGCTGGTCGATGCGATCAAGGCCCAGACGCCGGACGCCCACCGCGAAACCTACCTGGCGCGCGGCACGCCTGCGTACGTGATGCTTTCCGCGGCCGAGGAACTGCGCGTCCACGGGCATCGGGAGGCGGCGATCCGCATGGCGAATCGGGCCGTGGACTGGTACACGAGCCGCACGGGCGACAAGGCGCAGAACGAGGACACGCGCTCAGGCTTCGCTGACGCGCTCTACCGGGCCGAGCGCTGGCCGGAGGCCAAGGCGGTTACCGGCGAGCTCGCCAAGCGCCCGAAAGACCTCTACTCCGACATCTACTTCGCCGGGCGGCTGGGCGCGCTCGCGGCGCGAATGGGCCAGGCGGCCGAGGCGCGGCGGATCGCGGACGATCCGCGGAAGCGGAAAGGCCGCTGGCTGGAGGGCAGGCACACCTTGCGCGCGGCGCGCATCCTGGCGCTGCTCGGCGAGAAGGACGAGGCGGTGCGACTGTTGGGCGAGGCCGTCGCGCACGGTGCCGGGTGGTCAGAGGTGCCTGACGCGTTCGGCTACGCGTACATCTTCAGCCACTGCATGGACCTCGATTCGCTGCGCGGCTACGCGCCGTTCGAGGAGTTGATCAAGCCGAAGGGGTAGGAGGAGGCTCAGGGCTCAAGGCTTACGGCTCAAGGCTCGAGGCTTCGCCTCCGCCAAGACTACGGCGGACCCATCAACATCGTCGCACCCTCGAGGTGGAACTGACCGGGCGTATCGGGAAGAGGGTGACTCTCGGCGCCTCGTACACCTGGTCGCGCGGCCGCGGGACGAACTCCGGGAATGCGTACGAGTTGAACACCTGGAACACCAATTGAGGTGGCGGCTACGAGGTCAGCTTCTTCGGCGACCGCCCGGACATGCCGCCCGCCACCGTTCGTCGGTCGGCAGGCGGCCCGCGTCACGCGCCGCCTCGCCAAGTCCTGGGGCATCAGCCCCCTGGAGCGAGCCCATCAGCCCCCGAAGCTTATCTTGGAGATCACGGCTCTGGTAGGGGACTCCGTCCAGACCGAGCAGGAACGCGCCCCCGAACTCGAGCGGAACGAGCGACCCCTGGTGTTCGAGTCCATACCGGCGCTCTCCAGCGTCGACGTCTTCGTAGTGTCGAGCACAGTGCAGGAACCCGTTGAGGTCTTTTGCCAGCCGGCGGTCGGCGTAGGCGGACAGCTTGAGCATCGCGTACAAGGGCAGCGGCGCCACCGCCACGAGGAGCCCTGGCGTCAGTTCCAGGTGAAGAGCCTGTTCAAGCGTCTGGCGGAGCCCCTCCGTGCGAAGCACCGTACCGCCGGGAAGTACGAGTCGTTGGTCGGGAGCAATCGCTTCACCGAATGGGATCACGTCGACCTGCACGCCCGACTCGTCTCGAAACCGGATCGGCGGTGCGACGGAGCTGTACCCCTTCGAGAGCAATGTCGTCGTCAACGCGGCGACATCCTCCAGAGAGGTCGTCGCGACGACCACGTCGACATCCCTGGTGCGTTGGGTTGGCGGTGTGAGCATGAGCAAACGGGGACGAGAGCCCCGATGACACAGTAGCCTCGGTCGCTCGCGTCCAGCGCCCGTACGATGCGCACAAGCGCCGCATGCAGCTCCTGGTCGACATTCTTCATGCCGGCACCTCAAGCAGTCGCGGCATCAGGCGGTCGGCGGCTTCGCGCGCCTGGTCGGTGTCGAGGTACCTGAGCTCCGCATACACGATCGGGAGCGCGGCGCACGGCCAACCCTCGACCGTGACGGCCTCGAGAGCCAACGGGCCCGGGGCTTCGATGGCCACGAGGTCGCCATCGTTCACCGTCGGCTGCAACCGAAGCGCTCGCAGGAGTCCAGGAGTCCACACATCCCGCGGGACATAGACGCGCGTGTCGGCGGTTTCGAGGAAACGGTCAACCGGTAGAGTGCCGGCGGCGCCGGTCAACGTCCACGGGAGGGCGCGCTCGGCGAACGTGTCCCGGAGTCGTTCGCGAAGGTCGTGCCTCGCAGTCGCCGGGGTTTGGAACCGCTGCTCCTTCAGTCGAGGCCTGAGCGTCGTCGCATAGCCGTGAACCCACGTGGCGAGGAGTTCCTCACGGCGAGCGAGGCGCGCCCGACCGCCTTTCCCCTGCAGGAACCCACGCCGCTCCAGATCATGACGATATCGAGGAACAGCGCCGAGCGCCACGCCGGCCTGCTCGGCCACGGTTCGATATCGTGCCTGCACCAGGTCCGGTCGAACGAGCAGCGCCAGAACGAACCGCACCCAACCGGGCGTAATGGCGACGGCCGTGTCGACTGCGCGCGGGAGCCGCTTGCCTTCGACATGCACGTGGAGGCCCGGGAGATCGATGTGTACGTTGCCAGCCAGGTCGAGGTAGCCGACACGTGCCTGCTCGAGCACGTTGGCCTGTTGGCGCCGAATGTAGGGGGCCAACACAAGACGATGCGGAGGCGCGCCCGGTTGTCTGGCGTATGGGTCAGGCGTGGCGTTCAATTGGGTCGCGATGAGATGGACATCACGCGTCGCGAGGTGGGGCACGTGATAGAGGCGCAGTTCTACCAGACCCGCCGGGCCGGGCCACTGGACCCGGGCCGGTTCGGTCGTTCGGCCACGCACCGTTCGGACTCCTGGTAGCCAGCGGGCCAGCGTCCCTCGATAGTCATCCGGCTTGTCCGCTCTTGCCATGCGTTCACTATATCACTATGTTCACTACAGATGAACAGATACATTGTCTGAACAGCGGTGCCTTTTTCTTGCCTTTTTCGCGCCACAACTCGCGGCAAGTCGCAGCAGCTCGCGGGATGGCGAGAACACACAAATGAGGCATCCCTCTCCTCTGGCTAGATCGCTCGTCCGCGCACCAGCCGGCCTGCATTCATCTACTCCCTACAGTGTCAAGGTCGCCTGTTGACAGGTGCCTGGACGAGGCGCACTATCGATCTGCGTGTGGGCGAAGGTTCGCCCGTGCGCGAATCCCCCAGTCGCGTACGACGCCTTTCATCTGCACCCCGTTCGTCGCAGTACGCAGGTCCAGCGTGGAGGAGACTTCCTCCCATGGCACTTCTGTTGTCCTGTGTGCGCGCCGTTCCTCAGTCCGGCTCAACCGGGCTCGCTGAGCCACACCCGACAGATTCTTCGCCCCCTGGCCATCGGCATGTGGTCACGGTGGATCTATCCGACACGAAATGACCGACAGGTCAGAGGTGTGTCATGAGCACTCATCCATTTCTACGACGATCCACCCCGCGTTCCGTGTCCCGGGACAGCACGGCGATGATGTTCGTCCTGCTCCTCTCTTGCGTCCCGTTGTTGGGACGGGCGGAGGCTCAGCCCGGAGGCGCGATTACCGGGACCGTCGTGCATGCCGCCACAGGCGCCCGGCTGGCCAGCATCAACGTGCAGGTCTTCAGCGCGAGCGGGAGTTATGCCGGCGGTGCCACGACGAACAGCTCGGGGGTGTACGCGGTGACGGGCCTGGCGACCGGCACCTACCACGTGCGGACGTCGAACAGCTTCCCGTACATCGACGAGCTGTACAACGACCTGGCGTGCCCGGTCGGTGCCTGCTCGATGGCGGCAGGGACCGGCGTGAGCGTGACGGCGGGGGCGACGGCCGCGATCATCGACTTCGGCCTGGCGCTGGGCGGGACGATTACCGGGACCGTCACCGCTGCGGGCACGGGAGCGCCGCTGGCCAACCTCCACGTGCATGCCTACAACGCGAGCGGCAATCCCGTGGGCGGCGGTGGCACGACGAACGGCTCGGGGGTGTACATGGTGACGGGCCTGGCCACGGGCACCTATCACGTGCACACAGCGGACAGCTTCCCGTTCCTTGACGAGTTGTACCGCGACCTGCCGTGCCCGCGCGGCAACTGCACGGTGACGGCGGGGACGGGGGTGAGCGTCACGGCCGAGGCGGCCACGAACGGGATCGACTTCGGCCTGTCGCTCGGCGGGGTGATTTCGGGGACCGTCATCGATGCGGCGTCGGGAGCACCGCTGGCGAACGTCGGCGTTGATGTCTTTGCCGCGAGTGGCAGCTGGGCCGCCAGCGTCGCGACCGACGCGTTCGGAAGGTACACCGCTAGCGGCCTGGCTACAGGCTCGTACCGCGTGCGGACGTCGAACGGCTTCCCGCATGTCGACGAGCTGTACAACGACGTACCGTGCCCGGCTGGGTTCTGCACGGTGGTGGCCGGGACGGGCGTGAGCGTGACGGCCGGGGCGACAACCGCGAACATCGACTTCGCCCTGGGGATGGGCGGCGGCATCACGGGGACCGTAACGGACGCGGTGACGGGGGCGCCGGTGGCCGGCGTCTGCGTGCAGGTCTCCGCCGCCAGCGGCGGCTGGGCGCCGCGGAGCTGGACGAACGCATCGGGGGTCTACACGGCGGACGGCCTGGCGACCGGCACCTACTTCGTGCGCACCTCGGAGAGCTTCCCGCACCTCGACGAGCTGTACGACAACTTCCCGTGTCCAGGCGGCAACTGCTCGGCGGAGGCAGGGACAGGCGTGCGCGTAACGGCCGGAGCGACGACCGCGCACATCGATTTCATGCTGGCGCCGGGCGGGTCGATCGCGGG